>Ga0114939_10000969_pt1 | contig 23333 bp, 20 predicted proteins | sample AshMeaCrysSpring_FD_87196 | JGI IMG/M metagenome (GOLD analysis project Ga0114939, IMG submission 87196) | Groundwater microbial communities from Big Spring, Nevada to study Microbial Dark Matter (Phase II) - Ash Meadows Crystal Spring | ecosystem: Environmental > Aquatic > Deep subsurface >...
AAAATAGATTATTTAGGAAAAAAAGGGTTTGTGTATTTACGAGATAAATATATTTTAAAAAGAAAAAAGGAAACGGATACTTTTGAAGGATTAAAAGGAGAATATAATTTAACAACTGAGATATTTAAATCTTTTGGTCAATTTAAGTATGTAAGTACAGATAATATTGTTGAAGGTATAAACTTAGATTTCAATCAGAAAACAGGAGTAGGTTTAGTTGAAAAAGATTTAGTAGCTTTTGATAAAAAAGGTGATACTAAAATAATATCAACAAGTGGTGAATTTAAAGAAAATAAATTTGTAAAATTAAAAGACAAGCTAGTTTTAAAAAGTGGAGATATAATAGCTAATGCTAAATCAGCAGATTATCAGGTAAAAGATCAAAAAATATACATACCGGGTGAGATTATATTTCAAGACACCGCTAAAAAAAGTTCTGGAAAAATGCATAACGGAGTGTATGAAACTGATAAAAAACTATTTACTGGTGAAAAATTTAATGGAAAAGATGTGAAGAATACATTAAAAAGTGATATAATAAAGTACTTTACTTCTCAAGGGAATTTTATTTTAGAAAAGAATGCAGAAATTAAAGACGAAAAAACGACTTTAAAAGGAGATCAATTAGAGTACAATAAAAATACAGAAATAGCAAAATCTCCAAAAAGTTTTAAAATAAAATATGGTGATTATGATATATTTGGTAGTAGTGGAACTTTAGATAAAAAAACAAACCACTTAACAGGTAATAATGTATTAATAAAATCAAAATTGAATGAAGAGTTTAAAGGAGATTGTGTAGATGGAACTTTAGATAATATGAATTTAGATTTTACAGGAAATGTTTCTGGAAGAATTTATCAAGATGGGGTACCTATAAACTTTAAAGGAGATTTTGTAAGAGCATACTTTAAAAAAGATGCTCAAGGTAAAAATCAAATTCAAAGAGTTGAAATTAGAAAAAACGCATTGATAGAAAAAGAGGGAACAATTATTTATTCAGACTACTTAGAGATACAACCAGAAAAGAAATTAGTTTTTGGAAAAGATAATATAAAAGCAGTATTAAAAGATGAAGATGGGACAATAACAACAGTTACATCAAATATGATGACAGGAAATCTAAACACAGAGATTGTTGATTTAGTTGGGAAAGTAGTTGTTTTTAGAAAAGCTAAAGATAAAACTTTAAATGCAACATCAACAAAAGCTAAAATAAAAAATAAAGATAATATAATTGAGTTAAGAGGAAATGTTGTTGTTGATGATGGTGAATCTGTAATAACATCTGATGAAGTAGATTATAATACAAAAACTAATAAAGTAAAAGCTAGAGGAAATGTATTTGTAGATTATAAGGTGAATGAGAAGAAAAGTGTAACAAATGCAAATCAAATAAATTCAGGATATAATAAAATATTAAAAAAATAAGGAGAATCTATGAGAAGTATAGTTGCTCAAGGATTATGTAAAAGTTATAAAAAAAGACAAGTAGTTAAAGATGTAAGTTTAGAAGTAAAAAAAGGTGAAATTGTTGGCCTTTTAGGACCTAACGGAGCGGGAAAAACTACAACATTTTACATGATAACTGGAATAGTTAAGCCTGAAAAGGGTCAAGTTTTTATTAATGAAGTAGATATAACAGAATATCCAATGTATAAAAGAGCAGATATGGGTATTGGATATCTTGCACAAGAACCATCAATTTTTAGAAATCTTTCTGTTGAAGACAATATATTAGCTATATTAGAGATGAAAGGATTGCCCAAAAATGAGCAGATAAAAAAAATGCAAGAGTTGTTAGAAGAGTTTAAGTTAACACATGTAGCGAAATCGATGGGATATTCTCTTTCAGGTGGAGAGAGAAGAAGAGTTGAAATAGCAAGAACAATAGCTAATAATCCAGATTTTATATTGCTAGATGAACCATTTGCTGGAGTTGATCCTATAGCTGTAGAGGATATACAACAAATTATTAAATACTTAAAACAAAGAGGATTAGGAATACTAATAACAGACCACTCAGTAAGAGAAACGTTGTCTATAACTGAGAAAGCATATATAATGGCTAACGGAAAAGTATTGATAAGTGGAACTCCTGAAGAAATAGCTTCTAATCCAATGGCGAAGAAAGTATATTTAGGAGAAAACTTTAAATTAGATTAAATAAATTTTAAAAATATAGTGGAGGAAACAAGAAGATGTTGACAGGTAACGAAATTAGAAGCAAATTTATAGAATTTTTCGAAAAGAAAAATCATAAGCACTTTGAAAGTGCGTCACTTATTCCAGATGATCCAACTCTTTTATTAACAGTTGCTGGAATGGTTCCGTTTAAGCCATATTTTTTAGGACAAAAAGAGGCTCCAACACCAAGAGTAACAACTTACCAAAAATGTATAAGAACTAATGACTTAGAAAATGTTGGAAGAACAGCTAGACACCATACTTTTTTTGAAATGTTAGGAAACTTCTCTTTTGGAGATTATTTTAGAGAAGAAGCGATAATTTGGTCATGGGAATTTATAACGGAAGTTTTAAAATTAGATAAGGATAAATTGTGGGTTTCAGTATTTACTACAGATGATGAAGCAGAAAAAATTTGGGTTGAAAAATGTAATTTCCCAAAAGAAAGAATCGTAAGAATGGGAGAGTCTGAAAACTGGTGGGCAGCAGGACCAACAGGTTCATGTGGACCATGTTCAGAAATTCACGTAGATTTAGGACCAGCTTATGGGGGAGATGAAAACTCTAAATTAGGAGATGAAGGAACAGATAATAGATTTATTGAAATCTGGAATTTAGTTTTCACTGAGTGGAATAGAATGGAAGATGGATCATTACAACCGCTTCCAAAGAAAAATATTGATACAGGAGCTGGACTTGAAAGAGTAGCAGCAATGGTACAAGGGAAATCAAATAACTTTGAAACAGACTTATTATTTCCAATTGTTGAAGAAGCGGGAAGACTTACAAATACAAAATATGGAACAGAACCTGAAAAAGATTTCTCATTAAAAGTAATAACAGATCATGCAAGAGCAGTTACTTTCTTAGTTAATGACGGAGTTATACCTTCTAATGAAGGAAGAGGATACATTCTAAGAAGAATTTTAAGAAGAGCAGTAAGACATGGAAGACTTCTTGGAAGAAAAGAGCTATTTATGTATGAGATGGTAGATAAAGTTGTAGAAATCATGGAAGAAGCATATCCAGAATTAAGAAAAAATATAGAGCATATTAAAAAGGTTGTAAAGATTGAGGAAGAGAAATTCTCAAATACTTTAGATCAAGGTATGCAATTAGTTATGAATGAAATAGAGATAGCAAAATCAAAAGGTGAAACAAAATTATCAGGAGATGTAACATTTAAACTTTATGATACATATGGATTCCCTTATGAATTAACAGAAGAGATTTGTGAAGAAAATGGAATTGAAGTTTCAAAAGATGAGTTCTTAGAGAAAATGGAAGAGCAAAGAGAGAAGGCTAGATCAGCAAGAGCAGTTGTTATGGAAAAAGGACAAGATAGCTTTATAGAGGAGTTCTATGATAAACATGGAAAAACAGAGTTTACAGGATACTGTGACTTAATGACTCCTGCAACTCTTTTAAGTGCAAGAGAATTAGAAAATGGAAAGTATGCTCTTATTTTTGATCAGACACCATTCTATGCAGAATCTGGAGGACAAGAGGCTGACCAAGGTATTATAGAAGGAGAAAATTTAGTAGCAAAAGTACTAGATGTTCAAAAGCAAAAAGAAATTTATACTCATATAGTTGAAATTGAAAGTGGACTAGATGAATTAGTAGAAGATACATTATTAAATTTAACTGTAGATCCAGTTAGAAGAGAAGAGATTGCAAAGAATCATACAGCAACTCACTTATTACATCAAGCTTTAAAAGATATATTAGGGACACATGTACAGCAAGCAGGATCATCATGTGGAGCAGAAAGATTGAGATTTGACTTTAATCACTATGAAGCTTTAACAGCAGAAGAAATTGAAAAAGTTGAAAAAACAGTAAATGAAAGAATATTTATGGCTACATCTGTAAGTGCTGAAGTAATGTCTATGGATGATGCAAAAACAAAGGGAGCAACAGCTCTATTCGGAGATAAATATGGAGATGAAGTAAGAGTTGTTTCAATCGGAGATTATTCAATGGAGCTTTGTGGAGGAACTCACATAAGTAATATTGGAAAAATAGGAATCTTTAAAATTGTTTCAGAAGCTGGAGTTGCAGCTGGAATTAGAAGAATAGAAGCTCTAACTAGCTATAAAGCATACTTAGCAGTTTTAGAGATGGAAAAAACTATGAAAAGAGTTGCTAAAAACTTAAAAACAGATTTACATAAAATTGAAGAGAGATCAGAAAAAGTAGTTGAAGAAACAAGAGAGTTATCAAAAGAAGTTGAAATTTTAAAAGCTAAAGTAGCATCATTTGAAGCAAATTCCTTATTTGATGAGATTGAAGAGATAAATGGAATTAAAGTTTTAGTAAAAGACTTTAAAGATAAAGAAGCAGATTCGTTAAGAGAGATTGTAGATAAAGCAAAAGATAAATTAGGAAGTTGTGTTATTGCATTGGGATCGGATAATGAAAAAGCTATATTTGCTATTGGAGTTACAAAAGATTTAATTGGAAAAGTTAAAGCTGGAGACTTAGTAAGAGAGGCCGCTAAGATAGCTGAAGGAAATGGTGGAGGAAGACCTGACTTTGCACAAGCTGGAGGAAAGAATGGAGCAAAAGTTAAGGAAGCGCTTTCTGCTGTAAAGGAGATTTTAGCAAAATCATTATAAATGGAGGAAGATAATTATGTATAAAAGATATCTTTCTTTAGATGTAGGAGATGTAAGAATAGGAGTAGCAAAATCGGATTTAATGGGAATGGTTGCCACTCCATTAGAGGTAATTGATAGAAGAAAGACTAAAGCTGTAAAAAGAATTGCTGAGCTGTGTAGACAAGAAAATACTAAATCGATAGTTATAGGAATACCTAAAAGTTTAGATGGAACAGAAAAGCGTCAAGCAGAAAAAGTAAGAGAATTTATGGAGAAACTGAATAAATCTATTGAAGGATTAGAGTTTTTTGAGATAGACGAAAGACTTTCCACTGTTTCAGCAGATAGAATGTTAAACGAAACAAATCTAAGGGGAGCCAAAGAAAAAAGAAAAGTAGTTGATAAGGTAGCAGCAGCTATTATACTACAGACTTTCTTAGACATGAAAAAATAACTAAGTGGAGGCTAGCATGAATTTTAAGGGGATGACAAAATTATTTTTTGTATTAGTTATACTAGTATGTTCTTGGTGGTTAGCAGTTATGAAACCAACAAAACTAGGACTAGACTTAAAAGGTGGGGTTTATGTAGTATTACAAGCTCAACCAGAAAATGGTACAGAGCTAGATGATGATGCTATGAATAGGCTGATAGAAGTTTTAGACAGAAGAATAAATGGTCTTGGAGTAGCAGAATCAGTTGTACAAAGAGCAGGAATGGATAGAGTTATTATAGAATTACCAGGAATAACAAACTCAGATGATGCAGTAAAGATGATTGGAAAAACAGCATTGTTAGAGTTTAAAATAATGAATGATGACGGTTCTTTAGGTGAAACACTATTAACAGGTGGAGCACTAAAAAAAGCAGAAGTTTCATACGATAATCTAGGAAGACCTCAAATTCAATTTGAAATGAATATAGAGGGAGCAAAAGAGTTTGCTAGAATAACTAGAGAAAATATTGGAAAAAGATTAGCTATAACACTTGATGGAGAAGTTCAAACAGCACCATCGATTAATAGTGAAATTCCAAGTGGAAATGGAGTTATAACAGGAAGTTACACTCCAGATGAAGCTAAAAAAACAGCAACATTATTAAATGCAGGAGCATTACCAGTTAAAGCTGAAATAATTGAAACGAGAATTGTTGGAGCATCTTTAGGAGATGAATCAATAGCTCAGAGTAAAACTGCAGCTATGGTAGCAGTTGGATTAATTGCAACATTTATGTTAATTATGTATAGACTACCTGGGTTTGTAGCAGATTTAGCATTATTAAGTTTTGGACTTGTAATGTTTGCAATGCTGAACTTTATTGATGCAACATTAACATTGCCAGGAATAGCGGGTATGATATTATCTGCAGGTATGGCAGTTGATGCCAATGTAATCATCTTTGAAAGAATAAAAGATGAATTGAAATTAGGAAGCACAATTAATGGTGCAATAAAGCTTGGATTTAGTAAAGGAATAGCTTCGATTATAGATTCTAATGTTACAACATTACTAACAGCTTTGGTGTTATTTATGTTTGGAACAGGAACTGTAAAAGGATTTGCAGTAACTTTAACAATTGGAACTGTGGCGTCAATGCTTACAGCAATTTTCATAACAAAGGTTCTGTTAACAACAACAGTGGATTTATTTAAAATAAAAAGAATAGAGTTCTTCGGTGTGAAAAGGGGGTAAGTAAATGTATATTGAGGTAATAAAGCACAGTAAAAAATGGATAACATTATCAACAATATCTTTTATAATATTCCTAGGGATGTTTTTAATAAAAGGATTGAACTATGGAATAGATTTTACAGGTGGAAGTTTAATTCAGCTAAATTATACTAATAATATAACATTAACAGATATAAATAAAGAGCTAGATGAGTTAGCAGTTGAGATTCCACAACTTTCGTCAACTGCAAGAAAAGTCCAAGTTTCTCAAGCAGATAATAATGTTATCATTAGAACCGCTGAAATGAGTGATAAAGAAACAGAGAAGTTATTAGCAAATCTTCAAACATTAGGAGATTATAAATTAGAAAGAGCTGAAAAAGTAGGAGCAACAATAGGTGAGGAGTTAAAAACATCAGCAATCTATGCTCTAACAATAGGTGGATTATTAATAGTTTTATACATAACAATGAGATATGAATTTAAATTTGCAATAGCTGGAATTTTAACATTATTACATGATGTTACTGCAGCTTTAGGAGTTATAGCATTGTTAGGGTATGAGGTTGACACACCGTTTATAGCAGCTATTCTAACAATATTAGGATACTCTATTAACGATACAATCATAATATATGATAGAATCAGAGAGAGTTTAAGAAAAAAATCAGATTTAACTTTTGGAGAAGTATTGAATAAAAGTTTAAATCAAGTTTTAGTAAGATCAATTAATACTTCAGTTACAACATTATTAGCATTAGTTGCAATATTAGTTTTTGGTGGAGATAGTTTAAGAACATTTACAACAACACTTTTAGTGGGAATTGGAGTGGGAACTTACTCATCAATATATATTTCAACTCCTTTAGTGTATCTTTTTGAAAAGAAAAGAGACGATAAGTATGAACCTAAAAAAGATGACGATGATGATAATTCACATCCTGAAGAAAAAATTGTAGTATAACAAAAAAGCCACCTGAAAAAGGTGGCTTAATCTACTTAATAAGAGTTGGAGGAAAAATGAGAACGTGGGCAGAGATAGATCTAGATAACTTAGAATATAATATAGAAAAAATAAAAGAACTATCTCATGACAGAGACATAATGGCCATTATAAAAGCAGATGCCTATGGAATGGGAGCAGTCACAATAGCAAAAGAACTTTCAAAAATGGGAGTAAAAATATTTGGAGTTTCATCTCTAGAAGAAGGGATAGAACTAAGGAATAACGACATTGATGATGAGATTTTAATCTTAGCAGGAATTTTTAACGAAGAGTTAGAAGAAGCTGAGAAAAAAAATCTACAAGTTACTTTGACTGATCTTTCTCAAATTAAATATATTAATGAAAAAGGACTTTCGTTAAAAGTACATATAAAAGTAGATACAGGAATGGGTAGAGTTGGATTTACAGTAGAAGAAGGTAAAGTAGCTATAGATATATGCAGAGAAAAAAATATAGAAGTAGTTGGAGTTTATTCACACTTATCAGTATCAGATGAATCAGATGAAGAATCAATAAGCTATACAAAAAAGCAGTTAGAAAAATTTAGAGATTTTGAAAAGTTAGAAGAGATAAAATATATCCATATTCTTAATAGTGGAGGGATATTAAAGTTTTCTGAAATTCCTCAAAGTAATTTAGTTAGAGCTGGAATAATTATGTATGGTGTTTATGGAGAGGGAGTTATAGAAAATTTAAAAAGAGTTTTTACTTTAAAAAGTAGAATACTTTTTTTAAAAGAACTAAAAGAGGATATAGATATATCTTATGGACGAGTAGGCAAAGGATATAAAAATAATCTGATTGCAACAATAACAGTTGGATATGCAGATGGTTTCAGAAGAGAACTTTCAAATAAGGGAACAATTGAAATTCATGGTGTTCCTTGTAAAATAGTAGGAAAGGTTTGTATGGATATGCTTATGGTAAGAATACCAGACGAGCTAAAAGGTAGGGTAAAAGCAGGAGATGAAGTAACTGTAATGGGAGAGGACATTTTTGATAAATCAATAATGGTTGGATCTTCTATTTACGAGTTATTTACAGGACTAAGTAGAAGGGTTAGTAGAGTTTATTTGAAAGACGGAAAACCTTACTTAGTGAATAGCCTAATAGGAAAATTATAAAGGAGAGTTTAATGGCAAAAGTAATATTAGAATCAGGGAAAGAAAAGAAAATTAAGAATTTTTATCCAAATGTATTTAAAGATGAGATACAGGATATTTTAGGAAATGTTTCTAATGGAGATATAGTTGAAGTTTGTACAACTGATGGAGAGCTTGTGGCAAAAGGATATGTAGCAGAAGCAACAAATGCCTTTGTTAGAGTTTTAACAACAAAGGATATACCAGTTGATAAAACATTAATTTTAGAAAAAATAAAAAGAGCTTATGAAAAGAGAAAACACCTTTTAGCAGAAACTAATTGTGTTAGAGCTTTTTATTCTGAAGCAGATGGAATACCAGGATTAATAATTGATAAATTTGATAAATATGTATCTGTACAATTTAGAAATTCAGGATTAGAAGTAGCTTTTAGACAAGAAATAATAAATGCTATAAAAAAAGTTATGAAACCAAAAGGAATATATGAAAGAAGTGATGTTGAAAATAGAACTCATGAAGGTGTAGAACAACAAACTGGAATAATATATGGTGAGATTCCAGAAAGAATTGTAATGGAAGATAACGGATTAAAATATTACGTAGATATTATAGATGGTCAAAAAACAGGATTTTTCCTAGATCAAAGAGATTCTAGAAAGTTTATAAGACCATTTTTAAATGAAAATACAAGATTTTTAGATGTATTCTCTAGTAGTGGTGGGTTTTCAGTTGCAGCATTAAAAGAAGGATGTAAAAAAGTTATAGCAATTGATAAAGAACCTCACGCATTAGAGCTGTGTAAAGAAAACTATGAATTAAATGAATTTACAAATGATTTTGAAACAGCTGAGGGAGATGCATTTTTAATGTTAAAAATCTTAGCTAATAGAGGAGAAAAGTTTGATGTAATAACATTAGATCCACCATCATTAATAAAGAAGAAGATTGATATTCATAGAGGAAGAGATATGTTCTTCAGTTTATGTGATGAAAGTTTCAAGTTAATTGAAGATGGTGGGATAGTAGGAATAATAACTTGTGCTTATCATATGAGTCTTCAAGATTTAATAGAAGTAACAAGAATGGCAGCTTCAAAGAATGGAAAATTATTACAAGTTATAGGAGTAAATTATCAACCAGAAGATCATCCATGGATTTTACATGTTCCAGAAACATTATACTTAAAAGCTTTATGGGTTAGAGTAGTAAATAATTAATTTAAGGGGGAATAATTATGTACTTAGATATTTTAATAGCAGTAATACTTATATTTGCAGTGATTGAAGGATTAAAAGATGGATTTTTATTACAATTCTTCTCAATCTTTGGAATTTTCATTGATTTTATTATAGCTCAAAAATTTACTCCAATTGTAATAGAGAAATTAGGTATGAGTAACAATGAAAGTAACTATTTATTGACATATATAGGTGTATTTATAGCTTCATACTTTGCTATTGCTATTTTAATGTTTTTTATAGGAATTATTTTAAAAAATCAAAATAAAGGGTTCTTATCTAGAGGATTAGGTGGAGCTTTTGGATTAGTAAAAGGACTTATAATTTCATTAATAATTTTATTTATTTTTAATTTTGCTGCTCAAAAATATACAGTTTTAAAAAAGTATGGAATTGACAGTAAAACTAATGCAGTATTTCTAGAGAAATCTCATTATATTGAGGAATATTTACCAAAAGAGTTAAAATCAGAATTAAACTATATAAAAGGAAAAGAGCTAGTTGAAAAGTACTTTAATAAAATGTTTTAGGAGAGAAAAATGAAAATAATTGAAAAATATATATTGGAAGATGTGAAGATGCCAATAATATTTGGAGTATCACTATTTACATTTATTTTCTTAATAGAGATTATTGTATCTCTTATGGAAAATATAATTGTAAAAGGAATCTCATTAATTGATGTATTAAGAATATTGTCATTTTATCTACCTCCAATTTTATCACAAACAATACCAATGGGTGTATTTTTAGGAGTTATGATAAGTTTTTCTAAATTTACAAGAACAAGTGAAGCTACAGCAATGAGTTCTATAGGAATGTCCTTAAAAGATATATTGAAGCCAATATTACTATTGGCTTCAACAATAACTATTTTTATATTTTTCTTACAAGAGAGCATTATTCCAAGATCTTTTAGTAAACTAGAAGAGATAACAATGAAGATAGCGTATGAAAACCCAGTGTTTCAATTAAAAGAGAAAATTTTGATTGATGAAGTTGAGGAATATAGCTTATATATTGAAAATATTGACAGAAAAACTAATGAAGCTGAAAATGTTTTGATATTCCAAAAAGAAGATAAAAATAATTTTCCCACAATTTTATTAGGAGATAAAGCATACTGGAAAAATGTAAGTATGGTATTAGAAGATTCTAAGTTTTATACTTTTAATCCAAATGGAACAATAAAATTAGAGGGGGAATTTAAGCAAAAAAAAATACCTTTAAGCTCATATTTTCAAGAGGTTAAGATAGAAGTGAAAGATATAGAAGCTATGGGAATAACCACTCTTTTAAAGAATTTGAGAGGAAAAACAAATCAGGAAAAAATTCCATATTTAGTAGAAATTAATAGAAAAATAGCAATTCCGTTGTCAACTATTGTATTAGCTATATTAGGAGTTTTATTGTCAATTGGGCATCATAGAAGTGGAAAAGGTGCAAGTTTTGGCGTAAGTTTAGGAGTTATATTTACCTATATTGTTTGTTTAAATATCGGGATGGTAATGGCAAATAAAGGAGTAGTATCACCGTATGTGGGAGTTTGGCTACCAAATTTATTATTAGTTGGTGGAACAGCTCTACTATATAAAAGAAAAGCAGGTGGTGCTAAATGAAAAAATTAGATATCTATATAAGTAAGGGCTTCATAAAATCATTTTTATTAAGTTTAATTGCCTTTATAAATATTTTTATATTAAGTCAACTTTTTAAAATAATAAGATACATAACAGCTGGTAGAATGAGTGTTTCAGAATCGGCAACATATATATTATATTTATTACCTAAAATTTTAATAGAGGTTACTCCTCTAGCAGTACTTTTAGGTTCACTAATGTGTATTAATAGAATGGCTTCGAATTTAGAAATTATATCTTTGAAAACTTCAGGAATAAGTTTTAGAAGAATAGTAAGATACCCTATAATAATATCGTTTTTAATATCTTTAATAGTATTTCAAGTAATGAATCGTATTCATCCAATGGCTTTAGCAAAAAGTAGAGCTTTAAGGGCTGGAAGGAAAATATCAGAAAGAGTGTTACCAACAACTAAAAATAATGCATTTTTAAGAACAGAAGATAATTTTGTTTATTATATAAAGCAAGTAGATAGAATAGGAAATACAGGAACTCTTTTAGAGATAATAAAATTAAATAAAGATTTTCAAAAAATAGAAGAAATAATAACAGCTAAAAGTGGTGAGTTTGATTTAAATAAAAATCAATGGATATTAAAAGAGGTTGTTGTAAATAACTTTATTAATAAAACTCAAAAAAGTTATAAAGTATATTCTAATGAAACTTTGGATAAAAGACCATCAGATTTTATAACAATTCAAGGAGACCCAGAAGAATTGACAAATGCTGAAATAGCAAAATCAATTAGAGATATTAGGATAACAGGTGGAGATATAAAAGAACCACTGTCTGTTTTAGGAAAAAGATATTCTTTTCCTTTTGCAAGTTTTATAGTATCATTTTTAGGATTAGCTTTAGGAAGTAGATATGTAAGAGGAGCTTCAGCAATAAGTATTGCTTTAAGTGTTGGATTAGGATATTCATACTATATAGTGCAAGCATCTTTTGAAGCTTTAAGTGTTAATGGATTATTAAATCCATTTATAAGCGGTTGGATCCCAAATGTGATATTTTTATGTTTAGGAATTTACTTTATGAAGGAAGCAGAATATTAAGGAGGAAAATGAGCATAACTACTAAGAGGTTAGATAATGGTATAACGTTATTAATGGAAGATATAAAAAGTATAAATACAGCAAGCTTAGGTTTTTTTGTTAGAGCTGGTGTAAAAAATGAGTTGCCTGGGGAAGAAGGAATCTCTCATTTTATAGAGCATTTATTATTTAAAGGAACAACTAATCGTTCTGCAAAAGAGATATCAGAAGAGATTGATGATCAAGGCGGAATGATAAATGCGTATACAAGTGTTGAAAAAACAGCATACTATATTCAAATGACTTCAAATACATTAGAAATTGGAATCGATATTTTAAATGATATGTTTTTAAATTCTACATTTACAGATGAAAATATTGAAAAAGAAAGAAATGTAATAATAGAAGAGATAAGAATGTATGAAGATATCCCAGAGGAAGTTGTACATGAAGAAAATCTTGGATTTGCTATAACTGGTGCACAAAGCCAAAAAGTAGCTGGAACAATAGAAAGTTTAAAAGGAATACACAGAGAAAAAATATTAAAATATTTCTATGATATGTATAAACCTGAAAATATAGTTGTTGCAGTAGCAGGAAATATTGAAGAGGAAAAAATATTTAAACAATTAAATGAAGGTATTGGACAGTTAAAAGATAGAAGTACAAAAAGAGTTTATAATGGAGACATGGTTATAAATTCAGGAGAAAAGATAATAGTTCAAGAAACAAGTCAAGTTCATTTATGTATAAATACTTTAGGAACATCAAGCACTGATAAAGACAGAGTTGAAGCATCTGTAATATCAAATGTTTTAGGTGGAAATATGAGTTCTAGACTTTTTCAAAAAATTAGGGAAGAAAGAGGATTAGCATATTCAGTTTATTCTTATACATCTAATTTTGATGAAGGTGGATTATTCACTGTATACGCAGGAACTACGCATGAAGATTATAAAGAAGTAATCTCTTTAATAGAGGAAGAATTAAAAGAATTAAAAGAGAATGGGATTACTGAAAAAGAGCTTCAAAGAGCAAAAAATCAATTCTTAAGTATGGTAACTTTTGGTTTAGAGAGTAGCAAAGGTAAAATGACAAGAATGGCAGGATCATATTTAGTTTATGGTTATGTAAGAGATATTGAAACTGTAATAAAAGAGATTGAAGATGTAAACTTAAATGATATTAAAAGAGTTGCTAAAAAAATATTTGATGAAAAGTATATATCTAAAACAATTTTAGGGAATATATAAAGGGGAAAAAATGGAAAACGTTATTGTTAAATTAGTATTAGAAAACAGAGTAGAATTACCAAAATATATGACAGAGGGTGCAGCTGGAATGGATGTAAAAGCAAACATAACAGAACCAGTTACATTAAAAACTTTAGAAAGAAAATTAATTCCAACTGGAATTAAGATGGAAATACCTTCTGGATACGAAGTACAAGTGAGGCCAAGAAGTGGACTTGCTTTAAAGCATGGAATAACTTTAGTTAACACTCCAGGGACGATTGACTCAGACTACAGAGGTGAAGTTGGAGTTATATTGATAAATTTAAGCAATGAAGAATTTATAGTAAATCCAGGAGAAAGAATTGGTCAATTAGTTCTTCAAAAAGTTTATAAGATGGAGTTTGAAAAAGTAGATGAGTTATCAACAACTGTAAGAGCTGAAGGTGGATTTGGTCATACGGGAAAATAGGAGAAATTAATGGGAAAAAATCATGATTTAGTAGTTACTATAAAAAGAATAAAAAAAATGAAAAATATGATTTTATATATTGCTCTATGCATAGTTTTAATAAGTTTATTAACTGTGTATAGTGCAACAATCCATAAAGGAACGTCATTTTTTTACAAAGAAATTGTTTGGATAGGATTAGGAGTATTAACGTATTTTATCTTTTCTTTTATAGATTATAAGGTATATGGGAAATATTATAAAATTATTTATCTTATAAATGTTATTTTACTATTGCTGGTATTTGTTATTGGTGATAAAAGATTGGGAGCTCAGAGGTGGATTGATTTAGGATTTATAACAATTCAACCCTCTGAATTCTCAAAACTATTTATTGTTTTAACTTTTTCAGAAGTTTTAGCTACTAAATATAATAATAAATTTTCTGGATTTAAAAGTATTGTAGCGACAAGCGTGCATGTTTTACCAATATTTTTATTGATAGCAGCTCAACCAGATTTAGGAACATCTTTAGTTATAATATTTTTGTACTTAATATTAATTTTTATAAATGGAATAGATTGGAAGACTATAATAATTTTAGCATTTATAGGAATTTCAATGGCTCCAATCGGGTATTTTTTCTTATTAAAAGATTATCAAAGAGAAAGAGTGTTAACATTTTTAAATCCAGAAGCTGATTTGCTAGGTAGTGGTTGGAATGTAACTCAATCAATGATAGCAGTAGGATCTGGTGGAGTATTTGGAAAAGGATTTTTACAAGGAACTCAAAGTAAATTGAGATTTTTACCGGAATCGCATACAGATTTTATAGCAGCCGTATTTTTAGAGGAGAGAGGATTAATTGGAGGATGCGTTTTATTAATTCTTTATATTTTACTTTTATGGGGAATAATGAGAATTGGTGACAAATCTGAAGGTTATGGAAAACTGATATGTTATGGAATATCGGCTATATTCTTTTTCCATATAGTTATAAATATAGGAATGGTAACAGGAATAATGCCAGTTACAGGACTGCCTCTTCTTCTTATGAGTTATGGTGGAACATCATTTTTATTTGCTTTTGCAATGCTAGGAATAGTTCAAAGCATAAATATATATAGGGAGTAAGAAATGGAATATATTATAGATTCTAGTTTTCATGAAGTTAGATTAGATAGGTTTTTAAGAAAAAAATATGAAAACACTCCGTTAACAGAGATTTTTAAAGGAATAAGAACTGGGAAAATAAAAGTTAATGGAAAAAAATCTAAAGAAAACTATAGATTAAAAGAAGGGGATATTGTAAAAGTTTTAATAGCTGGTGGAGAAACAGTTGCAAAAGACTTTATAAAAATATCACCTCAAGATATGAAGACTTTAAAAAGTGGAATTATTTATGAAGATGAGAAAGTTATTATCTTTAATAAAGATGCTAACATGGTTATGCATAAAGGAAGTGGTCATGAATATGGACTTTCTGAACTTTTTAAAAGTTACTATAAAACAGATGAATTTAATTTTGTAAATAGAATAGATAAATCTACTTCTGGTTTGGTTATAGGAGCTAAGAGTTTAGCAGTAACAAGAGAGTTAGCAGAAGAGGTTAGAGAAGGAAAAACAGATAAAAAATATTATATATTAGTTGATGGTATTCTTACTAAGAAAGAGTTTACTTTAAAAACATATCTAAAAAAAGAAGAAACAAAAGTAATAGAGTTAGATTCTTATGAAGATGGTTCAAAAGAGAGTATATCTTATTTTAAAGTTTTAAAAATTGGTAAGAGAAAAACTATTCTAGAAGGAAAACTTGAAACGGGAAGAACACATCAATTAAGAGTACAGTTATCAAACTTAGGACACCCTATTGTTGGGGATGGAAAATATGGAAAGGGTGGAAAAAATATGTTTTTATTTTCATATTATTGTGAAATACCAAAATATAAAATAAAAATAGAATTACCTTTACCAGAGGAGTTTCTAAAAAATTTAGATTAAAAAAACGGTTTTTATTTTAAACCGTTTTTTTATTATTATTGTGTCAACAGAAAAAAATTATTTTAAATGTTCAGTGTCAGAAAATTTAATAATTTTAAAGACATTTGAATCATATTCAACAATAGTTGTACTTGTATTTTCAGGAACAGGTTGTTTAGAAAATTCATCAATACCGTTTTCATTAATAACATTAAAGATAGCTTTTAATGTTACACCATGACTTATAACTAAGATATTTCCATCGTTATTTTCCATAATAAGTTTTTCTAAGCCGAGTTTAACTCTATGTAATATCTCTTCATAACTTTCTCCATTATAAGCACTAGGATTATAGTCCGAAGCGTTATTCCAGAAATTATGGTATTCAATAGGATAATTTTTTTCAAACTCTTCTCTTGGAATTCCTTCAACATTTCCCATATTTATTTCTTGGAATTCATCAATGGTAGTTATTTCCATATTTTTATCTCCAAGTAAAAGTTTTGTTGTTTGTAAAGCTCTATCCTGTGGTGATGAGTAAACTTTTTTAAAATCGACATCTTTTAAGTGCTGAGAAAGTTTTTTAGCTTGTTCAACTCCTAGTTCTGTCAACGGAGAGTTCGATCTTCCTTGAAAAATTTTTAGAGTATTCCAAACAGTTTCCCCATGTCTTACAAAATAAATACGTAGCATAATTTTCTCCTTTTTAAGTATAAAAACTCTTTTTTTTAATATGATATTCTTGTATAATCTTATTATACATTGAATTTTGGAGGTTGTAAAATGAAGTTTTTAGGAGTAATTCCAGCAAGATATGAATCGACAAGATTACCGAGAAAGCCATTAAAAGATATTTGTGGGCATTCAATGATTGAATGGGTTTATAAAAGAGCTATGAAATCTAATTTAGACGAAGTAATTGTAGCTACAGATTCTCAAGAAGTTTTTAATGCGGTTAAATCATTTGGAGGAGAAGTCATATTAACAGATGTAAATCATTTAAATGGAACTAGTAGAATAGCTGAAGTTTGTGAAAAAATAACTGATTATGATGTAATTATAAACATTCAAGGAGATGAACCTTTAATAGAGCCAGATATGATAAACTCATTGATTAATGTATTTAAAGAGGAAGAGGATTTAAAAATGGCAACATTAAAACATAAACTTTTAAAAAAAGAGGATATTGAAAATCCTAATTATGTAAAAGTTGTAACTGATAAAAAAGATTATGCAATATATTTTTCAAGAAGTGTAATACCATATCCACGAAATGAGAATTTAAATATATATTTTAAACATGTAGGTATTTATGGATATAAAAGAGAGTTTGTTTTAGAGTATGCTAAATTAAAGAGTACACCTTTAGAAAATTCAGAATCATTAGAACAACTTAGAGTTTTAGAAAATGGATATAAAATAAAAGTTTTAGAAACACCATTTGAAATAATAGGAGTAGATACTCGAGAGGAGCTTGAGAAAGTAAGAAAATATATAAGTGAAAAAGGAATAGAATTATAATGAAAAAGCAAAATATAAAAAATATGATAGCTATTGGTATTTGTTTATTAGGTTTTGCAGGATGTAATAGTAGTTCAAAAAAAAATTATTATGAAAGACCAGGAAGTTCTTCAAGTAATTTAAAAGTAGATAGAGTTGACCTGTATGGGAATTATTCTAAAGATAAAATACCGGTGGCAAGACCAATACCATATTTAAAATATATAAACGATATGGAGTCCCCAAAAGTTCCAATTAAGTATTATAAAGAAAAAGAATTTTTAGATTTTTACAAAAATACTAAAGCTAAGGGACATGGAGATAATTCAAACTATTGGAGATGGAAAGTTACTTTGACTAAAAAAGAGATAAGAAATGTATTAAATAAAAATTTAGTAACTTTAAGCTCGAAAAGACCAAAAGAAGTATTAACTTATGAAAAAGGAAAATGGATAGCTAAAAAAATTCCATTAAACCCAGTTGGTAAAGTTATAACTTTAAGAGTTCTTGAAAGAGGGAAATCAGGACTGGTAACAAAATTATTAATAAAAGGAAGTAGAGGAGAATATATTGTTGCAAAAGAGGCTAATATAAGAAATCTTCTAAGTTTAAGTAAAAATAGTGTGAATAATACAGTAAATGTTTATGGAGCTAAAGGAGGAAGTGTAAGCTACAATCAAAAACCAATATCAAAAAACCCAAGTATGTTACCGTCAGCATTTATAGCAATAGAAAAGCTAGGAAATGGTGGATTTAATATTTATGGTGGTGGATTTGGACATGGTTCTGGCATACCTCAATGGACTGCTATGGATTTAACTAAAAATAAGGGGTATTCATATAAACAAGTTTTACAAAGATATTATTCAAATACAAAGTTAAAAAATATGAGATCAATAGATGGAATGGGAGATAAAATAAGAGTTGGCATAATGAATAGTGGTTTTTCAACTCTTAATCATATAAAAATTTCAATGTTTTCTTTAGGAAGTATAAAAATAAAAAGTAAAGATGGAAATGTAAATATAAATCCAAGAACTTCAGTTGATTTTATAGTAAAAGATGGATATACTCAAGTGATTGTTCAAAATAAATTAAGGTTGAAGACGAGGAACTTTATAAAGATTACATCTAGCAAAATGATTTCATTAACAAGTATAAAAAGAAATGTAAAAAATTATAAATATCCAACATATAGAGGTGAGTTTGAAATAAGATTAACCCAAGGTGGAAAAAGTTTAAATTTGATTAATGAAATAAATATAGAAGAATATTTACTACAAGTTGTTCCAAGTGAGATGCCACAAAGTTTTGGATTAGAAGCTCTTAAAGTCCAAGCAATTGCAGCAAGAACTTATGCAGCAAAAGATATTTTGAAAAATAGATATGCAAAGCAAGGGTTTCATATATTAGACAGTGCCCAAAGTCAAGTATATAATAATTTAGATGAAAATGAATTAGCGTCTCAAGGAGTCAAATCCACAAAAGGTTTAATAGTGGTTTACGAAGATAAGCCAATAGATGCAAAATATTATTCAACCTCATCTGGATTTAACTCAAGTGCTCATAATGTGTGGTAAAATATAAAAAAAGCATTGACTAAATAGTCATTATAGATTAAAATATCCTATGACTGTTTAGTCATTTTAAATTAGTTTTAGTAAGGGGGCAAGATGCTAAAGGAGGGAAAAAAAGAAAAAATTTTAGAAGCAGCGAAAGATGTTTTGTTGAAAAAAGGGATATTTAAAACACGAGTTGAAGATATAACTACTTATTTAGGAATTGCTAAAGGAAGCTTTTATACGTATTTCAAATCTAAAAATCAACTTTTAGAAGAAATTATTGATAGAGTGTACGAAATTAGAGAAGCAGAATTAGAAGAGCTTTTAAAAAGTGATTCTGATTATAAAGAGCGAATAAAAATTTTTATAATAAAAAGATTTATTATATCATCAGATAATTTAAAATCGCACTTAATATTAATAAATTTAACAAGAAATCTAGAGCATTTAACACCTGCTCTTAGAGAAAAACTTTTACAAATAGATATTTTAAATAGAAAATTTCTAAAAGAGATAATAAAAAATCTTCCGAATATAAATTATTCAGAAGATGAAATGAATACAATCATAATCTTCATTATGGGTGGAATAAAATCTTATAGATTAGAAAGATTATTTTATAAAAATACAGATGATTACTTTATAAGTGATATAGATGAGTTCAGAGAAAGATTAAGAAATATAAATTTAGAAAAAGAAGTAGAATTAGTGGTAAGTGGAATTTTAAAATTACTAGCAGGAGGAAATTAATGAAAAAGTTATTAGTATTACTGGTATTGCTTTCAATAGCAGCCTTTTCAAGAGAAGTGACATTAGAAAGTGCAATTGATTTAGCCTTAAAAAATGGAAAAACCATAAAATCATCAGAGTTATCAAAAGAAAATGCAAAATTAAATGTTAGAAGAGCATTTAAAACAGCTTTACCAACAGTAACATATAATGGACAATATCAAAAAGCAGAACACGAAAATAGGAAAATGCCAGATGGGAATGTTATACTAGAAGATGGGACTACATGGCTAGGAGCTAGAGGTGGGTACACACAAACAATAGGCCTTTATCAACCCTTGTTTAGAGGTGGAGCTATAACAGGTGGAATTTTAGGTGCTGAAGCTTCAAAAAATATGGCAGATATTTATCTTTTATCTGAAAAAAGAGATGTAAGATTAGATATAATATCTATATATTCAAGTATAATAAATTTTGAAAAAGATTTAACAGTTTTAGAGACATCTAGAAAAGAGTTACAAGCTAGATATGCTAAACAAAGAGAACAATTAAATTTAAGACTAGTTACAAAAGCTGATCTTTTAAAAACTGAATATTCTATTTTAGATTTAGAGACACAAATAACAGGAACTAAAACAAATTTAGAGATAGCTAAAAAAGATTTGAAATTGAAGTTAATGATTCCAAATAACGAAGAGATTACTTTAAAAGATTTCCAAGTACCGGAAAACTTAACTTCAGCAATTGATTTTGGAAAAGATTTAGATCAAGCACTAACAAATAGTTTATCTGCTAAACTAGCAATAAATAAAGTTAAATATGCAGCAGCTGAAAAAGTTGTAGCAAGATCAAGTTTATTACCACAAGTTGATGCTTTTGCAACATATGGAACATCAAAAGAGAGCCATCATTTTGATAATAGTTTTGACAATGCTGAATGGAGAGGTGGAGTTTCTGTAAAATGGGACGTATTTTCATTTGGAAGTGGAATTGATGAATATAATGTGGCAAAAAACAATGAAAATATAGAATCTATAAATCAAGAGTTAACATCAGATAACATAAAACTATCTGTTACAAAAAATTATAGAGAATTAATGCGTTTACAGCAGTTAAGAGATTCTAGAAATAAGGCTTTAGAAGCAGCAACGGAAAACTTTAATATAGATACAGAAAGATATAATGCAGGATTAATTTCAACTGTAGATTATTTATTATCAGAAAGTCAATATAGACAAGCAGCTGTAGATTATAACTCAGCAGTATTAAATTATTATGTAGCATTTGAAAAGTATAGATCATCACTTATTTAATATCGGGAGGAAAAATGAAGAAGGGATTATTCATATTAACAGCAGCAGCTATCTTGATGACTGCTTGTGGGAAAAAAGAAGAAGCAGTGGTAGAAAAACCAAAAAAGCCAGTAGTGGCATCACAAGTTAAAAAGGAACAAGTTTCAGATATATATACAACTGATGGAACAATTGTACCTCAAGAAAAAGTAAACCATACATTAGACACACAAGGAACTGTATCAACAGTATTAAAGAAAAATGGAGATTTTGTTAAAAAAGGTGAAGTAATAGTAAAATTTACAGATGCAAAAGCTGAGTCAAATTATGATGCAGCAAAAGCTACTTTACAATCAACAAAAAATAATTTTGAAAAATTTAATAAACTTTATGAAAAACAGATGATATCTCAGGTAGAGTTTTTAAATTATAGAGATGCATATACAAATGCATTAGCAGATTATACATCTAAAAAATCAAACTACGATAAATTAACTAGAAAATCTGAATTAACAGGGTTAGTAGGAAATTTAAATTTAAAGTCTGGAAACATAGTAGAAGCTAATTCAACTGTATTCACAGTAGTAGATGAGAATGTAATGGAAATAACTGTTGATTTCCCAGGGTACTGGTTAAGTACATTAAACGAGGGATCACCAGTTACTTTAATGGTTTCTGATTTAGGCGGAAAAGAGTTTGATGGAAAAATCAAATCTATAAATCCAATAGCAGATGCAGAAACAAAGAAGTTTCCAGTAAAAATATCGATTGTTAACAAAACAAAAGAATTAAAAGATGGAATGTACACAAAAGTTGTAATTCCAACTGAAAAAAGAGAAGGAATTATTGTACCTCAACAAGCAGTATTTATCAGAAATTTATTAAGTTATGTTTATAAAATAGAAGATGGAAAAGTAAAGAGAGTTGAAGTTACAACTGGAGCTACAGTAAAGCCAAACATTGAGGTTATATCAGAAGATTTAAAAGCAGGGGATTTAGTAGTATCTGATGGTATATTCGGATTAGCTGACGGAGATGAAATTACAATAAATAACGAAACAAAATAGAAAGTAAAGAGGTGAAAGATATATGTCATTAGCAGGTATTGCTATACGTAGGCCCGTTGCAACAGTAATGGTAATGGTTTCGATGGTATTCTTAGGAATTGTTTCTATGTTATCAATGAAGTCAGAACTACTTCCAAATATGAACATTCCAATGATTATTATTAATACAACTTGGAATGGAGCTGTTCCAGAAGATGTAAACAGTCAGATTACTAAAAAAATAGAGGATTCACTATCAGGTGTTGATGGAATAAAAAAGATAACCTCAACATCTGCATTCGAAAAGTCAACTGTAAGTATTGAATTTGACTATGGTGTAAATATAGATTTAAAAAGAGGAGATGTTCAGAGAGAGATTGATGCTATATCAGGAGAGTTACCAGATGATGCATCAAAGCCTACAACCAAAAAAAAATTAGCTGGTTCAGGAAATACGGCAATGATGTTAAATGTATCAGGGCCCAATTTCTTAGAATTAACAACATTTATTAATGAGTTTATGACTCCAAGGTTTGAAAGAATTGCAGGAGTTGGAAGTGTTGATACTAAAGGATCACCTGATAAACAAATTCAAATTCAATTTGATAATGATAAATTATCATCATATAATTTAACACCAAATGAGTTGTATGATATGCTAAAAACATCATCAGTAAATGTTCCTTTAGGAGTTATTAAAACTGGAGGAAAAGATGTTGTTGCCAGATTTATGGGAGAATTTAACTACTTAGATGAATTTGAAAATATGATTTTAAGAAGTAACGGTAAAACTCTTAGATTAAAAGATATTGCTAATGTAGTACTAACTACTGAAGATCAAAGTGAGATAACTAAACTTAATGGAAAACCATCGGTAATGTTAGTTATTGAAAAGTCTACAGATGGAAATATCTTATCGATTACAGATAATGCAAAGATAGCATTAGAAGAGATGAAGCCATACTACCCTAAAGGTGTAGAAGTAACAACAGTAATGGATTACTCTGAAAATATTAATTCATCGATTTCAGGAGTAAAAGGAAACGCTATAACAGGACTT
>Ga0114939_10000970_pt1 | contig 23333 bp, 20 predicted proteins | sample AshMeaCrysSpring_FD_87196 | JGI IMG/M metagenome (GOLD analysis project Ga0114939, IMG submission 87196) | Groundwater microbial communities from Big Spring, Nevada to study Microbial Dark Matter (Phase II) - Ash Meadows Crystal Spring | ecosystem: Environmental > Aquatic > Deep subsurface >...
CCGCCCAGGCCGGCACCACCACCAGGACCGGCACCACCACCGGGGCCGGCGCCACCGCCTGGCCCCATGCCGTCGCCCGGTGGTGGTACAAAGATTCCTCCGGGCATTGCTCCCTCCGGCAGGCCCTCAAAATTCTCCGCGTTTCGATCGCCGTCTCCCATTCCCCGCCTAAAACCGAAACCACCGCTGCTCATTAGCTCGGTCAGGCTGTCGGCCGTGAGTTCAAGCGCGGCGACCACCCCCAGCTGATCTGGCGTCAGTTCGCTCTGTATCTGGTTTACCACCGCATCAAGTTCAATCTGCGCCGCCGTGCCGCTGGCCTGCAGGCTGCTGAGTACCTGCCACAACGGCAACAATGACCCGGCTTGTTCTTCGTTTACTGCTCGATCTGTGCCTTCCAGTTGTAAGATCCCCACGGCTAGTTGAGAACTTAACGGCAGCGCGTCTCGGTAATCCGTCGTCAATGCTGTCACCGGTTCGGCCGCGCTGATCGCTTCAGCGATAGCCGTCGCCTTCTCCTGGACTTCGCCAGGCGTCGTCCCTTCATCGACGAACCCGTCGACGACCGTCGGAGCGGTGGCCGGCTCAGGGTCGGAATCAGAAGCCACGGCCGTCGACCCGCCAGTCGCAGCCGTTTCGGTCCCACCGCAAGCCGCCAACAAGAGGAGAATCGTCGCCAGCGCGAACATAATCGTTATCTTTTTCATTTCGGATTTCCTCGAATTACGCCTATTTGATTCCCAGCGGCCTGACAATCGGCCGTCATTCGTGCCGTAAGGCTTCGATCGGATCCAGTTGCGCTGCCTTGTTGGCCGGGAAAAAACCAAAGAAAACGCCGATCGCCGCAGCCGACCCAAATGCCAATAAAATCGAGCCGGGAACTACGACCGTCGGCATGTCCCCGGTTCGGCCGAAGATGTATGCCCCGCCGATGCCCGCGGCGATGCCGATCAGACCGCCCACCAGGCTCAGCATGACTGCCTCCGTCAAGAATTGCAGCCGGATGTCATTAGGCGTCGCCCCGACCGACTGGCGAATGCCGATTTCCTGGGTTCGTTCGGTGACGCTCACCAGCATGATGTTCATGATGCCGATCCCACCCACCAGCAGCGACACGCCCGCCACCCAGGCCAGCAAATTGCGAAAGGCTTCAGTCGTGGCACCCCGCGCATCGACGACATCCTGTTGGGTCTGGATGGTAAATGGCAGATCTTCCGGGGCGACCCCCTTGCTGGCAGCCAGCTTGAGCGTGATTTGCTCCACAACCTGGTCGATGTCGGCCGTCTCATCCACCTGGGCGTAGATCATCCGCACGCTGTCTCCGGCGAATTGCCGGAACTGCGAGGGCGTAAAGCGGCTGAATGCCAACGTGATCGGGATGTAAAGCTGGCTGTCGTAGTCGACATTGCCGACGGTCCCCTTCGGCTCGGCCACGCCGATGACCGTCAATCGCACGTTTCCGGCCGTGATGGTCTGGCCGATCGGATCCGTCTCGCCGAATAACTCCGTTGCCACATCCGCGCCCAGGACGACCACCTTAGATGTCCGGTCGAGATCGTCCTGTGTAAAGTATCGTCCGTCGGCGATTGGCAGCCCGCGAACCGACGGAAAGTCCGGCGACGTCCCCTGGATGGTGATGTCGGTCAGCGCGGCACTGCCGGCGCGGACACTGGTGACCGCCTGTTGTTCCACTGAGGTGGCGGCAACGCCGCCAACACCGGCGACGAGTGCCGTGTCATCATAAACGAGCTGGACAGCGTTGCCTCCGCCGGCAACAAACGGGCCACGACCAAAACCGCTCTGGATGAAGACCAGGTTGGCTCCCAGCCCTTCGATCTGCGCCGCGATCTGGGCTTCGGTGCCGGCGCTTATAGCCATCATGATAATGACCGCCGCCACGCCGATGATGACGCCCAGCATGGTCAGCAGTGAACGAACCTTGTTCCGGGCGACGCCTTCCCAGGCGATACGCAGAATATCGGCCGGGCTGATGATCCCCGTCACCCCGTTCAGATGGCTCTCCTGCGGCTTGGCATCCGCCGCGATCGGCGTCGTATAGGTCGATTCGGTCATGACGTCCTCCCGTCTGACTCGATCCGGCCATCTCGCAAGGCAATTGTGCGCTGGGTATGCGCGGCGATATCATGTTCGTGGGTGACCATGACGATGGTCCGGCCCCGTTCGTGTAGGCGATGCAGAGTCTCCAGAATCTCACGGCTGGTATGGCTGTCAAGATTGCCGGTTGGCTCATCGGCCATGATCAGGATGGGATCGTTTACCAAAGCTCGGGCGATGGCCACCCGCTGCCGCTGTCCACCGGAGAGTTCCGCCGGCTCGTGGTGTGCGCGATCAGCTAAACCAACGGCCTCAAGGGCGGCCAACGCGCGGGCCTCGCGGTCGGCCGGTTTCAGCTTCTCGCTGCGCTTGTAAACCAGCGGCAGCATGACATTATGCAAAGCCGATGCGCGGGGCAGCAGGTTGAAGGATTGGAACACGAAGCCGATCTGGCGGTTGCGAATGGCCGCCAACTGGACCTTGTTGAGGTCACTGATATCCTCCCCGGCCAGTAAATAGTGCCCGGCTGACGGCTTGTCCAGGCAGCCTAGGATATTCATCAGCGTGCTCTTGCCCGATCCGGACGGTCCCATTACGGCGACGAATTCGCCGGGCTCGATGCTGATATCAATGCCGTCGAGCGCACGAACCACCGTGTCGCCCATCTCATATTTTTTTCGCAGATCGTGCGTTTCGATGATCGCTGTAGGCCACATCGCTTTACTTTCTCATTGCGTGGCGACTAATCCGGTCGTGACGACATCACCCATTTGCAGGCCGGATTTAATCTCGGCGAAGGCGAAGTTGGTCAGGCCAACCTCGACCGGCGTAAGAACCGGTTCGCCGTCGCGCATAATGAAGACAACATATTCTCCAGGGGTGATCTCGCGCAACGCTTCCACGGGGACGATAAGCGCGTCGAGCGCTTCGCCGCCAATGATATCGACCGTGGCGTTTAACCCGATAGGCAGTGTCTGCGGCCGGTTGTAATCCAGTTGAACCAGGGTTCGCACGGCGGACACGCCGCCGGTGCTGGTGATGCTGGGATCAACCTGGACAACTTTGCCGGAGAAGGTCTCATCCGGAAAAGCGTCGAAGACGACATCGACATTGTACCCGACGGCGACTTTATCCAGGTCGGTCTCATCAACATAAACCTCCAGCAAAGGCTGGGCGAGATCGGCTATCGTGATAAATGCGCCGCTAACGGTTTCGCCGGGCGAGGCATTAATCGCCGTAATTATTCCGGCCATCGGTGCGATGAGAGTGGTATCCGCAAGGATTTGCCGGGCGGATTCCAGGTCTAGTTGCGCCTGCAGCAGGCTAAGATCGTCTGCTTCCTCATTTAGCAAGGCTTGCTTGTAGGCTAGATCTGCCTGGCGCACGGCTATCCGGGCAGCCTCAATCTCGTCATCAGTCGGGCTGGTTTGGGCGGCAACTAGGGCTTGCTCCGCGCTAAGAACGCTCGATAAGGCGCCGGCAACACTCCCGCTGGCACTACTGGCCACTGCGCCGTCATATTCCAACTGGGCAATTGCCATATTGTCCTGCGCTCGTTGCAAGGCGCTGGCCGCGGCGTCGCGCTCGTTCTCCAATTGTGTCGCCCGGCGCGGATCGTTCAGTTCCCAGTCCCGGCCGGGATCAAAAGCTGTGTTATAAGCCGCCTGAGCGTCGGCCAGGCTCCGCTTCACCTGCTCCAGGTTGATGGCCGCCACCTGCAGATTGTTATCGGTCGCCGCCGACTGGCCGAGCGCGGCCTGGTAATTGGCCTGGGCCGCGTCCAGTTGAGCCTGAGCCAGTGCGATCTCAGCCTCATCTGGTTGCCAGTTGAGCAGTTCGTCCAGCTGGGCCTGGGCTTGCTCCAGGGTCATCAATGCCTGTTCAATCGCGATGTCATTGAAGCTGATCCCGGTTTGGGTCGCGGCGGCATCGGTCTGAAGCTCGGTTTGGGCTAACTGCAATTCGGATTGGGTGACAGATTGCTGGGCGTCGTTACTATCCAGCACGGCTAATTCATCCCCGGCTGCTACCTCATCACCTACTTTTACCCGCAATTTGGCCAAGGTGCCGCCACTCGGAAAGCCGAGGCTGATGTCGGTGGTGGCGATGACGTTGCCCGCTCCGGTCGCGGATATGGTGATATCGCCACGACGAACCACGCTTGTTTGCACTTCCTGGGCAGTCGCTTCAATTTCCGCTTCGCCATTAACGGTACAGGCAGTCAACGCACTCACTACTAACCCAACCATAAGAAGACCGGCGGCGAAATGTTTGGAAAGCTTTGCCATACAGATAACCCTCCATGGATTACGTCTGGGTTTAGTGTACGGCAGAGTTGTTAAGAAATTGTGAAGGAGGTGTAATAAAATTGTGGCAGTGAATTTACCGCTCTAGGTAAAACGGAACGTCAATGACCGCCCGGCTCTTGCCATGCCGGTGTCGGCGATAGAGAAGCGCCCATTTCAAAGGCAGCGCTGTCTGATTATGCAATAGAAAGTGCCACCACCGCGCGGGTACAAATTCCGGGATCAACACGGTGACCGGCCAGCCGTCCGCGCTCTCCGCGTCCAGCCGGTCGACGCAATCGAGGAACGGGCCGATGAGCGAGCGATAGGGCGAAGGTACGGTGACGAGCTTCGCGAAACTCTCCATACCTTGTTGCTCCCAGCGGGTGCGCATGGTCTCGCCGGAGCCGGGCTCCAGCTCGACATAGACGGCGGTGACATCGTCGGCGATGGACCGGGCGTAGTTCAGGGCTTCGATCACGCCGCGATGCACCCCGGCGACCGGCATGACGATGCGCGGGTGGCGCGTGGCGACGAAATGCTGCGTGCCCTCGACCAATCGCAATTGCCGCCCGACTTCCCGGTAATGGTTATTGATGCTGCGGAAGAGCCATACCAGGAGAGGGATTAGCAGTAGCACAATCCAGGCTCCGGCCGTGAACCGGCCGATGCTGATGACCAGAAGAGCGATACCTGTGGCCAACGCGCCCAGGCCGTTCATGAGGGCTTTGGATTTCCACCGTGGACCGCGTTCCCGCCACCAGTGAACCACCATGCCGATCTGCGACAGGGTAAAGGTAAGAAAAGCGCCCACGGCGAAGAGTGGTATCAGGGCATGAGTATCTCCCTGAAATAGGATGATCAATGCTGCAGAGAGCAGAGCCAGGAGAAAAATGCCGTTGGAAAATACTAACCTGTCACCCAATAAGCGCAGCTGGCGCGGCATGAATCCATCGCGCGCCATAAGCGACACGAGCCGCGGAAAACCGGCAAAGCTCGTGTTGGCGGCGACTACAAGGACCAGCAACGTGGCCGCTTGAATCAGATAGTAAAGAAGTCCGGAGTCGAACAACCGGCGCGAAAGAGCCGAAAGGATCGTCTCTTCCCGGCCGGCGACTACCGCGAAATACTGGGTCAGACCAACCGTACCCAGAAACAACACGCCCATCAGCAGGGCCATGACGGCCATCGTGCGCTGTGCATTGCGTGTTTCCGGTGGTTTGAAGACCGGAACGGCGTTACTGATCGCCTCCACGCCGGTCAACGCGGTAGCCCCGGAGGCGAACGTTCGCAGCAGCAGCACGAGTGTCACCGGCGCGATCGCGACTGACGGGCTGAGCGCCGGTGGGAAAGTACCCGGTCCATCGCGCAGGGCGACGACGATTCCCCAGGCGATCAGGCCCAGATAGACCGCCAAAAACAGGTAGACCGGGACGACCATCACCGTGCCTGCTTCGCGGGCGCCGCGTAAGTTGATGAGGGTAATGATCAATAGCAGCCCCAACGACAGTCCGATGCGGTATTCCCACAGGGCCGGGAAGGCCGAAGCCAGCGCAGCGACACCGGCGGTCAGGCTCACTGCGGCGTTCAGCAAATAGGCGATTAACAAGGCTGCGCCCGCCGTCAGGCCGGGCAAGTCGCCCAAGTTTTCGCGGGCCACAGTGTAGGAGCCACCGCCGGATGGATAGGCGGCGATCGTTTGCCGGTAGGACAGGGCGACGATGGCGAGCAGGCCGGTGATGACCAGGGCCAGATTGAAGGCATGGCTGAGGCCGGCCGCCCCGGCGATTAACAAACCAAGATAGATCTCCTGGTTGGCGTAGGCGATAGAAGCCAGTGCGTCGGGCGAGAGTGATGCCAAGGCTCGAACCTTGTCGATGCGGTTTTCACCTAATTGTTCGGATGGGAGGGGCGACCCCAACAGGAAATGACGGATATGGCTTAGCATATACCTTTAAACGTTCACGGGGATGGTTGATGTGAGTGGTATAGTAGTCCCATGAAGGTCGAGGTGTCAACCTTTATTTGATCTTTCATAGCGCTAAAGGAAACTGGTCTCCAATCCATTTCGCGGTAAACTGGCGATGCCGGTCTAGGGCAGGTTCGGTCTTCGTTCATGGCGAACAGCAACCGGGCCGGTATGGGAGATTACCATGTTACGCAATATCCCCAGGAACGTGTGGGCGTTCGATCTGGAGTGGGTGCCGGATGTTGCCTCCGGTCGCCGGGCCTACAACTTGCCAGCCGAGATGCCGGACAATGAGGTTTATGAGGTCATGTGGGCGCGGGGCGGCGCGACAGTCGACGACCCACACCCATATCTCAAAACCATGCTTTGCCGCATCGTATCGGTGGCCGCTGTCATCCGGCGCGTGCACGATGACGGGCATATCGGTCTCACGATCTATTCTCTGCCGGAAGAAGGACCGATAGCCGAAAAGGAGTTGATCGGCCGCTTCCTGCGCGGCATCGGCGAGTCCAACCCCAAGCCGCAGCTCGTCGGTTTTAACTCACGCGAATCAGACTTGCCCATTCTTATCCAGCGCGGCATAGCGAATGGCGTGGAAGCCGCCGGCTTCTCCCACCGGCCCGAGAAACCCTGGGAGGGATTTGATTATTTCTCAAAGAATTCTGAAGGACACATCGACTTGAAAGAGATCGTCGGCGGCTGGGGCAAGGCCACGCCGAAGCTGCATGAGTTTGCCGCCGCCTGCGGCATCCCCGGCAAGATCGATACAACCGGCGATAACGTCATCGAGTTGTGGCTGGCCGGCGATATCCGGCGCATCGTCGAATACAACGAGTTCGATGCGCTGTCGACTTACCTGCTCTGGCTGCGAGCGGCCTATTTTGCCGGGTTGCTCTCATCGGAAGACCACGCGGCCGAAGAGCGACGGCTGATCGACTTGTTGGAACAGCGCATCACCAAGGGCCAGACCCATTTTGAGCGCTATCTGGCGAAGTGGCTGGCGTTTCGGGCCGCGTCGCCGGTCGAGTCTATGTGAGCCAGCTTTCGGCAGTTTGGAAGCGTTCTTCCAGGAACCGTCCGTGGGCCAACAACCGTTGCGTGTCGGCCTTGTTGATATCGATGGCGATCGCCTTCATCTCTTCATCCAGCAGCCGTAATTGTTCTTCCAACAACTGCTTGGCGGTCTTGCCTTCCTTCACCGGATGGACATTGGCATAAGCCGGGGGCAGCGCCAGGTAGTTCTGGATAGTATCCGGCAAGTACTGCATCACCGTCTGGCGCAGGGCGAAGATGCTCTGGTCAGGGCTATCAAGATTGGTGATTGCCGGAAGGATCTCCTCAATGGTCTGCTTGATGGAGGAGACATGCGCCGCTGACTCCTTGGGGAGCCGTTTGCGAGCCACGCGCTCCAGTTCATTGAGCCGGTCGCGAATTTCCTCGGCCGACATCTCCTGACGCAAGCGCAGATCAAAGGCCGGATTCCCCGGCGTGATCAACCAGCCTACCGCATACAAACCGGGCACGATCAGATACCAAAATCGATCGATGATGCCCGTGAAGTACAAGGCCAGACCCGCTAAAGCCAGCAGGCAACCGACGATATTCTTATTGCTATAGAGGAATAGCAGCAGACGTTGTTTGGTGGTCATATGCCGGCCTATTGGTATCCGCGAATCTCTTTAAAGACCAGGGCCAGATTCTCGGCCGTAGCGTCGAACACCCTGCCGCCCGTCCATGCGGCGATCTGTTCCATCGCTTCCCGGTCGGCGTTGCCGAAGATGACCGTGAAGGTTCGGATTTGCCGGGCTTCCTCCGGCAGCGAATTATAATAGTTCAAAAATTGATTCGGTTCAATTCCGGCCGTGTTCTCCCCGTCCGTCAGCAAAACGATGGAGTAGTAGCGTTCGGGATCGGCTTGTTGGGCTAGCGCTGCGAGCCGGTACGTCTCGGCCAGGGTTGAATAGATGGACGTGTCACCATCGGCTTCCAGCGCATTGACATATTGGCGAACTTCGGTCATCGTCGGGCTGGTCGCCGACGGGTCGGTGATATCGAACTCAACGGGCTGTCCCGGCTCCGTATTAAACGGCACGAGGGTGATCTTCTCCCGGCTGCGGAAACGGGCGAAGCGACCGGTCAGGCTCTCATCCATGCCGGTCAGATTGCCCATGGCTTGTTTGAGGTTTTCGATGCGATCCCCCTCCATCGAACCGCTGGTGTCCAGGATGAAGAAGGCATGGGCCGGCACCCTTATCTGATCCAAGTAGCTGAACAGCAGCGCGTCGATGACTTCCACGCTATTGGGAAACGGAATCTCCACTAAAAGCCGGTCCGGCAAGCGGCTGTCCAAACTGACGCCGGGGATCACCGGCCGCCGCAAGGTTGTTTCCATGATTTGTTGCTGGACCTCCGGCGTGCGCAGATAAGCGATCAGCCGGTCATATTGCTCCTGTTTTTCGGCATTGAGGAGCATGAGAGGATAGTCGGCGGTGATGATACCCTCCTGCGGGTAGATCAATACCAAATCTTCGGCCAGCTCGCCGCTCTCATTTAATTGGAGGAGGACGGACTCGTAGTTGATCATGCCGTCAAGGCGATCCTGGTTAGCCACATAGCTCTCGGCCAGCCAACCGGAACTTCCGGCGGTCAACGCCTGGCCTTCAAAGAACTGCCGGAGTGATGCTTCATCGATATCCGCCACTTCCAGCGCATCGCTCTGGCCGGATAGGGCCGTGGCGACGCCGACTAATGCTGTGAAGCCGGAGTTGGAAGCGGCTGGATTGGTCATGGCGAAGCGTAAATCTCCGGCGCTGGATCGGTCGGCGATCTCCTTCCAGGTCACATTGGGGTTATCGATCCAGCCAAACTCGGCAGCTTTATCGGCCTTGACCCCCATGACGACCGGTGAGAGCATCGTCTTCTCCTGCGTCTGCACCAGGCCACGGCCACCTTGCAACAGGTTCAGGTAGGTGCCATGAGAAAACCAGCCCAGATCGTAATCCGCCCCGGCCAGCAATTGCTCGGCCCCTTCGAGTGAGCCGATATAAGTCATTTCTAGCTGTACGTCTGTCTCGCGCCGAATGTCGTCAAAAAACGGTTCCAGGTCGCGCAACTCCGAACCGGCCAGCACGGTGAGTGTATTCTCGTCGCTCCCCCGGCCACCACAGGCGACCAAAAGCAGAACCAGCCCCAACAACCCGGCCAGGACCATCCACTTACGCATGGCGATTTATTCCTTTTTAGCCCGGTCGCGTTGCCGGTCTAAAGTTCCAGATCCTCCGGCGACTTTTCCTTGAGGGCAGGCACAGTCAGATCATCCGTCGCGGCGGCCAGCTCTTGCTGGCGAACGCGATCCAGGTAGGTATTGGCCCGCTCGACCTCAGCCCCCAAGGTGTTCACCGTTGTGCGCATCGAATCCAGCGCCGCCAACTTGTAGGTCGAGATCGCATCGATCGTTTCGTAAATGTTATCAAACGCCGTCTGCAGTTTCTCGACGCTGACCGTAGCGCTGCTGGCCTGTTGATACACGTCAGCCGTTTGTTGTTTCAACATCACCGAAGTCGATTCGATTAAATTTCCCGTTGTGGTATTCAAAGCGTTGATCTGGTCGAGGACCAACTTCTGGTTGCCCAAGGCTTGGGCGACGATGATTGCGGTTCGCAGCGCGGAAACAGTCGTGGTCGTCGCCCGATCCACGCCCTTGATTAACTCCAGATTGTTCTTGCGGATCAGGTCCAGCGCCAGATAACCCTGAATGCTGACCGCCAGTTGCGTCAGCAAGTCCTGGACTTTTTGACGAACATAAAAGAGCATCTCTTCGCGGATGATGCGCGCCTTCTCAGGGTCGGTCGCGTCCAGTTCCATGACCCGTGTTTCCAGGGTGGCATCCACGTTTGTGCCCAGGTAGATATACTGTTGCAGTTTCTGCATCGTCTCCCACAGGTTGACTTTCTCCTGTTCGATGACGGCGTTGTCCATCCGCAGTTCGTCCTGACTGCGATAGAGCGTATTGATGATCGCGTTGAGGTGGCCTTGCGCCGACTGGTACTTCAGAAAGTAATCGCGAATGCGGTTGCCCAGCGGAATGACTCCCAGCAACTTCCGGGGCGAAAACAAATCGCCCTGTTTGGAGGGGTCCAGGTCTTCGACCGTCCGGCGCAAATCGACCAATGAGGCCGATATTTGCGACGATTCATCAAAAACGCCGCTCTCCATAGCCTTCACCGGGCGCTCCAACATCCGGTTGGAGACTGCCGCCGACGCGCGAATCTCTTTGTTCCCCAGACCATGAATGGCGTTGACCTTATCGTTAAAGGGTTCGCTGTTCACCGGCAGTTGCACGACTTCGTCCACAAATTCTCGGGCGCGCGCTTGGAGGGATTTAATGGTCGTTTCATCAAGCTGGACCATACCGGCTGCTTTTTGCTCAGGTACCGGCAAGGCCGGCGCGGGCGGCGTGAGAAGAGCCGGCGGTGTCAATGATTCGGGCGGCGTCAATATTTCGGTCATAGTATCTCCTATTGGTTATCGTACTGGGCTTCTATTTGTTGAATCATGCCTTCAAGCACCTCATAACTGGGCGGCTCGATGACATCAATGATCTGGTCGGGGATGGTGACATTGTGATCGGCGACAAATTGGCGAAAGTAGGCGGTGTTGTTATTGCGAAAGCCATACTCAATGGCCAATTGTTGTAATTCTGGGTCGTTCATCAGGGCTTCGCCCAGTCGTTGCCCATTTTCGCTGAAGGGGATCAGGACGTGCTTGGTAAAAATCGTCGGCTCCGGATACATCAAGACCATATCCGGCGTGATGCTCCCATCCTGCAACGCGGCCTGGCTGATAAACTGGGCCTCATAGATCATCACCATCGGCGAATGGCCCATGCCTTTGACCAGATAATCTTCAAACGGTTCCAGCGAACTGCTGGGGCGAAATCCCTGCCGGAGGAAAAGATCGGACAGTGTCGCCATGAAGGGCTGGGCATCGGCCAAGCTTTCGACAATATTGTCAGCGTTGGCGACATAACTCGCCAAGGCGAGATACATGGCCGCCGAGTTTGATGTACGAACGTCGGTTGAGGTGATAAGAACAGACCTGCCAACCGGGAATTCGTTATTGTCGGGCAATTCCTCCCAACGAATGCCACTGGCCATCAAATCCTGGAGGTCATGCATGTCAACAGTGTAGTAACCGCCACGGTCCTGGGCAATGCCTTGTTCAGACAGCAATTCGGCAATCGGCCGCCAGGTAGCGATAGCCATGGGGGTGAAAAATACATTGTAGGACGTGCTGATATTTTGCTCGCGTCGGAGCTTTTCGGCAGCCGGCACCCCGGCCGGAAAGCCGAAATCGTACTCAGATAGATCGAAACTAGTGGCGATCTCGCGCGAGCCGGCTTTTTGGACTTGCACATCCAGGCCGTTCCGGCGTAATGCCGCCTGAACGCGCGGGTCTTGAAAGAAGGGTTGTTTTTCAGAACCGACCAATCCGCGAACGGTTTCGACATTGCGGACCGCCAGCTGCTCTCTTGCCGAGAAGTAGATGGCCGCCCCGACACCTACAATTACCAAAAGAGTCAAACCAACGGCGAGAATTCGCTTCATGTCCACCCCGCTCCCAGCAGGGAACTATCTAAACGCTGTGGAAATAAATCGGTACGAGTCTGAGGTATGTTCTGATCCGCGCGGGGTAACCCGCCAACCAGCATGAACCGGATGTTCGATATCGAACCTCCTCCAATGCTCTCGGTTTTAATATCGTACCAACCCGTTTTCTATACGCAGTTAACTTGCTTCGGGTTGCGATACTACCAACTTGTTAGATTCTCTCTGGCTACCCTCATTATATACTGACCGGGATCATCCGCAATAGAAAGGGTAAACGATGTGGAGTTTTCCAGTTGTCGGCTGAATTAGTCGATATTAAAACGTTCGGCTGAAATGCCTGCCTGACTAGCCTGCCGTCTACGAACGACGTAAACTGGAATGGTTCAGATAGTCTTTGGGTACCTCCCGTAACAGTCGGGGGTGTTTCCATGGATTCTGGGAAATACCGATTTCGACCATGATCATCACCTTCGTCATCCTGGGCATCACCATCGCGCTGTTCATCTACGGCAAGCCTCGAGCCGATGTCGTCGCTCTGATGTCACTTCTGGCCCTGGTCTTGAGCGGGATACTGACCGCCGGGCAAGCGCTGGCCGGTTTCAGTGATTCAACCGTCCTGCTCATCGCCGCCCTGTTTGTCGTCAGCGAAGGGCTATCGCGGACGGGTGTCACTGCCTGGCTGGGTAACTTCCTGCTGCGCATGGCGGCTAACAGCGCCGCCCGCCTGTTGGTCGTTATGATGATCGGCGCGGCGGGGCTCTCGGCCTTCATCAGCAACACCGGCACCGTGGCGACCCTCCTGCCTACCATCTCGGCCGCCGCCTGGCGGGTCGGCAGCGTGCCGTCGAAATTTCTCATGCCGCTGGCCTATGCCACCAACACCGGTGGCTTGCTGACTCTAACCGGCACACCGCCCAACATTGTTGTATCCGATGCGTTGCGCAACGCCGGTTTCGCGCCTTTCGGCTTTTTTGAATTCGCCCTGATAGGGTTGCCGCTCCTGTTCGTGACCATCCTCTACATAACCACCGTCGGCCGGCGGCTATTGCCGCGGCGTAACGCCGACCAGCGCCCGCTTGAGCTGAGCCAGGCGGTCGGCGAGGTGGCCAGCACATTTGGCCTGGATGAACGGTTGTATACCCTGCGTATTCGTGCCCGATCCTCGCTGGTGGGCAAGACCCTGCAAGAAGCGGCACTGGGCCGGGATTACTCTGTCACCGTCTTGCGCGTCGACCACAATCTCGCGAAAGACAGCGATGAAACCACCGGCTTGCCGGCGGCCAAACGGTTGCGCCGGTTGGGCTACCAGGTGCGCGACCAGTTGGAACAGTTGCAACCAGCGGCCGATACGCCACTCCCAGGACCGACCACGCGCATCTTCAGCCAGGATCGCCTGCTGGTGAAAGGCCGGCAGGAAAACGTAGAACGGCTGGCGCTGGATTATCAATTGGGTATGCAAGCCGTGACCGGTGACGGTGAGGCTTTGTCGGCCGAATTGCTGTCCTCGGAGATCGGCATCGCCGAAGTCCTGCTGGCGGTGCGCTCGCAATACATCGGCCGGACGCTGGCCGAGGCGCGCTTCGCTGAAAAGTATCACGTTCAGGTTCTCGGCATTTGGCGAGGTGATAAGAAGCTGGTCAAGACAACCGAGCCGTTGAAGTTCGGCGACGCGCTGCTGGTCCGCGGCCGGTGGGCGGATATCGACCTGCTCCGCAACGAAGCCCGTAATTTCGTGATCGTGGGCAGCCCGGAAGCGCTCTCGCGACAGGTGGTCGAACTGACACCGCGGTCGGCTTTCGCAGTCATCGCCCTCGTGGCCATGGTCGTCATGATGGTGACGAACATCGTGCCAACAGTTATCGCCGCCTTCATCACCGCAGTGGCCATGGTCCTGGCGGGGTGCCTGAACATGGACCAGGGCTACCGGTCGATTAGCTGGCAGACGGTGGTTCTCATCGCGGCCACGATCCCTCTTTCGACGGCGTTGGAGATCACCGGCGGCGCTGAATTGATCGCCGGCATTCTTGTCAATACCGTTGGCGCGATTGGCCCGATCGCCCTGTTGGCGGGTGTATTCTTACTGACCACGGCCTTCAGCCAGGTGATTAGCAATACGGCTACGGCTGTTCTGGTCGCGCCCATCGTCCTTACGGCGGCGGCAACGTTGGGAGTCTCGCCCTACCCATTGATGATGGGCGTTGCGGTGGCCGCGTCCAATGCCTTTCTCACACCAATCGGCACGACCACCAACCTCATGGTTTATACCCCCGGCGGCTACCGGTTCACCGACTACTTCAAAGTCGGCGCGCCGTTAACCTTGATCTTTTTCATTCTAACCCTGTTGCTTGTGCCGCTGATCTGGCCGTTTTAGTTTTAACCGCAGAGACAAAAGCCGGCCATTCACGCCTTTTATACGCTCTTTTGGCTTTCGATTAACGCCCGCGGAAATCGATTTGCAGTACGATATGGGTGGGCAGCAACAGACAGTTTCCTCCTTTTGGTAATGGCCGCGATCCCCCTATCGCGGCCTTGCCGTTTTTATGATCATCACCTGTTCGCTGGTTCTCACTGTTTTACCTGAGAAATTTCCATGTATCTTCATCATGTCCTAACGAACAACGGCTATACTCCATCTCGCAACGGGTTGATCCATGAACGGGCAGCCCATCCATAGCGGTGTGAGTCAATTATGTTGCTAAGCGGGTCTTTGTTGCGGCGATTTTCCAAATTGCGCCACCCTGATCAACAGGTGTGACGCCCAATCATTATCGGGAGAAAACTTGACTTGGAAAATGATGATGAACCAACCGGCCGATTGCTGACCCGACGTGAGATGCTGAAATTACTGGCGGCCTTGGGCGCGGCCGCGGCCGCCGGCTGCGCGTCCGGGTTGGGTAACCCCGGAGGCGCGACATCATCCCCGGCGACAACCAATTCACCGGCTGCCTCACCACCGGCCGGCACGGCACCGGCTATTACCCCGCCCACCGAACCCATCAGTGCCGCCCCAACCAGCCTGCCCGCCTGCGTCGTCCGGCCGGAACAAACCGAAGGGCCTTTCTTTGTCGACGAAGTCCTGAATCGGACCGATATCCGCGGTGAACCATCGGACGGCTCCACCCGGCCGGGAGTGCCGCTGGCGCTGGCGTTTTTAGTCTCCCGCATCGGGACCGTCTGCGAACCGTTGCCCGACGCTATTGTCTATGTCTGGCATTGTGATGCGGACGGCATTTATTCCGGCGTCAACGACGTGAACGCCGGGAGCACCGCCGGCCTGCAATTTCTGCGCGGCTATCAGGTGACCGACGCTGGTGGCCGAGCGGCTTTCACGACCATTTATCCAGGCTGGTATCCCGGCCGGACTGTCCACATCCATTTCAAGATCAGGGCCGAAGCCAGTGGGCGGAATTACGAATTCACTTCCCAGCTTTATTTCGATGACGCCCTGACCGATCAGGTCTTCACCCAAGCACCTTACGCCGAGCGCGGCCCGCGCAATACCCGCAATCCCGATGACGGCATTTATCGCCGGGGCGGCGACCAGCTGACTCTGCAAGTTCTCCCCGCGGCCGAAGGCTACGCGGCGACATTCGATATCGGGCTGCAGTTTGGTTAGGCTTGCCCCAGCTTTTGGGTCCGGTCCAACGTCCAGGCGCTGGGATGCCGGCTGAAGCCGATGCGCGGGTAATATTCGACGGCCGCGGGCGCGGACAGGAGGATGATCTTGCAGCGGGGGCCGAGCAGCGCCTGGGTTTGGGCGATTAACTCAACGCCGATACCCCGCCGCTGGTAGGCTCTGTCCACGGCCAGGTCGGAGAGATAACAACAGTAGGTGTAGTCGGTGACGGACCGGGCGACACCGACGAGCTTGTCGCCGTCCCAGGCGGTTACAGTCAGGTCGGCGTTGGCCAGCATCCCGGCGATAGTCTCCGGGTCATCGACCGGCCGGCGCTCGGCCAGCGTCGAGCGGCTTAGCACGTCGATGAACTCGGCCGGCGTGAGGGGGCGGTCGTGGTGATAGGCGATCATCGGCCGCAGATGTCATTCAGGGGAATGCGCAACTCTGGCAATAATTCGGACTGGATGATGCCGTCGCCGACATAATGGCCAAACAGCACGTAGGCGTTGCCGCGCAAGGCGTAAACATCCACCGCGCACGCATCCGGATCGACGATCCAGTATTCCTTGACACCAGCCTCGGCGTACAGGCGATACTTGGTGTGGCGATCATAAGGGGCCGTTCCCGGCGAACTGATTTCAACCATTAAATCTGGAACACCCTCGATGTTAGCTGATTTTATGATTTCAGAATTATCCGCGTGGATATAGACGATATCCGGTTGGACCGGTGAGGCGAGATCTGGCAAGATGACATCAATCGGGGCTTCAAGAATTCGCCCAAGTTGATTTTTGTGCACAAAAATATAAACGGCGACAGCCAAACCGATACTTAATTGCTGGTGCTTGACGTTTGGTGCGGGACGCTTGTGTAATTCCCCCCGGATCACTTCATAACGCCACTCGCTCTCCGGTAGACGAGCATATGCTTCATAAGTCCAGTCCCCCTGCGCGGGCCATTCATAGGTGATGGATTCCGGTTTATCGAGTGTGACCATCCTATACCTCTGCTGGCTTTGATCGGTGTCGTCTTGCTTGGAATTATATCATAGGCCAAAAGCATCTGAACACGCGGTGCCGATGGTCTTATAATTCTGAAGTGTCATCTTTCAGGCCGGATGCGCGCGATCTTTTTGCTGATTCAGGGTCTCCCCAGAGCCAACGCATGTCATCCCCGCCGTCGTCGCATGTCATCCCGAGCGCCGGCGCATGTCATCCCGAGCACCGTCGCATATCATCCCGAGCGCCAGCGAGGGATCATGCTGCTTAACTACTCCAGAAGCTTCGCTTCGCTCAACATGACACGGCCGCATGTCATCCCGTACACCGATTTAGAATCTCTTGTTTACCTAGCAGTTGCTAGGTATAATGTAAAACATGAATTCCGATATTACCAAGGATAAAGAAACGGGAACCCGACAACGGATATTAGACGTTTCAGCCCGATTCTTCGCTGATCGCGGTTTTTCTAACACGTCGATACGCGATATTGCCGCCGAACTGGAGATCGCCAATCCTTCCCTTTACTATCACTTTCATTCGAAGGCAGAGATACTTGCCGAACTTTTAGCAGAGCCACTGAAACGGGTGGAGCTTGCTGTCTCCGATGCTGAGCAGTTCACAGGAGACGAACGGACGAAAAGAATCATCGGCGGGCTGTTGGACGCGCTCGAGGTACATAGCGGAATCGCCATAACCGGATTTCGAGAGAATGACGCCATACCCACGGCTTACAGCGAGCTGGCCAGGGGAATTCAGCCGATGATCGTAAGCTTATTGGGTGGAAACGCCACGACAGATAACCGCGATCTGCGGGTCACAATGGCAATCGGCGCGGTAGAAGCTGCTGTCACAGACTTGATGCGCAGCACATCCGCCGATGGCGAACCATTTGTTGAAAAACTCCGTGCCAGCCGGAGTGTCATCATTGAATGCGTGCTAAAAATTCTACATTGATGGATTCATAATAATGCGTATCGTCATTATAGCTCCCGGCTCTCGCGGCGATGTTCAGCCTTACATCGCGTTAGGCATAGGATTACAGAATGCGGGCCATTCTATTCGCCTTGTCAGTCACAGCAATTTCGAATCTCTGGTCACTTCATACGGCCTGGAATTCTGGTCATTTGATAACGATGTAAAAGCCGCTATCGAAACGAGCGAGATGCAAGCGCTGACGGAAAAGGGTCATTTCCTGTTGTTAATGGCAAAAATGGCCAAAGAAGCTCAACGCGAAGCGATTCGTTTTGCTGAAGGCGGCTTAAGGGCAGCCAAAGGTATGGATATGGTGCTGTCAGGAATGGGCGGATTGTATATCGGGATCGCCATCGCCGAAAAATTAAACATACCGCTCGTTCAAGCTTATGTGGTTCCTTTCACTCCAACAAAGGAATTGACCAGCGTCCTTGCTCCCAAACTTCCGACCTTTCTCAACCGGCTCTCCCATGAGCTTACCCGCCAACTGATGTGGCAGGGATTCCGATCAGCTGACACTATCGCTCGAAGAGAGGTCTTGAACCTACCCGCGGCTCAGATTCTGGGTCCCTATCATTCTAAATCCACGCAGAAAATGCCCATTCTTTACGGCTTTAGTCCATCAGTAATACATCCTCCCTCGGATTGGGATGGAGATAAATACATTACCGGATACTGGTTCGTCGAACAAACAGAAGCATGGCAGCCGCCTTCGGCGCTTGTAGAGTTCCTTCAGGCCGGTTCGCCGCCTGTATATATCGGGTTTGGCAGCATGAGCAATCGAAACCCAGAACAAACGGCCGATGTGATCATTCAGGCCCTGGCCATGACAAACCAGCGGGCCGTGATACTGACAGGTTGGGGCGGATTACAAACGAGCGAGTTACCCGATTCTGTTTACATGATTGATTCGATCCCACATTCATGGCTGTTACCGCGTGTTTCCGCGGTAATTCATCATGGTGGTGCGAGTACAACGGCCGCCGGTCTAAAGGCCGGTGTTCCATCGATAGTGATTCCTTTTTTTGGTGATCAACCTTTTTGGGGGCAGCGAGTCGCGGATTTGGGGGTGGGTACAAAACCGATCCCACGAAAAATGCTCACGGCCAAAAGGCTTGCGGATGCCATTCAAGAAGTTCTAACAAACAAGGATATGCGTCAGCGCGCCGCACATCTAGGCAAACAAATTCAATCTGAGAAGGGGATCGAATCTGCGGTGGATATTATCACCCAACTCAAAAGATGAATCGAATGGATCGATAGAGGTTGATCCCGGAACTCACGCCAACCCTAATTCGACTTTTCGCTCCCCCAAACTGCCGCATCGATCGCCGCCAGCAATTGGCTGCCTTTGTCCTCGGTAAAGCTGCCAACCGTCCGCCAGAGGATGTCACCCTGCCGGTTGACTAAGAGCACGTGCATTTGGCTGTCGCCGTCGATGCCGGTCGCTCGCTGGAAATCGGCTTTGTTCAGGTAAAGGGTAACGGTTCGCTCGCGGGATTTCTGGTCGGGGATGCCGGCGCGCATGCCTTCGTTCAGGAACATTCGTTGCAAAGCGGCCATCTCCCAGATCGTCGGCAGCTCGTAGTACACCACCCCCGGCAGCGTTCGCTCCAATTCCTGGACAAACGGCACCCAGGTGTTGACATCGAGCTGCTGGCGCTGGAGGAAGGGGACGAAGAGGACATTTAACTCCGCGGCGAAGTCACGCGGAAATTCGAACTCCTGCCGGTCGAGGTTAAAGCCCGAGACAGTGGGGAAATGAATCGTTTCTGATTTGACGATCAGGCGACTTTTCGCGGGTATCAGGTTCCAGGCCATAATGGATAATCCTAAGGTCAGCCCGACGGCGAGCAAAATGAATTTTAGACGCATAATCCGGTATGAAGAGGGTTATATCTCTTCCCGGAGTCTATGAAATTTTGGACGGAATTTCGATATTTGGCATCAAATGGTTAATCATTTCCTCTATCGGATTCCGCCGGCCGGATCACCGGTCACGTTAACCGAAGGCGATTTTTTCTTTCAGGGAAGCCTCCGAAAACGCCTCTTTTACAGGCAAGCGCTCGATCACCAGGACAAAATCAACCATCGAAGCCGGGAGAGGAGTCACATTCGGTATGACGGCCACAACTTCGCCCTCAAGTTTATTGAGGAAATCCTCCAATTCATGCTGTTCGCGGGTCATGCTGAGGCTAAATTGATGTACCCGGTAACGCATCTCTGGTCTCTCCTTGCGGAACGGAAATCCTCGCGGTCGATCCCGAATTCCGCGTGATTGCGTCGATGAAAGATGGGTCTTTGATCCGATATGAATTCTCAAGCAACTTGCGGTCGATCCTTATCCACCGGGTGGTGCGAGGCGAGATTGAGAATCGTGGCGATGACGAACAGCACGGTATAAACATACCAGAGCGGTCGTGCCAAATCCCACAGTGGCCACCAATAGAACATGATCGTCGCCAGGTAGAGGGTCAGATAGGGACCAAAGACCGGCCAATAGGGCGGATCGCGCCATTCAATCTGGCGAACATATTCAACATAATAGCCGTAGATGCCCCACACCAAGAAGAGAACTCCCCCCAGCCACAAGGACCACGGCTTGCCGGCGGCGATCTGAGCCAGACTGAGCAGGAAGGCCGGGATGCCAAGGGCATAAACAAACGGCCCATACTGTTTAGCGATATGGAATGCCCAACGGCGAAAGGCAAAGTGGATGATCAAAACGATCTGGAATAGCAACCCGAAGACGATGAACAGGATATCGAGGTTATCGATGGCATTCATGAAAACTCCCCGGCCGGGACAACCTCCATCATACCGGTCTTACAGCCAGTATAGATCGCCCCTAAATGCGCTGTCAAGCACAGTCGGTTATACTTCGGGGCGGCACTCCGGCTCACTGAACAAAACATTTCATGGTCTGATCAACTAATCAACACTCAAATAGGAGACGGCATGATGAAAATCGCGGCCTTTAATGTTGAAAATTTATTCGATCGCGCCAAGGCTTTTAACCTGGATGACCAAAGCTTGAGCGAGGCCATCATGGAAGGAACGACCGAGTTAAATAATCTTTTCATGGAGCCGGTCTATAGCGAAGCGCATCTGGCGCGCATGAGGGAATTGATATTTGAACTGGGCCTGGACAAGAGCGACACCGGGCCGTTTGTCCTGTTGCGCCAAATTCGCGGCCGGTTGATTTCTCGTCCGGTGAATAAACCTTTCCGGCTGGTGGCGACGGGCCGGCATGACTGGGTGGGCTGGGCTGAACTGCGGACGGCCGAAGTCAATGAGATCGCCATCATGAATACCGGCCGGGTAATTCGCGATGTGGACGCTGATATCCTGGCCGTCATCGAGGCTGAAAATCGAACGACCCTCAAGCTCTTCAGCGACTTTGTGCTTGAAGAAGTGAACGGCCTGCCCTACGCGCATGTCATGGTCATCGACGGGAACGACGATCGCGGCATCGATGTCGGGCTGATGACCAAAGCCGGCTACAGCATCGGCCTGATGCGCAGCCATATTCATGACCTGCTGCCCGAGGGCACCCCGATATTCAGCCGCGATTGCCCGGAATACGCCATTCAAACTCCGGCCGGCGAATTAATCTGGGTACTGCCCAACCACTTCAAGAGCAAATTCGGGGGAAATAACGCCGAATCACGCGCCAAACGCCAAGCCCAGGCCACGCGCGTGGCCGAGATTTACCATCGTCTTCGGGCGGAAGGGCACGATCAAATCGTCGTCCTCGGTGACTTTAATGACACACCCGGCAGCGAACCGCTACAACCGTTGCTGGCCGGTACCGATCTTCGTGACATCGGCGATCACCCGTCTTTTGATACCGGCGAGTTTCCCGGCCGCGGCACCTTCGGACTGGGCGGTGATAACAACAAGATCGATTACCTGCTGCTATCCCCGGCGCTTTTCAACCGGGTGACCGCCGGCGGATTATTCCGCATGGGGGCCTGGCCGGGTGTGCGGCCACCACGCTGGACAGTTTACCCGGAACTCAAACGCGAGGTTCACGCCGCCAGTGACCACCAGGTGATCTGGGCGGAGATCGATTAAGTATTGGCTTCCGGCATGACCGGCCGCTTAAACATCAGCCCTGATCAACCCGGATCACTGCAACCGGATGGGCAATGCCCTCAATCCGCGGACGGCGGCCGACTTACGCCATTCGAGTTGATCCGGCGCAACGGCCAGGCTCAGCGCAGGATAGCGTTCCAGCAGGACTCTAAAGGCGATTTGGCCCTCCAACCGGGCCAGCGGCGCGCCTAGACAGTAGTGCATGCCCAGGCCGAAGGCAACATGCTTATTGGGGTGCCGCTCGATATCGAGTTCTTCGGGGTGGTCGAACACCGTCTCATCCCGGTTGGCGGAAGCGATGGCCAGGAGGATCGTTTCACCGCGACTGATTGGTTGATCCCTGATTACCACATCTTCAAGGGCGTAGCGTGGGGCGATACTCTCGACCGGGTTGGTGAACCGCAGCAATTCCTCCACAGCGCTATCCATCAATTCGGGCTGTGCGCGGAGTTTTGCCATTTGGTCGGAGTTTTCCAGCAGGGCCAGGGTGCCGTTGCCGATGAGGTTGACCGTCGTCTCGTGCCCGGCCAAAAGCAACAGAAACAGCATCGCCACCAGTTCGTCTTCATTCAGGCGGTCGCCGGCTTCCTCGGCCTGGACGAGAGCGGTGATCAGGTCATCAGCCGGGTGGTTTTGGCGCAAGCGAACCAACCGCTTGAAGAAGCGATTCATCCGCACCATGCTCGGCAACTGCGGCAGAAGTTCCAGCGGTTTGTCAAAGGCTAAATCCAGAAAATTGGCTGACCATTGATGAAACTTTAACCGGTCTTCCTCGGGCACACCCATCATCTCGGATATGACGGTCAGTGGCAACGGCAGGGCAAAGTCGGCGATGAGATCCACGGTCTCCTTGGTCGCGGCCGCGTCCAACAATTCATGGCTGATGGCTTCAATCCGCGGTTCGAGACGGCGGATCATCTGCGGCGTAAAGGCCTTGTGGACCAGATTACGCAGACGCCAGTGATCGGGATCGTCAACCAGGACCATGCTGTCCTGAAAAGCGCGGAACAGTTTCGGCATCCACCACGCATCCATAGGGCCACCCCCTTCGGATAAAACGCGGCGGTCGCTGGAGAACCGGTGGTCCTTGAGGGTGGCAACGATATCGTCATAGCGAGTCAGCAACCACGCCGGGCCGCTGTATGATTTTCCCAGATAGGTCACCGGGTCCTCGCGACGCAAACGGCGGAAAAGCGGATAGGGATTGGCCCTCAATTCCGGCGCGGATAAGTCAATCGTCATGAACTGGTCTCCCCAAGAATAAATTTGTTTCCCCGAATGATAATCAACAATGATAGGCACTTGCTAATGGCAAAGCACAATTCCCAGCCAATATTAAGGACCGGCCGGCGGCCGGTCCTTGCGTCAGGAGAGAAAACCCACCCCTTAAGAAATTACATTCATCGTCTATTGGATAGCCGGGCGGCCGCGTTCGGCCGCCGTCAGCGATCGGGTCGCCAGGTAGTAGTAGCCAAACAGAACCAGGAACACGGCGAAGATAGCCACCGCCACCCAGGTCATCGTCGGGGCATTGTTGAAAAAGATGCTATAGAGGCAGACCAGAACCGCCATCAGGGTATAGGCCACCTCCATTTTGAGCACGATGTCAACCCGCTCATAATTCACTGCCAATGCGGCCAGAATCGACGACAGGCCAAGGGCTAATGTCGCCGCGCCATACAAGTGCATGATGAACGGGTCAACGGGTTGAAATTTGAAGAAATC
>Ga0114939_10000971_pt1 | contig 23299 bp, 20 predicted proteins | sample AshMeaCrysSpring_FD_87196 | JGI IMG/M metagenome (GOLD analysis project Ga0114939, IMG submission 87196) | Groundwater microbial communities from Big Spring, Nevada to study Microbial Dark Matter (Phase II) - Ash Meadows Crystal Spring | ecosystem: Environmental > Aquatic > Deep subsurface >...
GCCGGGCGCTCGACAACCTCGCCCGCAGCCACCTGGCTGGCGAGAATATCGGGGAGCACGCGGATTTTCGGCATGCGTGAAGACTTAAGAGACCGGAATCCGGAGTCCAGAGTTTCCGCCTCTTGATTCTTGTCTCCGGCCCCGGGCCTCTCCAGTCTCCGCGCGCACCCATGGCCGGCTTCTTCAAATCTCTCTACAACAAGGTCGCCAACCGCGCGGAAATCGATTGGGACGATCTCGAAGCCGATCTCATCGCCTCCGACCTCGGCATCCGCCTCACCACCGAGATCATCGACGAACTCCGCGCCCACGGCCGCAAGGTTTCCGCCGAGGACGTCGTGGAAACCACGCGCCGCCAGCTCGCGCAGCGCCTGCCCGTGGATTCCCCGCCGCCGCTGCCCCGGCCTAACGGAAAACCCTTCGTCATCCTCGTCGTCGGCGTGAACGGCACCGGGAAAACCACCTCCACCGCCAAGCTCGGCCTGTGGCTCAAGAACCGCGGGTTTTCCGTCGTCCTCGCCGCCGCCGATACCTTCCGCGCCGCCGCCGTCGAACAGCTCCAGCGCTGGGGCGACCGCCTCGGCATCCCCGTCGTGAAAGGCAACCCGAACGCCGACCCCTCGTCCGTCTGCTTCCACGCCCATCAAAAAGCCATCGCCGATCAAACCAAGTTCCTGATCTGCGATACCGCAGGCCGCATCCACACCCGTCACAACCTGATGGAGGAACTCGGAAAAATCCGCCGCACCCTCGCCAAGCAGGATGAAACCGCGCCGCATCTCACCTTGCTCGTCGTGGACGCCACCACCGGCACCAACGCCCTCAACCAGGCCAGGGAATTCCACAAGGCCAGCCCGCTCGACGGCCTCATCGTCACCAAGCTCGACGGCTCCGGCAAGGGCGGCATCGCCGTCACCATCCAGGACCAGCTCGGCATCCCGCCGCGCTTCCTCGGCACCGGCGAGGAGCCGGAAGCGTTCTCGATGTTTCAGAAAGACTCCTTCGTCGCGGAGATTCTCTGAACCGTGGCGGCGGTTTCCAACCGCCAGGCCTACAACCCAAACGGGCATGGCGGTTTCAAACCGCCGCCACTCTCCGGCAAATGCTCCGTGGAATCCTCCCGCCCGCAGACCGCGCGCTTCAGGATCACGGCAACGAAACCACCACCCGCTCGAAGGCATGTGGCTGCGTGACGGGATCATAGGGTTCCTCGATGACCACCCGTTCCCACTCGGAATCGATGTTGGTCACCACGGGGGGCGCGCCCAGGGGAAGCCACTCCGAGCTGCTTTGGAATGATCTCCGAGCTACTTTGGGATGATCTCCGAACGACTTTGGGACGCGCTCCGAGCTACTTTGGAGTGATCTCTGACCTGCTTTGGAATGTGCTCTGACGTACTTTGGGGCGGGTTCCCCTCTGGTTCGCCGGGGCGGAGGGGTGCGGGTGACGCCCCATTCGCGGGCGCGGCGGTGCAGCGAGGGGGGGCGGGCTGAGCGGGTTGACGCCGTGTGGCTCGCCATCGAGGGCGTTCTCGTGGCGGATTGGCGTGGCTCGTTTTCCGGGCGCTATTAGCCGTTGAGCTTGGCGAGGGCCTTCGGCAGGAAGAGGCCGTCCTTGCGGATCAGTTTCCCATCGAAGCGGATCTCGCCGCCGCCGTAGTCCTTGCGCTGGATGCAGACCATGTCCCAGTGGACTTGCGAGCGGTTGCCGTTGTCGGCCTCCTCATAGGCCTGGCCGGGCGTGAAGTGGAACGAGCCGGCGATCTTCTCGTCGAAGAGGATGTCGCGCATCGGCTGGCGGATCTCGGGGTGGAAGCCGAGCGCGAACTCGCCGACGTGGCGCGCGCCCGCGTCGCTGTCGAGGATCTTGTTGAGCTGCCTGGTTTTCGCGCCGGCCTCGGCGGTGACGATCTTTCCTTTGGAGAACTCCAGCTTGATGCCATCGAAGGGGATGCCCTGATAGATGGTGGGCGCGTTGTAGGAAACCACGCCTTCCACCGAATCGCGGACGGGCGCGGTGAAGACCTCGCCGTCGGGAATGTTGTAGGTGCCGCCGCAGACGATGGCGGGGATGTTCCTGATGGAGAAGCGCAGGTCGGTGCCCGGGCCGGTGATTTCCACGCGGTCGGTGGCCTCCATGAGTTTCTTGAGCGCGTTCATGGCGGGCAGCAGCGCCTTGTAGTCGAGCAGGCAGACCTTGAAGTAGAAGTCCTCGAAGGCCTCGCTGCTCATGCCGGCTTGCTGGGCCATGGAGGAGGAGGGCCAGCGCAACACGCACCATTTGGTTTTCCTGACGCGGTGGTCGAGCACCGGGCGCATGTGTTTCATGGCGAGTTTCATTTTCTCCGCCGGGACATCGGAGGTTTCGGCGATGTTGTGGCCGCCGCGGATGGCGATGTAGGCGTCCATGTCCTTGATTTCCGCGAGCAGGTGCTTGGCGAGCACGGTGTATTGCGGGTCGTCCGCGCCCTTGAGCATCTCGCGGGTGAGGCGGCCCCGGTGGAGGCGCAGAAACGGCAGGCCGCCGCGCGCGCGGACCTCGCGGATGAGGGCGAGGCCGATGGCGTCCGGCACGTCGTGCAGGTCGAGCAGGATTTTTTCGCCCTTTTTGAGCGAGGTGGAGTAGCGGACAAGCTGGCGGGCGAGTGCGTCGATGCGGGCGTCGTGCATGGGCGGTTTGATAGCGGGGGCCGGATTTGGTTCCAAGCGCCAAGTGGCGGCGCTTTCCGCTTCCCGGCGGCCGCTTGCCGATTTACACCAAGCGCATGGTGCTCGGCGTTCTCGGCTCAGGTTCCGGATCCAACATGCAGGCGATTCTGGACGCGATCGACGCGGGCGCGCTCGATGCCCGCATCGCGCTGGTGCTTTCGGACAATCCGGACGCTTTCATTCTCGAACGCGCGCGGAAACGAGGGATCGAAACCGGGGTCATCGACTGCGGCGGCTTCCGCACGAAGTTTCCCGAGGAGGCGCAGCGGGAAACCGCCGCCCGCCTCAAGGCGGCGGGTGTGGAACTCGTCTGCCTGGCGGGATTCCTGCGCCTGGTGGGGTGCCCGCTGTTAGAAGCGTTTCCATCCCGCATCCTCAACATCCATCCCGCGCTGCTGCCCGCGTTTCCCGGATTGGAATCATGGAAGCAGGCGCTCGATGCCGGCGTGTCCGAAACCGGCTGCACGGTGCATTACGTGGATGAAGGCATGGACACGGGCCCGATCATTCTTCAGAAACGCGTGCCGGTGCTGCCCGGCGACACCGCGGAGAGCCTGCACGCGCGAATCCAGGTGGCGGAGCACCGGCTTTATCCGGCGGCCATCACCAGGATTGCGGCGGCCATCATTCCAGACCGCGCTGGTTGACCTCGTCCTCGTCCCAGCCGAGGTAGTGGCCGAGCTCGTGAAGGAAGGTGGTGCCGACCTCGTCGCGGTAGTCCTGTTCGTCCTCTTCCACCCATTCCCACAGGTTTGTTAGAAAAAGGCGGATGCGCGGGAGGTCCGCGGCGTCCGGCTCCTCATTGGCGGGCGGTCCCTCGAACAGGCCGAGTTCATCGCCGCAGAGTTCATGGTCGAAGGCGCCGAGCCCCGGTTTCTCCTCCATGGAGACGGGGAGCTTCGCGGCGGCGTCCCGCACGTCCTGCGGCAGGGCCGTGAGCAGTGCTTTCAATTCCTCGTTGGCCCAGCGGCTCAGTGTTTCGAATTGCATGACTTTGGAATGACGTGTTGTGGCGGTTTCGAGAAATGCTCTTTTACGCGGCATCACCGCCGGTGCCCGCTGCCGAAGCTCCGGGCGCTCACCTGCCCGCCGCAAGGCGCGCCGAGGCGTTCCGGCACTTTCGCCTGCGGAAAACGAAAGCCGCGCGTGCCCGTCATCGACTGGAGCCTTGTGAGCGCTCCCACGGCGATCGCACCCAGCGCCAGCAAAGCCAGCCCGCCGATGGTGAGCAGGGCGAAGCGCAGCGATCTGCCGCGCGGCGGCGGTGCGGTGCGGCGCTCGAAGTAGCTGCTGAATTCCTTCACCAGGTTTACGATCAGCGCCTCGATGTAGGCTTCCGGCGCGAGATTCGGATCGGTGGCGGACGTGGCATTTTGAAGCAGGGCGACCGTCTCATGCGTGGGCACCCTGTTGGCTGCGGCGGGGTCCTCGTTGCCGGTGAAGTCCCTGCCAAGGCCCAGACTGCGGCTGTCCGCCTCGAAAACGACCACCAGCCCGTTGCCTTTCGGCAGCCATGCCTGTTGCAGGTAATCCGCGAGGTCCGGCGCGGTGCTGGCGATGAGCACCGGCTCCACCATCAGGTAAATCCGGTAGCCGTGTTCCGCCTCCAACTTGCGGAGATGTTCGGAAATGCGCCTCATGGCTCCGGAATCCCGGTTGAAAAAGCCGTTGGCGTCGCGGACGCCGAAATCCGGCGGCTTGGGAGCGCCATCGCGCGTCAGCCATTCGGGCAGGGCCTGGCCGAGGCCGCACGTCACCAGCGCGCCCCAGATCATCCAGGCCGCCATCGCCGCCAATCCGTGTTGAAGCCGCCGCCGCATGCGCCGCCACGCTCCATGAAGTGCCCGCCGCTGGCAAGCGGGGACTGGGCGGGAGCGCCTGCAGTACACCCCGGTCATGAAATCGGCGGCACAAGTACACCTTGGCAAATATTTCCTCAAAAAGTCCTGCAAAACTTCCTGAAATTCTTCAAAAATAGCCAATTCACAGCAAAATTCCATCGCTGAAAACTGCATGACTGAAGAAAATTAAAATCTTAAATAGTTGAAAATGAATGAATTAAAAATTTATTCAATTTATCCCAAATTATTCTTGCGGGTTGAGTGTGTTTCAGTGTACTTTCCAAACACTGACGCGACAGTCAGTGCTTTGCATGACCAACACTCACCAGCCCTACAAGGGATTCAAGCCCTTCAAGATGGACCCGAAGTTCCGGGTTTCCATCCCAAGTGCTTGGCGGCCGGAAGCGGGAGCCTCGTTGTATCTGCTGTTCTCCAAGGAACACGACATGCCGGTGGTGAAGGTCCTGAGCCAAGCCGCCTACGACGAACGGGTGGAACTCATCAAGAACAGCGAAAAGACTCCGGCTGAGAAGAACAAGACCCTCGGCAAGCTGGCGATGCTTTCCCGTGAAACCGCTCTCAATGAACAGGGCAAGCTGCTCGTTCCGAAAGATCTCAGTGAAATGGCCGGCATCGCCGCCGAATCCGACGTGATGCTCGCCGGGCGCGGCCTGCATTTCGAGATCTGGAGCAAGGAGAACTTCGACACCAAGCTGGCCATCGAAATGAGCCAGAAAGAGGACGACGACCTCGGAATTTTCTAATCACTCACCCACCACACACCCAACAGCAGCAATGTTGTTCACCCCACCAACTCTGGCGCTTGAGGCGGTCCGCAAAACGGCGGCTCCGTCCGCCCTCGCCCTGGCCCCAGAGTTGGGAACCCTTTCCACCATACAGGACCATGCGCTCGGGACAGCACGCGGTCTTGTCAAAAACACGGACGCCCGCGCCGCTTCTGGCTGGTTGTTGGCGCGGCGTCCGGTGACTTTCATGGCCATGCGCAAGAAGTCTCTCGGGACGGAACTTCTTTCGCGGTTTCAAACGATGGTCCGCGCGGCTTCTGGCTGGTTGTCCGCGCGGCCATCGGGAAATTTTTCTGACATGCAGGACGCCTGGCTCGGGACAGCACGGCGTTTTGTCAAAAACACGGACGTCCGCGCCGCTTCTGGCTGGTTGTCGGCGCGGCGTCCGGTGGCTTTCATGGCTGATGGCGGAGTCACACCCGGGACGGGCGTTTCTCCGCGATTTGAATCGATGGTCCGCGCCGCTTCGGGTGTGTTGTTCGCGCGGCCATCGGGATTTTCCAATGATGCACAGGACGCCGGGCTCGGGACAGCACGGCGGCTTGTCGAGACTACGGGTGCCTGCGCCGCTTCTGGCTGGTTGTCGGCGCAGGCGCCCGCCGATTTTTCCGAAACCGGGTCCGCGGACTATCACTTGCCGGTGTTTCCCATGGAGGTGGGCGAGTGGATGGAAGCCGGCCCGGGCAAGTTCATCATCGATGGCACGCTCGGCGGCGGCGGCCACAGCGAGATTTTCCTCAAGGCCGGCGCCACCGTGCTGGGCATCGACCGCGATCCGGAGGCTCTCGCGCACGCGCGCGCGCGACTCGGTGAATTCGGCGATCGCTTCGCCACATGGGAGGGGAATTTCTCGGATCTCCAGGAAATCCCCGGGATCCGGCAGGGGGAGCGGGCCGACGGCCTGTTGCTGGATCTCGGGGTGTCCTCACGGCAGTTCGACGCCGCCGCCCGCGGGTTTTCCTTCATGCGCGAAGGCCCGCTGGACATGCGGATGGGGCCGTCCAGCCCGCACAGCGCGGCGGAAGTGGTCAATGAATGGGACGAGGCGGAGCTGGCCCGCATATTTTTCGAATTCGGCGAGGAACCGCGCGCCCGCCGCATCGCCTCAGCCATCGTGCGTCAACGCGCCGCGAAACCCTTCCAGACCACCACAGAACTCGCGGCCTGCATCGAGGCCGCCGTCGGCCGCCACGGCCGCACCCATCCGGCGACCCGCGCGTTCCAGGCGATCCGCATGGCGGTCAACGAGGAACTCGACTCACTGGCCGCCGCGCTGGCCGCCGCGCCAGCAGTGCTCAAACCGGGCGGGCGCCTGCTCATCATCACTTTCCATAGTCTGGAGGACCGGATGGTGAAGCGCTTCCTGCGGCACCGCTCCGCGCCGTTCATCGACGATCCCGGCTGGCCCGAACCCCGGCCGAATCCGGACTTCCAATTCCAGCTCCTCGCCCGCAAGGCGATCATTCCCACCGCCGGAGAAACTTCCCGCAACCCGCGAGCCCGCAGCGCCAAACTGCGGGTCGCACGGCTTTTAGACCCCGCATCATGAACCGCCGCCGCGACGACCCCCGCACGCCCGCCTCCGTGATTTTCTCCGTGATCCTCGCCTTCGCGATCATGGCCGCGGGCGGAGTGCTCCACGTCTTTTACAAGAACCGCCAGATCCAAATCCGGCGGGAAATCGATGCGATCGACCGCCGTGTCGAACACTGCCGCCTGGAAATCCGCACCACCGGGATGCGGATGGATCAACTCCTCAACCGCTTCGTGATCCGCAAGCAACTCGAGGAGAACGGATCGAATCTGCGTCCGATCTCCCTCGCGGTCGTTGAAGAGATCGATCCCGCGCCGCCACTCCGACGGAGCGTGGCGGCCGCCGTTCCATAGCCAGTGAAGTCCTCCTTTCAGACCCGTTGCATCCTCCTGTGCGCGCTCCTGGTGATCGCGCTCAGCGTGCTTTCGGGGAGATTGGTCCAGATCCAACTGGTGGACCGCCACCGCTACGCGGAAAGCTCGCGCAAGGCCTATCACCGGGTCGAGAAACTGCCCGCCATCCGCGGCATGATCGTGGACCGCCGCGAGGAGCCGCTGGCCAGGAGCATCCCGGTCTCCACCGTGTTCGTGGACAAGAACCATCTGCTGGATCCCAAACTCGCGGCCTACGGCCTGGCCTATCAGGAAGCCAGCGCGGAGCCGGGTTGGAACGAACTCGACGAGGCCGCCCGCCGCCGCCGCATCAGCGGCCTGCGCGGTGACATCCTCAACCGCGAAGCGCCGGAAACGATCATCAGCAAGCACCTCGCATACGCCATCGGCGTGCTTGCCCGGCCGCTTGGCATGCGGCGCGAGGAACTCCGCGCGAAAATCGAGGACAGCAGGGGCAAATGGGTGCCCATCGCCAGGGATCTCCCGGAGGACGTGGCCGACAACCTGCGCGAAGCGGTGGACAAGCATTGGATCCAGGGCTTCGAGTTCCAGAACTCGATCAAACGCTGGTACACCGCGCCCAACCTGGCCACCCACATCATGGGCTTCACCGGCGAGATCGAGGAAACCAACGACGAGGGCAAGCCCGAAACCCGCGTGGTCGGCCGCTTCGGCGTCGAGGCCTCGATGGAGGAATACCTCGCCGGCCGCGACGGCTGGCGCGAACACTGCCGCGACGCCCGCGGCCTGGTGGTTCCCGGAAATTCCGCCAGCCTGCTGCCGCCGCGCGCCGGGCTCAACGTTCAGCTCACCATCGACATGGGCCTCCAGGCGATCATCGAGGAGGAGATGGACGCCTGCCTCGCGGAGTTCGAATCCGAGCGCGGCGCGGTGGTGCTGATGGATCCGAAAACCGGCGAAATCCTCGCGATGGCCAGCCGCCCGCACTTCGATCTGAACCACAAGCAGAACGTCGCGGAAAACGGCTTCAACTTCGCCATCCAGGCGGTTTACGAGCCGGGCTCCACCTTCAAAATCCTCGCCACCGGCGGCGCGCTCAACGAAGGACTCGCCACGCCGCTGACCTCGGTGTACTGCCACAACGGAAACTATTGCGAAGGCAAAATCCAGGTTCCCGACCACCATCCGTACGGGAGCCTCACGCTAGAAGGGGTGTTGATCAAATCGAGCAACATCGGCGCGTACAAGTTCGCCCGCCAGCTCGGCGCGAAACGTTTCTATGACTACGCCCGAAAGTGGGGCTTCGGACGCAAGACCGGCGTTCTCCTGAGCGGCGAGAGTTCCGGCATCGCCCGCAACACCGGCAACGCCGTGGATTTCTCCCGCGCCAGTTATGGCTACGCGCTCAACGTCACGCCGCTGCAAATGGCCTGCGCCTACTCGGTGATCGGGGGCGATGGCAGACTGCTCAAGCCGCGCATCGTCAAGGCGCTCGTCGCCAATGACGGCACCGTCGTGGAAACCTATCCTCCGGAAACCGTCGCCGAGGTGCTCAAGCCGGAAACCGCCCGCAAAATGCGCGAGGCGCTGCGCAAAGTCACCGAACCCGGCGGCACCGCCACGCTGGCCGCCGTGCCGGGATACAAGGTCGCCGGCAAAACCGGCACCGCGAAACGCCACAACCCGAACGGCCCCGGCTATCTCGCCAACAGCTACACCGTTTCCTTCGTTGGCATGCTCCCGGCGCATGATCCGGCATTCGTCGGCATCGTGGTCATCGACGATCCCCGCACCACCAAGGTCACGCGCTATGGCGGCACCATCGCCGCGCCCGCCTTCGGCCGCATTGCGGCCCGCGCCGCGGCTTATCTGAACCTGCAGCCCACCGAGCCCGTGCCGCCGCCGCTCGCGGATGCCAAATCATGATTCTGCGCGATCTCATTTCCCGTCTTTCCCGCGTCACGGCGTCCGGCCCGCCGGACATGGAAATCCGCGTTCTAACGGCCTCTTCCCGCGAGGTGGCTCCCGGCTCGCTGTTCGCCGCCATCCGCGGCGCGAGCATCGACGGCCACCGCTTCATCGGCGACGCGCTGGCCGCCGGAGCCTCCGCCATTCTCGCGCAGACCGCGCCGCCGGAGGATCTCGACCGCTCGGTGGCATGGCTGCATGTGCCGGACAGCCGCGAGGCGCTCGCCGCGCTCGCCTCCGCCATGGCCGGCCATCCCTGGAAGGATCTCGCCATCGCCGGCGTCACCGGCACCAATGGCAAGACCACCACCGCGTTTCTCATTCACCACATCATGAAAACCGCGTGGCACCGCGCGGGGCTGCTGGGAACGATCCTCGTGGATGACGGGGAAACCACGGAAACCGCGAAACACACCACGCCGGGACCGATCGAGCTTTGCGCGCTGCTTGGCCGCATGAGGGACCACGGCTGCCGCGGCGTGGCGATGGAGGTTTCCTCGCACGGCATCCATCAGAAACGCGTCTCCGCCATCGGTTTCGACGCCTGCGTGTTCACCAATCTCACCCAGGACCACCTCGATTACCACGGCACGCTGGAAGCCTACTATCAGGCGAAGGCGGACTGGTTCCACGATCTCGCCGCCGATCCGCACGGCAAGAAACCGGTGGCCGTGATCAACACCGATGACGCCCATGGCGCGGAGCTCGCCGCCTCGCTGGATGGAAGAATGCCGGTCATCCGTTTCGGCTTCGGCGTGCGCTGCGATTTCCGCGCCAACAACTTCCACCAGAACCCGCGCGGCATGGAGTTTGAACTCGCCGCCAAGGGGAAAACCCATCTCGTCCGCGCGCCGCTGATCGGCCGTTTCAATGTTTACAATCTGCTAGCCGCGCTCGCCGCCGCCAGCGCCTGCGGCATCAGCCCGCGGGAGGCCGTCGCCGCCGTGGCCAAGGCTCCGCAGGTTCCGGGCCGCATGGAAAACGTCGGCAATGCCGGAGGCGCGACCGTGTTCGTCGATTACGCCCACACTCCGGACGCGCTGGAAAACGCCTGCCGCACGCTCAGGGAGCTCGATCCGCGCCGCCTCATCACCGTCTTCGGCTGCGGCGGAGACCGCGACAAGGGCAAGCGCCCGCTGATGGGCGCCGCCGCCGCGCGCCTCAGCGACGCCTGTGTCGTCACCTCCGACAACCCGCGCTCGGAGGATCCGCCCGCGATCATCCGAGAGATCGAGTCCGGCATGGGCGGCAGAGGCCACCTCAGCATTCCGGACCGCGCCGAGGCGATCGCCCATGCGGTGAGGAACTCGCTCTCGGGAGACATCATCCTGATCGCCGGCAAAGGCCATGAAACCACCCAGCAGTTCGCGGACCGCGTGATCGATTTCGACGACCGCAAGCACGCCTCCAAAGCGCTGCGCGAACGCGCCCAGCTCATTTCCCAAAGCCGATGAGACCTCTAACCGCACAACGGATCGCGGAAATCCTCGGCACGCGGGTTGCCGCGGGAAATCCCGGCGCGCAGGCGGGCGGCGGTGTTTCCACGGATACCCGCACGCTACTTCCGGGAGCCGTGTTCTTCGGGCTGCGCGGTGGGAATTTCGATGGCGACTCCTTCGCGCGGGCGGCCCTGGACAAGGGAGCGGCGGTTGCCGTGGTCCACGCATGGAACGGCGGGGAGCCCGCGGACGCGGCGGTGATCGTCGTTTCCGACACGCTGCTCGCATTGCAGAAACTCGCGTATTGGTGGCGCAAGCAGCTCGACCTGCCGGTGGTCTGCATCACCGGGTCCAACGGCAAGACCAGCACCAAGGATTTCACCGCCGCGGTGCTCTCCCGCAAATTCAACGTTTCCGCCACGCGCGGCAACCTCAACAACCACATCGGCGTCCCCCTCACGGTTCTCGCCACCACGCCGGAGCACACCGCCGCCGTCTGGGAACTGGGCATGAACCACTCCGGCGAGCTGGCCCCGCTGTGCGGGATCGCCCGGCCGAAATTCGGCATCATCACCAACATCGGCACCGCGCACATCGAGTTCCTCGGCTCGCGCGACGCCATCGCCGAGGAGAAAAGCACGCTCGCCCGCGCCCTGCCGGCGGATGGAGTGTTGTTCATCGCCGCCACCTGCGAGTATCACGAATACCTGCGCCAGCGCACCAGGGCGCAGCTCGTTCCGGTCGGCAACGGCCGCGGCCTGGTCCGCGCCGAGGACCTGCGTTTCGAGGCGGACCGCACGGTTTTCAACCTGGTCATCGAGGACGAGGGAAGGGCGGAAGTCGCGCTGCCCGTGCCCGGCAGGCACATGGTGACCAACGCGCTGCTGGCCGCGGGCGCCGGTTGGAAACTCGGCGTGCCCGTTGAGGAAATCGCCGCCGGCCTCTCGAACGCCGTTCTAACGGGAGGCAGGCTCCATCGCCGTGATTGGCAGGGCGTCAGCATCATCGACGACACCTACAACGCCAACCCGGAGTCGATGGCCGCCGCCATCGAGACGCTGGCGGACATGCCTCTCCCGGATGGAGCGCGGCGTTTCGCGGTGCTGGGCCGCATGGGCGAACTGGGTTCCCACGCCCCCGCCGCGCACTTGCGCGCCGGAGAGCTGGCGGCGGAGCGCGGTCTCACGGTGATCGCCGTCGGCGAGGGGGCCGAAGGGATCGCCCGCGGAGCGGGAGGCGCTCCTCATTTTCCGGATCTCGGGGAGGCCGCCGCATGGCTGTCCCGCGAGGTGAAACCCGGCGACGCGGTGCTGTTCAAGGGCAGCCGCGCCGCCACCGTCGAGAAAGTCATGAACGCCGCATTCCCGAAACACTGATGCTACCCGCGATTTACGATTTCTGGCTGCAGGCGTTCGAGGCGGAGAAAGCTTCCGGCCAGCAGGGCTGGGCGCACGCGTGTTCGTTCCTCAACCTGTTTCAATACATCACGTTCCGCGCCGCCAGCGCCGGTCTGCTGGCCTTCATCCTCTCCCTGCTCGGCGGCCCGCGGGTGATCCGCAAGCTGATCTCGCTGAAAGTCGGCCAGCCGATCCGCACCGCCGAGGAGGTTCACAAGCTCGCGGAACTCCACGGCGGAAAAATCGGCACGCCCACCATGGGCGGAGTGCTCATTCTCGGCACCGTGCTGGTGGCCACGCTGGTCTGCGCCCGGCCGCTCAATCCGTTCGTCGCGGTCTGCGCCTGCACCATGGCCGCCTGCGGGCTGTTGGGACTGTGCGACGACTACCGCAAGGTGAAGGAGAAGAAGTCCGACGGCATCAGCAGCCGCACCAAGCTGGGCTGGCAGTTGTTCATCGCGCTGATCGCCGCCGCGTTCATTTTCTACAAGCCGGAGATCTCCGGCCATGGCGCGGACGGAGCGCGGATCGCAGCGGGCGAGGCCGGCTTCACCCTCGGCAGGAACAACCCGGTGGGGATCGGCGCGCTGTGTTTTCCGCTCTTCAAGACTCCGCTCGTCGATCTCGGCGTTTTCATCATCCCGTTCTTCGCGCTCATCATCGTCGGCACCTCCAACGCGGTGAATCTGACCGACGGGCTCGACGGACTGGCCACCGGCTGCACGATCAGCTCCGCGCTGTCCTACGCGCTGCTCTCCTATCTGGCGGGCCACTACTTCATGGCCGTCGAGTATCTGGTCATTCCGCACAACCTCTATATCGGCGAGCTCTCGGTCTTCCTGATGGCGCTGGCGGGCGCGTGTTTCGGCTTCCTGTGGTTCAACTGCCACCCGGCCAGGGTGTTCATGGGCGACACCGGATCGCTGGCCATCGGCGGCGCGCTGGCCACCGCGGCGATCAGCGTGAAGCAGGAACTGCTGCTCGTCATCATCGGCGGCATCTTCGTGATGGAGGCGGCGTCGGTCATTCTCCAGGTCGGCAGTTTCAAGCTGCGCAAGAAGCGGATTTTCAAAATGTCGCCCATCCACCATCACTTCGAGCTGTTAGGATGGCATGAGAGCCAGGTGATCGTGCGCTTCTGGATTCTGTCGATCATGCTCGCGCTGTTCGGCCTGGCCATTCTCAAGATTGTCTAACTGAAACATGAGTCTCACCGGAAAACACGTCGCCATCCTCGGGGCCGGCCGCAGCGGCCGCGCGGCGGCGCTGCTTGCCCTGCGGGAGGGCGCGCGGGTTTCGGTGTGGGACCGGGCCGGAGATGAGGCCTTCGCGGGCATGCCCGCCGGAGTGGAGTGTCATCCCAAAGCCGCCGGGGAGCAGTACGGGGGAGTGGTTTCGGACCTGCTGGTGGTCAGCCCGGGCATCGACACCTACGGACCGTATGTCGCCGCGTTCGCCTCCAACGCCGGCGAAATCATCGGCGAAGTGGAGTTTGCGGCGCGTTTCTATCAGGGAAAAATCATCGGCATCACCGGCACCAATGGCAAGACCACCACCACCGAGCTGGTTTCCCGCATCCTCGCGCATTCCGGCTTTGGCGGCACGCCCTGCGGCAACTACGGGCTGCCTTTCGCGGAGGTCGTTCTCCAGGCATGCCCGCCGGCCGCGGTCTCGCTGGAACTCAGCTCGTTCCAGCTCGAGACCGTCCGCACGCTGCGCCCGGCGGTGGCCATCTGGCTGAACTTCGCGCCGGATCACATGGACCGCTATCCGACAGTGGAGGCCTATCGCGCGGCGAAGCTGCGGATTTTCGCCAACCAGACCGCGGAGGACGCGGCGGTTGTCAGAACCGGCGAGGATCTGCCGCCGCTCGCCGCGAGGACCGTGACGTTTTCCACCACCGATCCGGGAGCGGACTGGTTTTCCGACGGACACGCCATCCGCCACGGCGGCGAGGTCTGGCTGGACATGGATCAGGACACCGGCCTGCGCGGGCTGCACAACGCGGAGAACGCGATGGCCGCCATGGCCGCCTGCCAGACGCTGGGAATTTCCGCCGCCGCCATGCGCGAGGCGCTCCACGGATACGCCCCGCCGCCGCATCGCTGCGAACTCATCCGCACGCTCGATGGCGTGGAGTATCTCAACGATTCCAAGGCCACCAACCTGCACGCCCTGGAAAGCGCGCTGCGTTCGCAGATCCGGCCGGTCGTCCTGCTCGCGGGCGGAAAAGAGAAGGGCCTCGATTACGCCCCGGTCGTGCCGCTGTTGCGGGAAAAGGCGCTGGCCGTGGTTGCCTTCGGCCAGATCGCCAGGCCGCTGGCCGCCTTGTTCGGGCAGGCGGTTCCGAGCGAGGCCGTCGCCACTCTTGCGGAGGCCGTGGCCGTGGCGCGCAGCCTGGCACCACGCGGTTCGACCGTCCTGCTATCTCCGGGCACTTCCTCCTTCGATCAGTTTTCCAGTTATGAACAACGCGGCAACGCGTTCCGCGATCTCGTCCACCAACTTCGCTAATCACCCCTCATGAAATTCCAAACACTCCCCGTCAAACGCCGGCCCGTATCCAAAGGGCTTTTCCACCGCCTTCATGCCGTGACCAACAGCCGCAGACAGCGTGTGGCCGCCACGGCATCCGCGCCCGCCACGGAGCTGGAGACGGAAGACGGCAGCTCGAAGATCTCCCGCGCCCTGACCATCATTTTCCTGATCCACATCCTGGCCATCGCCCTGATCTTCGTTCACCAGCGGTTCCTGGACGGCCGCGCGCCAGAAGTTTCCGCAGCCGTCAAAAGCACGCCACAGCAGGCAACTCCGGCATCGCCGGCGGCCGGACAGCGCCGCGAGGATCTGCCGCGCCTTTCCTCCGGCGAGAAACCCTACATTGTCAGAACGGGCGACAATTACGCGCGCATCGCCGCCGCCGAAGGCGTGGATGAAGCGGACCTGCGCCTGCTCAACAAGCATGTGGACATCGGCCCCGGCCTGATTCTGAAGATTCCGCCGAAGCGCATCGTGGCGGAGGAACCGCCGGAAGTCACTGCCATCCGCGAGCAGACGCCGTCCGACCGCAACCGCGGCCTGGTGGAGGCGGTGGACGTCACGGGCGCCCCCAAGGCCCGCCTGGTGCGTCCCAACATCGCCCGCGGCGCGGCCACACCCGCCACCGCGTCCGCCGGTTCCTACACCGTGCAGCCGGGGGACAGCATTTTCCGCATCGCCAGCCGTCACAAGATCAGCCAGGAGGCGCTGATGCGCGCCAACGGAATCACCGATCCGCGCAAGATGAAAACCGGCATGAAGCTCGTCATCCCGCGGGGATGAAATCCCGGATTCGAGTGACGCGAATTTCCAATCCTCCATGACCCGCCATTGCTCCATCATCCTGTGCGCCGCGGTCGCCGCGCTGGTCGCGCTCGGGCTGATCATGCTGGCGAGCACCAGCGCCTGGGTGAAGGGCATTGAGGCTCCTTATCATTTCCTGTCCCGCCAGGCGCTCATGGCTGCGGCCGGCCTGGTGGCGGCGGTCGGCGCGGTGTGTTGCCCGCCAGAGAAACTGCGCGGGCTCGCGCCATGGATGTTCGCCGCCGCCTGCGCGCTGCTGGTCCTGTGTTATGTGCCGGGCATCGGAATTTCGATCTTCGGTTCCAGGCGTTGGATCCATGCGCCGTTTTTCGGCCAGTTCCAGCCCTCCGAGCTGGCCAAGATCGTGGTGGTCATCTGCCTGTCCGCCTGGTTCGCCCGCTGGCAGACGGAGGTGCGCACGTTCTGGCGCGGCTTTATCCTGCCTGGCATCATCGCGGGCATTCCCATTCTGCTCATCGCGGGGGAGACGGACGTCGGTTCCGCGCTCTCGCTTTCGGTGGCGGTGGGGGCCATCCTGTTCTGCGTGGGCACGCGCTTGAGATATACCGTGCCCACCGCGCTGATGCTGGTTGGCGCGGCCGTTTGGTATGTCATGAACGACGAGGTCCGGCGGGCCCGCATCGACGCATGGCTGGATTTGGAAAACCCGGTCCACCAGCTCGACCGCGGCATGCAGCAGTGGCGGGCGCTGCTGGCCCTGGGCAACGGCGGGCCCTGGGGCGTGGGCCTCGGCAATGGCGTCGAAAAATTCGGCACGCTCACCTTCGCGCACATCGATTTCATTTTCCCGGTGGTCGGCGAGGAGCTGGGCCTCCCGTTCACCCTGGGCGTGGTTTTCTGTTATGTGCTCATCGCCGTGGCCGGCCTCGGCATCGCTCTTCAGGCCAACAACGTCTTCAACCGCTGCCTGGCCCTCGGTCTCACCTGCGTGATCGTGGTTCCCGCCATCCAGAACATCGGCGTAACTACCGCGCTGCTGCCCAATGACGGCCTGCCGCTGCCTTTTGTCAGCTACGGCGGCACCAGCCTGGTTTTCAGCCTCGCTGCGGCGGGCATGCTGGTGGGCATCCACCGGCGGTCGCATGTGAAGGCGCAGCGGGAATTTCCGCTCAACCGCCAAACGCGGCTCGCAGTGCGGCTGTGAGGTCTCCCGCCCGCACTGCCGGGCATGCGGATGGGATTCGCATGGTGCTTGCAGCACACGGCGGATTCGCGGCCGCCCGAGCGAAAACGTGAATTCCCATCATGTGGCCGGTTGACATCGGCGGGGCGGCTTGGCCAAGCTGCGAAAGGTGCGGCAGGGGGGAGTCTCGGTCGCGGTTATATAAAAATCACGCCAAAGGACACTAAGCCCTGTGTTTTCCAACGAAGATTACCTCGCGGAATTGCTCGCCGAAGCCGGCATGGTGAGCGCGGATGATGTCGCGCGCGCCCGCAGCAAGCTCTCCGGATCGGAAACGATCATCGAGCACCTGCTCGGCCACACCGTGCTGACCCAGGACGGCATCGCCCAGACACTGGCGGCAAACGCCGGCATTCCCTTCGTGCGCCTTACCGAGCTCACCTTTGATCCGAACATCACCGAGAGCGTCTCCGAGGAAACCGCCTTGCGCTATCGCGTCATTCCCGTGCATGACGACGGCCTCGTCCTGACCGTCGCCATCTCGGACCCGCTGGATTTCGACACGCTCGACAGCCTGCCGCACATCCTCGGGCGCGAGTTGAATCTCGTCTGCGCCACCCGCCAGGACATCCAGGATCATCTCCAGTTGTTCTATCATGCCGGCCAGTCCGCCCAAGGCTCGGAGCTGGCCGGATTGACCGTCACCACCGGTGACATGGACGCAGGCGACACCGCCGGCGATGACGCGCCGATCATCCGCCTCGTGCTGCAGATGCTCTCCGAGGCCTTCCGCGTCCGCGCCTCCGACATCCACATCGAGCCGATGGAGACCTCGGTGCGCGTCCGCTACCGCCTTGACGGCAAGCTCGTCCATGTGGACACCCATCCGAAGAAGCTGCTGCCCGCCATCATCGCGCGCCTCAAGGTGATGAGCGGCACCATGTCCATCGCGGAAAAACGCCTGCCGCAGGACGGCCGCATCCAGCTCAAGATGGGCGACAAGGAGGTGGACCTCCGGGTTTCCTCGGTGCCGTCCAACCACGGTGAGTCGATCGTCATGCGGATTCTGGACAAGACGGCGCTGCTGCTCGGCCTGCCGGAACTCGGGTTCTTCTCGGACGATCAAACAGCCTTTGAACAGCTCCTTGGCCTGCCGGACGGCATCCTGCTCGTCACCGGACCCACCGGTTCCGGAAAAACCACCACGCTCTACGCCTGCCTCAACGTCATCAACCGCCCGGACAAGAAAATCATCACCGTGGAGGATCCCGTCGAATACGAGCTGCCCGGCATCAACCAGGTCATGGTCAAAACCGACATCGGCATGACCTTCGCGGCCGCCCTGCGCGCCATGCTGCGCCAGGCGCCGAACATCATCATGATCGGGGAAATCCGCGATGCGGAAACGGCGAACATCGCCATCAACGCCGCGCTCACGGGCCACCTGGTGTTTTCCACCCTCCACACCAATGACGCGCCCTCCGCCATCGCGCGCCTCGCCGACATCGGTGTGAAACCATTCCTCATTGCCTCCGCCGTGCGCGCGGTGCTGGCCCAGCGCCTCGTCCGCAAGCTCTGCCCGCTCTGCAAGACTCCCGCCGTCCTCAGCGACAAGGAACTGCGCGCCCTCACGCTCGACACCTCGCGCATGACCGGGGCCGCGATTTCCGGCCCGGTGGGCTGCGAGAAATGCCGCAACACCGGCTACAAGGGCCGCATGGGCATCTTCGAATTGTTCCTCATCGACGACGAAGTCCGCCAGATGATCAACACCGGCCTCACCACCGTCCAGCTCCGCCGCCGCGCCCGCGAGCTGGGCATGCGCACCCTGCGCGAGGACGGCATCCGCAAGGTCCTCGCCGGCCTCACCTCCGGCTCGGAGGTCGTCCACGCCACCATGTCAGACATCGATTGACCGCCGGGTTCAAAGCACATTTCAACCATTCCTCCGTTTCCATCGTCCCAGTCCCATGGACAACAACCAGATCATCGAGCTTCTCGAATCGCGCGGCCTCATCGACCAGGGCCTCGCCCAGGACATCCTCACGGAGGTCAACCAGAGCGGCAAGGAGATCGCCGAAATCCTCGCCGACTTCCAAGTCATCCAACACCGCGACGACATCTGGCCGCTCATCGCCACCGAGCTCGGCACCCATATGGTCGATATCCGCAACTGGACACCGCCCGAGGCGCTGCTCGCCCTGGTGCCCGCCGGCACCGCCCGCCTCCACGGCGCGCTGCCCGTCCAGTTCGATGAAACCGGCCTCTCCGTTGCCCTCGTCGATCCGCTCAATCCCCAGACCGTCGAGGACCTCCGCTTCGCCCTCGGCCGCGAGATCCACGTGGTCGTCGCGCCCGACTACCTCGTCGAGGCCAAGATCAACGAATGCTACGGCGGCGAGGGCAAGGCGATGGAGGACATCCTCAGCCAGTTCGAGATCGGCGGCGACTCCAAGAACGCCCAGGATCTGGAATCCGAAGCCAATTCCGCGCCCATCATCCGCTACGTGGACCTCGTGCTCTATCAGGCCATCAAGGAAAAGGCCTCCGACATCCACTTCGAGCCCTTCGAAAAGGACTTCAAAATCCGCTACCGCGTCGATGGAGCGCTTTATGAAATGGCGCCGCCTCCCGTCCACCTCGCGCTGCCAATTCTCTCCCGCGTCAAGGTGATGGCCAACATGAACATCGCCGAGCGCCGCATCCCACAGGACGGCCGCATCGTCAAACAGGTGGGCGACAAACAGGTGGACATGCGCGTTTCCTCGCTGCCCACCCACCACGGCGAGTCCATCGTGCTTCGCGTGCTCGACCGCTCGTCGGTCAACCTCTCGCTCGAAAACCTCGGCCTCACCGAATACATCTACAACTACATCACCGAGACCATCGAGAAACCCAACGGCATCTTCATCGTCACCGGTCCCACCGGCGCGGGCAAAACCACCACGCTCTACGCCGCGCTGCGCCGCATCAACACCATCGACTCAAAGCTCCTCACCGCCGAGGATCCGGTCGAATACGACATCGACGGCATCATCCAGATCCCCATCAACGAGGCCATTGGTCTGGATTTTCCGCGCGTCCTGCGCGCCTTCCTCCGCCAGGATCCGGACCGCATCATGATCGGGGAAATGCGCGACAAGGAAACCGCCACCATCGCCATCCAGGCCTCCCTCACAGGCCACCTGGTGCTTTCCACCCTCCATACCAACGACGCGCCCGGAGCCGTCACCCGCCTCATCGACATGGGCTGCGAGCCCTTCCTCGTCGCCGCCTCGCTGGAAGGCGTGCTCGCCCAGCGCCTCGTCCGCACCATCTGCAAGGAATGCAAAGCCCCCTACGAGCCCAACGAGGCCATCCTCAGCCAGCTCGGCGTCTCCGCCCACGAGCTGGGCGACAAGCAGTTCTTCACCGGCGCCGGCTGCGAAGCCTGCGGCCAGACCGGCTACCGCGGCCGCCGCGGCCTCTACGAACTCCTCAACATCACCGATCCCATCCGCGAACTCATCACCAACCGCGCCCCCACCGTCGTCATCAAGCAGAAAGCCGTGGAACTCGGCATGAACACCCTGCGCGAGGATGGCCTGCGCAACATCTACCTCGGCCACACCACCATCGAGGAAGTCCTCAAATACACCTGAGGACCACCGGAAACTTTCCGATTCCCTGCCGCCCCGCAATCCACTAAGCCTTTCCCAACAAACCCCGCTACCCATGGCCAATTTCCAATATTCCGCGCTCGACGCCAAAGGCGAACAAACCACCGGCGCCGTCTCCGCCGCCAACGAGGCCGAGGCCATCCAGCAACTCCGCGCCAAGGGCCTCTACCCCACCCAGATCGTGGAGGAGGGCAAGGCCAAAAAAGGCAAGGGCATCGCCCCGGTCAAATCCAAGGCCAAACCCGCCAGAACCAGCGCCGGCAAGGGCCGCACCGGCGGCCGCGTGAAGCCCAAGAACCTGATGATCTTCACCCGCCAGCTCGCCACCCTCATCGATTCCGGCCTGCCGCTGCTCCGCTCCCTCACCGTGCTTGAAAAACAGGAGCCCCACCCGGTGCTCAAGGCCACCGTCGGCTCGCTCGCCGAAAACGTCCAGGGCGGCTCCACTTTCTCCGAATCCCTCGCCCAGCACCCGAAGATCTTCAACAAGCTCTACGTGAACATGGTCAAGGCCGGCGAACTCGGCGGTGTGCTCGAAATCGTCCTCAACCGCCTCGCCGAATACCAGGAAAAGGCCCAGAAACTCAAAAACAAGATCGTCTCCGCCATGGTCTATCCGGTGATCGTCATGTTCATCGCCGTCGCCATCATGGTCTTCCTGATGATTTTCATCGTGCCGAAGTTCAAGGAGATGTTCGCCAACACCGAACAGGAGCTTCCCCTCATCTCCAAAATCGTCTTCGGCACCTCCGAGTTCATGCTCGCCCGCCCGCTCGGCCTGCCCAACGTGGTTTTCGTCTTCATCCTCATCGGCGTCCTCGTGTTCCTCTTCAACCTCTGGGGCCGCACCAAGGGCGGCCGCGCCGCCATCGACACCATGAAGCTCAGGCTCCCCGTCCTCGGCGACATCCAGCGCAAGTCCGCCGTCTCGCGCTTCTCCCGCACCCTCGGCACCCTCGTCACCTCCGGCGTGCCCATCCTCCAGGCCCTCAACATCACCCGCGACACCGCCGGCAACGTCGTTATCTCCCAGGCCATCGAAAAAGTCCATGAAGCCGTTAAGGAGGGAGAAACCATCGTCACACCGCTCCAGGCCTCCGGCGTCTTCCCGAACATGGTCATCTCCATGGTGGACGTCGGCGAGGAAACCGGCCAGCTCCCCGAAATGCTCCTCAAGGTCGCCGACGTCTATGACGACGAGGTGGACAACGCCGTCACCGCCCTGACCTCCATCCTGGAGCCGATCATGATCGTCTTCCTCGCCCTCATCGTCGGCTCGGTCGTGTTCGCACTCTTCCTGCCGCTCATCAAGATGATCTCCACCATGGGCAACCAGTGAGCCACGCGGCCCGGGTCTCTTTGATTTGCTCCGTGAAATCCGCGCAATCCGTGGTTTCTTGATCCATTCCCATGAAAACCCAATCCCGCCGCCACCCCGCCGCCTTCACCCTCATCGAGCTGATGGCGGTCATCACCATCATCGTCATCCTCGCCGGCCTCGTCGTCGGCGGCCTCGGCTACGTCAACGAAAAGCAGGCCCGCGAAAAAGCCAACATCCAGATCGCCCTGCTCTCCAAGGCGCTTGAAGAATACAAGATGGATATGGGTATCTATCCGCCTACCGATAACAAGCCCGGCCCATTCACCGCCTCAGGCACCAGCACATCCGCGACCCTGTTCAAGGTCTTGTATTTAGACGGCTTACAGGACACTACGAAAAAGATTTATGTCCCGGAATTGGATCCGGTGAACAGCAAGCAGGGCTGGACGACCGGAACTGCCAGCACCGCCACCAAAATCACTGACCCTTGGGGCAACGAATACTGCTACCGATCCGCCATCAACGCAGCGGGGGGCGAGAACGCAGGCACGCAAAACCCCGACTTCGACCTGTGGTCGATGGGCAAGGATGGCAAGACCAGCGACACCCTGGATCACAAGGATAACCGCGACGACATCCGGAACTTCTGACCTTGGTGCGGTAGTCCCGCCCGCCTGTCACCATCCCTCATTCCACCGGCCACTCGCCGCGGTCGATCAGCAGCTTCTTGAGGAACTCGCGGTCCCACGCATCCTTTTCCCGATGGGTCTGCTTGGTGAGCCACAGCAGCTTCGGAGACGCGAAGGGGATCGTGACTCCGTGGTAGGGCACATGCTCAACCAGATGGTCCAAATCAGAGTAGCGGAGGCCACAAGCCTTGGCCATTAGGTCCACGGTGAATTCATCGCACACCCTGACCACCTGATAACGCTCGATTTCACCAGATCCTCATCCGTCGCGGGACGCGTTGTCTCTACCCGATCATCAAATTCATCATCCATTCATCCGCCTCCTTGTGGCTATTGAATCTGTAAACCCCGTGACGCACTCGAAATGGTTTGGGCCTCAGCCGGGTGCAGGCACGTATCAGTTTACCAGCGGCTTCAAGGGATTCCGCTCCCGGCTTCGGCATCCGCCTCTTGCCCACCACCTTGGCGCGTGGATCACCGGACTCGATCAATTCATTCATGTGGGCGGACTAAGCTCCACCAGCCGGCTTGTCAGCGAATTCCTTGCTGGAAGCCAGGTCAGAACGCGTCCGTAAACCCATCATCATATCCGGATACGATGATTTGTTTCTTGCAGTGCGCGCGCTTCGTGCCCATCTTGCAGCCATGCCGCCGCATGACCCGACGATCGAACTCAAGCACGCCCTCGCCGAACGTATCCTCGTTCTGGACGGGGCGATGGGCACGACCATCCGCGCCTACGGGCTGACCGAGGCGGACGCCCGCGGCAGCCGTTTCGCGGATTCGCCCAAGGATCTGCTCAACAACGGCGACATTCTCAGCCTCACGCGCCCCGAAGTGATCGGCGACATCCACAAGAGCTTCTACCAAGCGGGCTCCGACATCTGCGAAACGAACACCTTTTCCGCGACCAGCATCGCGCAGAGCGAGTTTTTCGTCGAAGACCCGCGCGAACACGGCGGCCGCAAGGATCCGGAGTTTTTCCAGAAAATCATCGAGAACCCGTTTCTCAACGAGCTCGCCTGGGAAATGAACGTCGAGTCCGCCCGCCTCTGCCGCAAGTGGGCGGACGCCGTCGGCAGCGACACCGGCCGCAA
>Ga0114939_10000972_pt1 | contig 23286 bp, 18 predicted proteins | sample AshMeaCrysSpring_FD_87196 | JGI IMG/M metagenome (GOLD analysis project Ga0114939, IMG submission 87196) | Groundwater microbial communities from Big Spring, Nevada to study Microbial Dark Matter (Phase II) - Ash Meadows Crystal Spring | ecosystem: Environmental > Aquatic > Deep subsurface >...
CGCCGAGGCCGCCGTACCAGGCGCCGGCGAGCGCCACCCAGCCCGCGGCGGGCGCGATCCAGGTCCACGGTGGATTTCGGACAGCGGCCATGGGCGATTTATAGCACGCGGTCGCGACGCGCCCTCAGGGCCACTCTCTGGCGCCGTCGGCGAATCCCTTCGACTGTGCGCGCACGACGCAGAAACGTTGTCCGGTCGGCGCCTCCATGACCCACCACGTATGGACCTGCGCCACCCGCTTCGCACCGAGCGCCTCGAGCCGCCGCACTTCCGCCTCGATGTCGTCCGACTCGATGTCGAGGTGCACGCGACTCGGGTGCGACACCGACTGCACCTCGACGTGCAGCCGCTCCCCCGGGTCATCGAGCGCGACGTACTTGTCGCCCTCTTCCGCGGGCAGCGGCCGCACGTTCATGCCGAGCGCGGCGCCCCAGAAGCGGGCCGCGCCATGCAGGTCGTCTGTGTTGCAGTCGATGATTAACCCGGCGAGCCGGCTCTTGTGCATGGTGACCAACCTCGGCGAGGACCGTAACAACGTATCGACGACTATTCTTGCGCATCCGCGACCGGCCGCAAGCGGCGGCCCCATGGAAGCGCGATAATGCTCAGACTCCGTCATGACCGAACCGACGCTCTCACCGACCGAGATCATCGATAGCGACCACCCGAGCGTCGCCGAGTTCGCCGCGCGTCACGCGACGGGCACGACGGACCTCGAGCGCGCGGTGGCGCTCTACTACGCGGTGCGTGACGGCTTCCGCTACGACCCGTATCGGATCGACCTGACGCCGGCCGGCATGAAAGCCAGCGCGGTGATCGCGAAAGGCTACGGCTGGTGCGTGACCAAGGCCGCGCTGCTGGCCGCGGCGTGCCGGGCCGCGCGGATCCCGTCGCGCGTGGGCTACGCCGACGTCCGCAACCACCTCTCGACCGAGCGCATGCGTGCCGTCATGGGCACCGACGTCTTCTACTGGCACGGCTTCACGGAGATCCACCTGGACGGCGCGTGGGTGAAGGCAACGCCGGCGTTCAACGTCGAACTCTGCGACCGCTTCGGCCTGCGGCCGCTGGAATTCGACGGCCGCGCCGACTCGATCTACCACCCGTTCGACCGCCATGGCCACCGCCACATGGAGTATCTCGCCCAGCGCGGCAGCTACGATGAGGTGCCGCTCGAGCGCATGGTCGGGGACTTCATGCGCCTCTATCCCGCCTGGCGAAGCTATCTCGAGACGATGCAACGCACTGATTTCATTGACGAAATCGATCGCGAGGCGCGGCCTTGACCCGGCCGGGCCAGGCCAGGCCCGATTGCACTCATTACGACTGTGGGCCAAGCCCGGCCTGGTCTAGCCTGCCGGTAGCCGACTTGGCTTCGCCAAGGCAGGTGTCCCATGAGCCATCGGATCCTGATCATCGACGGCCACCCCGATCCCAAGGGGACTCACTTCGTCCACGAACTCGCGGACTTCTACCGGCAGGGCGCGAAGGAAGGCGGGCACGACGTGCGGCTGGTGCGCGTCGGCGCGCTGCGTTTCCCGTTGCTCAGGAGCGCGAGCGCGTACGTTTCCGGCAAGGTACCAAAGGCGATCGCCGACGTGCAGAAGTCGATCACCTGGGCCGACCACATCGTCGTGCTCTACCCGCTGTGGCTCGGGACGCTGCCCGCGCTGCTCAAGGGCTTCCTCGAGCAGGTGATGCGTCCCGGCTACGGGTTCGAGAAGCAGGGCGGCGGCCGTCGCCCGAAGCGTCTCCTGAAGGGGCGCTCGGCAAGACTCGTCGTGACCAAGGGCATGCCGGAGCTGTTCGACGAAGTGGACCGCAGCGAGCACAGCATCCGTAGCCTCGCGAGTGACGTCCTCGGGCTCTGCGGCATTCGCCCGGTGCGAACCACCGTGCTCGAAGGCGCCGACACCATGGCGGACGTCGAACGCGACAAGGCGCGCTACGACATGCGACGGCTCGGGGCTCGAGCGCGCTGAGGCGGTCGGCGCCGGTACCATGCGGCCCGCCGACCGCTATCCGGCCGCACTGCTCGCCGCCTTCCTGGCCGTCTGGCTCGCGCTCGCCATCGGACCCTGGTACCGCCAGGACTGGCTGCTCGAGAACGTCATCGTCCTCGTCGCCGTGCCGATGCTCGTCTGGAACTACCGGCGGCTGCGGCTCTCGAACTTCGCGTACACCTGCCTCTTCGTCTTTTTCGTGCTCCACGAAATCGGGGCGCACTACACCTACAGCGAGGTGCCCTGGCGCGAGTGGCTGGAGTCGCTCGGCGCAGGCGGGTCTTCCACACCGACGGGCCGCAATCACTATGACCGTTTCGTGCACTTCAGCTACGGGCTGCTGGTGCTGCCCGCGGTGTGGGAGCTGATGCAGGCCCGAATGTCGCCGCAGGGCATCTGGCGCTGGCTCATGCCCGTGTTCTTCGTGATGTCGCACTCGGTCGTCTACGAGATGATCGAGTGGGCGGCGGCGGTCCTCTTCGGCGGCGACCTCGGCGTCGCGTACCTCGGCACGCAGGGCGACGAGTGGGACGCGCAGAAGGACATGGCGCTCGCCACGGCCGGTGCGATGCTCGGCACGGTCCTCGTGGCGCTGCACTCGAGACGCGTGCGACCGGCTGCGGCGTGACACGGAAAGCTTGACGCCGTTCACAGTCCGGCTGGAACTGGTCCCCATTGACCACGGCGGACGGTGACGCACGTCGACAACGGCCACAGGGGCCACACATACCATGGCTCCCGAGACTTTCCCTCCATCGGGATCGCGTCGCTCGTGAGCCTGTACGCCAAAGTCGTCCTGCTTCTCTGTGTGCTCCTCACGACCTACGGGGCCGTGGATTACGCCGTGCAGCGCGAGGTGATCCTGCCGAGCTTCGAGCGCCTCGAGGCCGACCTCGCCCGGACAGACATGGAGCGCGTGCGCCGCGCGATCAAGGGTGAACTCGACCAGTTGCAGACCTTCTGCGCCGACTGGGGCAACTGGCTCGAGACCTACGAGTTCATGGCGGGCGAGAAGCCCGAGTTCATCGAAGAGAACATGACGCCCGCCACGCTCGACGCGGCGGGCCTCGACGCCGTCGCCTTCGTCGACCGCGAGGGACGCTTCCTCTGGCGCAGGGGCGTCGATCCCGTCACGCGGGGCGACCTCGATTTCCAATTGCTCGCCGGCGAGGGCCTGGGCCCTCACCACCCGTTCCGCCAGGCGATCGAACGCGGCGAGCCGGCGCAGGGCATCGTGGTGACGGAGCACGGCCCCGCCCTGCTCGTGGCGGCGCCCGTGCTCGACGGTGCAGGCAACGGGCCGCACCGCGGCGCCGTCGTGCTGGCGCGCGTCATCACGCCGGATGTTGCGGCGCGCATCGCCGACCAGGCCCAGGTGTCACTTCAGGTGGAGACCATCGCCGGGTTGCCGCGCACCGCGGAGGAGCGGCGCGCGCTCGCCGAGCCCCGCATCCTCACGCAGCGCACGATGAACGAGGTTTACCGCAACCTCGAAGACATCTACGGCCGGCCGACCGTGCAGCTGCGCATCGACGTGCCGCGCAAGGTGAGCGCACAGGGCCGCGACGCCACCGGCTTCGCGCTCGTGAGCCTGTTCGTCGCCGGGGTCGTGGTCCTGATCGTGCTCGCCGTCGCCCTGCGACGCATGGTGCTCCGCCCCGTGAGCCGCCTTACGCAGCACGCGGTCGAGATCGGCGAAGGTGACGACCTCACGCGACGCATGAACGTGCGCCGGCTCGACGAGATCGGCGTGCTGGCCCGCGAGTTCGACCGCATGGTCGACAAGCTCGAGGACGCGCGGCGGCGCCTGGTCGACCAGTCCTTCGAGGCCGGGGCCGCGCAGGTCGCGAGCGGCGTGCTGCACAACATCGGCAACGCGATGACGCCGCTCTCGGTGAGCGTGGCGACGCTGCAGGAGCGCCTGCGCGCCGCACCGGCCGGGGAAGTCGAGATGGTGATCGCCGAGATCGAGGCCAGCTCGGGTGACGCGGCGCGCCGGGCCGACCTCGAGCAGTTCCTCCGCCTGGTGAGCCGCGATCTCGCCGGGACGGTGGCGCAGGCCGCGGACGAGGTGGCCGCCATCACGCGCCAGGCACAGGTCATCCAGGAGGCACTCGCGCAGCAGCTCCATGCCTCGCGCAACGGCCCGGTCTTCGAGACGGTCGAACTCCCGGCGCTCGTCGAGCAGAGCCTCGACATGATTCCGCCGGCGCTGCTGCAGCGGCTGTCGATCGACATCGACGGCTCGCTCGCGGCCGTCGGCGCGCTGCCGCTGCCGCGCATCACCCTCCAGCAGGTCTTCCAGAACATCGTGCAGAACGCCGCCGAGGCCGTGCGCGAGCCCGACCGCGCGCGCGGCCGACTCTGCGTCTCCTGCGGCGTCGAGACCGCTACGGACGACGTCGAGTGGCTCGAGCTGCGCTTCGACGACGACGGCGTCGGCATCCGGCAGGCCGACCTGCCACGCATCTTCGAGAAGGGCTTCTCGACCAAGTCGCGCGAGACGAACCACGGCATCGGCCTGCACTGGTGCGCGAACGCCCTGAATGCGCTCGGCGGCCGCCTCGAGGCCACGAGCGGTGTCGAGGGCGGCGCCACGTTCATCGTCCGACTGCCGTTGCGGCGAACTTCGGTGGCGGCGCGCGAGGCGGCCTGAGGCACCCCATGTCACCGGCCCCGCCGAACCCCATCCGAGTCCTCGTCGTCGACGACGAGCAGCCAGTCCTCGACTCCTACCGGCAGGTGCTGAGCGCGGCACCGCCGAGTGCCGACCGCGCCGTGCTCGACCAGCTGCGCGCGCGGCTGTTCAGGGCGGGTGGTGATCCGGCGCTCATGGCGCCCGTCCCGCCGGCACAGCCGGCCTTCGACGCCGTCTACTGCCGAGGCGCCGAGGCCGCGCTGGCGGTCGTGCGCGAATCGAACGCGGCCGGCCGTCCATTCGCCGTCGTGTTCCTCGACATGCGCATGCCCCCAGGACCGGACGGCGCCTGGGCCGCCGAGCGCATCCGCGAGATCGATCCGCAGGTCGAGATCGTCATCTGCACCGCCTACTCCGACGTCGACCCGGCCGAACTCGGTCGCCGCGTCCCGCCGGCCGACAGGCTCTTCTACCTGCAGAAGCCGTTCCATCCTCACGAGGTCCGCCAGCTGGCCCTGGCGCTCGGCGAGAAGCGCTCGAGCGCCGACCGCCGGTTCGAGGAACTCGCCGAGACCGACAGCCTCACCGGCCTGCCGAACCGGGCGCGCTTCCTGCATCGGCTGAACGAAGCCGTGAGCGCGGCCAGGCAGCACGGGCACGCGCTGGCCGTCCTGTACGTGGACCTCGACAATTTCCGCCGCATCAACGACGTGCTCGGCCACGTCGTCGGCGACGAACTCATTCGCCGCACGGCGCTGCGCTTCCGAGAGATCCTGCGCCGCGACGACGAGATCACGCGCACACCGGAGTCAGGCGACGGCTTCGAGGTCGCCCGCCTGAGCGGCGACCAGTTCATCGTGCTGCTGCACTCGCTTCGCGACCCGAAGGACGCCAGCGTCGTAGCCGAGCGCATGACCCGCCCGCTGGTCACGCCCGCCGATGCCGACGGCCCGCCGATCACGCTCACCGCGAGCGTCGGTATCGCCGTTTACACGGGCGACGCGACCACCGAGGAGGCACTGCTGCGCCAGTCGGGAATCGCGATGTACAGCGCGAAACGGCTCGGCCGCGGCCGCTGCGCCTTCTTCGACGCGGCCATGAACGAGGGCGCCCAGGCGCGCTTCAGTCTCGAGTCGCGTCTCGAGGGTGCGCTCGAGCGCAGGGAATTCTCGCTGCACTACCAGCCGCAGTTCGACCTCGCCACAGGGCGCATCTCGGGTCTCGAGGCCCTGCTGCGCTGGACGAACGCCGAACTCGGATCGATCTCGCCCGAGGAGTTCATCCCGCTCGCGGAGGAAACGGGGCTCATCCTGCCGATCGGCGAGTGGACGCTGCGCACCGCGTGCCGGCAGCTGCGGCAGTGGCAGGACATGGACCTGCCCGCCGGCCGGGTCGCCGTGAACGTGTCGGCGGTCCAGTTCACGCAGCGCAACTTCTGCGCGATGGTCGCGGACGTGCTGCGCGAGACCGGCCTCGCCCCGGAGTGCCTCGAACTCGAGATCACCGAGTCGCTGATGATGCGCGACGAGGAATGGACCCGCGACGTGCTCGCGGAGTTGCGGCGCATCGGCGTGTCGGTCGCCATCGACGACTTCGGCATGGGCTACTCGAGCCTCGGGCGACTCGCGGCCATCGCCGTCAACCGCCTCAAGATCGACCGCTCGTTCGTGCGCAGCGTGGACTCACTCGGGCGGCACGCGACGATCGTGACCGCCATCGTGTCGATGGCGCGTGCACTCGGCCTCCAGGTCGTCGCCGAGGGCGTCGAAAACTTCAACCAGCTGCTGCACCTGCAGGACCTGCATTGCAACGAGGTGCAGGGTTTCCTGCTCAGCCGCCCGCTGCCGCCGGCCGAGGCGACCCAGCTGCTCGAGCGGCTCGAGGCCAGCGCGGCGACCAGCCGCACGATGCGGCTGCGCAGCCTCGCGCAATAGGGGACATTCCCCTATTACCCGTACAGGGACTCGATCACCTCGCGATACTTCTCCGCGATCGGCCTGCGCTTCAGTTTCGACGTGGGCGTGAGCTCGTCGCCGCCGGGCTGCCAGTCCGCCGCGATCACGGCGAAGCGCTTGATCTGCTCGACGCGCGAGAGACCTGCGTTCGCAGCGTCGACCGCCTCCTGCAGCGCGGCCCGCAGGTCCGGTTGCGCACCGATCTCCTCGAGGCGACTCGTCATCCCGCGCTGCGCGGCCCAGCGCGTGGCGGCCTCCGGATCGAGCACCAGCAGCGCCGTGTTGTACGCGCGCCGGTCGCCGATGCAGACGGCGAATGCGACGAGCGGGCTCGACGCCCGCAGGCGGTGCTCGATGTTGGCCGGCGACATGTTCTTGCCGGCCGAGTTGATGATGATCTCCTTCTTGCGATCGACGATCGTGACGTAGCCGTCGGCATCGATCCGCGCCACGTCGCCCGTGTGCAGCCAGCCGTCGGCATCGATCGCCTCGGCCGTTCGTGCCGGGTCGTTGCGGTAACCTTTCATCACGAGCGGGGCGCGCACGAGGAGCTCGCCGTCGTCGAGCAGCTTCAGCTCGACGCCCGGCAGCGCTTGGCCGACCGTGCCGAGCCGGACGTCGCGCGGCGGGTTGATCGTCGCGAAGCACGACGCCTCCGACATGCCCCAGCCCTCGTTCAGCACGATCCCGAGGTCGTTGAAGAACTGGAGCACGTCCGGGGACGCCGGCGCGGCGCTGCTGATGCAGAAATCCGTCTGGTCGAGGCCCATGCGCGCGCGGACCGCCGCCTTGACCGGCTCCGGCAGCTGCGTCGGCGACTTGAGCCCGGCCGCCTCCATTGCGCCCTTGATCTTCTCCCACACCCGGGGCACCGCGCCGAACGTCGTGGGCCGCACTTCCGGCAGCACGGCGCCGATCTGCCGGTGGTCCGCGATGTCGGTGGTCGTTCCGCCGAAGCAGATTGAACCGCAGTAGTGCCCAAGCACGCGGTCGCCCACGTGCGCGGAGGGCAGGTAGGAAATGCCCCGACCGCCGACCCGCACCGGCAGCGCCTGCGCCACCGCGCGCGCCTCGAACATCACGTTCGCGTGCGTGATCTGGACGGCCTTGGGTGGACCCGTGGTCCCGGACGTGTAGATGAGGGTCACCACGTCCCCGGGCTGCACGGCGCGCCACGCCTCCTCGAAGTCGAACCCGCGCGAGTGCAGGCCCGCGAGCTCCTCGAGCGTCAGTGCGCCGTCGGCGCTGCCGTCAACGAGCACGATGTGCTCGAGGCCGGGCGTACGCGCCTGCAGTACGCGCGGCAACATCATCGTCTCCGTGACCACGACGCGGTTACCGGCGTTGCCGAACACGTAGTTGATCTGCTCGGGGCTCGAGGTGTTGTAGACGGAGAAGGCCGTGGCCCCGAGGTGCATGACCGCCGTGTCCGCGAGCGCGAACTCGGGGCGGTTGCGCAGCATCAGGGCGACCGTGTCGCCGGGCCGCACGCCGAGCGAGTGCAGCCCCTGCGCCAGCGCGCGCACGCGCTCGGCGAACTCGCCGAAGGTGAACGACACGCCGCCGTCCGGCGTGCGATGCGCCAGCTGACCGGGGCGCTCCGCCACGGTGGCCTGGAAGGCGCCGCAGAGCGTCGATGCCTCGAGCGCGACGATGCGCTCACCGTTCAGGTCGCGAATGTCGAACATGGATCCCCCAAATTCGGTGCCTGGCACCTATTTTTTCCAGGGCGCGAGCGGGCGGCTGATGCCGGGCGCGATCGGCGCGCCGCCATCGCGTTCGCGTACCGCCTGCTTGAAGCCGGCCTCCTCCGCCCGCTGCTTGAACCACACGCCCTCGGGGCTGTGGCGGGTGATGCCGTCGAAGAGCGTGGCGAAACGCTGCGTGTTGGCGAGTCCCATGGCATCGTAGGCCTGGTTCACCATCATCTTCTGCATCATGAGCTGGTTCTTCGGCACCGCGGCGATGCGCGCGGCCAGCGTGGCGACTCGGGCGTCGAGCTCTGCGCGCGGAACCGCCTCGAGCACGAGGCCGAGGCGCGCAGCCTCGCGACCGTCGACGAGGTCGCCGGTGAGCAGCATCCGCTTCGCGCGCTCCGCACCGAGGCGGTAGACCCACATCGCCGTCGTCGGGCAGCCCCACACGCGCGCCGGCGGGTAGCCGATCACCGCCTCCTCCGCCATCACGACGAGGTCGCAGCAGAGCGCGATGTCGCTGCCGCCGGCGACGGCTGGTCCGTGCACGCGCGCGATCGTCGGCTTGTAACTGCGCCACAGCGACATGAACTGCTGCGTGAAACCGTACATGCCGAAGAAATCGGCCATGGGGTCCCAGGGTCTCGGGTCCACCCCGGCCCCGCCGAGCTGCGAGCCCGGCTGTTCCCCGGGCTTCTCGGCGAACTCCACGAGGTCGTAGCCGCTGCAGAACCCCTCGCCCGCACCGGTGAGCACGATGACGTGCACCGCGTCGTCGCGATTGGCCCGCTCGACGGCATCGGCGATCTCGCCCGGCATCTCCAGGCTGATGGCGTTCATGCGCGCCGGGCGGTCGAGCGTGATCGTGGCGATCCGACCCTCGACGCCGTAGGTGGTCGAGCGATAGGCCATGCGTCCCCCGCGTCGCACCGGTTTACGGCCGACTTTACCTCAGGACGCTGCGTACGGTGGCGAAGAGTGGCCGGACCAAAATGCAGGAGGCCGTCGCAAGTCCGGGACTCGCGACGGCCTCAGTGACGTCGGTTCGATCGAGCGGTGCGGCTCAGGGCGCCGGAGGCGCCGCGGGCTTCGCCGACGGAATGGCCTGCAGGTACTCGAAAACCGCCTGCAGGTCGCGGTCCGTCATGTCCTGGTAGACCGGCCACGGCATGACCTGGAGGTAGCCGCCGGTCGGCTTGATCCCGGTCCGCATGAGCTTGACGAAGTCAGCGTAGCGCTGCGCCTCGGTGCGCGTGTCCGCCGTATCCGGCGTCAGGTTCGGCGACTTGAGCGTAGGGCCGAAAGGTCGGCCGCCCGCAAGGTAGTTGACCGAGTTGATCATCTTCGGCTCGCCCTTGTACGGATCGCCGCCCGTCGCGAACGCGGGGTAGGTGTGGCAGTCGTTGCAGCCACCCTGGGCGTTCACGATGTAGCTGCCGAGCCCGACGAGCGCGCGATTGCGGCCCTGCAGGTCGAGCTCCACCGGCGCGATCTCGAGGCCGCGCTTCACTTTCGATTCCTCGGAATTGTCGTCGGAGCCGCTGCCGCCATTCCCGTTGCCGCCGCCATTGCCGCCGGCATTGCTGTTCTCGGGTGGCTTGCCGTTGTTCGAGCCCTTGCCGCCCTTCGACTTTTTCGAGGACGACTTCTCGGGCTTGCACGGCCCCGGATCGGCGACGACCGGGCCGGTCGCGCCCGTGGTGCCGGTGGCCGGCGGGGGCTCCGGCGAGCTCACGCAGGGCGACTTGTCAGCCGCGTGGGCAGTGCCGCCGGCAAACAGTCCTGTCAGCACCAGCGACGCAATCATCGATCGCTTCATCATTTCCATTCTCCCTGTGGGGCCCGCGGGCTGCATGTGAGGCGGAACATACCCCATTCCACGCACGATTCGGGCCGCGCGTGACATAAGCAGGCGCCGTCGCCCGAAACGGGGACTTGCGGCATCATTGCAGCCCCGACCGGAGTGCCCCCCCCGTGAAAAGAATCCTGATCCTGATCGCGTCCCTGGCCTGCGCCGTGCCCGCCCACGCGGGCAGGAAGGCCTACACCTACGCCCGCCTCGGCAACGCCGCCGACGTCACGGCCACGACCTCCGCCGGCACCGTGCTCATGGGTGGCAGCACCGACGTCGACGCCGCCTTCCAGTGGATGTGCGAGCGCTCGGGCGGAGGCGACTTCCTCGTGATCCGCGCAAGCGGCACCGACGCATACAATCCCTACATCCGCGAGCTCTGCCCGAACGGCAACTCCGTCGCGACGCTCATCGTTCCGACCCGCGCGGCCGCCTCCGACCCGTTCGTGGTGAATGCGATCGCCGCGGCAGAGGCCCTGTGGATCGCCGGAGGCGACCAGGCCGACTACATCGAACAGTGGACCGGCACGCCGCTGCAGACGTCCCTCAATTCGCTCATCGCGCGCAACGCGCCGATCGGCGGCACGAGCGCCGGCATGGCCGTCCTCACTCAGTTCGTGTACTCGGCGCTCCTGAGCAAGGGCGTGACCTCGAGCCAGGCGCTGGCGGACCCGTTCACGAAGTACCTCACGCTCGCGCAGGATTTCGTCACGGTGAGCGCGCTCAACGGAATCGTCGGCGACCAGCACTTCTCGGCGCGCGACCGCATGGGGCGCGGCCTCGCTTTCCTGTGCCGCATCGCCGCGAGCGGCTGGTCCGCCACGCCGCGCGCGATCGCGGTGGACGAGCGCACCGCGCTGCTCGTCGACGCTCGGAACGCCCTCAGTGTCGTGGGATCGGGCAACGTGTACTTCATCCGCGCGCCCGGCCCCGCCGAGACGTGCATGCCATCCACGCCGCTCACCTACCGCAACGTCGACGTCTACCGGATCAACGCCACGCAGGGTTCGTTCGACCTCGGTCGCTGGAGCGGCCGCGGCGGCACGGGCTACCAGGTGACGGCCGAGGCGGGCGTGCTGAGCTCGACGCAGTCGGGAGGTTCGGTCTACTGAGGTCGTGGGACGCTCGATCGCCGTTGCCGTCGCCGCGACAGCGGCCGCGGAAGCCGCGCTTGCGGAAACGCCGCCGCTCGAGGTGATCCAGGTCACCGCGACGCGGCGGCCGGAATCGGCGTTCGAGGTGCCGGTCGCCACCACCGTCGTCGGCCTCGAGGCGATCCGCAACGCGACGCCGCAGACGGTCATGGACCTGCTGCGCTCGCGACCCGGAACCTACGTGCAGCAGACCACGCCCGGCCAGGGCGTCGTGATCGTGCGCGGGCTCAAGGGCTCCGAGGTCCTGCAGCTGGTCGACGGCTTCCGATTGAACAACGCGATCTTCCGCAACGCGCCGAACCAGTACATCGCGCTCGTCGACAGCCAGATGCTGCGCCAGGTCGAAGTCGTGCGCGGACCGATGTCCTCGCTGCACGGCAGCGACGCGATGGGTGGCGTGGTGCAGATGCTCTCGCAGGAGCCGGAGTTCGCGCGCGACGGGTGGAACGTCAGCGGCCGGGTGCGCACGATCTACGGCAGCGCCGACGACTCGACGCTCTCGCGCGTCGAGGCCACCGCCGCCGACGCGGGAGTCGCCCTCGGTGGCGGCGGGACCTACCAGAGCGTCGGCGATCGGCGCGTCGGTGGCGGCGAGACGCTGCCCTACACGAGCTACAGCCAGCGTGCCGCGGACTTCAAGCTGCGCGCCGCCGTCGCGCCCGGTCACGAGATCACGGCGCAGGTGCAGTACGCCGAGCAGCCGAAGACCCCGCGTTACGACGAACTCACGCCCGGCTTCGGCCAGACGCAACCCACCTCGGCCGTTTTCTGGTTCGAGCCACAGCGCCGCGACTTCGCTCAATTGCGCTGGCGCGGAACGAACTCGACCGCGCTCTGGGACAACGCGGAAGTGCACGCGGGCTGGCAGATCCTCCAGGACGACCGCCGCACGCGCGACTTCGGCTCGCTCAATCTCGATCGGGAAAAGAATCGCGACACGACCGTCGGCGTCACCTTCCAGGCGGGCAAGCGCCTCGGCGGCGGCCACTTCCTCACCTGGGGTGCGGACTACTACGGCGACACGGTCGACTCCTCCCGCGTGCGGACGAACATCGCGACCGGCGTCGAGACGCCGCGTCCGCCCCGCTTCCCGGACGGCTCGACCATGACGCAGTTCGGCGCATTCGCGGTGGACGACTGGAAGGCCTCGGAGCGGCTCGACCTGATCTTCGGCCTGCGCTGGAGCCAGGTCGCGACGGAGCTTCCGCCGAGCGGCACGAGCGCGGGCGTCGACGTCGACGACCGCGACCTGAGCGGCAATTTGAGCGTCGCCTATGGCCTGCGCGACGACGTCCGCCTCGTCGCCAACTTCGGCCGCGGCTTCCGTGCGCCGAACGTCTTCGACCTCGGCACCTTCGGCGACCGCCCGGGCAATCGCTTCAACGTCCCGAACCCGGACCTGCAGTCCGAGACCGTGACGACCTTCGACGCCGGCGTGAAGTTCGAAGGCGCGCGAATCCAGGGCGAGATCGTCGGCTACGTCTCGCGCTATTCCGAAAAGATCACGAGCGTGCTCACCGGCGAGGTCACGCCGTCGGGCCGGCTCGTCGTACAGAACCGCAACGCATCGAGGCTCGACCTCGTGGGCGTCGAGGCGGGCCTGCGCGGACGGCTGCGCGACGACCTCGAGTGGTACGCCTCCACCACGTGGACGCGGGGCGACGAGACGGTGGCCGGCGTCGAGACCCCGGCCGACCGCATCCCGCCGATCTTCGGCGCGGCGGGCCTCCTGTGGCAGGCGACGGCCCGCGTTGACCTCGAAGGTTACCTCGAGTACGCGGGTTCGCAGGACCGCTACAGCCCGCGCGACGAAGTGGACCCGCGCATCGAGCCGGGCGGCACGTCCGGCTGGGTCACCTGGAACGCGCGCGGCTCGTGGCAGGCGACCGAGGCCCTGTCGCTCGCCGTACGGCTCGCCAACCTCGGCGACCGGCGCTACCGCGAGTACGGCTCGGGGCTGGACGCGCCGGGCTTCGACTGCCGCGTCACGCTCGACTACGGCTTCTGAACCCAGGCGATCAGCTGGTTGTTCGCCGGCATCGAATGGTCGGCGGCGAGGACGAATCCCTGCGCCACCGCCAGCGCGTCGACCGCCTCGAAGTCGCGAATGCCGCTGGCCGGGTCGCGCTCCCGGAGCGCGCGGTCGAAGTGCGCGTTGCTCTCGGTGGTGAACCGGCCGCGATAGCGGAACGGCCCGTAGACCGCGAGCGTGCCGCCCGGTCCGAGCACGCGACCTGCGACGGCGAAGAATGCCTCGACCTCGGGCCACGACATGATGTGCAGCGTGTTGGCGCTGAAGATGGCGTCGAAGTTGCCGGGCAACGGCGCCGGCCGGGCGACGTCGAATTCGACCGGCGCTCGCAGGTTGCCCGGGCCCTCCGCCGCGATACGCGCGGTGAGGCCGGACAGGTACTCGGTGCGGTCCGTGGGCTGCCAGGCGAGATGAGTGAGGTGCGAAGTGAAATGCACGGCGTGCTGGCCCGTTCCGGCGCCGATCTCGAGCACGGCGCGGCACGACGCGAAAGCCGTCCGCAGCACCTCGAGGATCGGCCCCTTGTTGCGCTCGCAGGCCTCGGAGAACGGCAGTGGCAGCATCGACTCCATTGCCCGCAGTCTAGCGACTGCGCTTAGAATCGCCGAATGTTGCGCCTCGTGAAACCGACACTGCCGCTCGTCGCGGCCACCCTGCTCGCCGTGCTGCCGCAGTTCGCACGGGCGGCGCGACCGCCCGCGCCCACGCCCGCCGGCGTGATCGTCAACGCGCGCATCCACACGCTTTGGGCGGCCATGCCTTCCGCGGACGCGCTCGCCTGGGACGACGCCGGGCGGATCATCGCCGTCGGAAAGCGTAGCGAGGTGGTCGCGAAGGCCCCGGGCGCCGCCCTGCACGATGCGGGCGGGGCCGTCGTCGTGCCCGGGCTCATCGACGCGCACGCCCACCTCATGGGCCTCGGTTACGCGCTCATGCAGGCGGACCTCGTGGGCGCGCGCAGCAAGGCCGAAGTGATCGCGCGACTCGAGGCCTTTGCGGCGAAGCTGCCGCCCGGCGCCTGGCTGCGCGGGCGCGGCTGGGACCAGAACGACTGGCCCGAAAAAGCGTTTCCGACGGCGGCCGAACTCGACGCGGCATTTCCGGACCGGCCCGTCTGGCTCGAGCGCATCGACGGGCACGCCGGCTGGGCGAACTCCGCGGCGATGCGCCGCGTGACGAGCGACCTCTCGGGGGACTGGCAGCCCGAGGGCGGTCGCATCCTGCGCAGCGGCGGACGGCCCACGGGCGTATTCGTCGACGCGGCGGTGGCCCTCGTTGACAGGGTCGTACCCGCGCCGGACGAGGCCTTCCGCAGCGAGGCCCTCGAACGCGCGCTCGCCGCGGTCGCGAGCGTCGGGCTCACCGGCGTGCACGACATGGGCACCTCCGCCGAGGACCTGGCGCTCTTCCGCCGCTTCGCGAACGAGGACCGCTTCAGCATGCGCGTGGTCGCGTACGCCGACGGCGACTCGACCGCGCTCGCGGACCTCTGCCGCAATGGCCCGTACCTGCACGAGACCGGTCGCGTACGCATGGCCGGCGTGAAGTTCTATGCGGATGGCGCGCTCGGCTCGCGTGGCGCGGCACTCGTCGAGTCCTACTCCGACGACCACGGCAACCGGGGCATCGTCGTCACGCCGCCCGGCAAGCTCGTCGAGGGCATGCGCAAGGCGCGGCGCTGCAAGCTGCAGGTCGCGACTCACGCGATCGGCGACCGCGGCAATCGCATGGTGCTCGAGGACTACGCGCTCGTGCTCGCGGACGACGCGCGCACCGACCACCGCTGGCGGGTCGAGCACGCGCAGGTCGTGGCGCTGACCGACATACCGCTCTTCCGGCAACTGCACGCCGTCGCGTCGATGCAGCCCACGCACGCGACCTCGGACATGCCCTGGGCCGAGGCGCGACTCGGCCGGGCGCGTCTCGCGGGCGCCTACGCGTGGCGACGGTTCCTGCAGGCCCGCGTGCCGCTCGCGCTCGGCTCGGACTTCCCGGTCGAGTCGGCGGACCCGCGCCTCGGCCTCTACGCCGCGGTCACGCGTCAGGATCTCGCGGGCCATCCGCCCGGCGGGTGGATGCCGGACCAGAAGCTGACGCCGCTCGAAGCGCTGCACGGCTTCACGTCGGGCGCCGCATGGGCCGCCTTCATGGAACGCGAGGTCGGGCGCCTCGAACCCGGGCTGCGCGCTGACTTCGTGCTGCTCGACCAGGATCCGCTCGGCGTGCCGGCCGAACGCCTGCCCAGGATCGGCGTGCTCTCGACGTGGGTCGACGGCCGGCCCGTGTACCAGCGGCCATGAACGTGAAGTTTCGACCACTGCTGCTGCTCGCCGCGCTCGTCGTCGCGGGCTGCGCGCATGCCCCTGGGAAGCCGGCGGACGCGCCGCCGCCGGGCCGCGCTCCGCTTGCAACGACGAAGGAAGCCGGCGTCGCCGCCGCCAATCCGCTCGCCGTGCAGGCCGGCGTGGAGATCCTGCGAGCCGGCGGGAACGCCATCGACGCCGCAGTCGCCGTGCAGGCGGCACTCGGCCTCGTCGAGCCGCAGAGTTCGGGTCTCGGCGGCGGCGCATTCCTCGTCTACTACGATGCACGCACCGGCCGGGTCATTGCGTTCGACGGCCGCGAGAGCGCGCCCGCGGGTGCGACAGCCGACATGTTCATGGGACCCGACGGCAAGCCGCTGTCCTATCCCGACGCCGTGACGAGCGGCCGCTCGACCGGCGCGCCCGGCGCGATGGCGATGCTCGGCCTTGCGCACGAACGCTACGGGAAGCTGCCATGGCGCGACCTCTTCAGCACGTCGATACACGCCGCCGAAGACGGATTCCTGGTCCCGAAGCGCCTCGCGCGTTTCGCGGGCAGCAATTTCCCGCAGGCGAAGTCGCCGGACGCAAGGGCACTCTTCTCGCGCCCGGACGGCACCCCGATCCAGGCGGGCGACACGCACCGCAACCCGGCCTACGCGGCGACCTTGCGCGCGTTCGCCGACGAGGGCCCGCGTACCCTGCTCGAGGAACCCTTTGCCTCGAAGATCGCGGCGAGGGTGCGCGAGGAACCGCGGCCCGGGACCCTCGATGCGCGCGACCTCGCGAAATACCAGCCGCAGGCCGTCGAGCCGCTCTGTCGGCCGTACCGCACCTACGTCGTCTGCGTACCGCCGCCGCCGTCGAGCGGCGTCTCGCTGCTGCAGATGCTCGCCATGCTGGAGCGCACCGACATCGCGGCGCGCGGTCCCGGGGATCCGCAGGCGTGGTTCCTGTTCGCCGAGGCGAGCCGCCTGATGTACGCCGACCGCGACCGCTACGTGGCCGATCCCGCGTTCGTGTCCGTGCCCGTGCAGGGTCTGCTCGACCCGGCCTACGTCGCGGGCCGCGTGGCGCTCATCGGCGCGTCCGCGGGGCCGGCGCCCGTGGCCGGCGTGCCGCCGGGGCTCGCTGCGAAGCTGGGCGCGGACGCGACGAACGAGGCCGCCGGCACGAGTCACTTCGTGGTCGTGGACCGCGAGGGCAACGTCGCCTCGATGACGACCACGGTCGAGTCGCTGTTCGGCTCGGGTCGCGCGGTCGACGGGTTCTTCCTGAACAACCAGCTCACGGATTTCTCGTTCCGGCCGGTGGAGGACGGCGCTACGGTCGCCAATGCGGTCGCCCCGGGCAAGCGGCCGCGCTCGTCGATGTCGCCGGCGATCGTGCTCGACCGCGACGGACGCTTCGTCGCAGCCGTCGGCTCGCCCGGCGGCTCCGCGATCCTCACCTACAACGCGAAGACGCTGCTCGGGCTCCTCGCCTGGGGACTCACGATGCAGCAGGCGATCGACCTGCCGAACCTCTATGCCCGCGGCGCGGACTTCTTCGGCGAGGTGGCGAAGTTCAGCCCGGCCGTGCTCGAGGGACTCAAGGCGCGGGGCGTCGAGGTGAAGACCGGCCGCGGCGAGGAATCCGGCCTGCACGGCGTGATCGTGCGGACGGACGGCGCGCTCGAGGGCGGCGCGGACACGCGGCGCGAAGGCGAATGGAGGCTCGCGCCCGGGAACTAGGGCCGGTTAACACTCATTGTCGCGCGCTGCGCAGGGCACGCATCCAGATCGAGTTCGCGATGGTGGCCGCGGCGATCGCGGCCCCGCAAAGGACCATGGCGTTGCCGGGCCCGAGCCACTCGGAGAGCGCTCCGGCCGCGAGCCCAGACGCCGCGGGCACGACCTGCGAGACGACCGTGTAGGTCGCGAGCACGCGGCCACGGACGGCGTCGTCCGAGTTGACCTGGATTCCCGCCACGATCAGCGAGAGCGCGAAGCCCCCGCCGAGGCCCACGCCGAACAGCAGCGCGACGGCCGGTCCCGCCGCCCCGACGAGCCCGATCGAGGCCAGGAGCGTCCCGACGAGCGTCGTCGCGACGAGGATGGAGACGCCGCTGCGCACGGCCGAGGCGAGCTTGAGCGCGCCGAGCCCACCCGCCATGAGCGCCATCGCGAGCGTGCCGAGGAAAACGCCGCGACCCAGGTCGCCGAGGCCGAACCGCGCGCTCGCAAGGCGGGGCAACAGCACCTGCATCGGTCCCATCGCGACGTAGCCGACGATCGCCGCGAGCATCAGCTGGCCGAGCAGCGGCTTGCGCAGGATCGCCGAGAAACCCTCGCGGATCTCGGCGAGCACGTGCCGGCGCGGAGTTCCTCCGGCCGCACCACCTGCGTGACGGCGGCCATGCGGGCCGGCGAGACGAACGACCAGCCGACGCCCGCGAGCAGCGCGGCGAGGAGGAACAGGGGTACCCGCGCGGACGGCGTTCCGATCGCGACGTCGGCCACGAGCAACAGCAGCGCGGCCGCGACGAACGCCACCTGGGCGTAGTGGATCAGCCGGACCGGAGCCAGGCGGTCGCACAGCACGCCCGCGTACCGGCCGAGGACGATCGGTGGCCCGAAGCACAGAGCGAAGCCGATCCCCGATATCAGGTCGGAGCCGAGCACCTCCTGCGCGTAGATGATCACCGAGTAATTGATCATGTGGCCCGCCGTGAAGGCGAGCAGGCAGGAGAGGTAGAACGCCGTGCGGTCCGGCGCGAGCTCGAGGGTTCTCATCGCTGCAATGACTCCAGGAGATCCAGAGTCGCCGCGCGCGCGGCCGTCGAGTGCACGGGCAACGCGAGCACGTCGCCCGGCCGCGACCAGTCGAGCGCGGCACGCACGCCCTCGATCTCGCTCGAGCGCAGTGGCAGCGCCGAGTCCGGCAATCCGTGGCCCAACAGCTCCTCGCGGATGAGGCGCGGGATCTCGCCCGGCGCCCGGCCGCGGAGGTACGACTCGTCCTCCTTCACGACCACGAGGTCCGGCCGGAATTCCGCGGCCGCCCTCGCGAGCGCGCGAATGTCAGCATCCTGCCGATTGCCGGCATGACCGAGGATCATGCCGAGGCGCCCGCCCTCCCGCCGCAGGTGCCGCGCGACCTGCAACAGGCCCCGGATGCCCTCGGGATTGTGCGCGTAATCGACGAGCACCCGCACGCCGCGGACCTCGTAGCGCATCATGCGGCCCGCGTTGTCGGCCGCGCGTGCGCCAAACCTCGCCGCCACGGAGGCGATCGTCGCGGGAGCCACGCCGAGCGCCCAGGCCACGAGCGCCGCGCCGGCCAGATTCGCGACGTTGTAGGTCGCGCTGCCCTCGACGGTGAGCGGCATCGCGGCTACGGCGCCGAGGTCGTGCTCGACCCCGCCGGCATGCAGCACGAGGCATCCGTCGCGCACGCCGCAGGTCACGCCACCCGCCGCGCGATGCGCCGCGAGCAGCTCGCTTGCCGCGTCGAGCGCGAACCACGCGATGCACGGCGCGCGCCCATAGCGTTGTGCGAGACCCGGGGCCCTCGAGCACAGTAGCGCGTCGTCCGCGTTCAGGACCAGCATGCCCCCCTGCTCGACCGCGCCAGCGACCGAGAGCTTCGCGTCGGCGAGGCCGTCGAGGTCGTGGATGCCGTACTCGCCGAAGTGGTCGCTGCTCACGTTGGTCACGATGGCGGCGCGGACGCGGCTCACCGCGATCCCGCGACGCAGGATTCCGCCGCGTGCCGTCTCGATGGCGGCCGCTTCGACCCGCGTGTCGCGCAACACGAGCCGGGCGCCGAGCGGGCCCGAGTAATCGCCCGTGTCGACCGTCTCGCCGTTGATGAACACGCCGTCGGTGCAGTTGAAGCCGGGATGCCAGCCGTGCGCGCGGGCGCACGCGGCCACGAACCTGACCGTCGTCGTCTTGCCGTTCGATCCGGTGACGAGCGCGATCGGCACGTTGCGGAGCGCGGGCCACGACACGTCGGTGACGAAGGGCAACTCGGCGAGTGGAAAGCTGCGGCCGCCCGCGCCCGTGCCGAGCGTCAGCACCGACTCATCGAGCAGGTGCGCGAGTCCGCGTGCGTCGGCCGAGTCGATGAGTGCGCGCAGTTCGGGCCGCGCCTCGAGGTCCGCGAGCTGCTCGAATCGCGCCATGGCCGCCGACTCCTCGATCACCGGCGGCACCGCCGCACCCGGATTATCGGGGATCGCGTTCGCCGCCTCGACGAGGGCGGCCTCGAGCGAGGCCCAGTGCAGCGGATCGCGCTCGACGAGCGCGGCACTGATTGCCCACTCGTTCACTTCGGTCGCCGTGAAGAGCTGGTCGCACGGCGCGGCCAGCGCGAGCGAGACGCCCGAGGCGTGGAATCTCGCGACCACTTCCTGGGCGGCCGGCCGCACGTCGGTACTGTCCGCGAGCGAGGAGGACACGGCCCAGCCCAGGCGCTGCCGCGCGCAATCGACCCGTGCACGCCAGCCGTCGATCAACGGGTCGTCCGGCTGCACGCCGGCAAGCTCGAGCACGGCGCCCGTAGAGGCGAAGAACAGGTTACCTCCGGAGAGTCGCCTCGAATCCTCGAACGGCAGTGCGAGCTGGACTGTCAGTCGTCGGTCTCCGGCGCGAAGCGGATGCCACGCTCATCGCGGATCAGGCCCTCGAGGTTCAGGGCCGGGAGCGGCGCTGCGGCTGCAGCTGCGGCCGCGGCCGTCTCGAAGGACGGGGCGACCTGCAGCGATGACTCGCCTTCCACCGCAGGCGAAGGCGCGGGCGGCGCCACGCCCGCCGGACGGAACTTGGTGATCTGCTTCCACGAGCGCACCAGCGCATCGGCGAACACGAGCAGCAGGTCGCCCGGCTGTCCCATGTTGAGCGCAGCGTCGATGGCCTCCTGCTCATCCGGGATGATCGAGATCGCCGACGCGTCCACACCGGCCGCCCGCAGCGCCGCCGCCTGGATGCGCGGCACCTCGTCGGGCGCGCGGTCACGCAGGCTGTCGTCCCGTCGGCAGATGTAGTGGTCGAAGCGCCCGGCAACCGCGTTCGCGATCGCGACGAGGTCCTCGTCGCGACGGTCGCCCGGTCCGGCGAGCACGACGATGCGGCGCCCCTGGACCTCCAGCCGCTGGGCGAGGTCGGCCATCGCCGCCACCGCGTGTGCGTTGTGGCCGTAGTCGAAGAGCACCTTGAACGGCAGCTCGTCGTAGACGTTCATGCGGCCCGGGGCCTGGAAGAACGTCGTGTCGAAGGTGCGCAGGCCCTGGCGGATCGCGTCGAGCTTGATGCCGAGCGAGAACGCCACGGCCGCGGCGAACATCGCGTTCTGCACGTTGTGCAGCGCGCGACCCTCGAGCGTGGCCGGGATCAGGTGCGTCCAAACCAGCGGGATGTGGCTGCCCTTGTCGTAGAGCGTGATCATCGCGCCGTTCACGCCGGCCTCGAGCGCGCACGCGCGGCCGCCCGCGCGGATGTGCTCGCGAACCAGCTGGTGCTGCGGGTTCACGGTCACGTAGCAGAGACTCTTCGCGTCCGTGTAGCCCGACATGCGCAGCACCAGCGGGTCGTCCGCGTTGAGCACGGCGCAGTCGGTCGCGACCTCCACGACCACGCGCTTCACCTCGGCGAGCTGCTCGAGCGTGTCGATGCCCTTGAGCCCCAGGTGGTCGGACTGCACGTTCAGCACGGCGCCGACGTTCACCTCCGGCACGCCCATGCCCGCGCGGATGAGTCCGCCGCGCGCCGTCTCGAGCACCGCGATGTCGATCTGCGGGTCGGCGAGCACCATGCGCGCCGACACCGGGCCCGTCATGTCGCCCTGCACCGTGCGCTGGCCGTCGATGTAGACGCCGTCCGTCGTCGTGAGGCCCGGCGTGTAGCCCGCCATCTTGGTTATGTGCGCGAGCATGCGGCACGTCGTCGTCTTGCCGTTCGTGCCGGTCACGGCGGCGATCGGCACGCGCGAGGGCGCCCCGGCCGGGAACAGCATGTCGATGACCGGGCCCGCCGCGTCGCGCGGCGCGCCCTCGCTCGGCGCGACGTGCATGCGGAAGCCGGGCGTCGCGTTGACCTCGCAGATGCCGCCGCCGATCTTGCGGTAACTGAGCGTGATGTCCTTCGAGAGGAAGTCGACGCCGCCCACGTCGAGCCCGATCGCTCGCACGGCGCGCTCGGCCATCTCGCGGTTGTCCGGGTGGATGACGTCCGTGACGTCGGTCGCCGTGCCGCCCGTGGAGAGGTTCGCGGTGGAGCGCAGGTACACGACCTGGCCTTCGGCCGGCACCGAATCGGCCGCGAGACCGGCGCGGTCGAGCATCTTCTGCGCCTGCGCGTCGAGCTCGAGACGCGTGAGCACTTTCTCGTGACCCACGCCGCGTCGAGGATCCTGGTTCACGATCTCGATCAGCTGCACGACGGTGTGCACGCCGTCGCCCACCACGTGTCCGGGCGTGCGGCGCGTCGCGGCCACGAGCTCGCCGTTCACGACCAGCAGGCGGTGATCGTCGCCCTCGAGGAAGGTCTCGACGATGACGGAACGCGAGTGCTCGCGCGCGACCGCGAATCCCTGCGCGACCTCCTCGTCGGTCGTGAGCCGGATCGAGATGCCCCGGCCGTGGTTGCCGTTGTACGGCTTCGTTACTACCGGGTAGCCGACGCGACGCGCGGCCCGCACCGCCTGCGCCTCAGACTGCACGAGCTCCTGCTTCGGCACCGGGAGGCCGAGTGTGGCGAGGATCTTGTTGGTCTCCTCCTTGTCGCTCGCGAGCTCCACGGCGATGTGCGGCGTGCGGCCGGTCACGGTCGCCTGGATGCGCTGCTGGTACCTGCCGTGGCCGAGCTGCACGAGCGACTGGTCGTTGAGCCGGAGCCACGGGATGCCGCGCGTCTCGGCCGCCTTGACGAGCGACGCCGTCGACGGCCCGAGCGCCCGCCGCTGCGCAAAGCGGATGAACTCGTCGCGCGCCTCGGGCCAGCTCCAGCCATCCGGCACGGACTCCGTGGGACGGATCGCCTCGGGAAGCAGCGAGCACAGCAGCTTGATGCCGAGCTCGCCGGCGGCGATGCCCTCGTCACGCTGCGCGTATTCGTAGACGACCGTATAGACGCCGGGCGGCCCGGCGCTGCGCGTCTTGCCGAAAGTGACTTCCTCGCCCGCGATGTTCTGCAACTCGATCGCGACGTGCTCGAGCACGTGGCCGAGCCAGGTACCCTCGTCCTCGCGCATGCGGCGGAAGAACCCGCCGGGCTCGTTGTAGGAACAGCCGTGCTCGGCCAGTCCCGGCAGCGCGGCCGCGAGCGCATCCACGAAACCGGCGCCGAGGCGAGCAGTGGGCCACTCCTCGAGCGGCCCGAGGTCGAGGTCGAGCCGGATGACCGGGAAATGGGCGTAGAGGGACGGACCGACGTAAACGGAACGGTCGAGGATGCGCATGCCGGGCGGCCACTCCCTGCGGACGGGTCGAGCGGCCGATCATGGCACGCGTTCCGGATCCGGGCCACCGTCCCAGGGACGCCGTGGATCCCTCCCTTGTCTCTTGGGAGGCTGGTACGGTTGTCTGGCCTCGCGTGGCAGTTCGTACATCCCTGGCACCCTACCGGAGTCCGTCCTCCAGCAAGATCGCCACGCGAGTTCTTTCCGAAGCCCGA
>Ga0114939_10000974_pt1 | contig 23280 bp, 21 predicted proteins | sample AshMeaCrysSpring_FD_87196 | JGI IMG/M metagenome (GOLD analysis project Ga0114939, IMG submission 87196) | Groundwater microbial communities from Big Spring, Nevada to study Microbial Dark Matter (Phase II) - Ash Meadows Crystal Spring | ecosystem: Environmental > Aquatic > Deep subsurface >...
GGGCAATGGTGGTGTTGTCGGTGTAGGCCAATACACCATTGAGGGTAAGCATTTTGCCCAGCTTGTATTCGGGGTTGAAACGCAGGTCAAATTTTTCGAAACTGTTGTTGGCAATCAGGCCCTGCTGCTTCAGGTAAGTAAATGAAGTAAACGAACTGAAGTTGTCGCCACCGGCCGAAAGCTGTACGTTGTGGTTTTGCATGATGCCGTTGTTTGTCAGCACTTCATCCAGCCAGTCGGTGTCTATTACATCCAGGTTGTTGGGCGGGGTGGTTTTGTATTTATCTATCAGGCTTTGCGGAAATACAAATGCATTGGGGTTACCTGTGCGATTGCGTTCAGCCACATTGCTCAATTCCATATGGTCTACAGCCCCCACGCGTTCGGGTATGGCAGTAGCTACCTGCTTGCTTACAAAGCCATTATAGGAAACACTGATACCTTTTTTGGATGCGCGCTTGGTTTTGATAAGCACTACACCTGCGCTACCGCGGTTACCGTAAATGGCTGTAGACGCAGCATCTTTAAGCACCGTGATGCTTTCAATGGCGTTGGGGTCTATTTGCTCAAAACTACCCTGGCCAATGGCCACACCATCCACGATAAAAAGGGGCGAGTTGTTGCCATTGATAGAGCTTTGGCCTCGAACGACGATGCTGGCTCCATCGGCGCCGGGGCGGCCACTTTGCTGCTGCACCGTAACGCCCGGTGCAAGGCCTTGTAGTGCCTGGCTGGCGCTGGATACCTGGCGGCGGGTTAACGCCTGGTTGTTGAGCGAAACGAGGGCGCCCGAAGTGCTGAGCCTTTTCTGGGTACCATAGCCTACCACTACCACTTCGCCCAGGTCGCCGGCCGTGGTTTGAAGCACCACATCCATTGTTTCGCCCGATACAGTCAGTTCGCGGGTGCCGAATCCTATGCCGGAAAACACCAGCACATCGCCTTTTTTGGCCGACACGAGGTATTCGCCGCTGGCACTTGTAGAGGTGCCTTTAGCGCCGCCTTTGATGGTCACCGAAATTCCTTCGGCAGGGTTGCCGGTATTTGCACTGGTTACCCGGCCCGATACCCGGATTTCTTGTGCCCGCGCCCCAAGTGTGGCCACCAGCAAGGTCAGCATGAGAGTTAACGTTTTCATCAATGCAAGTTTTGATTATAAAATATATGTATATCGCTTATTATCTTTTAGACCTTAGGTGGTGTTGGTAACGTAATTGCCTCAAACGTGCTGGCTATTTGCCATAGCGCCCTGGGTATATGAAAGCATCCTTTCCATTTGCCACCCTTGAGCGGCAGCAGCACTTCGCCGCGCCGGTTTAGATAGCCAAACCATTCGCCAAACTCCGGATCGCGGAAGTGGTTCCAGGTATATTGATGCAGCTTCTCGAACCAGCGGGAGCAGGCAGTATCGCCGGTAAGCGCATAGCTTTTAGCCAGTGCTACCAGGGCTTCCACATGTACCCACCACAGTTTCTGATCCCACTCAAGTTGCTGCACCGGGTGGCCCTTTACATCCAGAAAATAAAAAATGCCGCCAAACTCTGTGTCCCAGCCGTTCTCAAGGGTAGCGAGCATGATGTTTTTAGCACGTTCAATAAGTATCTGGTCATTCATTCTTTTGCCCAGGTCCATGATAAACCACATGGCTTCGATGGCGTGACCGGGGTTGAGCAGGCGCCCCTCGAAGCAATCGACAAAGCTGCCATCGGGCGCTACATTTTCGAGTACCTGGCCAAATTGTGGCTGGTAAAAAACCTCCATTACCTCGTGCACCAGGCCGGGGATGAAGGTGTCTACCTTTTCGGAGCCCAAAACGTGTTCCAGTTCCAGCGCCAGGTTGCACAAAATCATGGGCAGGCTGAAGTTTTTTAACGGACGCGTACCTGGATAAGCCTTGCTGTACATGCCTTTCCAGTTGTGCTGCCGGCGCAAAATATTTTCAAATGTATCTGTGGCTATTTGGCGGTAGGCGGGGTTGGGTAGTGCTTTGTCGAGTGCGGCAAAGGCCATAGTGGCAAAGCAGTCGCTGAAAATATTGTAAGGCTGCACCAGCGGCCTTCCATCGGCCGTAAGCGAAAAATACCAGTTGCCAAGGCTGTCCCGGCCATGCTTTTCCATGAAGCGTGCCCCCAAAAGCGCCATTTGCAGCCATTCGGGCCGCTGCTCCAGGTGTGAGTACATGTGGCTGAAGCACCATACCTGCCTGCCTTGCAGCCACATAAACTTGTCGGTATCGTACACATTGCCGCTGCGGTCGAGGCAGGTAAAAAAACCACCATTATCGGCATCGGGACTGTGCTGCAGCCAAAACGGCAAAATGCTGGTGAGCAATTCGGTGCGGTACAAATCGGCATAGTGCTTTGTATCCACCGGGGCAAGCTTTACAGTCGTTTCTGGATTCATCTGTTAGCACCACAGCATTATAAACATATTTGCCTTGGTGTTACAAATGTCATAATTATTTTTTCAACTTTCCAAACTTTCTTAATAATTTTATTTAGTTGGGATAAAAATTACCCTGTGCCCGGTAAAAATTTATCTTTACTGCCAGCCTGAAGTTCAACTAATGCCCCATAAGGAAATGGAAAATGCCGCACCAACCCAACCAATCCTGGAAGTCTTTAGCGATGAGAACGCCTCAGGCGTAGCCTATAAAAACCGGGCCCTGAAGCGCTCACTTATCAATTTTATTGATCAGCAGGGCAACAGCACCATTACCGAGTTGAGCAGGGAACTGAACATTAGTATACCCAAAACCACCAGCCTGGTAAATGAACTGATAGATGAAGGCCTGATACGTGATTATGGCAAAATTGACAGTACGGGCGGGCGTCGCGCCAGCATGTACGGCCTGGTAAGCGAAGCCTGCTTTTTTGTGGGGGTTGATGTAAAGCGCTTTTACATAAATCTTGGTTTGCTTGATTTTAAAAAGCACCTGGTTACCGTAAAGGAAAAAGTGCCCTACAAACTGGAAAACACGCAGGAAAGCCTGCAACAGCTTATTGCAATCATTAAATCGTTCATCGATGAGGTTCCCGTGGGCCGCGAAAAAGTTTTGGGCATTGGCATCAACCTGAGCGGCCGCATCAATAATACAACCGGCTACAGCTACAGTTTCTTCCACTTTCAAGAAGAGCCCCTGTCGCAAATCATTCAAAACGAAGTAGGCATCCGTACCTTTTTGGAAAACGACAGCCGCGCCATGGCTTATGGGGAGTTTTGCTGTGGCGAAGTGACCAACGAAAAGAACGTACTGTTTTTGAACCTGGACTATGGAACAGGCCTGGGAATATTAGTTGACGGCAAGGTTTACTATGGCAAAAGCGGTTTCAGCGGCGAGTTTGGCCATATTCCCTTTTTTCACAACGAGATCATTTGCCAGTGTGGCAAAAAAGGATGCCTGGAAACGGAAGCTTCCGGCAACGGGCTGCTGCGCAAGTTTAAGGAGCGTATAACGCAGGGAAGCACCTCGCTTGCGCACCGCAAAAACGGGAAGGCCGACGACATAACCCTACCCGACATAGTGGACGCTGCCAAGCACGAAGACATGCTGGTGATAGAACTGCTGGCCGAGGTAGGCGAAAAACTCGGCTGTGCACTTGCCATTCTCATCAATGTGTTTAATCCCGAGTTATTGATACTGGGCGGCATACTGAGCGAAACCGGCGACTACCTGCGTCTGCCCATCCGCAGCGCACTCAACAAGTATTCGCTAAGCCTGGTAAACAACGATACCAAGCTGAAAATTTCCAAACTTGGTGAAAAAGCCGGCGTAGTAGGCGGTTGCCTGATTGCGCGAAATAAAGTGCTTTCGCTACCAGGATGAGCAGACATGAGACATAATAAGAAGTGAGAAGCGAGAACGTTAGAGGTGATAAGTGGGAGGTGAATGTTAGGTGAACCCGATGCCAACCTCCAACGGCGATTGGCGGTTGTCGAATTCTCGGGGAGCTTTAAAGAAAAACTACCGATCAGAGCCAGAAGACCAGGCAAGACCCATGCTTTGCATGGCCCTTTCTGCATTTCTTTGGGCAAGGTTCATCTTAAAGTCGAACCATTTGTCTTTGAACAATTTACGCAGCAAGTCATCGGTTTTGCGTTGTATAGAAACGTTGTACAGGCCCCTGGCCATGGTACCTATCGAGGCCCCAAGCGTACGCACCGATAGGCCGAAGCCGCCCTCCGTATACTCAATGTGGTGCCAGTAGCCGCTTGGCATAAACAGCGTATCGCCATGCACTAGTTCGCCGCTGCATCCCTTTACGTACTTGAGTCCCGGGTATTTTTCATAATCAGGACGCTCAATATCCACCGTACTATGTACATTAAAAGGTAGCCTGTACAGCAGCTTGCTTTGGTCGGGCGCAAACAGGATAACCTTGCGTTTGCCGGCAAACTGGGTAAGAAACACGTTGCTCATGTCAATATCCTGGTGCATGCGTGTAACGGAGCCTTTGGGCCCAAAAAACATGAACGGTATTTTCAGGTACCGGCCGGTAATTTCCGGATAGCCGAAATCTTTCAGCAACTCGGGCTTGTGCTTAAAAACCGGGAATAGAAACAGGCGCAGGTCGGTAGGTTTCTTTTCAATAAGCGTAAGGTAATCGCTGAACTTCATTTTAGCATGTGGCACACTCAGTGTTTCGCTGGGGTCGGCCTGTTTGCTGCTAAACAGGTTTACCTCTATATCGCCCATGACCTTTTTGAAATAATCCATAGTCCACTTTTCGTAGGCTGGGTACTGCTTCCACAAGCCCCGGAGTATTACCGGTTCTTGTGGTTTCAGGTACTTAGTTTCAAACTCTTTACGAGACATATGGGTGGCGTCCACCACAGTAATTTGCTGGCTGTAGTCCATAAGCTGACACTTACAAAAGCGTTGACAAAATTAGATTGATTGAAGAGAAAAAGGTTCAACAAACTTTATCTAGGCCCAATCTTCACAAATCCTGTGAAGGTCGGCATTCAGGCTCAATATGCAAGTACTTGTCCTTTGCAATCCTCATTTCACAAACGGGTATTGGCCTGCGCGGTAGCCTGGGCAGGTAGCCAAAACAAGCCATAATAACAGCTGCCAATAAGCTGGTATTGCCCCATTGCCTTTACACGAATGAACAGGCAAGGCCTTTTCTTTGCCGGCAAACAGACCCCTGATTGGAACTTTTTATTGTTTGCATAGCCGCCTTTGCCGCAGGTTTCATTGATGCCGTGGTAGGCGGTGGCGGCCTTGTGCAAACGCCTGCCATGCTCATCACGTTTCCGCAAGCACCTGTAGCCTCGCTGCTTGGTACCGTTAAGATTCCTTCTTTTTTGGGCACCTCAGTATCGGCATGGCAATACAGCAAGCGCATAAATATTCGTTGGCGACTGGTAGGCTGGATTGCCTTGGCAGCTTTTTGCGCAGCCATGGCAGGCAGCTATATGGTTAGCATCCTCAACAACCAAGTCATCAAGCCTGTGATTTTGGTAGTGCTGGTAATAGTAGCTGTTTTTACCTATGCCCGCAAAGGGCTGGGGCAGCAGCACGCCGAAATACAGTTTGCTGAGGGGCTATGGAAAGGAATTACAGCTGGCCTGCTGATCGGTTTCTATGATGGGTTTATCGGTCCTGGCACGGGCAGTTTCCTGGTACTCGTTTTTATTACGGTTATTGGCCACGACTTCATGCACGCCAGTGCCCATGCCAAGCTGGTAAACCTTGCCACCAACTTTGCTTCCATTTTGTATTTCGCCTCCACCGGGCATATCTACTATCATTTAGCCCTGCCCATGGCTGCCTGCAATATGGCCGGTGGCTGGCTGGGTACCCGCATGGCTTTGCTCAAGGGCAACCGGTTCATCCGTATCTTCTTCTTGCTGGTGGTATCAGGCACCATGCTGCGCTTTGCCTGGGACATTTTTTTCAAACATTGACCGCGGTCGGCATCCTGTACTTTCGCTTTACGCATGAAGGCTTTGCAGCATAACAACCAGGTAGCGGTGGGCATCGTGCTTGCCATTATTGCCACAGGTATTTGGGGAGGCAATTTTGTAATAGCCCGTGGTGTAAACCAGCTTGTTCCGCCTGTAACGCTGGCCTTTTACCGCTGGTCGTGTGCATCGCTCATTATTTTTCCAATAGGGCTGCGGGCGTTTGCAAACGATTGGTTTGTCATGCGTCGACATCCCTGGCATTTCTTTTTTGCAGCGCTTAGCGGTATTAGCTTGTTTAATACCTTTATTTACGTAGGTGGCCATTATACCACCGCCATCAACCTGGCCCTTATTGGCACTACCTCATCACCTGTTTTTTCGTTTATTCTTTCGGTCATTTTTTTAAAGGAATACATTCCGCCGCGCCGCGTTACCGGCTTGCTCGTTTGCCTGTCAGGCATAATGGTGTTGCTGAGCAAAGGCAGCTGGCAAATGCTACTGCATTTTCGGTTTAGCCCTGGCGATTGGTGGATACTGCTTGCCGCACTCAGCTTTGCCATTTACAATGTAATTGCCCGCCGCAAACCAGTGGGCGTTTCACCCACAGCGTACCTTTTTGTAATATTTATAGTGGGTACCCTACTGTTGATGCCTGCATGGCTGCTGGAGCGTGCTGCCGCCCCGCCGGTGGTACATACTGCCAATCTTGGGCTCATCGTTCTGTACCTGGCGGCAGGTACTTCAGTTATTTCGTTCCTGTGCTGGAATGCCGCCATTGGCCGCCTAGGTGCAGCACGCACTGCCTTGTTCGGTAATCTCACCCCTATCTTCAGCACCATAGAGGCCGTACTTTTGCTGGGCGAACAAATCACCTGTTACCACATTGCCGGTATGGTAACCATTATTACCGGGTTGGTGATAGCAAACACTACAACTGCCAGGTCTAAACCTGCACAAGCAAAACCGAACGAATAGCCATGCGGAATAAAAAAGTAATCATCATTGGAGGCACCACCGGCATTGGCCGCGAAATGGCACAACAATACGTGGACAAAGGCTATGCCGTAGCAATTAGCGGCCGCAAGCAGGAATACCTCGATAGCTTTTTGCAGCAAAATGCCGGCAAGCCGGTAGCCACTCGCTGCTTTGATGTGCTGGATGCCGCCCGCGATTACCACCTGCAAAGCATGATAGAAGACCTGGGTGGCATGGATGTATTTGTGTATTGTTCAGGCATTGCACATATAAACAAAACGTTGGACTTTTCAGCCGAGTTGGATGTTATGCAAACCAACACTGCTGCGTTTACTAGCCTGGTATGCCAGGCATTTAATTACCAGGCAGCACATGGTGGCGGCCAAATAGCTGGTATTTCCAGTGTAGCTGCCAACCGCGGGCTGCAGGCAAACCCGGCCTACAGCGCCAGCAAAGCATACATGAGCAACTACCTGGAGGCACTGTGGTTCAGGGCCCAAAAGCGTAACCTGCCCATAACGGTTACCGATGTAAAACCCGGTTTTGTAGCTACCAAAATGGCAATGGGCAACAACCTGTTTTGGGTGGTACCCGTACCCAAATGTGCCCGCCAAACCATTGCCGCCATTGAAGCAGGCAAAAAAGAAGTGTATGTAAGCCGGCGATGGCGGTATGTAGCCTTTGTGCTGCGGCATATCCCAACCTGGCTTGCCAAAAGAATGCTGTAAGGTATCCACGGCGTATATTAACAGCCTTTATGCACAGCCCTGTGTAATTTATCTGCCAACCACATCGTTAAGCTGGCAAGTCCACAAATACCTTTGCTATGCACACTTTGCACATGAACCACCACTTCGAATACCAGAAAAACATAGAAGCCTCCAGCTACACCATAGTTACGGTAGCCATCATTGTGATGATGCTTTTTGTAATACGCTGGCAAATAGGCCTGCCGCAGGAACCCCTGCTCAACGAAGGCATAGAGGTAAACCTGGGCAACAGCGAAACGGGACTGGGCGATATACCCCCCATGATACCGGGCGAGCCTGCCCCAGAAGCCGGACAGCAAACAGCCGCTGCGCCACCTGCCAGCAGCACCCCTCCCGAACCGGTAGCCACCGAAGAAGATAACGATGAACCAGATGCACCTGCCGTTCCTAAAAAAGTGGAACCTACACAGACCAAACCCAAAGTACAGCAGCAACCTCAGCCCGAAGTGGCCCGCAAAACCACCCAGCAGCCACCTGCCCCACCACAGCCTAAACCCAAGGCTACCATGGGCTCGTACAGCGGCGGGCAAGGCAAAGGCGGCAACAACCAGGATGCCTTTAACAATGTAAAAAACCAAGGTATAGCCGGCGGTACCGGCGACCAGGGCAAACCCAATGGAAACATTAACAGCGACAACTATACCGGTAATGGCGGCACCGGAAAAAGCGGAGTTGCCATCAGCCGCGGATTAACAGGCAGGCGTATTACCCTCCTGCCATCCTTCGAAGACGATTTTAACGAGAATGCCAAAATAGCTGTTGATATAAAAGTAGGTGAAAACGGAAGCGTGGTGAGCGCCGTGTATCAAAGTCGTGGTAGTACAAGCAGCAGCAGCACCCTCAAAAGCATTGCCATCCGCAAAGCGATGCAACTCAAATTCAACCCCGGTGAAACCGAAAGCCTGGGTACCGTGATTTTCAATTTTCGCTTGAAGGAGTAAGATGTTGAGAGGGAATGAGATTTAAATACAGCAAGCCGGGTGATGCGTTAATAGATGACATAGTGACTATAACTGTAATATGCCGCCTGCATTATCCTTTTGCTTCATTTGCACCCTGCCATGGCCAGTAATTACCAGCAAACACTTGATTATTTATACGATCGCCTTCCCATGTTTTCCCGCACAGGCGCGGCAGCGTACAAAAAAGACCTGCACAACACCCTTGCCTTACTTGAGGCATTGGGCAATCCCCACAGGCAATTCAAAAGCATACACATTGCAGGCACCAATGGCAAAGGCAGCACCAGCCATATGCTGGCCGCTGTACTGCACCACGCGGGCTACAAAACAGGGTTGTACACATCGCCGCATTTAAAAGATTTCAGGGAACGCATAAAGGTGTCAACCGTTGGTGAAGACAATACCAGCGGCCTGCAATTGATAAATGAGTCATTTGTAATTGAATTCACCGCCAAAATACGGCCACTGATAGAAACCATTGAGCCCAGCTTTTTTGAAGTGACTGTGGCGATGGCATTCGCGTATTTTGCGGCGCAGCGTATTGATGTGGCCGTGGTAGAAACAGGCCTTGGCGGCAGGCTCGACAGCACGAATGTGATCACACCCGAACTGAGCATTATTACCAATATTGGGTGGGACCACATGAACCTGCTGGGCAATACATTAGAAAAAATAGCCTTCGAAAAAGCAGGTATCATCAAGCAGCGAGTACCGGTAGTAATAGGTGAAGAATTGCCCGAAACCAAAAACGTTTTTTACCAAAAGGCCGAAGCCATGCATGCGCAGCTTGTAGCGGCACAGCAATATTGCAGCATTGCCGGCAGCACCGAAACACTAACCGGCCTGTTTGTGGAAGCTGTTTCAAAATCGGGCAACGTTTACCGGATTGACTGCGACCTGGCCGGCCATTATCAAATCAGCAACATTGTCACTGCAGTTACCGCCTGCGAAATGCTGCAACAGCAGGGCTGGGAAATCACCAAAGAAACCAATGAGTTTGCCCTCGGTCATGTAGTACCCATCACCGGGCTTGGTGGCCGCTGGCAGGTATTGCAAAGGCAGCCATACCTCATTTTGGACGTAGCGCACAATACCAATGGTATGGAGCAGGTATTGCAGAAAATAACCCGTTGTGCAAGTCATACACACGTGCATGTAGTGATAGGTATGGTGCGCGATAAAGATATTGGCAGCGTACTGCGCTTGTTGCCGACTGCTTACGATTATTATTTCACCAACGCACATTTACCACGGGCATTGCCAGCCAATGAACTCCTCAGCCAGGCAGCAGTTTTTGGCCTCCATGGCAAAGCATTCAACGATGTAAACGAAGCCATAGCGGCAGCCCTTCAGGCTATTTCATCCAAGGACGATATTGTGCTGGTATGTGGCAGCGTGTTTGTGGTAGGCGAAGTGGATGTAAACCGATTTGCATCTTAACCAAACGGATAGTACCCTGAATAACCAACATCAGATATTTATATCGCCTAATGCCTGCAAAGCATAAAACATGGTTGTGGTATGCAGCGCCTGGATGATTTTATTGTCTCGTAGCAGTTGTTTCACATCGCCCATGCTCAACAGCAATACTTCCAATTCTTCATTGCTATCCAGATCCTGGTCATGCGTGAGCTCGCAACCGGTTGCTAAAAAGGAGTACATCCAGTTGTTGGCCGTAGCAGGGTTGGGTGCTATTTTGGCCACCTGCTTTATTTCGGCGCAGCTATACCCTGTTTCCTCCTGCAGTTCACGGCGGGCCGAATCGGCCGGGTTAGTTTCGTGCGGGTCCATAATACCGCCGGGCACTTCTATGCTCCACTCACCCAGGCCGTAGCGATATTGCCGTAGCAGTATCACTTTTCCTTCGGTGGTAACGGGAAAAACAGAGGCCCAATGCGTATACTCCAGCACATAATACGGGTACATTACTTCGCCGTTTCCCTTAAGTACCCTATCGCGCCGCAAATTGAACCATGCTTCGCGGTGCAGGTAGTCGTACGAAAGCTGCTGCCAGGGTTTTAGCTCGTGATGCATAAAAAAATTTACTACTGCCAATTGTTTCTTTCACGCAGGGCATTTATATGGGCTACATGGTGCCTGCCATGCCATGCATACAAGCCCAGCAGGTACCACAGCGTGTGCTGCCCCGATGCGGGATGGGTGTACGTACGTTGCCAGGCATCAGCAGGCTGGCCTTTCAGCAAGGCATACATGCGGCGATGCAGGGCATGCAGCAGCGTTATGGATACTTCTACTGGTGTATCCTCCACATCGGCCTGATGCACCCAGGCATTCTCATCGTAAGGCTTAATGGTGGGGCTGTCCTCACTAAAAACCAGCTTCATGCGGCAAAAAGCATTTACGTGGCTATCGGCCAGGTGATGCACCACCTGGTGTACCGTCCAGCCACCCGGGCGATAAGGTGTGTGCAGTTGCGTAGCATCCAGGTTGGCTATAGCAGCCTCTACCATGGATGGCAGCTGGGCAATATCAATGAGCCATGCCTGCTTCTGTTCTTCGCTAAATGCTACCGGCTCGTATTTTCCTATTGGGTAACGCAGGTCGTTCATGATGCGGTGATATAAATGCAGAGGCCGGAAAGTGCATGCAATTTTCCGGCCTCCAGGTTCTTATTTCTTAACAATTTCGAGCAGTTCCACATCAAAAATGAGGGTGGCGCCACCCGGAATTACAGGCGGGCTACCCTGCAAACCATAGGCAAGGTCGTAAGGGATGTAAAACTTAAACTTTGAACCTACGGGCATCAGTTGTACCCCTTCGGTCCAGCCACGGATAACGCCATTGAGCGGAAACTCGGCAGGCTCGCCCCTGTCCACACTGCTGTCGAACTTGGTGCCATTTATAAGCGTTCCTGTATAGTGCACCTTTACCGTATTGGTATCGGCAGGTCGGGGGCCTTCGCCCATTTTCACCACCTCGTACTGCAGGCCGCTAGGGGTTTCAATTATTCCGGGGCGCTTCCTATTTTCGGCCAAAAATTTCTTGCCTTCATCAATGGTTGGTTGCACTTTTTTGGTTGCCATTTCCTGCATATAGTTGCGCAGCACCTGGTCGGCCTGGTTGGGATTCATCAGGTATGGCTTGGCTTCCATGGCGTTTTTAAAGCCCTCCACCATAGCGTTGTAGTTGAGTTTCTCAAACTGATTTTGCTTGTAGAAGCTGCCATCGAGCAGGCCAATGGCGTAGCTAATGCTATCGGCCTTGGTTTTGAGGGAAAATGCGGGCTTGGCAGGGGTAGCGGCAGGTTTAGCCGCAGGCTTTGCCGCAGGTTTAGGGGCAGGCTTGGTTTGGGCAGTGGCGCCAAGGAATACCAGGAATGTGCCTGCTACCATCAAAGATTTGTTCATAATGTGTACTAATTGTGATTTTTAAATTTTCGAAGTGCAAATCTGCCTAAAAAATCATTCGTCGCGCAAGGCGTGGCCTGTTAAATGAATAAATACATCCTCAAGGTTGGCCTGTTTCACTTCTTTAGGCTTTTGAAAGCCGTCTGCCACCAGGTCGTCTATAAGCTTCTCAGGAGTATCAATAGCTATAATGCGCCCTGAGTCAATGATTGCCACCCTGTCGCAGAGCACTTCGGCCTCATCCATATAATGGCTGGTTATGATAACGGTAGTACCCTGCTGCCTGAAATTTTTTACGAGTTGCCACAGGTTTCGGCGAGCCTGCGGGTCGAGGCCGGTGGTAGGTTCGTCCAAAAAGATGATCTCAGGCTTGTTTATGAGCGTGGTGGCAATGCTGAATCGTTGTTTTTGCCCGCCACTCAGTTCTTTAAATTTTGCTTTGGCTTTGTCGCGCAGGTTCACACTGTCCAGCAAGTGCAGCGGATCAACCTGTTGGTTGTACAGGCCTCCAAACATGCGTATCAGTTCCATCAGGTTCAGGTTGGGGTAAAAGCCGCTGGTTTGCAGTTGCACGCCTATCCTTTTTTTAATTTCCTGCGGGTGCATATCCAGGTCAAAGCCGGCCACAAAGACCTTTCCGCTTGTTTTTGGGCGTAGCGTTTCCATTATTTCCAGCGTGGTGCTTTTACCGGCGGCGTTGGGGCCCAGCAATCCGAATATTTCGCCGCGAAAAACATTAAATGAAATGCCTTTTACGGCTTCAAAGTTGCCGTAACGCTTTACCAGGTCCTGAACCGAAATAATTGCATCCATGTTTTATGCTTCATCTTCCTTAAGGCAGTCGGCAAGTTCTTCCATCATAAGCCGGCTTCCTATAAACAGTGGTGAGCGCTGATGCAGTTCGGACGGCTGAATATCCAACACAGGTATTTTGCCATTGGTAGCCAGGCCGCCTGCAATACCCACAATAAAAGCCATTGGGTTGGCTTCGTACTGCAGGCGCAATTTGCCATTTGGCTTATCGGTAGTGCCCGGGTACATAAAAATGCCGCCTTTAATAAGGTTACGGTGAATATCGGCCACCATGCTACCTATATATCGCTCGGTGTAGGGGCCGCCTTCCTCTTTTGTTTTTACCTCGCAGCGCTTCAGGTAGGCTTGAACCCCTTTGCTGTATTTGCCAAAATTGCCATAGTTGGCACTGTACACCCTGCCTGTTGGCGGGCATTGCATATCGGGGTGGCTCAGGCAAAACTCACCCACGTAGGGGTCAAGGGTAAAACCGTTTACCCCGCGTCGAGTGGCATACACCAGCATGGTACTGCTGCCGTAAATAACGTAGCCTGCAGCCACCATACGGTTGCCAGGCTGCAAAAAATCGTTCAGTTCTACTGTTGTACCCAGCGGCGATAAACGCTTGTAGATGGAGAAGATGGTACCTATGCTCACGTTCACATCTATGTTGCCGCTGCCGTCCAGTGGGTCCATCAGCAGCACATACTTGCTGTTGTTGCTAATGGGGTCGTCAAACACTACTATGTCGTCATTCTCTTCGCTACCTACGCCGGCGCAGTAAATACTGTGGTTAAGGAGGTCAATAAGGGCATGGTTGGCAAACTGATCAAGCTTTTGCACCTCTTCGCCTTGTACATTTTCTACGCCCAGTGCGCCCAGTATGTCCACCAGGCCGGCGCGGTTTACTTCTGCGTTAATACGCTTGCAGGCAAGGCCTATACTGCGAAGCAAGCCACTCAGTTCGCCGGTGGCCTGCGGAAAATCGCGCAATTGCTGAATGGTAAATTCATCCAGTGTCATGAGTTTTCTCGATCGTTCCATACGGTTGGTTGTGGTGTTTTAGAGCAAGCCTTGCAAAGTAAGCAGAAAACGGGTGGAGGTTAATGGATTGGGTTTGAAGTTCGGGTATAATAAAAAACGATGGCCCTGAAATTCATTTATGCCATAAGTATTGAAGCCTACTCGGTAGGTTTGCAGCCCAACATAAACCTACATACACAGGATGACACAAACGAAGGTGTTCAAGTTTGGCGGCGCAAGCATCAGCACCGTAGAACGCATACAGCAGGTGGGGCATATAATGGAGCATCACAACGGCGAACCCGTTTTGGTGGTAGTAAGCGCCATGGGCAAAACCACCAACGCACTGGAAAAAGTGGCAGAGGCTTTTTTTGAACAGCGCAGCACTGATGCCCTGCGCCAGTTTGACCTGATAAAAAAGCAACACCTTACTATAGCAAAATATTTGCTGGTAAAAGAATACAATGCTTGTGTGGAACAGTTCGAAGGCTTTTTTACCGAAGCCGAATGGCTGCTGCACGACAGGCCGGTGCGCGAGTACGACTATTATTACGATCAAATTGTATGCATTGGCGAACTGCTGAGCAGTGCCCTGGTGGCGGCGTACCTGCGCGAATGCGGGCTAGATGCTGCATGGGTTGACGTACGGGATGTATTGCGCACCGACAATAACTTTAGAGAAGCTGCCGTAAACTGGAGTGAAACAACAGAGCTAAATCAATTTACAATAACCCCATTGCTGGCCGCCGGCAAATTGGTGATAACCCAGGGCTTTATTGGCAGTACCCACGAAAATGAAAGTACCACGCTGGGCCGCGAAGGCAGCGACTATACAGCAGCCATTTTTGCTAATCTGCTCGATGCCGAAAGCCAAACTATTTGGAAAGATGTACCCTCGGTAATGAACGCCGACCCGCGCCAGTTTCCCAATGCCGAAGGCATATCGGCCCTCAGCTACGACGAAGTGATAGAAATGGCTTACTACGGCGCCCAGGTTATTCACCCCAAAACCATTAAGCCGCTGTTTGAGAAAAGAATACCCCTGCTGGTAAAATGCTTTCTGGACCCCAACCTGCCGGGTACCATTATTTCCAATCAGCGGGTAAAAAACCTGCCGCCCATTATTGTACGCAAAGAGCAACAGGTGCTAATTGATTTCCGAAGTAAAGATTATTCGTTTGTAGGCGAGCATGCCGTGGGTACCCTATATCAACTGCTGGAAAGGCTGAACCTGAAACCTAACCTAACCCAAAACGGGGCTATCAGTTTCATGGCTGTTTTTGACGACAAACCCGAAAAGCTAGAAAAGCTTGCTACTCAGGCCGAAAACCTGTTTGATGTACAAATGCGCAAAGGCCTTACGCTCTTTACCATCAGGCATTTTACCCCAGAAAAGAAAAAGGAAATATTGGGAGATAAGGAACTTTTGCTGCTACAGCAAACGCAGCAAACCCTGCAGGCAGTATATTAAAGATCGTCGTCTTCGTGCTTGGGCGCCTTGCCCTTACCCTCCACCATTAGCGTTTGCTGATACCGAATGGGTACAGCTCTATCGTCTCGTTCGGCAGGCGTCCATTTTGGCATTCCTTCAAAGCGGTCGAGTATCAGGTTGGCCATTTCGTTGTGTGCATTGGGCGCCACCTTTACGTTTACCACATTGCCTTCGTTGTCAATTACAAAGTCAACCTGCACATAAATGCGGCTGCTGCCTTCGGGCTGATAGGTAACCAGGTCGTCTTGCAGTTTATTAAGGTATTGCTGAAAAGCAGGCAGCCCTCCTGGAAAAAAGGCTTGCTTATAAACACTGGCAAAAAAATCCTTATCAGTCAGGTTGGCCACTTTGGAAGGTTCGCGGCGAGGCTCCGTATTAGGAACAAATTTTGCTGCCGCGGGCTTAATGGTGTACTCCTGCAGCATACGGTAATCACCTTTTTCGCCGATGAGGATGGTAGGCAGGTTTTTGTATTCATTAAAATAATAGTACACCTTGGTCATTACATCCACCATAGGCTTATAATCCGGTCGCTTTTCCAGGTACTTTTTCAGCGCATCGGCACTTTTGGGATTGCGAAAACGTACTGGAAAAACATGGATGGGCATAAAATCCTGGCCATTTTGCCGGGCAAACGCAGTAAGGGTGTACACCTCTTCAATAATGGGATCGGTAAGCGGAATGCAGCCCACCGTAACGCAACTGCCGTGGATGTATATTTCGGCTCCGGGCCTTTGCTGGTCGCTCAGCACCCGATCGCTTGGGTTGGGATAGTTTATACCTAAGGCTAAATGGTATTGACTATTGGGCCTGAACTGGTTGAGATAGTAAAAACCTTCAGGCACCTGGTAATCGCCTTCAAATCGCTTGGGGCCCAGGCTACCGGCCATGGCGCATACTTTGTAAGTTTTAAACAGTTTGTATTTATCCTGACGGGCGTTTTTTACCCATACTTCCAGCTGCGCATCCCATTTAAAAGAACGGATATACACATACCGTGCCGGCCATACCAGCCCTTTGGTTTCAAATTCGGCTTTCAGTTTGTCTTGCTGGCGCACAAACACATCGCTTACCCTGCGAAACGATTTCTGAAATGACAGAAAATCGGCCTGCTGTGGAGGCTGCCCCCATGCTGTAGATATGATGACCAGTAAGCAAAACACAAGACATCTTTTCATAGAATCCGGTACGAATTCAAAAGGAGGTAAGTGTTTCAAAAGTATAAACCTTTGCCCGGAAGGCAGTGCTAAAATTTACAAGGCAGTCAAAGCCATTACTTTACAAAACGTATACTGCGGCAAATCCAACGTTCGTAGCCATGGCCAATCACAAGTTGCCACGTAGTTCCTGCTCACGTTCTATTGCTTCAAACAATGCTTTGAAGTTGCCCTTGCCAAAGCTTTGTGCGCCTTTACGCTGAATGATTTCGAAGAAAAGCGTGGGCCTGTCCTGCACCGGCTTGGTAAACAGTTGCAGCAAATAGCCTTCCTCATCTCTGTCTACCAATATACCCAGTTCGCGCAGTGGTTCCAGGTCCTCATCTATTTGGCCCACACGGTCCAGCAAATCATCGTAGTAGGTTTTGGGCACCTGCAAAAACTCCACTCCACGGTTGCGCAGTTGGGTTACGGTATGCACAATATTGTTGGTGGCCATAGCCACATGCTGTACGCCCTCGCCCTGGTAAAAGTCCAGGAATTCTTCTACCTGGCTTTTCTTTTTGCCTTCGGCCGGCTCGTTTATAGGAAACTTTACATAGCCGTTGCCATTACTCATCACCTTACTCATCAGGGCGCTGTACTCGGTGCTTATATCGTTATCGTCAAAGCTCAAAATGTTTCGGAAGCCCATTACATCCTGGTAAAAACTCACCCAGGCGTTCATTTGGTTCCAGCCCACATTGCCTACGCAATGGTCTACATACAACAAGCCGGTACTTTCCGGTGAAAAATAGGGGTTGTGCCATGCGCGGAATCCCGGCAAAAAAGCGCCATTGTAATCCTTGCGCTCTACAAACAGGTGCACGGTATCGCCGTAGGTATGTATGCCGCTGAGCACCACCTGGCCTGCATCATCGCTTAAGGTTTCTGGTGCCAGGTAGCTGCTGGCGCCGCGGTTGGTGGTTTGATGCCAGGCATCGGTGGCATCGTCTACCCGCAATGCAAGTGCTTTTACCCCATCGCCATGCTTATACACGTGGTCGGCTATCGGGTGGTTGGTATGCAGTGGTGTGGTAAGTACAAGTGTAAGTTTGTTTTGCCTTACTGCATAGCTCACTTTGTCTTTTTTGCCGGTTTCAGGCCCTGCATAAGCCAGCGCCTGAAAGCCAAAAGCGCTCATGTAATAATGCGCTGCCTGCTTGGCATTGCCTACATAAAATTCAACATAGTCGGTACCCTGAAGGGGCAAAAAGTCGTTAACAGCAGCTTTTTGAAGCTTGTTGGCAACAATCGTATTCATAAAAGAAAATAATGAGGTGAAAAATGAAATGCACAGCGCCTGGCACACAGCACCCGTAAAAAAAATGGGCACTAAAATCTTAGCTACGGGAGTCCATAGCCAACGTAATCATCAGAAAAATATAATTGTGGCACTTTTCCATGGCAGCATGCAAAGGTAAACAGGATGCCCTTAATAGGTGCACCATTCATTTTGTAAGATAGAAGGCCGTTGATGGAGGGTGAACATTTAACAAGATACAATTACTCAAAGGCGAATCAGCTTACCTTTCGCCACCAAAAAAAGCGGAGCTATGGCAGTAAAAACGATAGCGCAATGTGTAGCTGAAGGTAGGGAAGTAGAAGTGCTTTTTTGGGTGGGCTGCGCGGGCAGTTTCGATCAGCGAGCACAAAAAGTGACCCGGGCCTTTGCACAAATACTGCAGGCCGCAGGGGTTTCCTTTGCCATACTGGGTGCCGAAGAAGCCTGCACCGGCGACCATGCCCGCCGCGCCGGCAACGAGTTTTTGTTTCAAATGATGGCTGCGCAAAATATTGCCACCCTTAATGGTTATGGCGTAAAAAAAATTGTGACCACCTGCCCGCATTGCTTCAATACGCTGAAAAACGAATATCCCGAGTTGGGCGGCAATTACGAAGTTATCCACCACACTACCCTGCTGCAACAACTCATAAATGATGGATGCATCAAGTTGCAGGATGGCGGCGGCTTCAAGGGCAAAAAGATCACATATCACGATAGCTGCTACCTGGGCCGTGCTAATGGCATTTATGAAGCGCCTCGCAAAGTGCTGGAAGCTCTGGATGCCGAACTGGTGGAAATGAAACGCTGCCGAATCAACGGCCTCTGCTGCGGGGCTGGTGGCGCTCAAATGTTTAAGGAAGAAGAAAAAGGCGAAACCCGTGTAAACTGGGAACGTACCAACGAAGCCCTGCAAACGGGCGCTTCGGTTATAGCTGCAGCATGCCCTTTCTGCAACACCATGATGACCGATGGAGTAAAGGTGAAGGAAAAGGAAAACGAGGTGCAGGTATTGGATGTTGCCGAAATGGTGGCAGCAAGCCTGGCCGGCCAATAATTATGAACCCCTCGGCTTCCACGCCACTTCTTCTACTCCAAACACGTGGGCTGCATAGCGGCTCAATACAAACAGATAATCGCTAAGCCGGTTAAGGTATTTAATTACCAGCGGGTCCACAAACTCGTTGTGCGCCTTGAGGGCTACGCATAGACGCTCGGCACGGCGGCATACGCAGCGGCACACATGCGCCTGAGACACCGCCACATGTCCGCCGGGCAAGACAAAGTTGCGCATAGGAGGCAGTTCAAGGTTCATTTGGTCAATCTCATGCTCCAGTTGTTCTATATCCTGCTCTTTCTGGTCGGTAATTTTGAACTCGGTGGCCTTATTGGGTTCGCAGGCCAGCGATGATCCAATGGTAAAGAGCCTGTCTTGTATAAGCCTCAGCATGGTAATGGTAGCATTTGCATGCTCACCCATATGGTCACCAAGCAGACCAATGTGTGCATTCAACTCATCCACCGTTCCGTAGGTCTCTATCCGCTCGTGGCTTTTGGGCACCTTGCTACCTCCCAGCAGGGAAGTAATGCCCTTATCGCCTGTTTTTGTATAAATTTTTAATGCCATAAATATTGGTGAGCCGGTACAAAAGTGGCCAGCACAAAGGCAATAAACAATGCCGGTGTTCGATGGTTCGCAATATTTTTTTTATGGCAGGCCAGGTTAAACAGCAGCGTGCACATGCAAGCCTGCTTTTTGGCGGGGCAGGTCGCTTTCTACATTGCCATCGCGCAGCCGTATGATGCGATAGGCATATGCCGCAATATCTTCTTCGTGAGTAACCAGTACCACTGTGTTGCCCCCGGCATGTATTTGCTCAAACAGGTCCATTATTTCAGCTGAGGTCTTGGTATCGAGGTTGCCGGTAGGTTCATCAGCCAGTATAATGGCAGGGTTGTTTACCATAGCCCTTGCAATGGCCACCCGCTGAATTTGGCCACCGCTCATTTCATTGGGCCGGTGATGACTGCGGTCGCCTAGTCCTACTTTGGCAAGGGTTTCCAGGGCCATTTCGGTGCGTTGCTTGCGGCTTATGCCCGCGTATACCAGCGTAAGGGCCACGTTATCAACCGCGGTAAGGCGGGGCAGCAGGTTGAACTGCTGAAATACAAAACCAATTTCTTTATTACGTACCTGGGCAAGGTCAGCATCATGCATTTTGCTTACATCGCTACCATTGAGCACATAGGTGCCCGAGGTGGGCGAATCGAGGCAACCTAATATGTTCATGAGCGTGCTTTTGCCCGATCCGGAAGGTCCCATAAGCGCCACAAATTCATTTTTATATATGTCGAGCGATATGCCTTTCAGCACTTCGAGTGCCTGAGTGCCCATAAAGTAGCTCTTGCGAATCTGGTCGAGATGGATAAGCCCTTGTTCCACGTAATGCGAGTTGTAAAGTGAATATGATGTCAGGATTTGCTGATAACCTTGGGTACCAGGAAAAACTGTTCGTTGGTGTGCGTAGCCCGCTGCAACCCATCGGCACGGTGCAGGTGTCGCCCCGGTTCATCTGGCCGGAAAACATTTTCTGCATCGCTCATGTGCCGCAGCGGCTCCACACCCGTGGTATCCAACTCATTTAGTTTTTCTACAAAACCAATTATTTTTTGCATATCCCGTTGTATGGCCACTTTTTGGGCAGTGTCAAAATCAAGCCTGGAAAGATGAGCCAAATAATCCACGAGTGCTTCAGTGACTTCCATGTATAATTCCCAATATTTTGCTGTGCAAAGAAACGAAGTTTTGCCCCATGGCCTTGTTGTCAATAGGACGAATGGCAAAAAGGACAGCAGGATGGCAGTTGAGGTTTGTTTCCGGCATATAACCGATGATATTAATCAGGAATAACGGTGATGAATATCAATGGACACGGCAAAACTGCTTTCTAATTTGCACCCGACTTCTAACCGGAGCACTTGCTCTTAATTGCACAACCTAAAGAACATTTATTATGCCTACAAGAAAAACAACCGCTACCAAGTATGTATACTTTTTTGGCGGTGGCAAAGCCGATGGCAACGAATCGATGAAGAACCTACTGGGCGGCAAAGGCGCCAACCTGGCTGAGATGGCAGGACACCCCGACCTGAAACTTCCCGTACCCCCGGGTTTTACCATCACTACCGAGGTGTGTACGTACTTTTACGATAACGGACGCAAATACCCCAAAGAACTACAACCGCAGGTGCTTGAGGCACTGGCACGAATAGAAAAACTGATGGGCAAAAAGTTTGGCGACGCTAAAAACCCACTGTTGGTATCTGTACGCTCCGGCGCACGCAAAAGCATGCCCGGCATGATGGAAACCGTGCTGAACATAGGTCTTACCGAAGGTACCATGCCAGGCCTGATAGCTCAAACAGGAAATGAAAAGTTTGTGTGGGACAGCTACCGCCGCCTTATAACCATGTATGCCGATGTGGTTATGGAAAAAGCTGCCGGCGTAGAGCCCCAAGGAAAAGGCATACGCAAGCAACTGGACGAAAAACTGGAAACTATTAAAAAGTCGCAAGGCTACAAGGCCGATATTGAACTGACAGTACCAGAGTTGAAAAACCTGATAAAAGATTATAAAGCCACCATTAAAAAAGCGCTGGGCAAACCTTTTCCGGAAGATGCCTACGAGCAATTGTGGGGTGGTGTTGGCGCCGTATTCAGCAGTTGGAATGGCAAGCGTGCTGTAGAATACCGCCGTATAGAAAAAATACCCGATGCCTGGGGCACAGCCGTAAACGTGCAGAGTATGGTATTTGGCAATATGGGCGAAGACAGCGCCACCGGTGTAGCCTTTACGCGCAACCCCGGCAGCGGCGAAAACCATTTTTATGGCGAGTACCTGGTAAATGCACAGGGCGAAGACGTGGTGGCAGGCATTAGAACACCCGCCCCTATTAACGGCTACAGCAAAAACGCCCAAAGCGAACATTTTCCCACGCTGCAAAGCCTGATGCCCAACCTGTATAAAGAGCTGGACGGTTTTCAGAAGAGACTGGAAAAGCACTACAAAGACATGCAGGATATTGAGTTTACCATTGAAAAAGGCAAACTCTACATGCTGCAATGCCGCATAGGCAAGCGCAATGGTGTAGCAGCGGTGCGCATGGCCACCGAAATGCATGCCGGTAAACTAATAGATGCCGAAACTGCCATTAACCGGGTAGCACCCAACCAACTGGTGGAACTGCTGCTGCCTATGCTTGACCCTGCCGTGGAAGCCACCACCAAACCAATAGCCAAGGGCCTGCCTGCCGGACCCGGTGGCGCCGTAGGCCGCGTGGTATTTAGTAGCGACGATGCCGTAGCCTGGGCCAAAAAAGGCGAGAAAGTAATCCTGGTTCGTGAAGAAACCTCGCCCGAAGATGTGGATGGTATGCACAAATCGCAGGCCATTCTTACCACCAAAGGCGGTATGACTAGCCACGCTGCCCTGGTAGCCCGCGGATGGGGTAAGTGCTGCATCGTAGGCTGCGGCGATATTGAGATACACCATGAATCCCGAACATTCAAAGCCAATGATGGCAGTACTATTCATGAAGGTGATTGGGTGAGTCTCAACGGAACCAAAGGCGTAGTGTATACCGGGCAAGTGCCGCTAAAGGATATAGACATTGACCACAATAAGAGCTACAAAGACCTGATGAAGCTGGTGGACAAGGTGAAAGTATTGGGCGTTCGCACCAATGCCGACACACCTAAGGATGCTGCCACGGCTGTAAGGTTTGGCGCCGAAGGCATAGGCCTGTTCCGTACCGAGCACATGTTTTACGGCGAAGGCAGCGAAAAGCCACTCTTCCTGCTGCGCAAAATGATTGTGAGTAAAAGCGAGAAGGAACGCCGCAAAGCGCTGGATGAGTTGTACCTGTTTGTGAAAAAAGACATTAAGGCCACCCTGGAAATTATGCACGGCTACCCGGTTACCATCCGCCTGCTCGATCCGCCACTGCACGAGTTTGTACCCCACGATGCTGCCAAACTGCACGCGCTGGCCAAAGAACTGGGCATAAGCATGAGCGTACTGAAGCGTAGGGTACTGGCTCTGCACGAAAACAACCCCATGCTGGGCCACCGTGGTGTGCGCCTGGGTGTTAGCTATCCGGAAATTACTGAAATGCAGGTACGCGCTATATTGGAAGCTACAGCCGAACTGGCCAAGGATGGCAAAAAGGCCTACCCCGAAATTATGGTACCGGTAACCTGCACCGTAAACGAGCTGAGCCACCAAAGAGTCATTGTAGACCGCGTTTACAAAGAGGTTTGCGCAAGCCAGGGCATTAAGAAGATCAACTATATGTATGGCACCATGATTGAGATACCGCGTGCCGCACTGATGGCCAACCGCATGGCCGAGGTAGCCGACTTCTTCAGCTTTGGTACAAACGACCTTACGCAGATGAGTTTTGGCTTCAGCCGCGATGACATTGGAGGCTTCCTGCCCAACTAC
>Ga0114939_10000975_pt1 | contig 23279 bp, 14 predicted proteins | sample AshMeaCrysSpring_FD_87196 | JGI IMG/M metagenome (GOLD analysis project Ga0114939, IMG submission 87196) | Groundwater microbial communities from Big Spring, Nevada to study Microbial Dark Matter (Phase II) - Ash Meadows Crystal Spring | ecosystem: Environmental > Aquatic > Deep subsurface >...
ATGAGCGACGGAGCGGTCGGGGTCGAGTTCCTGCTGGCGACCTCGATCTTCTTCGCCACCTCAGGGATCATCTCGTGGGTGCTGTACAGCACGGCCAAGCAGCGCCCGCAGGCAATGATCACCATCTCGGTCTCGGTGCTGTCACTGGTCGCCGTGGTACTGGCGGTGGCTGCTGCCTCGGAGTCGATCGCCACCGCGCTCATAGGGCTCGCCGGGGTCGGGCTCGGAGCGCTCAGTGCGGCACTGCGCGAGGTCTTCGGTGTGGGGGACGGCGGAAGCACTGCGCCGCCTGTCCAGCCGCCTGTTCAGTCACCTGCTCAGGACGACCCGGAGCCCAAGAATCCTGACTCGGAGTCGTAGAGCCGACTGACGGCTGCCCGGCAGCCCTACACTCGGCCTCGTGACCGTACAGCCTCCGAACCCGAACGATCCGATCTCCGGCTACCCGGATCAGCGGCAGCGACCGCCTCGGGTAGGTGGGCACGGCCCCAACGCGGCCTTCCAGTCGTACAACCCCGAGGGCGGGGACTACTACGAGGGCTGGATCGAGCAGCGCAACGTCGCGGAGTCGATCGCCCAGATCTACGCCGACATGTACCCCGACCAGCCGCCGACCAACGGCGACATGCTGGTCTGGGACGTGCTCAACGACGAGGACGTGGTCGTCACCTACATCGACTCGGTGACCGGCAACACGCGCACCTCGACGTACAAGACGGTGGACGGTCGCTGGGTCGCTGTCACCGGCCTGCCGATCCCGGCGGACCCGAACAACCCACAGTCCCCGGCGCACCACCCGAAACTGGATCCGGACCTGAATCAGGTGCTGGTCTGGCAGCAGCCGAAGGACGAGTTCGGGCAGCCGATCCTCGGTCCGAACGGCCAGCCGCTGTCGCCCCGGTGGTGGCCCGGCGAGGGCGCCCCGGCGGGACAGCGGTACGGCGACCTGCTCACGTGGATGCCGGACGTTGTCCCGGACGGCACTGGCGGCACCCGGACCCGCACTCCGCAGCACGGCGCGCGACAGGGCGTATGGGTCGTCAACAACCAACTCCCCGACGACCTCGCTGCGCCCGGGCACGCGGGGACGCAGGGCAAGTTGCCGCTGCCCGGACAGTCGCTGATCTGGGGCTACCCGAAGGACGCGAACGGAAACGACCTCCTCCCGCCGAACAACCTGCTGGACCAGAACGCGAAGGACCCGCAGGGCAACCTCGATCCGTACCATCAGGCGAACGCGCACCTGATGACGTGGGTCCCCGGCGAGGGCGTTCCGCCCGGCTCGGGCAGGACGGGCGACACGATGGTCTGGGACCCGACGCCGCGCCCGGGCAAGCCGCATGGTGGCTGGTCGCTGCTCAGCGGGTACCTGAAGCCGAACCTGATCCCGGATGCTGCTGCGCTGGACGCCCACAAGATTCCTGACCCCGGTGTCACGCACGGCACCCTCGGGGAGAACACCTTCGGGGCGGGCAAGGTCTTCCAGTACACCGGCACCGGAGGCAACCTCGCGCTCCCCGATGCGGGCGGGGGCGGGAGCACCGTCGCACCGAATCAGTACTTCTGGCTGGATCAGGCTGGGAAGTGGCACACGTCCGCCACGGAACCGGCGGGGACAGCACCGCTGCCCGGCCAGACCCTGATCTGGGTCAACAACTACCCCGGCGACACGCACGGTCCGGGGCAGTGGGTGCCCGGCGAGGGCGTGCCCCCGGCGAAGACCACAGGCAGCATGATCGAGTGGGATCCCAAGGGCGGACCCGCCGGGCTCGGCGGCTGGTACAGCCATCGGACCACCCTGATCGACGGCACAGATCCTGACCGCCCGGGTGTGAACCCTGCCGGGACGATGCTGATCTGGGACCCGACGGTCATCCTGTACGGCCCGGACGGCGTCACTCCGACCGGCACGAAGGGCCAGTGGGTCCCGTACCACCCGGAGGACCCCGACCTTCCTGCCGGGCAGAAGGGTCCGTTCAACGGGCAGTTGCTGGTCTGGGACACCTACGCAGGCCCGGTCAACCCTGATCCCGACCCGGTCGCCAACCCGACTGGGCACTTCGGCGGATGGGTCACCCGCACGCTGCAGTTCGACGCGGCGTCGATCGACCCGCTGTCGCCGATCTGGCTGGAGGGCACGCTGCACACGCCTGCGCCTCCCACGATCACGAATCTTGGCGCGACGCTTCCGCTGCCGACACCGCCTACCGCTGCAGGCGAGCCCTACGTCATCGACCAGCCGGTCACCCCGGGCACGCAGTTCCAGAAGGACCTGCCCGACGGTGCGCTGCAGGGCGACGTGATCAAGTGGAACGGCCAGTACTTCACCCTGCCGGACGTGGGCGACGTGTACGTCGTCGGTGCGTACACAGCCATCCACAACCTCGCGCAGGGCCTCACGGTCGCGGCTGGCGATCAGATCCAGTGGGTCGGCGACCACTGGCGGAAGTTGAGCGCGCAGGGCCTCGGCATGTGGGCGCCCGCCAACCCGACGCTGAAGATCCGCTGGGACCAGCAGTCCCGCAACTGGCTGGCCGACCTCGGCGTGCCCACCGGCCTTCGCGGCGAGGGTCTGGAGATCGAGGGCAACATCGAGGGCGGGGTCGTCGGAGTCCCGGACCTCCAGCACTGGCTGGACGTGGCCAAGATTCCTGCGTACGCCGCGACCGGCATCCCGAAGGCGTGGGCGATCTTCCACACCGCCAACGCAGCCGATGTGGTCAACGTGCCGACGCCGGACAAGATCTACGCCCCGCCGGGAGTGGTCCCGAAGGACAACGAACTGCTCCAGTGGGTTCCGAGGACGATCGACGGCAGCCGGATGGCGGTCGAAGGCGGTGTCGAGGGGTTCTCGTACCTGATCACCGTCGCGCCGCCGACGCCACAACTCGGTGACGAGCACGGCGCCACCGGGCCGAGCACCGTGACCCCGCCGTCGTGGGCATACTGGACGCTGCCCGGTAACGACCCGGCGCTGGGTGCAGGCGGTCTTCAGGCCACCGGGACCACCATGCCTGCCACCCCGGCGGCAGGCGCGATCTACAAGGTGGACGCGACGCTGGTCGCTGCCAACCCGCCGGAACTCCCGCCCGGAACGACAGCGGGCGACTTCATCCGCTGGGACGGGACCAAGTGGCTCATCTACATCCCCACCGCCCGCTGGGTGCGCGAGGCAGCCGCCTCGAAGCCGGACGGGTACTGGGAGTGGGCACAGGCGGGCCGGTTCGGTGCGTTGCTGCAGGGCACGCCCGCGACTGTTCCGCTCACCGGCAAGACCGCCTTCGGCACGCCTGTCGGCGGCGGCACTGGTCCGTTGCCGGGCACGCTGCCGACCGGGCTCTCGGCGCTGCAGCAGGAGCAGCAGAACATCTTCAACGACGGGATCCTCCCGGACCCCGCCAAGATTCTTGACCCGCAGGGCCAGCAGCGATCGTTCATCGTCGTCGCCACCTTCTGGAACGACAACCGCGTCACTGGCATCCCCGAGGAGTACATGGTCCTGCTCGGGTACACTCCGCCGGACTCGGGTGGGCACTACGGGGTCACCGGAAAGTACGTCAACGGCCCCGAGGTCGGCCTCGGACCCGAGGCGCGCTTGTGGCTGCCCGACGGCTGGGCGTTCATGGGCACGATCAAGGGCGTGCAGGGTCCGGCGGGCGAGATCATCCGGGCCGACGCGCACAACGTCCCGCCGGTTCAGATCGCGCAGGACTGGAGTCTCGGTCAGGCGACCGTGCTGCTCGGCGGGCACCCATCGCGGCGCACACTGGACTTCGGCGTACCTGCTGGGCTTCCAGCGTCGATCACAGGTATCCAGACTGTCCCGATCGGTCCGATGGAGCCTCCACAAGCAGAACTGCACGTGTTCGACGCTGAGGCGAACAAGTACATCCTCACCTTGTACGTCCCGCGCGGGTCCGACATGCAGCCGGTCTTCCTCCCGGCGACGGGTACTCCGGGGGCTGTTGCTCCGGGTGTCGGCGTGATGCCTGCTCTGACAGTGCTCACCCCGAACGGACCGAACCCGCCCAAGAACATGGTCCCGAGCACTGCCCCGGTGGCGCCGGTCACCGGGCAGACGTTCCTGCTCCCGGATCCGTTCCCGACCGGGCCGGGTACTGGCACCGAGTGGTGGCGAACGATCACGCGCGCGGACGGCACCCCGCCGCAGCCGGGCGATTGGATCGTCTACGACAAGGGCAACTGGTTCGCGGTCCCGGCACCCACGCCGCAGCCGCCGCAGCAGGCAGCATCAGGCGCGAACGGACACAACGTGTTCGTGGACATGGGCTCGGGCCAGATCTGGCAGTCGATGCCGTCTCAGGTGTTGGTCCCCACTGGTGCGCTGCCGACCAGTGCGCCGATGGGCACCACGTACATCCTGCAGGCAGGAACTGCTGGTGGTCCGGCAGGGACACCAGTGGGCAGCCTTGTGACGTGGAACGGTCTGGACTGGGTCGTCACGACCCCATACGTTGGCGGATACACGGGCGGCAATCTTCCGATCGGCACGGGAACCCCGCCGCTCGGAACACTCGTCTTCGTGGATCAGGTTCCGCCGAACTGGGCTACTGCCCCACATCTGACCACGGAGCCAACCCCGGCTGTCGGAGACCACCTGATCTTCCATCTCGTGTACAACCCACTCACTGGAGCGTCCGAGCCCATGTGGACTGTGGTCCACACTCCAGCAGGCGGGGTCCCGTCCATCGGGAGTGGGACCAACGCTGCCCCAGTGTCTCCCTACGTCTGGCAGTCCGTCGGCAGCATCAAGGGTGACGCGGGCACCATCGACCTCGGGACGATCACCGTCTTCGATGACGCGCTGCTGCCGCTGCTCCCGGCCAGCGCGTTCCACGCGGACGTGGTCAACTCCGGCACCCCGCAGTCGGCGGTGCTGGACATCACGCTGCCGCGCGCGACCCGGTGGTGGTGGAGCCCGGTGCCGCCGACGCCTGTGACGGTCACGGGGGACTTGACTGGAGCCAATACGCTCCTTCCCGCCAACCCTGCAGCAGGCGACGTGTATACGCTCACCGCGCCGATCCCGAACGCGGTGGTCACCGCGTTCACCTCGCCCGGCGGAACCCCGCCAACTTTCCAGTCCGGCGACATGATCATGTGGGACGGACTGGAGTGGGTGCAGCGCCCGGCGTTCTCGTTGCCCACCGTTGGTGGTCAGCAGATGACTCCCCAGCCGTGGGACTACATCATGGACGCGCTGACCGGAGATGTGTACTTCTACACTCCCGGGCAGTCTCCGGGTGTCGGCAAGACCACCCTGACGGGCGTGAGCACCCCGCTGCCGAATGCCCCCGTGGTCGGTGTCCAGTACTTGGTTCTCAACCCGATCCCGAACGCTGTCGCTGTCGCCGTCCCCGGTGTCGTGTCTGGTGACAGCATCGAGATCGACGCGGGCGGCAACTGGCAGAAGTCCACGGTGGCGGCAGCAGCGCCGGGAGGGTGGACCAACATCCCGGTGGCAAACCTCCGTGGCCCGCGCGGGCCACAAGGTCCGGGTGTCCGGTTCCGAGGCGAGTGGGACAACACCGTGCTCACCAAGGATCCCCAGCGCCCGCTGGAGGACAACCCGGCCAACGGTGGGGTTACCGACACTGCCCCCGGTGAGCCGTACCGTCCCGGCGACATCGTGATGTACAACGCGATCGCGTACATGATCACGCAGATCGCACCGACCACGAAGCCTGATGGGACACCGTGATGGCGACGACCCCGGCACCACCTCCGATCAAGTTTCCGCCCGAGGGCAAGCCGTTCCCGCTGCGTCGGTTGCAGCGCAGCGGTCGGCAGCGGTTCGGGGCGCCCGTGGACCCGGTGGCCAAGGCAGTCCACTGGACGCCGGATCCGATCGAGGCGGGCGTCCGGGTCGGGTCGCACTTCTTCCGACTCACGGGTCCGGACGGGCTGCCCGGCAACCCGTCGCCGTCGTCGGTGGACGTGTGGGCAGCGCCGATCGACGCGGGCACCGGCAAGCCGGACCTCACGAATCTTGGACGTGTCTCCCAGATGGGTACGGCGATGCTGCCCGCGCCCGGCGACTGGGTGTTCACCAACGAGAATGGCGACATCAAGTTGTGGTCCATCGGGCCGGGCGGCGTGTTCGGTACCCCGGTGGACCTCACCGACGGGCCACAGGGCAACACCGGCCCGGCGGCGGGAGCGCAGGGCGAGCACACGCACGAGTTGATCGCGCCGCAGGGCATTCCGACGTATGCGAACGTGCGGGACAACTACGTCGGCGTCACCTACTCGGTGGGCTCCTCGACCGACCAGACGGGGACCGTGGCGGTGATCGGGCCATGACTGTTCAGCCGACCAGCCCTCCGATCCCGGTCCTCGCCCCGCTGGTCGGACCCGGCTTCGCACGCCTCGACGGCCCGCCCGGACCCGACGGACCGCCGATCGTGTCGTTCCCCGGCATCCGGGACCTGTTCCCGCTGCTGCAGGTCCCACCGACCGAGGAGCAACTCCAGCAGGCGGCGATCGACGCGCGGCAGACGGGGGGCGTGACCGGGGACATCTACATCACCAAGACCGGTGACGTGTACATCCTTGAGTTCGCCGGGCAGGACCCGGTGCTGACCCTCGTGGCCAACATCGCGGGTGAGGAGGGAGCGAAGGGGGCAGACTCGCAGGCACCGAACCACCAACTCGCTGCCCATCTGGTCACCTTCCCGATCGAGCACGTCCCCGGCACGTACGCTGAACTGGCTGCCGGTCCGAAGTTCCTGTCCAGCCAGATCCACCAGTACCCGTAGGAGGCCCGCTCGCATGGCATACGTGGTCAACCCATGGTGGATCTGCCTCGAAGGGGCACAGGGTCCGCAGGGCGCGGATGGGCCTGCCCTGCCTCCCGGGAACCTGTTCACTGGAGCGACGGGCGGCAACCAGCCGGGACAGCCTGCCCCGGCGGGCGCCCAGCCCGGAGACATCGTGTTCAACGTGCTGACCGGACTACCTCTCCAAGTCGCACAGTCCGGGGCGACCAAGATGCTCATGCCGAACACGCGCACGGCGTCCACGCGCAACCCGTACGGCTTCGTCGGCGTGCCGATCGGCATCAGGGGCGTGAAGGGTCCGACCGGCAAGCCCGGCGATGTGTTGCCCCACGATCACGGCAAGTCCGGCATCACGTACGTGCCGAACATGTATCAGGAGATGTGGCAGCAGTCCTACATCCCGGTCATCCCGCCCGCGCCAGCAATCGTGGGTACCCCGGCGCTGACCAACGGTCTGGGCAACGAGGTGCAGGTCACCATCCCGCCGATGTCGGTCGCAGGCGCTCCGCACCCGTTCCGCCCGGACGTGCGCTCCACCCTTCCGTCGATCGGGTACTCGCTGCTGCGCGTGGCTGTGTACCGGAGCGCCGCAGCACCGACCGGGCACACGGCGTGGCTCAAGATTCCTGACCGGGTGGACTTCACCGACGTGGCGGATCCCGCGCCCGGCCAGACCATCACCGTCTCGCTCCCGGCGGCATGGCCCGGCTCGGCCACGGACTCGCTGTGGGTCGTCGCCTACCTCTGGGACACCTCGGGCAACCCGTCACCAGCCTCCCCAGCGGTCAAGGCGACAGTGACGTACAACGCACCGCCGATGCCGGACCGGACGCCGCCCGGGAAGCCGACGATCTCGGTGCGCTGGAACGAAGCGACGATGGACTACACCGTCACCGTCACCGCGCCGAACGACCCGGACCTCAAGGAGATCCACCTCTGGCAGAACCCGTCCACCACGGACCCGACCACGCTGGGTCTGGTCCCGACGGTGCTGGCCAGCACGCCCGGTCAGGTCCACACGCTGACGTTCAAGCCTGCCCTGCCGCCGATCCCTCCCGGCTACCCGCCGACCCGGTGGCGCTGGTCGAAGAGCCCTCAGCACTGGGCGATCGAGGCAGCGTGGTACGCGGTCGCCTACGACAAGAACAACAACGGCGGCGATCCGGGGATCGCGTTCGATGCGCAGCCCGCGACGAGCATCATCTTCGACCCGACGTACACGACGCCCCCGCCGCTGGCTCCTCCCGGGCGGGTCGTTCTGCCCAACTTCGCGAACCTCGGGTCCGGCATCCGACTGCAGGATCCGGCTGTCCGGCAGCCGAGCCCGGTCCAGCCCGGACCGCCGCGAACGGTTGACCTCCACATGGTCCGCTCCAAGTCTCGCGCGTACGACAAGAGCGGGACGCGCGCGGACAACCAGTGGGGTCAGGGCGTCATGCACACCGGGCAGTACGGCTCGGTGCATGGCAACCAGTGGTGCGGGACGTGGGTGGACCTGTCCGCGCTGAAGGGTCGCACGGTCGTGTCGATGACGCTGAAGTGGACCATGGTCCACACCTTCAACAACAGCGGCGGGTCGTTCTGTGTCGGCTACCACACCTACGAGAACGGCATGCCCGCCACCCTTCCTGCATCCGCGTCGCGAGCGCACTTCGGGGTCTTCGGACACAAGCGAGTTCCGCACTCAGGCGCTGTGTCAATGACCATCCCGGTCAACCAAGCCCAAGACTTCGTGGATGGGCAGAAGTGGGGCTTCCTGTTCGGCGGGCCGCATGATGCGCATCAGGCGAACTACACGACCATCAACATCTCGTCCGTCCATGTCGTCGTGAAGGTGAGGTGACCCAAGAATCGTGGGGCAGACACCGACGCTGAAACTGCCATACCCCGACCCCGGCAGCCAGAACACGATCCCCGACGACATCCGACGGCTCGCCGAGGCGATCGCGCTGGAGATCGCGGGCACGTTCCCCGGGATGATCACGCCGTACCGAGGCTCGGTCCCGCCGCCGAACTGGGTCCTCTGTGACGGCGCGAACGGAACCCCGGACCTGCGCGACAAGTTCGTGCTCGGGGCCAGCGCCGCGCACGCGGTGGGATCAACGGGCGGGACGAACGCGCAGACTGTCGCGGCTGTGCCGCACGGGCACACCGCGTCAGGCGTGTCTACCCACGGGTCGGGGCATACACACGGCAATGTCCAGCCCGGTGTTGCGACAGATGGTGTGGGGGACCACGACCACGGCTTCGGAGCAACTTCGCCGCAAGGAGGTGGACCCGCCAAGCCTCGTGATGCAGTGCAGGCAGAGGGTGGGGTGCAGGTCTACTACAAGACGAACCAAGCAAGCCCGACCAACTCAGGCGGCGGTGATGGCAACTCCGTCAACAAGGGACCGGGGACCACAGATTCTCCGGCACACCACCACTCTGTAGGCGGTCAGAGCATCGACGCGAGCGGGGCGAATCCCGCGCACGCGCACGCTGCGTCCAACACGTCCGCGAACGGCGGTGTCGCATCACCCGCACAGGTGGACAACCGTCCGGTGTTCTACTCGCTCATCTACGTGATGAAGGTTTGAGCCGATGCCGAAGATGACCGCGAAGTACAAGTTTCCGTACCCGTACGAGGACGACTCCGTCGATCCGTCGCGCGACATCCGGGCACTGGCCGAGGCGATCGAAGCCGCGTTGGTGTCTCCGATCCCGATCGGTGCGATCGTCACGCTCAAGGCTGGCGCGGCAGTCCCGCCGGGGTGGGCGCTGTGCGACGGTTCGCCGCACAACTCCCCGGACCTGCAAGCGCTGCTCGGGTCACCGAACACCCCCGACTTACGGGGACGGTTCCTGCGCGGCGCGGGCGGCGCGGTCGCGGTGAACAGCACGGGCGGCGCGGAGACGGTCACGCTGACCGACGCGAACATGCCGCCGCACTCGCACACGGGTGCCTTCCCGGGTGCTGGCGCAGTGGGCAGTCACACGCACTCGCCCACCTTCCCAGCGCAGGGCACCTCGAACGAGGGCGGGCATGTTCACTCCCCCGCTGGTCCGGGGGACGTGTTCCTCTCCATCACCCCTCCGGCCAACACGCTTGGGCACTCAGGCGGCAAGCCGGGTGGTAGTAATGTCTCTGGTGGGACAGTGGACTCCGGGAAGCAGTCCGGACAGAACAGGACCAACTCGGTAGGAGCGCACGGGCACACCGGCAACGCGAACGTCGGGTTCTCTCCCGCAGGCGGACAGCACGCGCACGCAGCACCGACCATCGGGGCGGCGTCCGGGGCGAATCCGACCTACCAGAACATGCCCGCGTTCAACGCGCAGAACTTCATCATCAGGACGGTGCGCTGATGGCCAACCAGAGCACGGCGCGGTACGGACTGCCGTACCCGGACTACACAGAGTCCCCGGACGTTGTCCGCGACCTCTCGGAACTGGCCGAGGCGGTCGAGAAGTTGCTGGTGGACACCTACATCCCGGTCGGGCTGATCTTGGCCTACGTCGGGTCGTCCGCCCCCACCGGCTGGCAGTTGTGCGACGGCACCCCCTGCAAGACCGACGACCTGAAGGCCGCGCTCGGGGCGGCGAACGTGCCCGACCTGCGCGGGTCGTTCGTGCAGGGCGTCGCCCCCGCCGGGGTCGGTGTGACGGGGGGCTCGGACCTCGTGTCGCTGACCGCCGCGAACCAGCCGAACCATACGCACCCGGTCTCGGGCAGCGACGCGCAGACCCTCCCCCATCAGCACACGGCGTCCCATGCCGGGATCACGTTCAACGATGTGGGGCACAGCCACGTGCTCGCCAATGTGATGCACTTCGCGCTGGGCACCACTGGACCCGGACGCCACCAGATTGGTGGCGGGAACATGGGTGTGACGAACACGTGGAACGTGGCCATGTCCGACGGTTGGGTGCCGACCCTCAACAACGATGGCTCCCCAGCGTGGGCGCACGCGCACACCGCGAACGCCTTCGCCGCTGCATCGGGGGGCGCTGCCGAAGCGGATCACGGGCACACCTTCGCGATCGCGCCCGCTGGCGGCGGTGCGGCGTTCAGCAACGTGCCGCCGTACTACGCGGTGATGTTCATCATCAGGACCTGACCACCCGTACGATGAGCCGAGAATCCTGAGGAGGATCGCCATGTCGGCAACCGAAGCCAAGGGCAAGTACGCAGGCGTCACCGTCACGCACGCGGTCCTCGACACCGTCATCGAGCAGATCTACACCGACATGCCGTCGGCGGACCCGCTCAACGATGTCTCGACCCGCGTCGTCGGGGCACTGCTCAACAACTTCCGGGACGTGTCCGAGTGGAACCTCAACGGCCACTACGGGGCGGCGGCGATCGTCACGCACAACGGCGCGCTCTGGTACTCCACGATGAACCTCCCCGCAGGCACGCAGCCCGGCGTGGATCCCGGCTGGCGGCAGATGTCGATCAAGCACCTCGTCGCGATGTTCGACCTGCTGACCAACCAAGCCCCTGCGGGCTTCAGGACCGTGCTGATGAACGACGGGTCCGGTAACGTGTCGTGGGTGTCGGTCACCTCGCTGTTCACGGGTGCCGTGGTCGCACCCGAACTTCTGGCAGCAGTACAGGCGATCATCAACCCGGTGCCCGGGCAGCCTGTGCCTGCTGTGGGGGTGGCATTCACCGGCTGAGTACGGCATCATCCCTTGTCAAGAATCTTGAGAGGGGAGATGGTTCATGGGCCGGTCGGCGAGAGCCCCACTCCCCGACCCTGAACCACCCTTCACCGTCTCTGCGCTGTACGCGCTGCCCCCGGTGGTCGAGCCTGAGATCGAGCACATCACCGTGGTCGTGGTCAGCGAGGTCGAGCGCCGCATCTGGGTTACGAACCCGGTGCCGACCCCGGACATGCCCCGCGCCGTCTGCGCGACCGTGGACCCGGAACTGTTCACCGGGATCCGGCACGGCGAGACATGGAAGGTGCGCGCCGCCCGGGCGATCTGCGCCGCGTGCCCGGAACTGGAGCCCTGCCGGGAGTGGGGGCTGGACCCGCGCAACGCCTACCTCGACGGCGTCGTCGGTGGGCTGACGTTCCGGGAGCGGCGCACCATCCGCGCCGAGCGGCGGCTGGGCGGCTGATCCGTGCCACGATGGGCACCATGAGCCGAGACGTGGTCGAGTTCGCGATGAGCGCCGCTGGGCGCGCTGGCGGCGACTGGCAGTTGCGTGACGCCGACGGGCGCTGGGTCGAGATGTACGGCTGGGTCAAGTGGCTGTCCCGTGGGCGCACGATGCGTGGGCAGGTCGTGGACTACGACGAGACCACCGGCAGGGTGTCGGTCCGGGTCGATCGCGGACGCGGTCGGTCGAAGATCGAGAACGTCGATCGCACCGCGATCACCTCGATCGAGTCCGACGTGGTCCGCGAGACGACGGCGTATGCCGACCTGCGGGCGCAGCGCCAGTCCAAGGCGGCGATCCGGGCGGTGCGCAACCCGCGTGGCCGTGCTCCGATGCGAGCGCCGCGCAGCGGACAGGGAGATGTCCCGGTGCTGCACGGGCATCTGCGCGACACGCTGCAGGACATGGCCGACGACCCGACCAGCGTGGAGTCGCTGTCGTCCTCGATCGGGCCGCACATCATCGGCATGGCGCCGGACGGGAGGCTGGTGCTGACCGAGGAGCGTCAGGCGCTGCATGACCAGATCGTCTCCGAGATTCTTGGGCGGTTCACCGGCTCCACCTCGCGCCAGCCCGAGTACGTCTTCCTCGGCGGCGGTCCAGCAGCCGGGAAGTCCACCTCGCTGGAGGCGGGGGTGTTCTCCGGCGTGCCGAGCATCGCGGCGGGCGAGGCGGTCGAGATCAACGCCGACGAGATCAAGATCATGCTCCCCGAGGGCATCGCGGCGCTGGATATGTTCCACGCGCAGGGCAAGACATGGTTCGGCGAGGAGGACCTGCGTGAGTGGGCGTCGTCGGTCCACATCGAGTCCAGTTACCTCGCAGCCCGGGTCGCTGCAGCGATCAACGAGCGCGGCGTCCCGGCGGTGTTCGACGGCGTGGGAGACGGCGGCTGGGCGGGCTGGGTGCAGACGGCTGCCGAGCAGGCGGACCTCGGGTACGTCGTCAAGGCGCGGTACACGACCACGCCGACGGAGACTGCGTTCAATCGGATGCACGCGCGCGCTGCCGAGACCGGGCGCTCGGTCCCGGACCGGATTGTGGAGTACGGCCATCAGGGCGTGTCCGACGACTTCCCGATGCTGCTCGGGCTGACGCACCCGCGCACGGGCGAGCCGATGCTGACTGACATCGCGCTGGGCGCCAACGACAACGACTCGTTGCCGGTCTCGGTGCTCTCCTCGGACCCCGCCACCGGGGCGATCGTGATCGAGGACATGGCGGCGTGGAAGGCGTTCCTCGACAAGGGGTCGGTCCGCAAGCGCGCGCGCAACCGCGCGGTGACCAATGCGATCCTGCAGTTCGGCGGTCCCGGAGGCGACCAGCGCCAGTTCCGGGCCGTCATGGACGCGATCCGGCAGTTCGACAGGAATCTTGAGGCCGGGACGAACCAGCCGACGGACGAGGCGACCCAGATCGTGCTCGCGCTGCAGAGCCCAGACACTGCTGCATCTGTGGTACTATAGATGCCCGACGACGAGAGGAGGGCACCCATGGCCCACGTGACAGTTGCAGACCTGAGCCTGATGGCGAGCATCCTCGCCCTGAACATCGACGCTGACCCGGCCAAGAAGGGGTTCGGCGAGGAGCCGTACCTGACCGAGTGGAACACACTCAGGGCACAGATCATCGAGATGAAGGCGCAGGGCATCGGGGTGGACACCGCTTTCGACTTGCGATGACAGCACGCTCAGGCGGGGACAGGGTGGCTATCCTCGCCCTGTGACGACTGAGGACTTCTGGGCCGAGCGCGCCTCGCACCAAGTCATCCGTGCAGCCGGGACCGGCAAGTTCAACCCGCTGCTGCACCCGCGCGGTCCCGACGGGCGGTTCATCAAGAAGAACGGCTGGGTCCGCTGGCTGGAGAAGGGCAAGTGGCGCACTGGCGTTGTCACGCACATCTCCCCCACCGATGGCAGCGTCACAGTCAAGGTCGCCGTCAAGAATCCTGCCTCGCTGCCGGAGGGCGCTGATCCGGAGACCACGTTCCAGAAGGACGGCAAGACCGTCGAGAAGGTCTTCGCCGAGCCCGGCAAGTTCCTGTACGCCGCTGAGGCCCCGAAGGGTGCCGACACCAAGGCCAGCCTCGCCGAGACGCTGCCGTCGCCTGCCTCGAAGGAGGAGAAGGGCTGGGTCAAGAAGGGCGGACAGGGTGGCTCGAACCTCGGGGGCAAGTTCGCCGTGCCCGAGTCCGAGGGGACCGGTGAGGTCTACGTCAAGGAACTGGCCACCGTCAGGGTGCAGGAGGAGGTCGCCGCAGCCAAGTTGTACGAACTGGCGGGCGTCCCGGTGCCGAAGTTGCATCAGCGATCGCTGCAGAGCAACCCGACCAAGTCGCGGATCGGTTCGGAGATCGTCCCCGGTGACCTGACCTCGATCCAAGAGCACCTGAACGACCCGGAGGTCATGGGCAAGGTCCGGTCCGGCTTCGTGCTCGACGCATGGCTGGCCAACTGGGACGTGATCGGCCTGTCCTACGACAACATCGTCGTGGACTCCGACGGGGTGCCGTGGCGCATCGACGTGGGCGGGTCGCTTCGCTACCGAGCGATGGGGTCCCCGAAGGGATCCGCGTTCGGACCCGAGGTCGGCGAACTGGAGACGATGCGGACCAAGAACTCCAAGGGCAAGGTCGTCTATGCCGGGCTGACTGATGAAGAGATGCGCGACGGAGCCGAGCGGCTGGCCGCGATCTCCCCGGTCGATGTCTCAAGAATCTTGGATGAGGCCGGGCTGACCGGCGCCTCGAAGAAGGAACTGCTCGACACGTTGCTCGCGCGCCGCGCCGACATCCTCGCCAAGACCGGAGTCGAGGACCCGTACAAGGACGTGACCCTCGATGCCGAGGGTGTGTTCTCGTCCATCCTGCCTGAGGGCGCTGTGCCCGACTCCGTGGGCAAGGCGTCGTCCGACGCGATCGCCAAGGCGCTGGACGCTGATCAGTCGTTGCCGGGACTGCGCCTGTCCGACGGGATGGATGTCTCGGTCGGCGACTTCGTCCACCACCTGACCAAGGGCAAGATGGCGCAGGTCACCGCGCTGCTGCCGAGCATGGGCAAGCACGGCTCGGTCGAGGTCGAGGACGAGGACGGCAAGACGTGGCGCTGGGCGGTCGGCAAGTTGGTCTCCGACACCCAGAAGTCGCTCGATGAGGCGTACGCCGACATCCCGCTGGCCGACGGGACCACCCCGAAGATCGGCATGCGGGTCACGTCATCCGGGAAGAGCCCGGTCACCGGCAAGATCGTCTCGATCGACCGCAAGCGCAAGTGGGTCACCATCGCCCCGGACGACGGCAGTGCGAACAAGGTGCGTACCGCCAGCACCACGTCGCTGGCAGGCGAGGCCGAGATTCCTGAGCCCGAGGTTCCCGAGGTACCGGCTGGGTTCACCCCGAGCCCCAAGTTCGAGCAGTCCTACGCGAGCCTGAGCAGCGGCTACTCCAAGCGCAACGAGGCGACCATCATGGCTCGGCTGCACAAGGCCATGGTGGAGGCTGGTGTCGGAGCGCAGTACCCGGACCTGCAGCAGGCTGCCAAGGACGCAGCAGCAGCGATGGATGTCACGTGGGACAACAACGACTACTACAGCCATCCGACGCCGGAGTCGATGGATGCGCTGGCTGATGCGCTGAAGAACCTGATCGAACGAGTCGCTCGGGACAACGGGTTCGATCAGGAGGACATCTGGTCCAACGGGTTCGACACGTGGTCCAAGGAGTGGAAGCACGACCTGCGCAAGGCGTATCCGGCCTCCGTCCTCAAGGACGGGGCGCAGATGTTCGCCGGTCTGATCCAGAAGCGGAACTCCGAGGGCACTCCGATCGGGTTCGCCACGCTGCCCGCCGACATCGACGTTCGCACGTTCACCGAAACGGTCCACGCTGTCCGGAACCTCTCCTACGGGGTGGTTGATCCGGACATGTCCGACAGCCTGAACAGGGTCATGAACGATCCGGACGTGCTCACTCCGGACCTGCTGTCGTACATACAGGAGATCCTGCCCTCCGCGTCCACGGACTACGAGACCCCGTGGGGAACGACGATCTCGCTGGGCAGGCTGTCGAAGTACGAGGCTGACCTGCTCGTCTCCAAGATCGAGAGCGTCAAGGAGCGCTGGCCCGCTGACGTGACGGTGCCAGTTGACCTGACCGACCCGAAACTCGCTGATGTCCGGCAGGACATGGAGGAGGCGGTCGCCCTCTACTCGATCGCTCGGGTCACTGCGACTGGGCTGAAGAACTCGACCGCGTTCCCCGGTGCGCAACTGATGCTGGAGTACGGACAGGTCGTGCAGAACAGTCCGAACCTGTCGCTCATGGACAAGATGATCCTCACCCGGCTCGGGCAGTCAGGCGGGGTGAACAAGTCCGAGATGGGCAAGGTGATGAAGATCCTGCAGTCCCCGAAGATCGGGGACAAGCCGGTGACCCTCGACATGCTCCCGGCCACGATTCTTGATCGTGCCTACCCGTCGGTCGCTGCCACTCGGTTCCTCGACAAGGTGTGGCTCGCCTCAGCCGGTGGTCGGGACAACGTGGTCAGCGAGATCACCGATGCGATGAAGACCACTTCCCTCGACACGCTGCTCAAGCAGCACACTGGTGGTGCGGGAGCATACCTGTCATCGCTGCACCTGAAGGCGAGCACGTTCGGGGTGGACAAGTTGTCCGACACCGAACTCGCATCCCTCTATTCGGCGTTCAGGAATGCCGCTGGAGGGAGCACGGGAGCGATTCCCGGGCAGTACAAGCCGATGCTGGACTCCCTCGTGGCAGACATCGACTGGGATGAGATCAGCAAGGGCTCGAAGAAGGTCGTGGCTGCGCGTGTTGAGGCTATCCGGCTCGCAGTAGCCCAGAGTTTCGGAGGCCAGATCATCCCACTGGCGAACGGGGAATCTGCCAGCGTCAAGTACATGCAGGTCTACTCCGCTGGCGGGACCGTGAAGCATGCGGCCAAGAGCGGCTACCAGACGGACGGGGCTGTGCTCGCGGCCCAGACCAAGACTCTGCTGGAGTACATCCAGCAGAACGTGTCGTCCCCGCCGAAGATGGCGATGCCCCCATCGAAGGTCGAGTCTGACCCCGTACAGCAGACCACGTTCGACCATCTGCTCTGGTACTACACAGCGATGTCCGCGTCCCACTACGCCACGATCGAGTACTCCAAGCACCTGAAGATCGCCGAGAAGTTGCTGAACGGGACCTTGACGGAGACCGAGGCGCGCGCTGCGATGGATGCGGCGGTCGAGGACCTGACCATGTCTCCCAGTGTCAAGAAGATCCTGCAGATCGACCCGTTCACCAAGAATCTCGGTGTTGCACCGGACACGGCAGCATCCAGCAGCGGGACTCTGAAGGAGAATCCCCTGTTCCCGTCGGAACTGCTGGGCAAGATGGACGACAAGATCGCGGAACTTCGGGACAAGAAGGCAGCCGGGATCACGGCGCCCGGCGACGACGACCTCCCCGACCCTGCTGACCACAAGCCCAAGGTTCCTGTCTACGACACCGACGGGGCGCTGGACGCCATGTCGGCGAGGGGTGAGTTCGAGGGCGCGTCCGAGGTAACCGTCGGGTCAGCGCTGGGACAGGTCGTCGCGGGCGAGAACGGCGAGATGACGCGCGTTCACTTCGACTCCGATGCGATCGACCAACACAAGATCGTCATCGCTCGCGGCGAGGACGAGCACGGCAAGCCGTACGTGCGCGCCACGTTCGTGATGACTGGTGCCGCTATGGCGGCGTTCTCGGACAGTCACGCCTCGAAGACAGGCGTCCCTGAGGCTCCGAAGGCGAAGGTCGAGTCCGAGGATCCGATCGACGCTGAGATCAAGTCGATCGAGACGATGCAGGCAGGGTCGTTGGAGGCCGGAGCGTTCGTCACTGACGATGCTCCGTCGCTGGACGCCGTGAGCGAGGCCAACCCGGGATACGTGCATGTCGTGCTCGGGGCCGACGGTGAGCCTGCGCTGGCCACGGTCAACAACCCGAAGACGCAGCCGCCGAACGGGGTGGCAGTCGGGTACGCGGACACCCCGGACGGGAAGATGGTCCGTGTCCTGCACAAGAATCTTGATGGCGACTTCGTGGAGGCACTGATCACGCCGCCCACCACCGACGACAAGAGCGGCTACACGTACAAGTGGCTCGGCAGCACCGAGAAGGAGGAGATCTACAAGAAGCAGTGGGCCTCGTCCGGCGGCGGCTACGGCAGCGGATCCGTTCCCTCGATGTACCTGACCGAGGACGCCAAGGTGGAGGGCTGGTCGTTCGCCGACCGTGTCGGTCTGTACCACAAGCGCGGCTCGGACGGAAAGATCTTGATCGCCGACCCGACCAACCCGGACTCGCGCACCATGTCACTGGTCGAGTACGGCGATGACTCCACGATGAAGAGCGGCGGGGGCGACTACAGCCAGTCGATCGCCACCAAGAGCGTCTACCATCTGGATCAGGATTCTGGAACGCGCGTGGATGCGTTCCTGAGCACCTCGCTGACTGGTGACACCGTGGCCGAGGGCAAGTCCAAGTCCACCATTGCGGGACACGTGGCGATCAACATCCCGATCCCCGATGGTCTGACCCCGGAGCAGCAGCAGGAGTTCCTCGCTCGCGAACTGTCCAAGGGCCTGCAGCGGATGGGCATCGACAAGGACAAGCAACGCGCCCCGAAGGTCGAGGACATGCGCGCAGTCGCGGTCCGGTCGCTGTACCGGACGTTCGTGGACCCGACCGGGTCGATCCTTGAGGGTGACGCCGACATCGAGGAGTTGCTGGCCAAGGCGGCGAAGAAGATCAAGCAACGGTTCGCGGACGATGTTCCCGCAGGGTGGGAGTTCGACCTGAACCGCGACATCGTGCTGTACAAGAAGTCTGACGGGACGATCGAGCCCCGGTGGTCACCCGAGATGACCGAGATGCTGGTCCGCAAGTCGAAGGCGGCGACGTTCTCCTCGTACTCGAAGCAGTACGACCCGGACAAGATCATCGACCGGATCACTGCGTTCTTGGACCCGAAGCCCGGCAACGGTGGCTTCATGTCCTCGTCCGAGCGCGTCATGCACGGGATCACAGTCAAGGGCCAGTCCACCGAGTCGGACATGAACAAGCCGCACTCCGGTGAAGGGACCTACTTCACCCGGCGCACGACGGAGACCAGCCCGTTGAACACCGGTTCGGCGCTGGTCACCTACATCAGGCCGAGTGCGATCCTGTCCCAGTTGTCGATCTGGGGCAATCCCGGGGACGCATGGGGCAGGCGGACCTCCAGCGCTCTGAACACCGCCTACGGGACGGGCAGTGGTTCCAACGGTGGGTACGAGATCCTCACCAAGTCCAGTGCGTCGCCGGACGACATCGCCTTCTTCGTGGTGTCCCCCGGGGTCATCGCGGCGCTGAAGAGCCGAGGCGTCACCGAGATCCACGGGCGACCGATTGACGAGATCCTCGTGTCTCAGAACGACTCGAAGCGGATCAAGGAACTGACCAAGTCGCTGCAGGCGGTCACGGCGCAGACCTCGGACTACACAAGCATGGACGAAGCGTCCGTCATCCGAGGAGCGTTCGGCAAGCCCAAGAATCCTGATGGAGGGGTCAAGGCGTCCACGGAGTTCACGAGGTTCTCGGTCGCAGACGCTGCTCCTGCTGCTCCTGCGCCTGCCGAGCCGACCCAGCCGGTCACACCTCCTGCGGCGACGACAGCGATGAAGGTCGGCGACGCGGTGGGGTCCCCGAAGGAGATCGCCGACGCCCCCGAGGGAACTGTCATCGTGATGAAGACCTCGTCCCCGATCGCCCCTGTGGGCAAGTCCTACAAGAAGGTCGGCGGGAAGTGGCAGATGCTCAAGGACGACGGATCCTTGGACACGTACACGTCCTCGAACGAGGCGATCGGCGGGTACACCGCGAATCTCGGGAGCAACTCGCTCAACGCCTACTGGGCCGAGATCCCGAGCACCAAGGCTCCGTCCGCCCCGTCAGCGAAGACTCCCGACTCGGGCTACGTCGAGTCCGTCGAGGCGCTCAACGACGCCCCAGTCGGATCGAAGGCGATGCTGCAGACGCCTCAGACGACGACAGGGATACAGGTGCCGGGGCTCACCTTGACGAAGAACGCCGACGGGACGTGGATCGCCACGTATCCCGGCACCACGAAGGAGACCCCGATGGAGGCTGACTTCCTCGGCCAGTACATCGGCAAGACTGAGGGCATGACGCTGCAGTGGATCCCTGATGATGGAGAGGCGGCTGCGTGATGGTCGATGTCCCGGACCCGTATCTGACCGAGGGTGAGGACACCTCCCTGCTGACGGCAGGGTTCGACGCCGTCGAGATCCCCGACACGATGATCCTGACCGTCGAGGACGGCGGTGAGTCCCGTGCGATCGGCGTCTACGGTGGTGGGTACATCTCGTCGGACACGAACCGCCGAGGCAAGAGCGTGCTGGTCCTGCGCATCGCGGGCTCCAACGGCGACTCCGACACCCCGTCCTACGACGTGTTCGACAACGTCGATGTGTCCACTCGTGTCATCGGCACGCGGGAGGACGCGGACGACGACACGTTCGACGGCGAGTACTCCGACGACGACTCGGTCGGGGTGCTGATCTCCGGGCGCACCGGGACGGGTGTTCCGTTCGTGCTGGAGACCGCCTCCGACGGGTCGATGTCCGACATGTTCGGCCACGAGATCCCCATCCCCGAGGAAGCGCTGGTGGACACCTTCCAAGGCGGACCCGGACCGGCGCTGGCCGCGCTGGTGGATCGCGCCGACCACGTGGTCACCGGGATCATGCTCAGCGCGCCGATCGGCGCTGGCACGCACTGGATCCGCCGGGGGCGGCAGTGGATCAAGGTGCGGGACATCGCAGCGTTCCTCGAAGCGATCGAGGAGAGCACCTACATGGTGCGCAAGATTCCTGAGGGCGCGGTCGAGGTGTTCGACCAGTCGCAGGATGGCGGCGGAGTGCCGATGCTGAGCAACGTGCTGGTTCCTCGTCCGACAGGGGTGGCGCCGTGAGGGCTCCGGAGAATCTTCGACCGATGCTCGTGGCTGTCTGCGCGGACCCGGCCAACCCGACCGTGGACGAGGCCGAACTGTGCCGCGCGGTGTTCGGCAACAACAGCCCGGAACTGTGCGCGTGGGTGGATCGCGTCCTGCGCGCCGAGGACGCCCGCTGGCCCGCCTCCACCGGGGTGGCCTACATGTCGGACGCCCCGTACGGATTCGCGGGCGTGGAGACCACCGCAGGCATCGTCGTGGGGTCGATCACCGAGCACCGAGTCGAGGGAGTCTCCCGCCCGGACGCGATGGCAGCCATGCGGGCCTTCGCCGAGGGCCACTCGGTGCTGGCGGTCAACGATGCAGTCCCGGTGGCACTGCTGGCCGGGATGAGTCCCGCCGAGGCTGAGGAACCTGAAGAGGTTCCTGCAGCGGACCTCCCGGACCCTGCCGCCAAGATTCTTGTCGAGGTGTCCCCGCAGGATGAGACAGCGGTGCTGGACCTCTGGGCCATGAAGCACGCTGGCGAGTCGATCACCGTCTGGCGGCGCCACGACGGCAAGTGGGAGTCCGACCCGGCGTTCCTCGCGCTGGTGTCCTCCGGGCCGATGCCGAAGTTCCTGCTCATGGAGCCCGGGGACCCAGTGCTGGCTGCCGTGCTGCCTCAGGTCGATGCCGCGACCAGCGGCAAGCCCTTCGAGCCCACTGTGGCCCCGGTGGCTGCCTCCGGGTACGGCGTCTACGACCCGAGGGACATCAACCTGCTCGTGCTGGTCGCCCGAGGCAACCGGGGCGGGCTGAAGAAGGCTGCTGGGGTCGGCAAGGGCGGCAACGCCGAGACGTTGCGCCGGTACTGGGCCTACGGCGAGGGTGCGGCGAAGATCCGCTGGGGGGTGGGCGGCGACTGGTACCGGTGCCGGAAGTTGCTCAGCAAGTACATGGGCGTCCGCGCCAAGGGCTACTGCCAGAACCTGCATATCCGGGTGCTCGGGTACTCCACGGCGACACACGCGAAGATGGTGCGCGGCGGGAGAGGCTGACCGATGGCCGAGCATGACGCGATCTTCTTGACCAACCGCCGGACCCCGAAGATCGTCAAGCGGGGCGAGCGGTACACGCCCAAGCCGAGTGAGGGCAAGATCGTCAAGCGGCGTCGGCTCACGGCGGACGAGGAGAAGGTCATCGCGCGCGGCGACTGGCTGCGCGTCAACCAGCGCGGCGAGAAGCCGGGCGACTCCGGGTACATGAAGAAGCGCTCGAAGGTGCGCCCGCAACTCGGTGCTGGGTTGACGGCTGCCAACCAGTCGTGGCGCTGGCAACTTCGGGACCGCTACGGGCGCTGGATCGAGATGGGCGCTGAGGTGAAGTGGCTGGCCAAGGGTCGGTGGATGAGCGGCGTCGTCGTGGACTCCCCGAACGAGAGCACTGCCACGGTCGAGGAATCCTCGACCAAGCAGCGGATGGACATCCCGACAGCGAGCCTCGAAGTCATCGACAAGATGCTCAACGCCATCGAGGGCAAGTCCGCCAAGGAGGCCGGGCTGGAGCGCGGGTCCGCCAAGGACGTGAAGGCGGTCATCGACTGGAACGCCAAGAATCTTGCGCCTGCCCCGATGGGGAATCCTGAGATCGCCGACCGCCGCCGGAAGCACTCCGAGCAGATGGGCGCGCGCGTCACGCAGTGGCTCGACTCGGATGTCCGCCCGTGGGATGACATGGAGGGCCTTCGGGCGGGCAAGTACGACGGGATCACTGTGCAGCAGGTTGCCGCAGCGAAGGGCGCGCAGCCCACTGCTGGGCGCTATGACGACGAGTCCGGCATGTTCGTGCTGACCGAGGTCGGGCTGGCCGGTGGCGATCCGGACTGGCTCCAGTCGCTGGTCACGCATGAGGCAGGCCATGCGCTCCAGTTGGCCGTGTTCACCGACGCACTCGCCGACGGGGACCTGAACGGCCAGTCGCATGCGCGCTGGGAGCCACTGCGCCGACCCGAGGCCAGCACGTACACCAACCAGTTGGGGATCAAGAGCAAGTCGGCGATCCAGAGCCCGTTCTGGGGTGAGTCCTCCGGGGGGCATGCGGACGAGCCGAAGGAGATCTTCGCCGATGCGATCTCTCTGGTCCTGTCCGGGAAGACGCACCAGTACCGCAACGACGAGAAGGCGCGCTACGTGCTCGACTGGGCTGCCGAGGAGATGGAGAAGGCTGGGTGGCCCGTCCCGGCGTTGTACGAGCCCAACCTCCCTGAGTGGGACGAGTGGCGCGCGGAGACCACGTTCGATGGGACGAAGACGTGGACGCAGCGCCCCGGCGGGGACGAGA
>Ga0114939_10000976_pt1 | contig 23266 bp, 16 predicted proteins | sample AshMeaCrysSpring_FD_87196 | JGI IMG/M metagenome (GOLD analysis project Ga0114939, IMG submission 87196) | Groundwater microbial communities from Big Spring, Nevada to study Microbial Dark Matter (Phase II) - Ash Meadows Crystal Spring | ecosystem: Environmental > Aquatic > Deep subsurface >...
CGCGTGCGTTCGACGCTGCAAGACGTCGCGTCTGAAGTTTGCGCGCCTGGGGCGCGGGCGCCTGCGTCTCGTTCCCTGTCGTCGGTGGGCTGACTCGCGTGCAGGTGGATAGCTCACTCGACGCGCCTCGTACGAGCTCCGCCGACGATGTCGAGCGCCGCCTGCTCGCACTGGCGGCCGAGCTCGTCGCCCAGGCGGGCGGCAGTCCCGCGGCAGCGTCGCGCGTCGGGCTCGACGCGCAGCTCGATCGCGATCTCGGTCTCGACAGTCTGGCGCGGGTCGAGCTCGGGCTGCGCGTCGAGCGCGCGTTCGCGGTGCGACTGCCGGCCGAGCTCGCCGCACAGGCGCAGACCCTGCGCGACCTGCTCGCGGGAATCCTCGCCGGCACCCCGGGGGCCGCGGCCGCGGCGTCGCGCGTGGTCCAGCGCCCGGCACAGGGCGCGGACTGTGCGCTCCCCGATGAAGCGCGCACCCTCCTCGAGGTACTCGACTGGCATGCCGAGCGTCAGCCGGAGCGCATCCATGTCACCTTCCTCGCGAGCGACGAAAGCCACGAGACGTTGACCTACGGCGAGCTGCGCACGCGTGCCCGCCGCGTCGCCGCGGGCCTGCAGCGCGCCGGTCTCGTCGCGCACGATCCGGTGGCGATCATGCTGCCTTCCGGGCTGGAGTACTTCGCGACCTGGTTCGGCGTGCTGCTCGGCGGCGGCATTCCGGTGCCGATCTACCCGCCGGCGCGCATGGCCACCATCGAGGATCACCTCCACAGGCAGGCGGGCATCCTGCAGAACTGCGAGGCGACGCTGCTCGTGACGCTGCCCGAGGCGAAGCTCCTCGCGCGGCTGCTGCGTGCCGAGGTGCCTTCGCTGCGCCAGGTGCTCACCGCGAGGGAACTGGAGCGCGACGCGGGCGAGCCGCTGGTGCACGCCGTGGGACCGCACGAGATCGCGCTCCTGCAATACACCTCCGGCTCGACGGGGAATCCGAAGGGCGTCATCCTCACGCATGCCGACCTGCTCGCCAACGTGCGCGCGATGGGCAAGGCGGTGGGCGCAAACCCGCGCGACGTGTTCGTGTCGTGGCTGCCCCTTTACCACGACATGGGACTCATCGGCGCCTGGCTCGGCAGCCTCTACTTCGCGATGCACCTCGTGCTGATGTCGCCGCTCGCGTTCCTCGCGCGGCCGTCGCGCTGGCTCGCGGCGGTCCATACCTGGCGCGGCACCATCTCAGCCGCGCCGAACTTCGCCTACGAACTGCTGGCAAGCCGCGTCGACGAGCAGGAGCTCGAAGGCCTCGACCTCTCGTCGTGGCGCTGGGCGTTCAACGGCGCCGAGGCGATCTCCGCCGGGACGCTCGACCGCTTCGCGAATCGCTTCGCCCCCCATGGCCTCGATCCGCGTTCGATCGCGCCGGTGTTCGGCCTTGCCGAATGCGCGCTCGACCTCGCGTTCCCGCCGTCGCGCCGCGGCGCGCTCGTCGACCACGTCGACCGTGGGGCGCTTTCACGCACCCGCCGCGCTGTTCCCGTGAGCGCCGATCACCCGCGCGCCGTGCCCATCGTCGCCTGCGGACGCGCGCTCGAGGGCTATGCCATCCGCATCGTCGATCGCGCCGGCCGCGAGCTGGGCGAGCGTGTCGAGGGACGCGTCGAGTTCAAGGGCCCTTCGGCGACGCAGGGCTACTACCGCAACCCGGAGGCGACCGCGGCCTTGCGCGACGGCGACTGGCTCGACACCGGCGACCTCGGCTATCTGGCCGACGGCGAGCTGCACCTCACCGGCCGCGCCAAGGACGTCATCATCCGCGGCGGTCACAACGTCTATCCCTACGAGCTCGAGGACGCCGTCGGTGCCCTCCCCGGCGTGCGCAAGGGCTGCGTAGCGGTCTTCGGGTCGCGCGACTCGCGCACGCAAACCGAGCGCATCATCGTGGTCGCCGAGACGCGCGAGTCGGAGCGCTCGCGGCGCGAGGCGCTGCGCGCCGAAGTGAACCGGCGCGCGATCGACCTGATCGGCTCGCCCGCGGACGAAGTGGTGCTCGCGCCGCCGCAGTCGGTGCGCAAGACGTCCTCGGGCAAGATCCGGCGCAGCGCGACGCGCGAGGCCTACGAGCGCGGCGCGATCGGTGCCGCGGCCGTGCCGGCATGGCGCCAGCTGCTGCGCCTCGGCGTGAGCAGCGTGGCGGCGAGCGCGGGCCGAGGGAGCGCCGCGCTCGGCCGCGCGCTCTACGGCGCCTGGTTCTGGTTTGCGTTCGCGCTCACCTGCCTGGTCGCGGCGGCAGGCGCGTTCCTCATCCCCGGTCAGGCACGCCGCCAGCGCTTCGCAGGCACGCTCTGCCGCCTCCTCGCCGCAGCCGTCGGCGCGCGCATCACGCTCGAGGGCGGCGACCACCTCCCGCGTGGACCCTTCGTGCTCGTCGCCAACCACCAGAGCTTCGCGGACGTGTTCGTCCTGTTCGCCGCCATTCCGCGCGAGCTCGTGTTCGTCGCCAAGCGCGAGTACCGCGAGCATCCCGTGATCGGGCCGCTTCTCGCGCGCGTCGGCACGCGCTTCGTCGAGCGCTTCGACGTCGAGCGTTCCGTCGCCGATGCGAGTGCGCTCGCCGCGGCCGCGCGTGCAGGGGAGACGCTCGCGTTCTTCCCCGAAGGCACGTTCCGTCGTGCGCCCGGGCTGCTCGCCTTCCGCAGCGGAGCTTTCGTCACGGCGGCCGAGGCCGGTGTGCCGGTGACCCCGGTCGCGCTGGTCGGTGACCGCGCGTTCCTGCGCGCCGACACCTGGATGCCGCAGCCGGGCGCGATCCGCGTCGTCGTGACGCCGCCGCTCGTCGCCGAGGAGAGCGGTTTCGCAGCCGCCGCGCGGTTGCGCGCCGCCGCCCGCGCTGCGATTTTTGCGCGCTGTGGCGAACCGGACGCGGCCGACGAAGTGGCCCCGGTCTTCGCCGTTCGCAACACGAGTCCCGGTTCATGATCCTTGCAGGCGACATCGGCGGCACCAACAGCCGGCTGGCGCTGTGCGCGCCCGAACCGGCGCGGCCGCTCATCGTGCACCTCGAGCACTTCCGCAACGCCGGCGAGCCCGGGTTCGAGACCATCGCGGCGCGCTTCCTCGCCAGTGCACGGCTCGCCCTCGGCGAGGTGCGCGTCGAGCGCGCGTGCTTCGCGCTCGCCGGTCCGGTCGAGGGCCGGCGCGTCAAGCTCACCAACCTGCCTTGGGAAGTCGATGCAGACGGGCTTGCCCGCGCGCTCGCCATCGGCGACGTACGGCTCGTCAACGACTTCGCGGCCGCCGCTTCGGGCCTCGAGGCGCTGGGGCCGACCGACCTCTGCACCCTGCAGGCGGGCGAACCGGTCAGCGACGCGCCGCGGGTCGCGATCGGCGCCGGCACCGGCCTCGGCGTCGCCTACCTCGTGCGCGAGAGCGCCGGCTACCGCGTGATCGGCGGCGAGGGCGGGCACATGGCCTTCGCGCCCGCCGACGACGAGCAGGACCGCCTCTGGCAGTTCCTGCATGCCGGCAGCCGGCGCGTCATCGCCGAGGATGTCGTATCGGGCCCGGGGCTCGAGCGCGTCCACGCCTTCGTGCGCGCCCAAGCGGGCGCGCCGCCGATCGCCGCCACTTCGGCGGAGATCAGCGCCAAGGCGCTCGCGGGCGATGCGCTGGCGAACCACGCCCTCGATCTCTTCGTGTCCTGCTTCGGTGCGGTGGCGGGCGACCATGCGCTGGCGGTGCTCGCCCGTGGCGGCGTCTTCATCGCGGGCGGGGTGGCCCCGAAGATACTGCCGCGGCTGGAAGACGGACGTTTCGTCGCCGCGTTCAACGCGAAGGGCGCGCATCGACGCCTTGCGGAGCGGATGCCCGTGCACGTGGTGACCGAGGAGAAGCTCGGCCTCCTGGGTGCCGCTCTGCTCGCGGCGCGCATGCCGGCCGGCTGACGACCCCGATCGGTTGCGCGGCCGATAGCCGTGCCCCGGTGCGGGCCGTCCCTCGCGAGCGCCCGTGTGCCGTCGCTGCGCGCCGACGTGGTGCGCCGGCGGGGCGTGGACGCATCCTCCACTCGGACGATGTTGCGACGCATTTCGCGTATGGCAGACTCCGCGGCTTGCTTAACCTCAAAGCGCGCGCGATCTCGTGCAAGAAAAATAAGAGCGAGACGCGGAAAGCAGCGCATGCGCGGGCCGGGCACGAAGGGCTGTGTGCCTTCGTCGCGTGAAGAGCGGAGACCGGGCCGCGGCCACTTGGCTGCAGCCGTCGTCACGTCGGGTGCGGAGCGAATTCCTTCCCCGCCGCGCCCCCAATCGCTGAAGGAGCGCTACGCGATGGGCAACGAGCAGGAATGCAGCCACCTGGGGTATTGCCCCTACAAGAACGAGCCGACGGGCCCCCTTTCGCCGCATATCGCGCGCGACACGCTGGCACTGGTCCTGGCGGGCGGTCGCGGCTCGCGGCTCGGCGCGCTCACGGACTGGCGCGCGAAGCCCGCGGTGCCCTTCGGCGGCAAGTTCCGCATCATCGATTTCACGCTGTCCAACTGCGTGAACTCGGGCATCAAGCGCATCGGCATCGCCACGCAGTACAAGGCGCAGAGCCTGATCGGCCACGTGCAACGCGGCTGGTCGTTCCTCGACGGCCGCTTCAGCGAGTTCGTGGAGCTGCTGCCGGCGCAGCAGCGCGTCACCGCGACCTGGTACCAGGGCACCGCCGACGCGATCTACCAGAACTTAGACATCCTGCGCCGCCATCGGCCCGAGTACGTGCTCGTGCTCGCCGGCGACCACATCTACAAGATGGACTACGGCAAGATGCTCGCCGAGCACGTCGAGCGTCGCGCCGACATGACGATCGCCTGCATCGAGGTGCCGCTCGAGTCGGCGACGCAGCTCGGCGTGATGGCGGTCAACGACGAGTGGCGCGTCACCGGCTTCAAGGAGAAGCCGCGCCAGCCGCCCCACATGCCGGGCAAGCCAGACAAGGCGCTCGGCTCGATGGGCATCTACGTCTTCAACGCGGCGTTCCTCTACGAGCAGCTCATCCGCGATTCGGACGACCGGCAGTCCAAGCACGACTTCGGCGGCGACATCATCCCCTACCTGATCGGCCGCGGCTATCGCGTCTACGCGCACAAGTTCGGCGACTCGTGCGTGAACATCGTCGAGGACCGGCCCTACTGGCGCGACGTGGGCACGATCGACGCCTACTGGGAGGCGAACCTGGAGCTCACCAAGGTCACCCCGGACTTGAACCTCTACGACGAGGACTGGCCGATCTGGACCTACCAGGAGCAGCTGCCGCCGGCGAAGTTCGTATTCGACGAGGAGGACCGACGCGGACTCGCGATCGACTCCATGGTCTCGGGCGGCTGCATCATCAGCGGCGCGTCGATCCGCCGCTCGCTCCTCTTCTCGCAGGTGCGCGTCAACAGCTTCAGCGAGGTCGAGGATGCGGTGGTGCTGCCCAACGTCGACATCGGCCGCCACTGCACCATACGCAGTGCCGTGATCGACAAGCACTGCAAGATTCCCGCGGGCACCACGATCGGCGTCGATCCGGAGGAGGACCGCAAGCGCTTCGCGGTGACCGACAGGGGCGTGGTGCTGGTGACGCCCGAGATGCTCGGCCAGACAGTGCATCACCTGCGCTAGCGCGTTGTCCGCCCCGCGAGGAGGCGAGCCTCCTCGTGCGCCCCGGGCTCGGAAAACCCCGGGTGAGGCGCGTGTCCCGGATGCGAGGGACCGGCCGGTCGCTCCCCCCTTCGATCCGGTGCGGACCGCCGGCCGCCCGGGTTCGGTCGCCGGGCTTTCAGCCGCGCCGCCTCCTCAAGCTTTCCATCCGGACACGCGGCGACACGTTGCATACTTCGGCACGTCGCCGCGAACGCTCCGCCCGGCCGCGGATGCGCCGAACGGGCGACGGCGTTAATCTTCCGCGCTGACCGTCGCGACCTAGGAGCCCCGTGGACCACGCGCTCGACCTCGTGCTCGTCTGGCACATGCACCAGCCGGACTATCGTGACCTCGCCACCGGCGAGTACCGCGAGCCATGGGTGTACCTGCACGCCCTCAAGGACTACAGCGACATGGCATGGCACCTCGAGCATCACGAGGCCATGCGTGCGGTGGTCAACTTCACGCCGGTACTGCTCGACCAGATCGAGGACTACGTCGAGCAGTTCGAGACCGGCGTGCTGCGCGACCCGCTGCTGCGCCTGCTCGCGCGCGAGGAGTCGCGCCCGCTCTCCGACGAGGAGCGCACGTTCGCCACCGAGCGCTGCTTCCACGCCAACCATCACAAGATGATCAGGCCGTTCGGCGCCTACGCGCGGCTGCACGACCTGTTCCGGCAGGTCGAGGCGCAGGGCACCGATGCGCTCGGCTACCTCTCCGACCGCTACGTCTACGACCTGCTCGTCTGGTACCACCTCGCGTGGAGCGGCGAGACCGTGCGACGCAACTCGAAGGTGCTCACGCGCCTGATGGCGCAAGGCTACAACTTCGGCTTCGCCGACCGCCGGGCGCTCTTCGCGCTCATCGCCGAAGTGGTGAAGGACATCGTGCCGCGCTGGCGGCGGCTCGCTGCGACCGGGCGCGTGGAGCTTTCCACCACGCCCCACTATCACCCGATCGCGCCGCTGCTGATCGATCTCACCTGCGGGCGCGAAGCCGAGCCGCGCGCGCCGCTTCCCGTGTCGCCCGCCTACCCCGGCGGCCGCGAGCGGGTGGATGCGCACCTGAGGAGCGCGATCGAGACGCATACCGAGCGCTTCGGCGAGGCGCCCGAGGGCGTGTGGCCCGCCGAGGGTGGCGTGTCCGGGCCGTTCGTGCGCGTGCTCGCGGCGCGCAGCCTCGGCTGGACGGCGACCGGCGAGGCGGTGCTCGCGAACTCAATCCGGCAGCACGCCCGCCGCGAGTACGACCGGCTGCAGGACCTTTACCGCCCCTATCGTTTCGGCACGATCGCGCACGAGATCGCGGTCTTCTTCCGCGACGAGCGGCTCTCGGACCTCATCGGCTTCGAGTACCACCGCTGGATCGGACCGGACGCGGCCGCGAACCTGGTCGCCGAGCTCGAAGCCATTGCGGCCCAGGCGCCGCCGGGCGTGCGCCCGGTCGTGAGCCTGATCCTCGACGGTGAGAACCCGTGGGAGGCCTACCCGTACAACGGCTGGTACTTCCTCGATTCGCTGTACGCGAAGCTCGAGTCGAGCGCGGTCGTGCGTCCCACGACCTACCGTGCCTATCTGCGCGAGCGGGCGGGCGCGGCGGCGGGCGCGCGCAAGCCAGTCGCGTCGGGCGAGCTGCCCGGGCTGACCGCGGGCAGCTGGGTGTACGGGACGTTCTCGACCTGGATCGGCTCGCCGGACAAGAACCTCGCCTGGGACCTGCTGGTCGCGGCGAAGCAGAGCTACGACCTCGTGATGGCGAGCGGGCGGCTCGAGGAGCAGGCGGCGTCGGCTGCCACGCGGCAGCTCGCCGACTGCGAGGGCTCGGACTGGTTCTGGTGGTTCGGCGACTACAACCCGGCGATCGCCGTCTCCACCTTCGACCGCCTGTTCCGCGCCAAGCTTGCGCACCTCTACCGCCTGCTCGGTCTGCCGCCGCCGGCCACGCTCGAGGCGCCGGTGAGCCGCGGCGCCGCCGCTGCCGCCGAGGCGAGCGGCACGATGCGACGCGCAACCGGGTAGCTTTCCGCCGCGCGATCTGTGTACGCGCGTTCGGCGCCGATGCGCTTTCGTGACGCGCACCACAGCGAGGCGTGTTACCGCCTCCGGCCGCTTGACGTCGGTCAACTCCGCCCTCCCGGCGGTCCGCATACTCGCGCTCGTGGACCTGCAGGCTAGTCCCCCGGCCGTCGAGGAGGAGGAGGCGAACATGGCATCGGCATCGAACCAACGACGACGGATCCAGGCCGGGTGCGCCGCGAAGGCGTAACCGGGTGGATGACACCATGACGCCGCTCGCGCACAGTCGACTCGCTATCGATGGCGCGCACGGGGAAGGCGGGGGTCAGGTCGTGCGCACCGCCGTCGCGCTCGCGGCGATCGCCGGCCAGCCGATCGACATCGCAAGCATTCGCGCGCGTCGCGACACCCCGGGGCTCGGCGCTCAACACGTAGCTGCCGTGCGCGCGGTCGCCACGGTCTGCGACGCGGAGGTCGAGGGCCTCGCGGTCGGCGCGACGTCGTTCTCCTTCACACCGCGCGGACTGCACGGCGGTGAATTCCGGTTCGACGTGGGGACGGCGGGCAGCGTGTCGCTCGTGCTGCAGGCGCTGCTGCCGGTGATGCTCTCCTCGCGCGACGCGTATCGCGTGACGCTCGTCGGCGGCACCGACGTGCCGCTGGCGCCGCCGATCGATTACCTGCGCTGGGTGCTCCTGCCGCTGCTCGAGCGCATGGGCGCACGCGTCGACCTCGAGGTGCACCGCCGCGGCTACTACCCCCGCGGCGGTGGCGAGGTGTTCGTCGCCTGTCGTGGCACCGAACTGCGCCCGCTCATCCTCGGCACGCCAGGCACGCTTGCCGTCGTACGCGGCAGCGCGCATGTCGCGGGCATGCCGGCGACCGTGGCCGAGCGCATGCGACGCGCGGCCGCCGAACGGCTGCGTCTCGGCGGTCTCAAGCCGGTGGAGATCGAAGTGCGGGCGCTCGCGAGCGATGAGGCGCTCGGCGCAGGCGGCGCCATCGTCGCGGTGGCCGAGACCGACATGACACGGCTCGGCGCCGCATGGGTCGCCGAGCGCGGCGTGCGCGCCGAGGAGATAGGCGAGGCGGTCGGCGGTCAGCTCTCTGCCGACCTTCTGAACGGCGCCGCGGTGGACGTACACGCTGCCGACCAGCTCCTCGTGTATCTCGCGCTCGCAGGCGGCGGCGGCTTCACCGTACGCACCGTGTCGAGTCACGCGGCGACCGCGATGTGGCTCATCGAGCAGTTCCTGCCGGTGCGCTTCAGCATCGAGGAACGCGGGCGCCTCGCGCGCGTGACCGTCACGCCGCGGCACTGAACGACGACGACCCGGCCCCCGCGCGCACGCGGAGCGGTTCGGCCGCCGCTTCAAGCGCGCATCTGCGCGGCGTGGATTGCGTGCACGGTCCGGATCGTGTCGGCCTCCTCGGCACGCTTGTCCGGCCGATAGGCTTTGACCCGCGCGAAGCGCAGCGCCACGCCGCCCGGGTAGTGCGGGCTCGCCTGCACGTCGTTGAACGCGATCTCGACGACTAGCTCCGGGCGCACGTAGACGGTCCAGGCATCACGCGACACCTCGCGCGCCAGCAGCTCGCGCGTCTGCCATTCCAGGAGGGCGTAAGTGAGTCCCTTGAACGTCTTGCCGAGCATGACGTAGCGGCCGCTCGGGTCGCGCGCGCCGAGGTGCAGGTTCGAGAGCCGGCCCTTGCGCCGACCGTGACCCCACTCGGCCGCGAGCACGACGAGGTCGAGCGTGTGCGTGCGCTTCACCTTGAGCCACCCCGCGCCGCGGCTGCCGGCCTCGTAAGGGCTCTCGAGCGATTTCGCCATCACGCCTTCGTGGCCGTGCGCGAGCGCAGCCGCGAGGAAGCGCTCCGCGGCGCCGCGGTCGGCGGTGACGAGACGCGGCACCCGCAGCGTGACCGGAACGGCGTCCGCGAGCGCCGCTTCGCGTTCCTGCCCCGGCCGATCCACCAGCGGCTCGCCGTCGCGGCGAAGCACGTCGAAGAAGAACGGCGCGAGCGGCAGGGTCGAGCGCAGCGCATCGACGTCGAGCTTGCGGCCGAATCGGCGCATCGTGACCTGGAACGGCTGTGGCGCACCGCCCTCGCCGAGAGCGATCGCTTCGCCGTCGAGCACGAGGTCCCGCGCCGGCAGCGCGGCCACCGCCTCGACCACCTCCGGCACCGCGGTGGTCACGTCGTTGAGGTTGCGGGTGAACACGCGCACGTCCTCGCCTGCCTTGTGGACCTGCACCCGGGCGCCGTCGAGCTTCCATTCGAAGGCGGCGGTGCCGAGCGTGGCGAGCGCTGCGTCGATGCCGTCCGCGGGGCTTGCAAGCATCGGCGACACCGGCCGCATCAGCTCGATGCCGAAGCGGGCGAGCCCGGACTCGCCCTCGACGAGTGCCGCCTGCGCCACGGCGGCGAGGTCGCCGGCGAACATCGCGGCGCGGCGCACCGCGGGGGCGGCGACGTTGGCGGCCTTGGCGATGGCATCGAGCATGACCCCTTCCAGGGCTCCCTGGCGCAACTCGCCGACGACGAGTCGGACGAGGAAGTCCTGTTCCGCGGCGGTGGCCAGCGCGAACAGCGCGCGCAAGCGCTCGGCGCGGGCGACCCCGGCGCCTGCACCGCGCGTCGCGGCGATGGCCTCGAAGGCCTCGGCGACGGTACGCAGCGTGAGCGATGCCGTCGCGGCAGGCGCGCCGCGCACGTGCGCGAGTACGGCGGGACCGGATTCCGATGCGTCCCTGCGGCGGCTCGCCGAGGAGGCAGGGCACGGCAATCGCGATCCCGTCGAGCGGCAGCGCGCGCAGGTACGCAGCGAGCGCGTTCGCTTTGGCCGAGCGGCTCGCCGTGCCGCCGACCGCGGCAAGACACCGCGACGAGGTCGGCGAACATGCTCACGCCGCTGACGAGGCGTTCCGCGCGGCGCTCGTGAACGCCGCGAGCGTCCAGCGGTGCTCGGGCGCATCGTGGCGCAGGATATAGGTGTCGCCGTCGTCCGCAGCGACCTTGTACCAGCGCGAGCCGGGCGCGAACCAGCGATCGACGATGGCGAGCACTGCAACACGCCGCGTGCCGATGGCAAATGCGTGCGGCTCGGGCTCTCCGCGATGTCCCGGCGAACATTCGACGACGAGCTCCATGCGCCCATCATACGGCCGCCCCGCCCGGGGCGCGACCGCGCGCGGTGCGTTGATCTTCGTCAACGCAGTGCAATGCCGGGCGCCTACGCTGGGGGAAAGCTTTCACACCTGTCGGGAGCACGCCCTTTTCCCGACCGGAGGAGGGTGCGATGAAAGCAAACCGCGCCGGCTGGCGGCCTTTGCGCCGCGAGCAGCTGATGTTCGACCCGCGGCACGATCCTTTCGCGCTCGGCGCCAAGCTTCCCGAGCCGACCCGATGTCTGGCCTGCGGCGCAGTCTTCGCGCGCGGCCGCTGGCGCTGGGGCCTCACCAGCGCGGACGCCCACGAAACACTGTGCCCGGCTTGCAGGCGGATCTCCGATGACATGCCCGCCGGTTACGTCTCGCTTTCGGGCAAGTTCGTCGCTTCTCATGGCGACGAGATCATCGCGCGGATGCGCAACGTCGAGTCGCGCGAGAAGGCGGAGCACCCGCTCGAGCGCCTGATGGCGATCGGGCGCGCACCCGGGGGGATGCTCGTGAAGACCACCTCGATCCATCTCGCCCGGGCAATCGGCGAGGCGCTCGAGGATGCGTACAAGGGCGACCTCGAGTTCCACTACAACCACGACGAGTGGCTGTTGCGCGTGCAGTGGAGCCGCGACTAGAAGGTGAAGGTGTACGCGGCGCCTCGATGAGGCGAACGACCCGCAGGAAGCGACGCGATCCCGCAAGAGGAAAGAAGGCGGCCATGCAAGTCCCGGTGCAGATCACGTTTCGCCACATCCGCCACTCGGACGCGGTCGAGGCCGAGGTGCGCGACAGGGCGGCGAAGGTGTCGGCGTTCTTCCCCAAGCTCACGAGTTGCCGCGTCGTGATCGACGAGGAGGGCGTGCACAGGAGCCACGGCCGTCGCTACGACGTGCGCGTGGAGTTCCACATGCCGGGCCACGAGCTCTCCATCACGCATGGCACGAATCTCGATCCTCTGTTGGCGGTGCGCGAGGCGTTCGCTGCGGCTGGCCGCAAGCTCGAGGAAGCTGGGCGCCGCTAAGACGGGCGCCAGCCGTGCGTCGTGCCGCTCGCGGCCGCGTGCTCGCGGACGCGGTCGTTCGCGTGGGCGGCCGGGCTCCTGCCCCCTCGTCGCCGTGACGACTAGAAAGAAAACGCGAGGGGCCTGCCCCCTCGTATCCTGACGACTCGCTAGACTCCACCGCGGTGCCGCCCGACCGCCGCCCGATCGACGCCCTCGCGCTCGGCCTCATGGTCGCGTTGTGCGCGCTGTGGGGCTTCACCCAGGTTGCGGTGAAGGCGGCTGCGGCGGACGTGTCGACGGGCCTGCAGGGCGCGCTGCGCTCCGCGATCGGGCTCGTCTGCCTGATGGCGTGGTCGATCGCGCGCGGGACGCCCTTTGCCTCACGCGACACGCTCGCGAGCGGGCTGGTCACCGGGGCGCTCTTCGCCGCCGAGTTCGCGTTCCTCTACGTCGGGCTCGCGCACACCACCGCGTCGCGCATGGTGGTGTTCCTCTACCTCGCGCCCGTCGTGACGGCCCTCGGCCTCGCGCTCTTCGTGCCGGGCGAGCGGCTCGCGCCGGCGCAGTGGGCGGGGGTTGCGCTCGCGTTCGCCGGCGTCGCGTTCGCCTTTCGCGGCGGCTGGTCCGTGGCCGCGTCCTCGACCTGGCTCGGCGATCTCTTCGGCATCATCGCCGCGGTGCTCTGGGGTGCGACGACGGTCTTCATCCGCGCTTCGGCGCTCTCGCGCGCGAGCGCGACCAAGACGCTCTTCTATCAGCTCCTCGTCGCGACGGTCACGTTGCCGATCGTGTCCTTTGCTGTCGGCGAGCCGGGTATCGTGCGTTGGTCGCCGGTCGCGGTCGCGAGTCTCTTCGCCCAAGGCGTGATCGTGACCTTCGCGAGCTACCTGACGTGGTTCTGGCTGCTCACGCGCTACCTCGCCGGGCGGCTCGCGGTGTTCAGCTTTCTCACGCCGCTCTTCGGCGTCGCCTTCGGCGTGCTGCTGCTCGGCGACCCGCTCACGCCGTCGTTGCTGCTCGCGGCAGCGATGGTCGCGGGCGGCATCCTGCTCGTTAACCTGCGCGGCTTGGCGATGCGGCGTGCCGTCGGCGCGCGTCGGTGACGCCACCGGTGGCGATTGCGACGACACCCGCCTCAGCGAGTGCTGCCCGCCTGGCCCCGTGACCGCACGATTGTCTTGGTCTCGACACCTTGATCTAAGGTGTCGCAGCGCGCGGGGGATATAGAGGCAAGCTGCGCTTTCGACGGGTGATCAAAATTCGGTCAGCGGAATTGTCAAGAGTGGCGTTGTCGCCCGACGCGACATATGTCCGGTGCGACAACTCGGCGTATCATTTGCGCCGCTCCGGCAGCGGGCCTTTGTCAGCCCTCGGACGAGGCCGGCGGCATCCCGTCCACACCACCTGTAGATAACTCCCGAATCAAGGAGAACACATGGCCGTCAACCTACTCGATATGCTGAGCAGCAGCATGGGCTCCGACGTGCTCGCCGCCGCCAGCAAGTACCTCGGCGAATCCGAAACGAGCACCAAGTCCGCGATGAGCTCCCTGCTCCCGGCGCTGCTTACCGGTATGTCCAACAAGTCCGCGACGCCTGCGGGCGCCGCCGACCTCTACCGCCTCGTCACCGGCCCCAACGTCGACACCGGCTTGGTGGGCAATCTCGCGAGCTTTCTCGGCGGCGGCGAGAAGACGAACTCGCTGCTCTCGCTCGGCGGTTCGCTCGCTTCGTCGCTGCTCGGCAGCGGCCCGGTGGGTGGTCTTGCCAGCTCGCTCGCCTCGCTCGCCGGCATCAAGCCCTCTGCGGCGACCAGCCTGATCGCGCTCGCCGTCCCGTATCTGTTCAGCTTCCTGAAGAAGTTCCTGCTCGACAACAAGACCGACGCCAACGGTCTCGCGAGCCTGCTCGGCGCGCAGAAGCAGTACATCGACCGCGCAGGCGTCGACTCCGGTCTTCTGCGCGCGCTCGGGCTCGGCGCACCGGCCGCCACCGCGGCGGCCGCTGCGCCGCGCGCGGCCGTGCCGCCGCCGATCTCGCGTGAGCCCGAGCGCCGCTCGGGGGGCTTCGGCAAGTGGCTGCCCTGGGTGATCGGCGCGATCGCCGCGCTGCTCCTGTGGAACTTCCTGTCACGTCCGTCCGCGCCACCTGCGCCGGCCCCGACGGCGAGAGCGCCGGCAACGACAGCACCCGCACCGGCCCCTGCTGCGACCACCATGACCGCCTTGCCGGTTGCGGTGTTCTTCGAGGTCGGCAAGTTCGACATCCTCGAGGACGGCAAGGCGAAGATCAAGGCTGCGGCCGATGCCATCAAGAGCGGCAAGGTTGGCAAGGTCGAGCTCACCGGCTTCACCGACAAGACCGGCGATGTCGCGGCGAACGAGGAGCTCGCCAAGAACCGCGCCAAGGCGGTGAAGGACGCGCTCGTCGCGGAAGGCGTGACCGAGGGCATCATCGTGATGCAGCCGCCTGCCTACGTCACGGGTACGGGCAGCGACAACCAGGCGCGCCGCGTGGAGATCAAGGCCGGCTCGTAATCCCCAAGGAGGCGGCCGGGCAGTCTCCGGCCGCATTGCGAACGCAATACGGCCCGCGCGAGCGGGCCGTTTGCTTTCGCCGTGTGGTGACGCAGCGCGTCAGAGACGCTTCAGAGGATCGGCTCCCCCACCTTCTCGCCGCGCTCGTAGACGACGTGCGCGCGACCGACGCCCCGGCCCCAGAAGTCCTTCGGTCCACCGACTTGCACGCCCGGTTCGATCCTCCAGCGGTTCGAGGGGGAGAGTCGGGGTGGTGGTGATGCGCGGAGCCGCGCACGATCCCGTGCACCCCGTCCCGACCGTGCCCCCCAGGAGGATGCGAGCCCGCCACCGCTCGCCTCTCGTCGTTGCGACGAGCGCTTCGCGACCGGGGTCCGCTCAGGGGTCCGCCCTGTGCCATGATCGTCTCCCACATCCGTCAGACGCGACAGGAAGGTCATGACAGGCGAGAGGATCAACAGGCAGTTCCGGCTCGCGGGGCGTCCGATCGGGGTGCCGAAGCGGAGCGACTGGGCCTACGACGAGGTGCCGGTGCCGCCCCTCGAGGCCGGGCAGGTGCTGGTGCAGGTCGACCTGATCTCGCTCGATCCCGCGATGCGCGGATGGATGAACGAGGGCAAGTCCTACATCAAGCCGGTCGAGATCGGCGAAGTGATGCGCGCCGGTGCCGGCGGGAGGGTGGTGGAATCGCGCAACGCTGCTTTCTCTCCGGGCGACACCGTCACCGGGGCGCTCGGCGTGCAGTCGTGGTCGGTGAGCGAGGGCAAGGGCCTGGACAAGGTCGATCTCGCGCTCGCACCGCTCGCGAAGCATCTCGGCGTGCTGGGCATGCCGGGCATGACCGGCTACTTCGGTCTGCTCGAGATCGGGCAGCCGAAAGCGGGAGAGACGGTGGTGGTGTCGGGTGCCGCGGGCGCGGTGGGGCAAGTCGTCGGCCAGGTTGCGAAGATCAAGGGCTGCCGCGCCGTCGGCATCGCCGGCGGACCCGAGAAGTGCGACTACGTCGTGCGCGAGCTCGGCTTCGACGCCTGCGTCGACTACAAGGCGGGCGACGTGAAGCGACAGCTCAGGCAGCTCACGCCCGAGGGCGTCGACGTCTACTTCGACAACGTCGGCGGGGACATCCTCGACGCGGTGCTCACGCAGATCCGCCGCAAGGCGCGTATCGTCATCTGCGGGGCGATCTCCCAGTACAACAATACGACGCCCATCAAGGGGCCGAGCAACTACCTCTCGCTGCTCGTCAACCGTGCGCGCATGGAGGGCATGGTGGTGTTCGACTGGGCACCGCGCTACGGCGAGGCAGTGAAGCAGATGGGCGAGTGGCTGCGCGAGGGACGGCTGAAGTCCCGCGAGGACATCGTCGAGGGCATCGAGCACTTCCCCGAGACGCTCCTCAAGCTGTTCACCGGCGAGAACATCGGCAAGCTGCTGCTCCGCGTGTGACCCGCACGGTGGGGACCCTGTAGCGCGCGTGTCGTGCGTGCGCTTCGACGCCGGGGCGCATCATCCGCGCCTGCCGCTTCACGGTGGGGACGACCGGGCCCGGCGGGATGCCGTGCGCGAAGGGGAGCGCGCGAGCCTGCGGTTCGCCTGCGTTCCGCGTTGATTCAGGTCAGGGCGGCGCTCGCGAGCGGCGCGCAACGTGTCGGGATCGCCCCAGCGGGCGGCCTATACTGAATCATCCTCGCGCACGGATCCCGCCATGAAAGCCCTGTTCCTCACCAACGAGTACCCGCCGCACATCTACGGCGGCGCCGGCATTCACGTCGAGTACCTCACCCGCGAGCTGGCGAGGTCGATTCCCGTCGAGGTGCGCTGTTTCGGTGACCAGAGGGTGACCGGCAACCCGGCGGCGATGGGCTTCACGCCCGACAAGAAGACCTTCGAGCGCTGCGACCCGAAGCTCAAGTCGCCGCTCTCCGCGTTCGCCAACTGCATCGCCTTCAACGCCGAGCCGGTCGACGCGTCGCTCGTCCATTGCCACACCTGGTACACGCATTTCGGCGGCATCCTCGCGCAGCGCGCCTATGGCATCCCGCTCGTAATCACCACGCACTCGCTCGAGCCGCTACGGCCCTGGAAGCGCGAGCAGCTCGGCCTCGGCTTCGACCTGTCCACGTGGGTCGAGAAGACGGCGCTCGAATCGGCGGACGCCATCATCGCCGTGTCCGAGGGCATGAAGGACGACATCCTGCGCCTCTTCTCCGTCGATGCGAAACGCATCACCGTCATCCACAACGGGATCGACACCGAGGAGTACGTCCCGGCGAAGAGCACCGACCGCATCGCGCGGCTCGGCGTCGATATCAGGCAGCCCTATGTGCTCTTCGTGGGGCGCGTCACGCGGCAGAAGGGCATCATCCACCTCGTCAACGCGATCAAGTATCTCGACCCGGACGTGCAGGTGGTGCTGTGCGCTGGCCAGCCCGACACGCCCGAGATCGGCAAGGAGATGAAGGATCTCGTCGCCGCGGTGCAGGCGCAGCGCAAGAACGTCGTCTGGATCTCGGAGTGGATCGACATCCCGACGAAGGTCGAGCTGTACTCGCACGCCGCAGTGTTCTGCTGCCCGTCGATCTACGAGCCGTTCGGCATCATCAATCTCGAGGCCATGGCGTGCGGCACGCCGGTCGTGGGCAGCGCGGTCGGCGGCATCAAGGAGATCATCCTGGACGGCGAGACCGGGTTCCTGGTGCCGCTCGAGCAGTTCCAGGAAAGCCCGTTCGAGGCGAAGGACCCCTACCGCTACGCGCGCGACCTCGCCGATCGCTTGAACAAGGTGGTGAGCGACCCGGCGCTGCGCAAGAAGATGGGCGAGGCGAGCCGCAAGCGCGCCGAGGGTGTATTCAGCTGGCGGGCTATCGCGCAGGAGACGCTGGAGCTGTACCGACGCTTGGTGAAGTGAGGCACGGCTCCCTCCCCTTCCAGGGGGAGGCTTGGGGTGGGGGTTCGTCGTCTCGGAGTTCGCGCGCCGCACCCCATCCCGTCCTTCCCCCTGAGCGGGGGAAGGGACTCATAGGAAGTAATCGAAGTCGCGCTCCGTTCGCACCTTCCGGCGGACGCGGAAGACGTGCACCGGGCTCGCCTTCGGGTCGAGCTCCACGTAGTTGCGCTGCCCCTGCCAGAGGTAGTGCGCGCCCGAGAGCAGGTCGTGCACCTGGTAGGGCTTCCCGGCGTCCACGTCGAGCAGTTCGAGATCGAGCTCGACCCAGCCGGCCTGGCGGTGATGCGGATCGAGGTTCGCGACGACGACGATGACGTTGGACGCATCGTCCGTCGACTTGCTGTAGCAGAGCAGCGAGTCGCTCTCGGTGCGGTGGAAGCGCAGGCTCCAGTCCGACTGCAGCGCCGGGTTCTCGCGGCGGACGCGGTTGAGGACCGCGATGTACTCGCGCAGGCTCTCGGGCCGGTCGAGAGCCCAGTCGCGGATCTGGTACTTCTCGGAGTGCAGGTACTCCTCGCTGCCCGGGTCGCGCGGCAGGTGCTCGAGCAGCTCGTACGCCGGGCCGTAGATGCCGTAGCTCGCTGCGAGCGTCGCGGCGAGCGCGACGCGCAGCATGAACGCCGGCCGTCCGCCGAACTGCAGGAACTCGGTCAGGATGTCGGGCGTGTTCGGCCAGACGTTCGGACGGAAGTATTCGCGCGAGCTGTGCTTGGAGAGCTCGGTGAAGTACTCCGTCAGCTCCTGTTTGGTGTTCCGCCACGCGAAGTAGGTGTAGGACTGCGTGTAGCCGAGCTTCGCGAGCCGATCCATGATCTTCGGCCGGGTGAACGCCTCGGCGAGGAATATCGTGTCCGGGTGCTCGCGCTGCACAGTCGTGATCAGCCATTCCCACATCGGGAACGGCTTGGTGTGCGGGTTGTCGACGCGGAAGATCTTCACGCCCTGCTCGACCCAGAAGAGGAAGATGCTGCGCAGCTCCTCCCACAGCGGCTGCCAGTCGACGGTCTCGAAGTCGAACGGATAGATGTCCTGGTACTTCTTGGGCGGGTTCTCCGCGTACTGCACCGTGCCGTCAGGCCGCCAGCGGAACCACGACGGATGCTCCTTCACGTACGGATGGTCGGGCGCGCACTGGAACGCGATGTCCATCGCCACCTCGATGCCGTGCGTCTTCGCCCTGGCGATGAAGCGCTTGAAGGAGTCGAGCGTGCCGAGCGGGCCGTGCACCGCCTTGTGCCCGCCTTCGGCGGCCCCGATCGCCCACGGGCTGCCCACGTCGTCGGCTTCCGCGACGAGCGCGTTGTTCTTGCCCTTGCGGAACTTGATGCCGATGGGATGGATGGGCGGCAGGTAGAGCACGTCGAAGCCCATCTCCGCGATGTAGGGCAGTCGCGTCTCGCACGCCTCGAACGTGCCGTGCGCACCGCCCGGGGGCACCACGGAGCGCGGGAACATCTCGTACCAGGTGCTGAAGCGTGCGCGCTCGCGGTCGACGTGCACCTTCAGTTCGGGGGCGTAGGTCGTCGCCAGACGCCTGTCGGCATAGCGGTCCATCAGCTCGCCGAGCAGCGGGTCGGTCGCGAGGCGCTTGGCTTCCTCGGGCTTCGCGCGCCCGAGCTGCTCCGCATGCTCCTCGAGCTGCTTCCTCGCCGCGCCGCTCGCACGTGCCGCGGCCTCACGGACGAGGTTGGCGCCGATGAGGAGCGCGAGTGCGATGTCGGCGACGTCCGTGCGGCGGCCGAGGTCGTGGCGCCAGGTGTGGAAGTGATCGACCCAGGATGTCACCGTGTAGACGTACTTTCCGAGCTCGCTCACGGTGAAGCTCGCGCGCCAGGCGTCGTTGCCGAGCGCGGTCATCTTCACCTCGGTCCAGTCGACCGCGCCTTCCGCACGGTGGAGCAGCAGGCAGCGGATGACATCGTGGCCGTCCGTAAAGGCGTCCGCCTCCACGACCACGACCTCGCCAACCGTGCGCTTGATCGCGAAGCGCCCGCCGTCCACGCATGGGCTGACGTTCTCGACCACGACGCGCGCGCGGCCTTCGCCCGCGAGGCTCGGCGGCGGGAATCGGCTCGCCTGCGGCTGCCGTTGGCCGCCGACCGGAGACGCCTTCGTTGCCGCAGGAGCCGCCCCGGCCGAGGACGCCTGCTTCGTCGGGGCGACCTCCTTCACGGGCGCAGCAGTCGTGGCAGGGGCAGGGTCCTTCGCGGGCGCGGTGTCCTTCGCGGGGGCTGCGTCCTTCAGTGAGGACGTCTCCTTCACGGGGGAGGCATCTTTCGCCGCCGCGGGAGCGCTGTTGTCGGCGGCTTTCGCTGCATCGGTACGCGTTTCGGTCGGTTTCATCGCTTGCCCGGTCCCTTGAGGAACACCGCGCCGAGCGGCGGGAGGTTGAGCGCCAGCGAGTGGTAACGTCCGTTCGCGCCCACCGGCGCGGCGGTCACGCCGCCGAAGTTGCCGACGCCGCTGCCGCCGTAGAACGGCGCGTCGCTGTTGAGGATCTCGCGCCAGTGCCCGCCATGCGGCACGCCGACGCGATGGCTCATGCGCGGCACCGGCGTGAAGTTGGCCACGACGAGGACGGTGTCGCCGCCGCGGTCGCGCCGCAGGAAGCTGATGACGCTGTGGGTCGAGTCGTGCACGTCGATCCACTCGAAGCCGTCGCGCTCGAAGTCGAGCGCGTGCAGGGCGGGTTCCTCGCGCATGCAGCGATTGAGGTCCTGCACCCACTGGCGCATGCTGCCGTGCTCGGGGTACTGCAGCACCTGCCACTCGAGCGGTTCCTCGTGGCTCCACTCGCGCCGCGTGCCGAATTCCCCGCCCATGAAGAGCAGCTTCTTGCCCGGGTGCGCCCACATGTAGGCGTACAGCAGCCGCAGGTTCGCGAACTGCTGCCACGAGTCACCCGGCATCTTGCCGAGCAGCGAGCCCTTGCCGTGCGCCACCTCGTCGTGCGACATCGGCAGCAGGAAGTTCTCGTTGAACGCGTACCAGATGCTGAAGGTGAGCGTGTTGTGGTGATGGTGACGGTGTATCGGATCCTCGCTGAAGTACTCGAGCGTGTCGTGCATCCAGCCCATGTTCCACTTCATGCCGAAGCCGAGGCCCCCGTCCTTCGCCGGGCGCGAGACCAGCGGCCAGTCGGACGACTCCTCGGCGATCATCTGCACATCGGGATGATCGCGGTACACCGCCTCGTTGACCGTTCGCAGGAACTCGATGGCTTCCAGGTTCTCGCGGCCGCCGTGGCGATTCGGAATCCACTCCCCCGGCTTGCGCGCATAGTCGAGGTAGAGCATCGAGGCGACGGCATCGGCGCGCAGGCCGTCGACGTGGTAGCGGTCGAGCCAGAAGAGGGCGCTGCTCGCGAGGAAGCTGCGCACCTCGTGGCGCCCGTAGTTGAAGATGTAGCTGTTCCACTCCGGGTGGAAGCCCTGCCGCGGATCCTCGTGCTCGTAGAGGTGGGTACCGTCGAAGAGCGCGAGGCCGTGCGCGTCGTTGGGGAAGTGGGACGGCACCCAGTCGAGGATCACGCCGATGCCGAGCTGGTGCATGTGGTCGACGAGGTACATCAAGTCCTGCGGCTCGCCATAGCGCCAGGTCGCAGCGAAGTAGCCGGTGGTCTGATAGCCCCATGAGCCGTAGAAGGGGTGCTCGGTGACCGGCATCAGCTCGACGTGCGTGAAGCCCATGTCGCGGACGTAGGCGCCGAGGCGATGCGCGATCTCGCGATAGTTCAGGAACGACCCGTCGTCGGCCCGCTGCCACGAGCCTAGGTGCACCTCGTAGATCGAGATCGGTGCCTCGGCGGCGTTGCGGCTGCGCCGGGTCACCATCCAGTCGCCATCCTGCCAGTCATAGTCGAGGTGCCATACCCGCGAGGCGGTGCCCGGAGACGGCTCAGCGGCGAAGGCGAACGGATCGCCCTTGTCGACCTCGACGCCGTCGCGCTGCGACAGGATGTAGTACTTGTACAGTGCGCCGTGTCCGACGCCCGCCACGAATGCCTCCCAGACGCCGGAGCCATCGGACCGCGGGTGCATCGCGTGGGCATGGCGGTTCCACCCGTTGAAGTCGCCGATCACGCTCACCGCGCGCGCGTTCGGTGCCCACACCGCGAAACGGGTGCCGGCGGTGTCGTTCTCTTGCGTGAGATGCGCGCCGAACTTCTCGTACAGCCGGACGTGCCGGCCTTCCCGGAATAGGTATACGTCCTCGCCGGTGAGGATCCTGGAGCCTGCGTCGGTCATCTGGAGTTGGCCTTTTGAGCGGGGCGGCCGCGACGGATCGTGCCTCGAGCGGGCGTCTTGGCGTGTCGTAGATCCGGCGGGCCAAGTAGAGTGGCCTGGAAGCGACGAGCTGGCATCGCCGCAGCCGCTATTGTCGCTCATTCGCTCGCAGCACGGCATCCGCGTTGGCGGGCAGCGTGCAACACCGCTGCCACGCGACGAAAGCAGCGTTCGGCGCAAGCCTTGCGCCGCGCGGCTACAGTACCGCCTCGAAGAGCGTCAGCGCGTCGAGAACGCGGTCGACCCGGACGAGCACTGCAGCCGCGGTTTCCCGGTCGTAGCGGTCGTCCGGGATGAAGTCGACGTCGCCGTAGGACGCGAGCTCACGCTCCTTGCGCAGGGCCCGAGAAGTCTGCGCCAGATCGTCGAGGCGGTCACCGAGAGAGTCGGGCAGTCGACCGGCATTCGCGAGGAGCAGGTCGCCGACATCGTGCCACTTGGGCGGGTCGACGCCGGCAGCCCGCAGCATGCCCTTGAGCACGAGCTCAACCAGCTCTTGCGACTCGCGCACGACATCCGCGAACGCTCCCTCCTCGAAGAGGACCTCCAGCGCCTTGCGCCGTTTGCGTGCCCTTCCGAAGTCGCTGCGTACGAGCTCGTCGGCGGTCATCCCTGACAGCTCGATCTTGTCGCCCGGCTTGAACGTGGGCGTGAGGCGCCAGTAGTAGCCGCCCTGGAACGGGATGCGCTCGGCGCCCATCGCCTTCAGCCGCGCAGCGAGGCCGGCGAGGTAGGAGGCCAGGCAGGCATCGCGGTCGTAGAGGACGCGCGCCTCGTCCGGCATGTCGAGGAACAGGAAGTTGCCGTGCTCGAGCTCCGCGCGGGTCTTGAACACGCCCGAGAGAAAGGTATCGACGCCGTGCCGGCGCGCTTCCGTGAACGCCGGAGCCATGCGCTTCTCGACCGCCTCGAACTCGGCGGCGCGCGGCATGCGCCCCTTCGGCAACGGCTCGGCGACGATCAGCAGGTCGACGTCCGAGTCCGACCGCATCGTGCCGCGGGCCACCGAGCCGTAGAGCGCGAGCGACCACAGACGGTCCCCGTACACGGCGGGGACGGCCTCGCGCAGAGCGGCGATCAACGACTCGAAGGCGTCCTTCAGCACGGCTCCATCGTAGCCGACGCGGGCACCGGCCGCCTGCAAAACGACGCCCCGTTCGTACCGCACGCGCGCGGCCGGCGCGGTTCGAGATGGATGCGCGGCGCGCGGAACGAATCGCGCGCCGGTTCTATAATCCCGCCGCCGACGCACGCGGCTCGACGACCCCCGATCCGTCCGCGGTGCGACGACCCTCGATTCGTCCGCGGCGCAAGCCGGGATCGCATCGGGCGGGCCCTCCGCCCCAAGAGCGGCGGCCGCGCCACCGCACCCATGACCGACCTTCGCCAGGACCGACTCCCGCTCGTCGACGCGCTCAAGGCGATCGCCTGCCAGGTGATCGTCCTGCATCACCTCGCGTTCTACGGGCCGATGTCCGACCGCGTCGAGGTGTTGGCGCCGGCGCTCGTCGCAGCGCTCTCGGATCATGGCCGCCTTGCGGTGCAGGTCTTTCTCGTCGTCGCCGGATTCCTCGCGGCGCGCGCGCTCACGCCCAAGGGGCAACTTCGTACCACGGCACCCCTCGCGACCGTCTTCCGGCGGTATGTCCG
>Ga0114939_10000977_pt1 | contig 23264 bp, 22 predicted proteins | sample AshMeaCrysSpring_FD_87196 | JGI IMG/M metagenome (GOLD analysis project Ga0114939, IMG submission 87196) | Groundwater microbial communities from Big Spring, Nevada to study Microbial Dark Matter (Phase II) - Ash Meadows Crystal Spring | ecosystem: Environmental > Aquatic > Deep subsurface >...
CGTCATCAGCTGGTCGAGGTACTTGGCGCCCGCGTGGATGTTGGGCTCGATCTGGCGGATGTCGCCGACCGCGAGCTCCTTTCCGGTGGACGGCATCAGCTGCATCACCCCGATCGCGCCGACCGCGCTCTTCGCCTTCTGGTCGAGGCGCGACTCCTGGTATCCCTGTGCCGCGAGCATCAGCGGATCGAAGGCGTATTGGTCCCCGTATTGCTCGAAGATCGCGAGCGTCTGCTCGAAGCGCTTCCATTCGTCGGTGCGCGTCGGGTCCTGGATCTGCCTGATCCGCTTCATGTACTGCGCGGAGCGATAGTTCGCGACACCCTGCTTGACGAGGTGCTCACGGTAGAAGTCCATGACTGCGTCGTGGAGCCCCGGGCTCCCCTTGCGGATCGCCCAGCCGGTGCGGCCATCGTCGCGCAGCACGAGGTCGTCGCGAACCCTGATCGCCGGCAGCACCTGCGCCCACATCTCGGCCTTCCAGTCGTCCACCACGACGACGTCGAGCAGCCCGGCGTTCAGCATCTCGAGCTTGTCTTCGTCCTCGAGCGCGACCGGCAGCCGCTCGATGCGGACCGGCGGGCGCTTCTCGGCGGCGAAGCGGCGGTTCAGCGCCGCGACGCTTTCGTAGTAGCTGGTGCTCGGGCGGACCGAAATCGTCTTGCCGGAGAGGTCGTCGAGCGTGGGCAGCTCCGGTGCCTTCGGACCGGTGACGATGATCTCGCGCACGGCCCGGTAGTCGTCCGGTGCCACGAAATCGACGGACTTGAGACGGGTCTCCGTGACGGTCAGGTTGCCGGCGGCGATGTCGCCGACGCCCGCATTGAGCTGCGGCAACAGCTTTTCGCGCGTCGTCGGGATCACGAAGACGGTGACCGGCCGCTTGTCCTTGACGTATTTGCGGTTGACGTAGCGTTCGAAGTCCCGGATCGTCTCGACGGTGATGCCACGCTCGACGCCCTTGTCGACGAAATACAGCGTACGGCTGTACGGCACGAGGACGCGGATGATCTTGCGTTCCAGCATCTGCTGGAAGTCGCCCTTCCACGGCTCGTTGCGCATGTCGAGAGCGCGCTCCACGGCGGCGGCACCCGCAGGCGGAGACTGAGCGAACGCCGGCCCGGCCACCAGCGCCGCGACCAGGAACGGCAGGAAACGCAGAACCCCGCGCATGGCCCCTCCTACTCCTCCGGCGGATTCTCCTCCGCGCTCCAGCGGCGACGGTGCATGTCCTCGGCCGCGGCGCGGACACCCGCGTGCCGGTTCGAGAGCAGCAGCGAGGACGGATCGCAGACGCGCGCCCGGATGACGCCGAGGTCGACCGCGGCGTCGAACAGGCTGGGGTACCAGCGCTGCCACTCCGGAAATATGGCGTCGACTCGCTCCTTGAGCGTCATGGCGCGGAGTGTGCCGCCGGAGCATGACCTCGGCAACCCGGGCCGCGCGGAGGGGTGACCCGCGTCACCCGGCGGCCCAGGCCGCGAGCTTCGAGCAGGCGCCGGGGTCCGTCAGCAGCACGAATGCGAGGCCCGTCAGCGCGCCGCCGAGATGGGCGTCGTGGTTGATGCGCCCGCGCGCCTCGCGGGCCGAGTACCAAGAGTAGGCGACGTAGCCGATCGCGAAGAGCGGCGCCGGGATCGGCACGGGGATCGGGATGATGAAGAGCTTCTGCCAGGGGAAGTAGACGATCGAGGCGAACAGCACCGCCGAGATCGCGCCCGACGCGCCGAGCGAGGCGTACTCCGGATTGTTGCGGTGCTTCAGGAACGTGCCCACGTCGCTCACGACCAGTGCCACGAGGTAGAGCGCGAGGAACCGTGCGCTGCCGATCTGCCGCTCGAGCTGAAAGGCGAAGAAATAGAACGTGATCAGGTTGAAGATCAGGTGCGGCAGGTCGGCATGCACGAATCCGCTGGTGACGGCCGTCTCATACTGTCGACGGCGCAGGAACCAGTACGGCCGGAACAGGCTGCGCTCGATGATGCCGGGCGCGCCGTAGAGCCCCGCGAGGCTCACGCCGGCGGTGACGAGCAGGATGACGAGTGCGACGCTCATCGCGCGTCAGTGCTCGACGAAGACGAGCGCATCGGTGTCGAAGCCGAGCGCTTTGGCACGCGCGACCAGCCGCTCGACCTCGGCTCGCGGCGGGTCGGGCTGGCGCGCGAGGATCCACAGGTACGACCGGTTCGGGCCGACCACAAGTGAGTACTGGTACGCGGGGTCGAGGTCGACCACATTGTAGCCGCCGTAGAACGGCCCGAAGAACGAGACCTTCAGCTGCCCGACGTCGCGGGCGCCGACGAACTTCGCGCGGCCGCTCGCCTCGTCCCACTCGCCCTTCTCCGCGCTGAAACCGCGATTGAGGACCCCGATGCCGCCGTCGTCGCGCGCCGTGTAGGTCGCCGTCACCTTGCTGAGGCCACGCTCGAAGCTGTGGTCGAGCCGCGCGATCTCGTACCAGGTGCCGAGGTAGCGCTCGGCGTCGAAACCGCGCACGGGCTCGACTCCGTCGGGGATCTGCGCGCAGCCGGCGAGCACGATGCACGCGATGCAGGTCAGGAACGTGTTTCTCACGCTAAGGTGCCTCCCGGATGGCGAATTTTCAATTTTCTCACTTAACGACGCCGTCCTCACGGGGAAAGTCACGATGACCGGCGCTCACCCCCTTTCTATAAGGGATTCATCGGCCTGGAAGCGGCCGCCAGCGACGAGGCTGTCATGAAGGGATTCTCGACCGGGTTCGCCGTTGCCTGTCTGCTCGCGATTCCCTGCCAGGCGTTCGCGCAGTCGCCGCCGCCCGATTCAGGCGGCTTCTACGTCGGCGCGGGCGGGGCCTGGTCCACGGTCAGCGTGGAGATCGCCGGCTACTACGACGACGACTATTGCGGCCTGTGGGGCTGCAGCTATTACGAGGACGGCGACGGAGGCTACGGCTACACGGCGCACGCGGGCTACCGGTTCATGCCCTACCTTGCCGCGGAGGTGAACTACGTCGATCCCGGACTGATCCGTTACAACCAGGGCCAGGTGATCGTGGAGGGCTTCCCGGGCGTGTACAAGGGCAAGGCCTCGCTCGACATCACCGCCTGGGAGGTCTCGCTACTCGGCATCCTGCCGTTCGCGGACTGGTGGGAGGTCTACCTTCGTGCCGGGGTCGGCTTCTGGCAGGGGGAGAACGACCAGCGCCTGGTCAGCATCTCGGACGGGTCGGTGCTGAACGGCCGCAACGACGCGGACGGAACCGACTTCCTGTTCGGCCTCGGCATCGGCTTCGTGCCGACGCCAGGCTGGGCGTTCCGACTGGAATTCCAGACCCTTACCATTGACGGCGAGGTGCTCTACACGAAGAAGGACGCGTCGCTCGACTCGGTGCTGTTCGAGGTCGAGTACAGGTTCTGAAGGCAGGCCCGGAACGCTCAGGCCTTCAGTGACGTCACGCCGACCACGCCCTTGGCGCGCGGGGGAATCTTCGCGATCTTCGCCGCGGCCTCGGCCTTGACGCGCTCGAGCAGCGCGGGATCGCGCAGCAGTTCTTCGGCACGCGCGTTCTTCTCCGCGACGAGCTCGTCGGAGAGCAGTTCGCCGAAGCTGCGCAGGGGTGCGATCGCGAGTCCGTGCTTGCGGAAGAGCCTGTAGATCTCCTTCACCTTCGTCGGAGGCACGTCGCGGCCGAGCGTGAAGCACTCGTAGCGCTCCTCCATCGTGAGGAGCGCCGCCTCCGCGAGGCAGGCGTAGGCCACGCCCGGCGGCAGGCCGATGTCGAAGCTGAAACGCGCGGGTCCGGGCAGCACGATCTCGCCGCTCTCGACGACGAGCACGTCGGGACGCGTCGCGGCCTCCTCCTTGGAGATGTCGGGCGGCAGGGCGACGTCGAGGATCACGGCGCCCGGCTTGCACTGGCTCACGTCGAGCACGCGCTGCCCGAAAGCCGAGGTCGCGGTCACGATCAGGTCGCACTCGCCGACCCAGCGGTTCGTCGTGAGATCGACCTCAACCGTCGCATCCGGCGTTTCCGCCAGGATCTTCTGCCGCAACGCCGCCAGCCGATCGGGCTCGATGGACACGAGCACGACATCCTTCACTGCGGCGGCGAGCAGGCGCGAGCACACCGAGCCGATCGCGCCGGTCGCGCCCACGACCATCGCCTTGCCTTTCGCGAGGTCGCGCCAGCCCATGCGCTTCGCCGTGAGCTTCGCCGTCTCGAGGGTCGCCGCAATGGTGAGACTGTTGCCGGTCGTGACGGGAATCGTCGCCCGCTTCGCGACCGTCACGCCCGCGTCTCCGACGACTTTCGTGAAGGCGCCGAGGCCGACGATCTTCGCGCCGCGCTCGGCGGCGTCCTTCACGGCCTGGTTGAGGCGCGAGTAGGTGAACTCCGGCGCGCGCGTGAGCATCTGGCGCGGCGTGGCGCCGAGGGCGTAGATGAGTCCATCGACCGGTCGGCCGGTCGCCTGCGAGCGCCCGCCCTTCACGTTCCCGACGAGACGGCCGGGCATGTACGCCGCGGCATACTCCATCCACCCCCGCGGCAGCTTCCGGGTCCAACGGTAGCGCGGGTGGTTGCCGAGGTAGTCCACGGTCAACGGGTGCAGGACGAACGCGAACCGGCTCATGGTGCGCAAATATCGCGCAGGCGCCGCCGGGCGAGAATCTGGGATAACCGAGCCGGGCTAAGCGTTGCCGCGGCTTCGGCGCGGGCGAACCGCAGGTCAGCCCTTCAGCCGGAGTTCGCCCGCAAGCTCCGGCCGCCGGCCTCGCTTGCCCGCGTAGAACTGCCGCATCGTCGCCATGTCGCGCTCACGGTCGCCGGTGAACCGGACGTACGTGTCCATGCCGACGGTCCTCGATCCGTAGTCGATGTAGGCCAGCGCCACGGGCAGGTCCCCGCCTGTGGCGAGGTGGTAGAAGCCGGACTTGAGGTGATCGGTGTGGGAGCGGGTTCCTTCCACGGCGATCGCGATCCACATCCACTCGCGCCGCCGGTACTCGTTCAGCAGGGCCTCGACGAAACCCACCGACGCGCGGCGATCGAGGGCGATGCCCCCGATGCTCTCGAGCAGGCGCCTGAACGGCGGCCGGAACATCTCCGCCTTGCCCACCCAGTTCGCCGGCAGACCGTTGCCGATCCTGAACAGCACGCCCAGCAGGAAGTCCCAGTTCGAGGTGTGCGGGTAGACGACGATCACGCCCTTCGGCTCCGGCGGCCACACGAACGACGAGCGCCAGCCGGCCAGGCGCAGCAACCCGAGCGCGAGGCGCTGCAGCACGGTCGGCCTTCGCGTGGCGGCATCACCCGGACTCGGCATGCCGGCAGCATGGCACAGCCCCGGGGAACATGGCATCCGCGCGCGCCGGAATCCTCGTTTCGCTTCTGCAATACGCGTATAAGGTCGCAGGGCCCCGGGACATCCGGCCAGAATAGGTCCGTGTCGACGGGATCCCGGACAGAACCATAAATCATCGATTCGAAGAGGGAGAAATCACATGAACTCAATCATGCACAGAGCCGTGCTGTCGATCGTTGCCGTGGCGGCTTGCCAGACGGCCTACGCCGGGGACGACCCGAAGGTTGCCGCGGAAGTCATGGCGCTCGCTCGATCGCAGTGGGCGGCCGAGGTTCAGGGCAAGAGCGTCGCGGAACAGTCGGTCTCGATGGCGGACGACTACACCGAGTTCAATCCGCTCTATCCGGTGCGGATCGACGGCAAGGCCGCGAACATGGCGCTGTACGAGGCCGATTCGAGCTCCGGCAGCCGCTCGGTCACCGGCGACATGATGAATCCGAAGGTGCAGGTCTACGGCGACGTCGCGATCCTGACCTACAACTACGTCGGCGTGAATCGCGACAAGGACGGCAAGACGAGCAGCAGCGCGGCAAAATCGACCCGCGTCTACGCGAAGCAGGGTGGCGCCTGGAAGCTCGTGCACGCGAACTTCGCGCCGGTCGTGGCCCAGGACTGACGCTCGCTAGCGTTTCTGCCGGCGCTTGAGGGCTCCGACGAAGCCCTCGAGCGTCGGCGAGACGGCGCCCGGGGGGACCATCACCTCGATCAGCTGGAAGCGGCCGCGGGTCCCGGCCGCCCGCTCGAGCGCGTCCGCGAGCCCTCGCCGTGTGGTGACGCGCACGCCATCTCCGCCGAGCGACGCCGCGGCGTCGGCGAAGTGCCAGTCGTCGAGCGAGTTGAAGCGCGACTCCGGCTGGAATATGCGCAGCATCTCCCAGCTGGTGTTGTTCATGACGATGACGAGGGGATCCCAGCCATTGCGGCGACAGTTCCCGAGTTCCCAGCCGGTCATCTGAAAGGCGCCGTCCCCGACCAGCACGAGCGGACGACGGTTCGTCGCCGCCTGCAGGCCGAGTGCCGCCGGGACGCCGAATCCCATCGAGGCGTAGTAGCCCGGCGCGACGATCTCGGTGTTCTCGATCTCGAAAGCCGTGAACATGCAGTCGCCGCAGTCGCTCGCCACCGGCATCCGGCCACGGCGCGCAAAGAGGTCGTTCACGGCCCGCGCGATGTCGACGGGCGCCACGGGACTGTCGTCGGCCTCCAGCCCGCGCGGATAGAGCGTCGGCTGCCCGGCCGGGCGCAGCGGCTGGCCCGCGACACGGCGCGAGAGCTCGGCCACGAGCGCGGCGAGCGGAATGTTGCCGTAGCGATGGAAGCCCATCGACACCGCGCGGTCGGCGGCGACGATGCAGTTCCTTCGATCGACCCGCCCTTCGGATACCCCGAAATTCGTGTCCGAGAGAATGACCCCGAAGAGCAGCAGGCAGTCGGACTCCTCGACGGGCCGCCCGACGTCCGGGTGGGCCGTGAGACCGAGGTAAGTCCCGAGGACGGGCACCTGGCTGCTCGCGAGCAGTCCGCGGCCCATGAACGAGGTGACCACCGGCACGTGGAGCCGGCGCGCCAGTTCGGCGATCTGTGACTCGACTCCGAAACGGCGTACTTCGACGCCGACCATCATCACCGGACGCGCTGCCTGCGCCAGCCGCTCCATGATCTCGTCCGCCGCCGCCGCGACGGCCTCGGGATCGAACGGAGCTTCCGGCAGCGGTTCGACCTGCTCGCACGCATCGAACACCCGGTCCCTGGGCAGTTCGAAGTACACCGGGCGGGACTGCACCAGGCAGTTGCGCAGCACGCGCGCGATGTCCGCCGGCGCGCGCGCCGGATCGTCGAGCAGGGCCTGGTCGCAGGTGATCTCGCGATAGATCGCAAACTGCGACTCGAGGCGCTTGACCTGGTGGTGCAGCAGCAGCCCCGCGCGTCCCTCGTTACTGCCCGGCGCGCCTGAGATCACCACGACCGGCGACTTCTCCGCGTAGGCCGCCGCGACCGGATTCACCATGTTGAGCGCGCCCGCGCCGTAGGTGACCGCGGCGACGCCCGGCGCGCAGCTGATGCGTGCCGCCGCGTCGGCCGCGAAACCGACGGACGGCTCATGGCTCAGCGTGTGCAGCGGCAGGATCCCGGACTCCTCGACCACCTTGAAGAACTGCAGCACGAAGTCGCCCGGGATGCCGAACACCTGGCGCGCGCCGTGGCCCCAGAGCGCCGTGAGCAGGGACTCTGCGAGGTTCATGCCGTGCTTCCCGCTTGACGATCAACGCCGCATTGTCGCGGGTCGTGTCCGCGCCGGATGCCCGCACAAACCGAGACGCATCGCGGTGCGACTCATGCTGCGGCCCTGAAGCGGTCCTCATACAATGGCGCCGCGATGCCAAATAGCGAAATCCGCGGCGCCGGGACTCCAGCGCGCCACTCCAGCGTCTCGATCGCGCTCGCCGGCAGCGGCGGCGCGGGAGTCATGACGGCCGGCAACATGCTGCTCGAGGCAGCCGCGCACGCAGGCTATTACGCCCTGATGACGCGCTCGTCCGGCCCACAGATCCGCGGCGGCGAGGCAGCCGCGATGATCCGCATTGCCTGCCACCCGGTGGAGTGCATGGATGATCACTTCCACGTGCTCGCCGCCGTGGACTGGGAAAACGTGCACCGCTTCGGATCCGAGATCCCGCTCGGCGAGGACAGCCTCATCGCCGGCGATCCAGACCAGGGCGAACCGCACGAGGTCTTCACACGCAGCGGCGCGGCGCGCTCAGAGGTACCGCTCAAGAAACTCGCGAAGGCCATTCCCGAGGGCCGGCCCAACATGCTTCTGCTCGGCTACGTCGCGGCGCTCGTCGGCCTGCCCGAGGAGGCAGTCGCGCGCGCGGTCGAGAAGTCGCTCGCGAAGCGCCCGGCTGCGCTCACGCCCAGCGTCGCGGCGGTCGCCGCCGGCCGGGAGGCCGCCGCCGGCGTCGAGCGTCGCTTTCCGCTCGAGACGGCCCCCGGCCGCGGATCGAAGCGCTGGCTGCTCACGGGCAACGAGGCCGCCGGCTACGGCGCGATCAAGGGCGGCGTGCGATTCGTCGCGGCGTACCCAATCACGCCCGCGACGGAACTCCTGGAGTGGATGAGTCCGGCCCTCGCGGAAGTGGGCGGCACGCTGGTGCAGGCCGAGGACGAGCTCGCGTCGATCAACATGGCGATCGGCGGCTCCTATGGCGGCGTGCCGTCGCTCACGGCGACCTCCGGTCCCGGGCTCGCGCTCATGGTCGAGGCGCTCGGCCTCGCCGTCGCCTCCGAGACGCCGATCGTGGTCGTCGACGTGATGCGCGTCGGCCCCTCGACCGGCATCCCGACCAAGTCCGAGCAGGGCGACCTCAACATCGCGATCCACGGGTTGCACGGCGACGCGCCGCACCTCGTGCTCGCGCCGAACTCGGTGGGCGACTGCCTGCGCACGACGCAGTGGGCGGTGCAGCTCGCCGAAGCGCTGCAGACACCCGCCATCGTGCTGTCGGACCAGTTCTTCGGACAGACCCGCGCCGTCGTCGACGCGCCGGGCGAGTTCGTGTCGAACGTCCCGGCGAGGTCCGTCGCGGCGGCGAACGCACCGGGCTACAGGCGCTACGCGTTGACGCCCGAGGGCGTGTCGCCCATGGCGATCCCGGGCACGGCCGGCGTCACCTACACGGCGGACGGGCTCGAGCACGGGGAGCGCGGCACGCCCTCGTCCCAGGGGTCGGATCACCTGGCTCAGCTCGACAAGCGCCGTCGCAAGCTCGAGCTGTTCGATTTCGGCGAGCACTGGGCGGACGTCGAGGGCGACGGCGACCTGGCGGTCATCACCTTCGGCAGTTGCACCGGCATCGTGCGCGAAGGCCTCGCGCGCGCGCGCGCCGAGGGCCTCGCGGCGCGGCTGATCTCGATGCGCCTGCTCTCTCCAGTGCAGCCGGTGCGCCTCGCCTCCGCGCTCGAGGGGGTGCACAAGGTGCTGGTGATCGAGCAGAACCACACTGGCCAGCTCCACCGGCACCTGCGCGCGGAGTACGAAGTGCCCGGGCGGATGAGCGCGCTGCACCGACCGGGCGCCCTGCAGTTCAACCCCGGCGAGATCCATCGCCACCTGATCGAGTGGAGCCGCTCATGAGCGAGACCCTCACGCACACGGACTTCAAGTCCGACATCAAGCCGGTGTGGTGCCCCGGCTGCGGCGACTTCGGAGTGGTGAACGCGCTCACCAAGGCGCTCGCGAAGATGGAGCTGCGGCCCGAGAACGTCGCGGTCGTCTCGGGCATCGGCTGCTCGTCGCGCATTCCCGCCTACACGACCTGCTACGGATTCCACGGCGTACACGGCCGCGCGCTCGCGGCCGGCACCGGACTCAAGATCGCGCGGCCGGACCTCACGGTCATCGTCACGGGCGGCGACGGCGACGGCTACTCGATCGGCGGCAACCACTTCCTGCACGCCTGCCGCCGCAACGTCGACATGACCTACATCGTGATGGACAACCGCGTGTACGGCATGACCAAGGGCCAGCCCTCGCCCACCACCGAGCCCGACTGGGACTCGAAGCTCTCCCCCGACGGGACCGGCCTGCGCGAGTTCCACCCGATGGTCATCGCACTCTCTTCCGGCGCGAACTTCATCGCGCGCGCGTTCACGGGTGATCCGAACGGCCTCGCGGACGTGATCGTGCAGGCGATCAGGCATCCGGGCTTCTCGTTCGTCGAGGTGCTCTCACCCTGCGTGACGTTCCGGCCGGAACAGCGGGACTGGAAGAAGATCGTGAAGCCAGACGCGATCAAGACGACCTCCGACATCGCGCGGGCGGCCCGTCGCATGCTGCGCGACACGGGATTCGACCTCGGGGTGCTCTACGCCGGCGACCGCAAGCCGTACGCACCGCGCGGCGCGCGGGCGAACCGCGACCCCGGCGTTCTCGAAGCGAGGTTCGGGTTGTGAAGAAGACGAAACTGCCGAGGTCGGTCGCGGAATTCATGGCGTACGCCTACGCGATGGAAGTCGAGGCGTCCGAACGCTACGCGGAACTCGCCGAGCAGATGGACACGCACCACAACCGCGAGGTGTCCGAACTCTTCGCCAGGCTCGCGCGCATCGAGGGCAAGCACCGCGACCAGATCGCGGCGCAGATGGGCTGGACGCGCCCGCCCGACACGAGTTCGTTCCGCTGGGAGACGCCCGAGGGCCCGGAGACGACCGACTACAGCGACCTGCACTACCTCATGCAGCCGTACCACGCCCTCAAGCTTGCCGAGCACAACGAGCGGCGGGCGGCGGAATTCTTCGAGAGTTTCGCGGCGGCGAAGCTGCCGGCCGACGTGCGCGCCGCCGCGGCCGGGATGGCCGGGGAGGAACGCGAGCACGTGCGGCTGATCAGGGAGTGGCTGGCGCGCTATCCGGAGCCCGAGCCGGGCTGGGACGAGGATCCGGACCCGCCGGCGGTGGCGGACTGACCTCCGACGGGACGACGAACGCCGGCATCGCCTGCTCGGTCTCCGCCCCCTCTGCCGGGGCGGCCTGCGGCGCGCGTTCCTCGATCTCGATCTCCATGAATTTCTGCATGCTGGTCAGGAACCTATCGAATCCGACCAGCACCGTGAGCACCAGCGCCAGGGCGAGTGCGAGCGCGATCGAGTGCTGCACGAAGCGCCGCGGCTTCTCCTCCGGCGGCCGGTCCGCCTGCGCGCGAAACCGGTCCATCAGGGCGCGCTCCACCGTCGCACGACGGTCCGTGCCGTTCTTGGCGTCTGGTTGCGTTCCCTGAAGCGGTTCCTGGTTCACTGGGCAGGCTTTCATGGTCGCGGGCCCCGGCCCGGCGGGCGAGCCTTGTACCACACACGTTTCGGTATTTACTTAAATAGGAATCATTTGCATTTGAGAATGGATCGCCTTAGGATTCTGCCGGAGGTCCGCAATCATGTACGTCTGCGTCTGCCACGGCATCTCCGAGAAGCGGCTCGACCAGGCCATCCGCGAGGGTGCGCAGTCCTTCGAGCAGCTCCAGTACTGCACCGGTGTCGCGACCTGCTGCGGCGCCTGCGAGCCCTGCGCCCGCCAGATCCTCGACGAGCGGACGCTTGCATCCCGGCAGCCGACGCCTCAGGCTTCCTGACTCGAGCGGGGCGCTGCCCCACCCCATCAACGGTCACCGGAGTGCCTCGCCATGAAGGGCGACGTCGAAGTCATCGCGCACCTGAACAAGATCCTCAAGAACGAACTGACTGCGATCAACCAGTACTTCCTGCACGCGCGGATGCTGAAGAACTGGGGGCTCGACAAGCTCGGCGAGTACACCTTCAAGGAATCGGTCGACGAGATGAAGCACGCCGACCGCCTGGTCGAGCGCATCCTGTTCCTCGAGGGCCTGCCGAATCTGCAGAACCTCGGCAAGCTGATGATCGGCGAGGACGTGAAAGAGACGCTCGAGTGCGACCTGAAGCTCGAGCATATCGCGCACCCGGACCTCAAGGCCGCGATCGCGCACTGCGAGCAGGCCGGCGACTACGTGAGCCGCGAGCTGCTCGAGGACATCCTCGAGTCGGAGGAAGAGCACATCGACTTCCTCGAGACGCAGCTCGAGCTCGTCGGACGCGTGGGCATCCAGAACTACTGCCAGTCCCAGATGAAGTAGGGGACAACGAGCCGGTCACCCGCCCCAGGCGGCCACGCCCGCGGCCCGGAACCGCGCGTAATGGGGGATATTCGGTGCCTGGCACCGAATTTCCCGCAAGTCACTACTGGCTAACCCGCGTTGACTCGATCGCACCGCCGCCTAGGATCGCGCCAGGCTGGCCGGCCGACCGACCCGAACCTCGCGCCGGCGCCACCGGGAGTGCCCCATGCAAGCGAAACGTCCGAGCCGTCCCCTCCCCCCGCCCCTGCCGGAGTGGTTCCCCCGCGGTGTCGCACTCCTGCGCGATCCCACGCTCAACAAGGGCACGGCCTTCAACGAGCAGGAGCGTGACGCGCTCGGCCTGCGCGGCCTGCTGCCCCCCCACGTCTGCACGCAGGACGACCAGGTCGCCCGCGTACTCGAGAATTTCCACCGCCTGCAGACGCCGCTCGCGAAGTACATCCTCATCGAGGCGCTGCAGGATCGCAACGAGGCGCTCTTCTTCCGGGTGATCATCGAGAACCCGGACGAGATGATGCCGATCATCTACACGCCGACGGTCGGCCTCGCGTGCCAGCAGTTCGGCCACATCTACCGCCGCCCGCGCGGGCTGTTCGTTTCCGCCGCCGACCGCGGCCGCATCGCCCAGGTGATGCGCAACTGGCCGCACCGCGACGCCTCGATGATCGTGGTCACGGACGGCGAGCGCATCCTCGGTCTCGGCGACCTCGGCGCGAACGGCATGGGCATCCCGATCGGCAAGCTCGCGCTCTACACCGCCTGTGCGGGCCTGCATCCCCGCCGCTGCCTGCCCGTCATGCTTGACGTCGGTACGAACAACGAGGCGCTGCTCAAGGACCCGCTGTACCTCGGCCTGCGCCAGAAGCGCCTCGCGGGAGCGGACCTCGACGAGCTCGTCGAGGAGTTCGTCCAGGCCGCGCAGGACGTGTTCCCCGGCATCGTCGTGCAGTTCGAGGACTTCGCGAACCACAACGCGTTCCGCCTGCTCGCGAAGTACCGGGACCGCGTGTGCTCCTTCAACGACGACATCCAGGGAACGGCCTCCGTCACCGTCGCGGGCATCTTTTCCGCGCTGCGCGTGACGAAGATGAAGATGTCCGAGCAGACCTTCCTGTGCCTCGGCGCGGGCGAGGCGGCCACGGGCATTTCCGACCTCCTGGTCGCGGCGATGGTCGCCGAGGGTATGGATGAGAAGGCGGCCCGGCGCCGCTGCTGGATGGTCGACTCGAAGGGCCTCGTGGTCGCGAGCCGCACCGGTCTCGCCGCGCACAAGCTCGCCTACGCGCACGATCACCCGCCGGTGCCCGACTTCCTCGCCGCGGTCAAGGCGCTGAAGCCCACCGCCATCATCGGCGTCGGCGCCACTCCCGGCCTCTTCACGCGCGAGGTGATCGAGGAGATGTCGCGACTGAACGAGCGCCCGATCGTCTTCGCGCTCTCGAATCCCACCTCGAAGTCAGAATGCACGGCGGCGCAGGCCTACGAGTACTCCGGCGGCCGCGCGTTGTTCGCCTCCGGCAGCCCCTTCGACCCGGTCGAGTTCGGCGGCCGGCGCTACGTGCCGCGGCAGGGCAACAACTCCTACATCTTCCCGGGCGTCGGGCTCGGGGTCGTGACCGTGCGCGCCACGCGCGTGACGGACGAGATGTTCATGGAAGCGGCCCGCACGCTCGCCTCGTGCGTGAGCGAGGAAGACCTCGCGCAAGGCAGCCTCTACCCGCCGCTGAATCGCGTTCGCGACGTCTCGGCGAAGATCGCAACGGCGGTCGCCGAGGTGGCGTTCCGGGACGGCCTCGCGGACATCGAGCGTCCCGACGACCTGCTCGGGTACGTCCGCTCGCAGATGTACGACCCGGTGTACGCGAACTACGTGAGGTAGATGGCGACGAACGCGACGAGCGCCGTCGCGACGCCGACGGCGAGCGGTCGCCAGTCGACGCCTGAGGTCGCCGGCTCCCCCGCCACCGGCGCCGGGGCGGTGTGCTGGGTCGCGCCCGCGTGCAGGCCGGGTGCCGCGGCACCCGTCATGGCCGCGCGCAGTCCCGCCGCCAGCTTCTCGCGGAATGCCTCCGTATCCATCTTGTACATGAATAGGCGGTGCGTGCCGCCCAGGCTGAGCCGGAGCCCCGGCGTCAGCGTGACCGGCTCGATCTCGGCAGGGACGATAGGCCGCCCGCATTCGAGCGCGAAGTGGATCTCGTCGAGGCAGTAGCGCGAACTGGCTGATCGCGGGCTGAGGAAGTAGAGCACGGTGGCGCAGCGCTCGACCGCTTGCGCAAGGTCCTCGCTCCAGCGGCTCCCGGCCGCGATCGCCTCGTCGAACCAGACCTCGAAGCCGTTCGCCCGCAGCCAGTCGATGTTCTCGCGCACGACCTTCCAGTCGTCGTGTGCATAACAGACGAAAATGAACCGTGACTGCGGGACGGGCGGCAGGGTGGCCGGTGGGCTCACGTGGGGAGGTTCCTTTCCCAAAGCTTGCGCGACATTGGTGCTCGAGTTCCGCGGAGCATAGAATCCGTCCGCGCCACCCACAACACAAGGCCACATGATGGCAGAGAAAGCGATGGCTGCGAGACCCGGAGGGCGGGGAGCCGGGCACGGGGGAACGGGACCCGCCGTCCTTGCTTATATCGTGGCCCTGATCGGTCTCGTCGCAGCCACGCGCGTGCTCGACCCGGGGGCGAACCCTCTCGCGGCCGGGCTCGACCAGGCCATCGCCGTCGCCGGCGCGCTCCTGGCCGCGCTCGTCGCCGCATTCCTGCCCGCGCGAGCGCAAGTCCCGGGCCGCGAACCCGTGGTGGCGCCGTACTCCCCGGCCACCCCGCCGCTGTCGGACGCGGCGCGCGCCTCGATCGCCGTCCTGCCGCTCGAGAGCCTGTCACGCGGAGAGGAGGACGATCTCCTCGCGAAGGGGTTCTCCGCCGAGATCATCCGTGCGCTCTCCGGCGTGCCGGACCTGCGCGTGGTGCCGTTCGTGCAGTCGGCCATGTACGCGGGGCGCAAGCTCCAGGACGTCGCGCGCGAACTCGACGTCCGCTACGTCATGTCGGGCAGCCTGCAGCGCTCGGGTGACAACGTGCGGGTGATCGTACTGCTCACCGACGCCGCGAACGGCCAGCAGGTCTGGACCGAATCGTTCGAGCGCAGCCTCCACGACCTCTTCCAGGTGCAGCGCGACGTCGCCGAGGCGATCGCGATCGAGACGGGCTCGCGCTTCCTCAACATCATTTCCGACGACCTCTGCCGCCAGTCGCCGCAGGGCCTCTCGGCGTGGAGCCTGACCCACAAGGCGCTCACGTTCTGGACCATGAACTACACGCGCGAGGCGTCGACGGAAGCGATCGAGTGGCTCGAGCAGGCGATCCGGCTCGAACCGTCGAACGCCATGGCGCACGTGATGCTCGGGTTCGTGCTGAACCAGCGCGTGGTCAACTCGTTCTCCGAGGACCCCTACAACGAAAACCAGCGGGCCCTCGCCGAGGTCGACGCGGCGATGCGACTCTCGCCGCGCGACGCCACGGTCATGGAGTACGCGGCACTCGTGTGGCTCAACTGCGGCATGCGCAGCCGCTCCCTGCAGATGGCGCGCCGCGTCGTGACGATCGCGCCCTTCAACATGGTCGCGTGGGGTTACCTCGGCTGCGACCTCGTGTGGGGCGGCACGCCGGCCGAGATCGAGGAAGGTCTCGCCATCCTGCACCGGCTCCTGAAGGTCGCGCCAAACCACCCGTCCGTGCCCTTCTGGCACTTCTTTCTGGCAGCCGGGTACGCCGAGGCCGGCGACTTCGCGAAGTCCCGCGAACATGCCGAGGCCGCGGTCGGGTTCCACCCGGGTTTCTGCCTCGGGTGGATGACGCTCGCCAACGCGCGCGGCGCGCTCGGCGACGCGCAGGGCGCACGCGAGGCCGTGGAACGCGCGAAGGCCGCGAACCCGCTCTTCAAGGCCGAGGGTCATCAGCGTTACATCCATGCGATCTCGCAGGAGACTCCGCAGACGCCGTTCCGCCAGACGGGCGGACTCGTGAAGGCAGGCGTGCTCGAGCCGTGGGAGCGGGTGTCCGGTGGCTGAGGCGGAACCCTTGCGGTCCGTCCTGAGGGTGGCCGGCCGCGTGCTGCGCTGGATCCTGCGCGCGATCACGTGGCCGCTGCGGGCGTGGTGGCACGCGTTTCGCCGCGCCCGCCTGCCCGGCCGCCTCGCTCTCGGCGCCTCGGCGGCGCTCCTCGTGGGTATCGCCTGGCTCGCGCTCGCCGTGCCGTGGCCCGGCTACCTCTTCGCGCCGCCGTTCCGCGCCGTCGAATACGGATTGATGAACGACCTGCAGTACCTGCGCCCCGCCACGGTGAACGCGGGCGATCCCAGGACGGTCGCCGCCTGCGTCGCCTCGACCGAGCGCTGTGCCACGGCCGCGACCCTCGCTGCCCGGGGCCGACAGCTCTGTGCCGAGAGCTCGGGAGACTGCGCGAACCTCGAACGCCAGTGCCCGCCAGGTACGAGCGACCCGGTCTGCGCCGAAAGCCGCGCGCGCTGCGCCGCGCTCCAGGGCACGTGCCGCGCGGACACGCTGCCGGAGGACTGCAGGCGCCTCCTCGCGACGCCTTGCGAAACCGGCGAGCCGACCTGGCAGGGATGGACGGCCGAGCAGATCCAGCTCTATTACCACCACCCGCAGGGCTCGGCGCAGGTGATGCTCGCGCAGATGCGCTACGCCTGGTTCGTCGCCCTCGAGCAAGCCGGCGGCCGCGACCGGTTCGCCGCGCCGGAGAACATGGCGCGCTACGGATTTCTCACCGACCTGCGGCAGCAGCCCGACCCGCGCTGGAACCCCGGCAACCTGCCCGTGGGCTTCACCAAGTACTACGACGAGCGACTGAACGCCGAACTGCTCGACTTCACCTGCAGCCTCTGCCACACCGGCGAACTTCACCACAACGGCACGGCGGTGCGCGTGCTCGGCGGCCAGGCGATGCACGCAGTCACGGACATGAAGCCCGGCCAGTTCCAGGCCGAGATGATGTCGGCGCTGCTCGCGACCTGGCTCAATCCGTGGAAGTTCGACCGCTTCGCCCACGCGGTGATCGATCCGACCGTGCCCGAAAGCCTGAAGGACGAATTCGACTTCGACGCGGCGAAACGCCAGCTGCGCAAGGACTTCGGGCAGATGATCCGCACGCTGCTCGCGAACGCGTGGACCGACCTGAAGTACGGCAATTACCCGGTCTTCGAGGGCTACGGCCGCACCGACGCCACGCAGCGCATCGCCAACACCGTCTTCGGCCGCCACATCTCGCCGGCGAACTATCGCGAGGCCACGGCGCCGGTGAGCTATCCCTTCCTCTGGGACATCGGCAAATTCAACTGGGTGCAGTACGAGGGCTACGCGTCACAGCCGATGGCACGCAACGTCAACGAGTCGCTCGGCGTCGGGGCGCGGCTCGACCTCTTCGACGAGAACGGCGCGCCCCTGCCCATGCACCTGCGCTACGGCACCTCGATCCACCCCGACCGACTGCACGAGATCGAGCGCACCCTTGCGAGCCTCCAGGCCCCCGCGTGGCCGGAGCACCTGTTCGGCCCGATCGAGCTGCCGAAGGCCCGCAAGGGCCGTGCACTCTTCGACGCCAACTGCCGGCACTGCCACGGCCCCCACGACGGCCCGGCGACGCTGCCGGCGGACTATGAGCCAGACCGGTACGCAGCGCCCGAACTGCATTTCGAAAGCGACGGGACCTGCTGGTTCCGCGAGGGCGAGCCGCTCACCCCGCAGCAGTGCCTGAACCTGCAGAACCCCCAGCGCGTCGCCGACATCGACGGCCGTCTGCGCTACGAGCTCGACGCCGACGGTCACATCGTCGGGCTCGCCTGCGATCGCGAAGGCGACGACCCGTCGAAGCCGAAGTGCACGCCCGGGAACGACCACGTGCCCGAGTGGCGCGTGGCGCTGCTGCCGATCCGCGACGTCGGCACCGACCGCCACGCCGCGCTCAACTTCGCGAACAACCGCTATGACGCGAGCCGGCTCGGCTGGACGGCCGCCGAACTTCGCGATCTGTGCCTGCCCGAGGAGACGATCGCGAGCATCGACCCGAAGAACCTGAGCGCGGTCGAGGGCCTGAACCTCATGAGCCTGTCCATCGCGCGACGTTACTTCCGCGAGCACCCGCCCGGCTCGCCGGAGGAACTCATGAAGTACATGGGCTACGGGATCCTCGATTTCCCGCGCACCGACCCGGCGCGGCTCCTGAACTACAAGTCACGCCCGCTGCACGGCGTGTGGGCCACGCCGCCGTTCCTGCACAACGGCAGCGTGCGCACGGTCTTCCAGATGATCTCGCCGCGCGACGAACGCGAGCGCGTGTTCTGGTCGGGCACGAAGGAATACGACACCAGGCACCTCGGCTACCACAGCGATCCAGTCCCGGGCGCGGTCAAGTTCGACACGAGCGTCACCGGCAACGACAACGTCGGTCACGAGTTCAACGACGGCTGCCAGAAGAACGGCATCATCGGCCGGCGCCTCTCGGTCGAAGAGCGTTACGCCATCATCGAGTACCTCAAGGCGATGGACTACACCCCGCGACCTTGGGACTTCGAGCCGAAGCTCTGCGACGACGCGAAGACGGACGACGCGCGCGAGGCCTGCATGCAGGGACTCCGGGAGGACGTCGCGCGGGAGAAGGCGCGCTCGCCCGAATGGGGATCGCCGGCCTTCCTCAACACGGCCACTGAGCGCCACTGCAGCCCGGACGAGACGATCTACGGCGACGCGCTGCCGCCCACGCCCGGACCGGACGAGGTGTGGGACACCTGGGAGTTCGCCGCGCCCAAGACCTGCAGCGTGTACAAGAAGCTGCTCCAGTCGGAGGACACGCCCGGTGGGCGCTGAAACGGATCGTCGTGCGCGCCGCCTGGCCGTTGCGGGCATCGTCGCCCTCGCCTGCTGCCTCGCGGGCTGCCACGGCGAGAAGCGTTCCACGGACGAGCAGCTCGACCCGGCCGAGCTCGAGCTGCTGCCGAGCACGATCGCCTCGGGCCGGCGCCTCGTCGACGAGGTGAAGAAAAAGGCCGGCTCGCCCTTCCGTCGCGACGCGCACGCCAAGGCCCACGGCTGCATCGCGGCCGAATTCACGGTCCGCGACGACCTGCCCGAGGTCCTGCGAACGCGGGTCTTCGTACCGGGCCGCACCTACCCCGCGTGGGTCCGCTTCTCGAACGGGAACGCCGCCCCGCAGCCCGACGACACCAGGGACGCGCGCGGCATGGCGATCAAGCTCATGGACGTGCCGGGACCGATGCTGCTCGACTCGGCGGACGACGCACCGGCCGCGACCCAGGACTTCCTGATGATCAACCACCCGGTGTTCTTCAACCGCACGCCGGCCGAGTACGAGAGTTTCATCCGCTACCAGGCGGACGGCAGCCAGTTCGGCTATTTCTTTCCGGCGCTCGATCCGTCGCAGTGGCGGCTCCGCGAGCTGCTCATCGGCGTCCGCGTGCTCGGCCGCATCGCGAACCCGCTGTACGCGCAGTACTTCAGCATGACGCCCTACGCGCTCGGCGTGGACACCGCCAGCAAGGTGCGTCCGTACCCCTACCGTCACGCGATGAAGTACAGCGCGAGGAGCTGCACGCGACCCGACCACCGCAACCCCGACACGAGCGACGACGACTACCTGCGTCGCGGACTCGCAGAGCACCTCTCGGGCGCCGACGCCTGCTTCGAGTTCCTCGTGCAGGTGCAGGATCCCGCCAGGGACATGCCGATCGAGGACCCGACGGTCCGCTGGAGCGAGCGCCACGCGCCGTTCCAGCGGGTCGCGACGATCCGCATCCCGAAGCAGGCGTTCGACACGCCGGAGCAGAACGAGTTCTGCGAGCGGCTCGCGTTCACGCCGTGGCACGGTAACGTCGACCACCGTCCACTCGGCGGGCTCAACCGCATCCGCAAGGCGGTGTACGAAGGCATCGCGGTGTACCGCCACGCGCGCAACGGGGTCGAGTATCGTGAGCCGCGGCCCGGCTGCATGAGGCTCGACGGCGCGGGCTGCGACGAACAGCCGACCGCTCCCGTGGGGACACCGTGATGCGGACTCTCTGGCGCCGCTTCCGTTGGCTGCTCGTGCCGCTCCTGCTGCTGGCCGGGTATTTCCTGTACTGGCCGACGGGACTCGATCCCTACGCCTGGACGCCGAAGCCGACTCCCGGCACGACGGGCAAGTCTCCGTTCAAGCCGACGCAGGGCCTCGACGGCGCGCGTCCGCTCGGCGAGTCCCTGATCGGCGATCACTTCACGGCCGCCGGCAAGCCAAACAATTTCGGGCCGGAGGACGTCGCAGTCAGTCCGCTCGACGGCCACGTCTACACGGGCCTCGGCGACGGCAGCATCCTGCGCATCGATCCCGATTCCGGGGCGGTCTCGATCTTCGCCAACACGGGCGGTCGTCCGCTCGGCGTGACGTTCTCGGCGTCGGGCGACCGCCTCTACGTCGCGGACGGGCACCTCGGCCTGCTCTCGGTCGACACCTCCGGCAAGGTCACCCTGCTCGCGGGCAACGCCGACGGCGAGTCCGTGGCATTCGCGGACAACCTCGACATCGCCGCGGACGGCACGATCTGGTTCTCGGCGCCGACCCGCCAGCACACGCTCGAGCAGGTCGAACTCGACGTGTGGGACAGCCGGCCGACGGGCCGCCTGCTCAGGTTCGATCCGCGCACGGGCCGCGCGGACAAGGTGCTCGACAACCTCTTCTACGCGAACGGCGTCGCTGTGTCGCAGGACGGCAGTTTCGTGCTCGTCGCGGAGTTCCTCGCCTTCCGCATCCAGCGCTACTGGATCTCGGGGCCGCACCAGGGCTCGCACGAGGTCTTCATCGATGACCTGCCGGGCTACCCGGACAACATCACGCGCACGCCGGACGGCACTTTCCTCGTCGGGCTCTCTCTCGCGCGCATCCCCGGCCTCGACAAGGCGCGGCCGAAGCCGTGGATGGTCGAGATGATCCACCGGCTGCCGCCGTCGATGACGCCGAAGCCGCAGTACCCGGGCTACCTGCTCGAGCTCACGCCCGAGGGCGGGATCCGGCGCTTCGTCGCTGCCGAGCAGCCAGACCAGGTCCAGCAGATCACCTCCGGCACCGTGCTGCCCGCGTCGGGAACAGGCCCCGCGGAAGTGGTCGTGGGCAGCCTGCTCGTGCCGTCCGTCCGGCGCGTGCCGCTCGTCGCCGCGAGTGACTGAGGAACGCCGCCGCGCCGTCCGCATCCTGGCCGTCGACGGAGGCGGCATCCGCGGCATCGTCCCGGCGATCATGCTCGCAGCGCTGCAGCGGCGGCTCGAGCGCCCGGTCAGCGATTACTTCGACGTCATCGCGGGCACCTCGACGGGCGGCCTGATCGCCGCCGCGCTGTGCACGCCCGGTCCCGACGGCGGGCCGCGCTACGACACCGGGCAGATCCTCGGGTTCTACACCGACGACTGTCGCGAGATCTTTCACCGCAGCCTGTGGCACGCGCTCATCTCGATCGACGGGCTGCGGCGGCCGAAGTACCCGTCGTCCGGCATGCGACGCTTCCTGTCGGAACGCTTCGGGGACCTGCAGCTCACCGAGGCGCGCCGACTGCTGATGCTGGTCACCTACGACATCACGCGACGCCGGCCTTTCGTCTTCTGCAGCGCGCGTGCCGTCGAATCCGCCGCGAAGAATTTCCGGGTGAGCGACGCATGCCTGGCGACGACGGCCGCGCCCACGTACTTCCCGGCAGCCACGATCCGGAACCTCGCCGGCGAGGAGCGCCACTTCGTCGACGGCGGCGTGTGCTCGAACGACCCGATGCTCCCGGCCTTCGTCGAGGCCGACAAGGAGTTTCCGGGCCGGCCCGTGCTGATGGTTTCCCTCGGCACCGGCAACCTCACGGACCCGCTCGGGATCCACGGCGCCCGCCGCTGGGGCGCGGCCCGCTGGGCGACACAGATCCTCGACGTGCTCATGGACGGGCAGAGCGGCATGTCCGAGAACTGCCTCGACCACCTCGTGAAGTCCCGCGAGCGGCCAGGGTCAGACTATTTCCGGCTGCAACCGGACATCCCGGCCGGGCTCGGCCGACTCGACGACACTTCCGCCGGCAACGTCGCCGGCCTGCAGGAGGTCGCGGCGGCCTACTGTCGCGATCAATCGGCGGTGCTCGACGGGATCGCCTCCGCCCTGAGAACCGCCGGGAATGAGGCCCTGACCGCCTGACATTGGACCGTTCGCGCCGGTGCGCAGAGCATTTCTCCCCGAACACCGGAGGAGAATCACGATGCAGGCCGCGGCCGGCGAGGAAATCGAGATCCGCGAGGTGACCACGCACGAGGTGCTGAAGATGCAGCGCTTCGGCAGCCCGGTGGTCGACGTGCGCGAGCCGGAGGAATTCGCCGACGGCCACATCCCCGGTGCCGTGAACGTTCCACTCGCGCAGCTCGAGACCGGGCTTCCCACCCATCCCGAAGTGGTGCGACGCGCCCTGCTCGCGCACGAACTCCGCGAGCGTCCGCTCGTGCTCTACTGCCTCGTCGGCGGACGCTCGGCCCGCGGTGCCGCGGCCCTGCGCCGCCTCGGATACGCGGATCCGGTGTCGCTCGCGGGAGGCCTCCTCGCCTGGACCGACGAAGGACACCCGGTCGTCGTCCAGAAGTAGCCGCGGCGGACGGCGGCGGCGTGGGCAATAATGCCGCCATGAACACCCGGAACGTCGAACTCGAGGTCGACCGCCGCGATCTCGCCCGCACCCGGATCGTGGAGCGGCCACTCGCGCCGCTGCCGCCCGGAAACGTCCGCTTCGCGATCGAGCGCTACGCCTTGACGGCCAACACCGTCACGTACGCCGTCACCGGCGACGTGCTGGGTTACTGGGACTTCTACCCGTCGATCGAGGCGGGCTGGGGACGCGTCCCGGCGATGGGCTGGGCCACGGTCGTCGAATCGAATCATCCCGGGGTGCCGGCGGGCGGCCGATACTTCGGCTGGTTCCCCATGGCGCGCAGCGTCGATATCGCCGTATCCCCGACCGCGGACGGCCTGCGCGACGACGGACCGCATCGCGCGGCTCACGCGCCGGTCTACCGCGCCTACACGGCCACCGACCGCGATCCGATGTACCAGCCGGGCGAGGACGCGGAGGACCGGCAGGCCCTGCTGCGAGGACTCTTCGTCACGGGCTTCCTTGCCGAGGACTTCTTCGCCGACAACGGCTGGTTCGGCGCGCGGCGCGTCGTCGTGCTCTCCGCGTCGAGCAAGAC
>Ga0114939_10000978_pt1 | contig 23243 bp, 27 predicted proteins | sample AshMeaCrysSpring_FD_87196 | JGI IMG/M metagenome (GOLD analysis project Ga0114939, IMG submission 87196) | Groundwater microbial communities from Big Spring, Nevada to study Microbial Dark Matter (Phase II) - Ash Meadows Crystal Spring | ecosystem: Environmental > Aquatic > Deep subsurface >...
AGGTCGTAGCGGAGGTCGGAGCCGCGCCCGCCGCCATCGCCGCGTCCGCCGCCGAAGAATTGTTCGAAGATGCCGCCGCCGCCGGACGAGCCGAAGACCTCGCGGAAGAGGTCGAACGGGTCGTGGAAGCCGCCGCCCGCGCCGCCGCCGCCGAAGCCGCCGCCCGGGCCGAAAGCCGCGTGTCCGTAGCGGTCGTAGGCGGCGCGCTTTTGCGGATCCATGAGGATCTCGTAGGCCTCGCCGAGTTCTTTGAAGCGTTCCTCGGCCTCGTGGTCGCCGGGGTTTTTATCGGGGTGGAATTTGACGGCGAGTTTGCGGTAGGCGCGCTTGATGGCGTCCTCGTCGGCATCCCGGCCGACGCCGAGGATTTCGTAGGGGTCGCGCTTGGCGCTCATTGCGCGGCGGGCGGGCCCGAGGAAACAAAGACGCTGGCCGGGCGGAGGAGGCGGTCGCGGAGTTTGTAGCCGCGGCGGGTCTGGCGGGTCACGGTGCCTTCGGGGACGTCCGGGCTGGGCTCGTTGCCCATGGCCTCGTGGAGGTTCGGGTCGAAGGGCGATCCGGCGGCTTCGACGGGTTCCACGCCGCTGTCGCGCAGGAAGTCGTCGAGTTGTTTGCGGACCATTTCGAAACCGGCGACGACCGGGCGCGCGGCCTCGGTGGCGCGGGCGGCGTCGAGGCCGAGGTCGAAGTTGTCGATGACGGGGAGGAGGCGTTCGAGAAGCGAGGATGTGCCGTAGCGCGCGAGGTCCTCTTTTTCCCGGGCCACGCGTTTGCGGAAGTTGTCGAGGTCGGCGCGGGCGCGCATGGCGAGGTCGCGGAATTGTTCGAGTTCGGCGGCGAGCTTGGCGGCTTCGGGCACCTCGGCTGAGTCGGCAGCGGGGGCGGTTTGGTCCCCGGCGGCGGGCGGGTCGGATGGAAACAGGGTTTGTTCGGTCTCGGGATTCATGATTTGCGGATCGCGATGAGAGTGATGTCGTCGTGTTTGTGGCGGTTGCCGACGAAGGCGCGGAGGCCGTCGGTGATGCGGGAAACAACATCCCGGGCACCTTTGGCCGCGCCGTCTTCGAGGGCGGCGACCACGCGTTCGATGCCGAATTCCTCTCCGGCCCCGTCCAGCGCCTCGGTTGTGCCGTCGGTATAGAGCAGGAGGCAGTCGCCGGAGGCAAACTCGAATTCGTGGTCGGCGATGACCCTATTGAAAACCTCCCCGCTGTCAATCCCCAGCGCCATCCCCTTCGGCGAGAGCTTGTCCGCGAAATGGTCGGCCGCGCGGAAATACAGCGGGGCGTCGTGGCCGGCGCGGGCGAGGCAGGCGCGGCCGGTTTGGGAATCGAGGACGAGGTAGGCCATGCTGATGAACATGTCTTCCTTGATGTCGGGGTAGAGCTGGGCGTTGACTTTGCGGAGGACGTCGGCGGCGCTGGGGTTGCCGCGGGCCTCGGCGCGGAGGACGCTGCGGCACATGGCCATGATGAGGGAGGCCGGGATGCCTTTGCCGGAGACGTCGGCGATGGCGATGCCGAGCCGGTGTTCATCCACGGCGACATAATCGAAGTAGTCGCCGCTCACCTGGCGGGCGGGGATGTTGATCCCGCAGATTTCGAAGCCCGGGAAGCGCGGCGGCATCGAGGGGAGGAGGATCGACTGGATCTCGCGCGCGATTTCGAGGTCGTGGTCGAGGCGTTTTTTCTCCGCAGCCTCAAGGTAGATGCCCTCGGTGAACAGCGCGAAGGCGGACTGCTCGGTGATCGTCGCGAAGACTTTGAGATCCTCGCCGGTGAACGGGGTGGACATCGCGCCGTTGGCGAGCACGAGCACCCCGAGAACCTTGCGCCGGTAAAAAAGCGGGGCTGCGAGAACCGAATGCGCCATGGCGGGTCCGGCGGCCAGTCCGCATTCGACGAGTTCCTGGTGGTCGAAAATGCGGGGCTTGCCGGATTGCCAGACGATCCCGACCGGCCCGTTGTCGGGCTTCACCCGGGCGAGGCGCACGTAGCTTTCGACGGCGGCCTCGTTCGAGGGCATCTGCGAGAGAACATGCGGCGGGACGGCCACCAGCGGCGGACACCCCTTCGAAATGAAGGCGGGAACAAGCGCCTCGGGGGCTTTGCCGGCGATGTAGAGGGCCCCGCCGTGCGATTCGAGAATGCGCGAGGCGCTCTCGACAATGAGGCGGTGGAGGTCGTCCGAGCTGACCCCCTCCGCGAAAGCCTCACCGAGGCTGTGGAGGAAATCGAAGACGCGGTCCTCCTCGACCTGGAGCTCGGCCCGGCGGCGTTCGAGGTCGCCCATGCGCTTGGTGAAGGCGTTGAGAACGACCAGCAGCGCGATGAGCGTGCCGACAAAGAGCGCAAAAAAGAGATACGTCCACATGGCCCGGAATCCGGGACGCGACCGGCGTCAGCCTTCCCCCCGTCCGTTGTCGGTGTGGCCGAGTTCCTGCTTGAGGAACTCGATCACGTCGCGGAATTTGGCCGCGTTGGACGAGTCGGCTTCCGCCAGCGCCTCGTGGGCTTCGAGCACGGTTTCTTTGTCATTGGCGGGTGCGGCGGGCGCGGGTGAGAGCCGGGCGTCGGGGGGGGCGGGATCGGAGGCTGGGGTGTCGGAGACTTCGAAGATCTGGTCGAGGCCGAGGCCGGAGAGCAGGTCGCGGTTGCGGGCGTTGGCGTTGACGACGCGCAGCGAGCCGGAGCCGAGTTCGCGGAGGCGGAGGGCCGCGCCGGCGAGGGTGCCCATGAAGGTCGAGTCCATCATTTCGCAGGCTTTGAGATCGACGACGAACTCGCGGAAATCTTTGGCGATCATCCCGACGACAAAGTCCTTGAGGCCTCCGCTCACGGAGAAGGATCCCCTGCCCTCGACCTTGATCCACACCGTGCGGTCGAAACACCCCACTAGAACAGCCGGCTTCGCATTCACTATTGGAGGAAACTTACAGTCCGGGGGGGCGGCGTGTCAAACGCGCGCGCGTGCCGTTCTTTCTATTTCCAAATGAAGGATTGGGCGAGGCCGACAATGCGGCCCTCCGAGATGAGCAGGACGCGCCATGCGGTGACCCGGCCGAATTCCAGGTAGTCGTCGCCGGTGACTTTGAAGCGGGATTCGTAGGAGCCGCGCGCGGCGGGGTAGTAGAGTTCCTGGGCGAGCACGTAGTTGCCGAGGCCCGCCTGGCGGTATTCCAGGCGGACGGTGAGGTCGGCCTGGCGTTTGGCGCGCCAGAAGAAGGTGAAGTAGTTGCCGTAGCGTTGCTGAATATCGACGTTGTCGATGGCCCCCCAGAATGCGCGCTGGCGCTCGAAGAGGACCGGCTCGCTTTGATTGGGCGGGAGGTCCTCCGGCGAGAGGAAGGCGAGCTTTTGTTTGCGGAATTCAAAATCGTCGTCGAGGGCGAGCGGAAGAACATTCGCCTTCTCGAGCTTGACAGCGGGTGGTTGGACGGAGGCGCAGCCCGCAAGCAGGGCCGCCGCCGAAAGGGATGCCAGAACAATCCTCATGGTGGCGGTATGAAAGCGGCTTTGCGCCGCACTGTCAAACGCGCCCTGCCCGGTTGCGGTGAATTCACGAGCGGAAGCGTTTGCCGGTGGGGAACGAACCCAGCGGGTCGAGGGATTCCGAGAGCCGCCGTGCGCGGGCGAGCGCGGCGGCCACGCCCGGGTGGGAGGGGTCGCCTTCGATTTCGAGAAAGAAGATATAGGTTTGCGGTTTGCCGGGTACCGGGCGGGAGACGATGCTGGTGAGGCTCACCCCGTGGCGGGCGAAGGGGGCCAGGAACGCGTGGAGGCTGCCGCAGGTATTCGGCAGCGCCGCGACAAGCGCGGTGCGGGTGGGTGAGCCCCCCCCGGCGAGCGGGCGCGGAGCCGGGCTGAGCACGTAGAAATGGGTCACGTTGTGCGACTTGGAAGGCGGGCGGGCGGCGACCCGGAGCCCGTAGAGGCGGGCCGCGCCGGGCGAGGCGAGGGCGGCGGCGGACGGGTTGGCGGCGGCCTTGCGGGCGGCGAGGGCGGTGCTGGCCACGGGGACGAGTTTCACCCCGGGGTATTTGGCGCGGAGCCAGTCGGCGTGGTGTTTGACCTGGGTGAAATGGGAATAGACGGTCTTCGGGGGCGACGCGGCGGCGGGGGATCGGAGAAGTGCGATGCGCACGTCGAGGGCGAGTTCTTCGATGACCGATATGCCCGCGCGGTTGCGGATGAGGAGGTCGATGCTGTCGTAAACCGTGCCGCCGCTGGAATTCTCCACGGGCAGGAGGCCGAGCGCCCCGTTCCCCGCAACCACCTTTTCCACCACCGACTCGAAATCGGGCTCGGCGACCAGCGGTGCGCGCCCGCCGAAACGGGCGAGCGCGAGAACGTGCGAGAACGTGCCTTCGGGGCCGAGGAAATGAACCGCCTGGTTCGCGGGCCGATGGGGGGCCGCGCGCATCCGGTTATTCCTCGCCGAAGCGGGTTTCGACGAGGTTGCAGAGCTCGGCGGCGACTTTATCGGCGTCGGGCCCCTCGGTGCTGAGGCGGAGTTTCGAGCCCTTGCCGGCGGCCAGCATCATGAGGCCCATGATGCTTTTGCCATTGACGCGCTCGCCGTCTTTTTCGACCCAGACCTCGGCGCGGTAGCGGCTCGAGATTTTGACGAACATGGCGGCGGGGCGGGCATGGAGGCCGTTGCGGTTTTGGATAACGATCTCCTTCTCACAGCGGAGCTGGTCGTTGGCCGGCTTTTTTTTCGGAAGGAGTCCCATGTTATCTGACACGTCGTTCGCTCAACATTTGCATGAGTCGCTGGTTGAACTCCAGCGCGGAATTCTCCCCCATGCTTTTTAATTTCTGGTCGAGAGTGGCCACCTCGACCAGTCGTCCGAGGTCGCGGCCGGTGCGGACAGGGATGGTGACGTGGGGGACCTTGATGCCGAGGATCTCGTAGGTATCCTGGTCGAGGCCGACGCGCTCGACATTCTCGAGTTCGTGCCAGTCCTTGAGGGTGACGACGAAGTCGAGGCGTTTCGACGGGCGGACGCTGCCGACGCCGAAGATCGAGGCGATGTTGATGATGCCGATGCCGCGGACTTCCATGTGGAAGCGGGTGAGATCGGCGCACGAGCCGATGAGTTCGTGGCCCTCGACGCAGCGGACCTTGGTGATGTCGTCCGAGATGAGGCTGTAGCCGCGCTCGATGAGGGAGAGCACGCACTCGCTTTTCCCGATGCCGCTCGCGCCGCGGATGAGGGTGCCGATGCCCATGATATCCACCATGCTGCCGTATTCGCTGGTGGAGGGGGCGAAGTCGAATTCCAGCGCGATGGTGGCCGCGTTGATGAATTTCATCGTGATCATGTTCGTGCGGAGGACGGGCGTCTCGCGCGCGGCGGCCTCCTCGGCGAGGGCGGTCGGGATCGGGGAATTGCGGGCGACGACAATGCACGGCACTTTGTGCGCAAGCAGCGCCTTGAGCGAACGCCGCTGGGCGTCGGCGGAAAGGCTCTTCAAATAGCTCAGTTCGGCGGCCCCGAAGACCTGCACGCGCTTACCGGCAAAATAGGAGAAAAACCCGGTGAGCGCGAGGCCGGGGCGGTTGATGGTGGGTTCGCCGATTTTGCGGTTGAGGCCCACCGAGGAGCCCTCCAGGCGGAGGCCGAGTTTTTCGGCGTGGTTGGCGTAGAAGTGGCCGACCGTGATGTGGGGGACGCGCTGGGCGCTGGAGGCATTTCTCGGCATGCCGGGTTACATTTGGAAATTCTCGCCGAGGTAGAGCTTGCGGCTGATCGGGTCGTTGAGAAGGAAGTCCTTCGGGCCCTGGCTCTCGACGCGGCCTTCGTAAATGAGGTAGGCGCGGTCCACGATATTGAGGGTTTCGCGGACGTTGTGGTCGGTGATGAGGATGGCGAGGCCCTGTTTGCGGAGGTCCTGGACGATCTGCTGCACATCGAAGACCGCGATCGGGTCCACGCCGCTGAAGGGCTCGTCGAGCATGAGCAGGGTCGGGTTGGTCACCAGCGACCGCGCAATGGTGAGGCGGCGCTTCTCGCCGCCCGAGAGGGTGAGCGCGTAGTTTTTGGCGAGGTGCTCGATCCCGAACTGGGTGAGGAGTTCGTCGCAACGGGCCCGGCGTTTGGCGTGGCTCATCTTCTGAGTCTCGAGGATGGCCATGATGTTCTGTTCGACGGTGAGTTTGCGGAAGATGGATTCCTCCTGCGGAAGGTAGCCCATGCCCTCGCGGGCGCGGCGATACATGGCCATCGAGGTCACATCGCGGTCCTCGAAGAAAACCTTGCCGCCGTTCGGGCGGATGAGGCCCACGATCATGTAGAACGTGGTCGTCTTGCCGGCTCCGTTCGGGCCGAGGAGGCCGACGATCTCGCCGCGGCGCACGTTGATATCGACGCCATTGACGACCGCCCGGCCGTTGTAAACCTTCACGAGTTGGTCGGTGCGGAGGAGGGGGCTGCCCTCGGCCGGCTTGCGCTCGGCAAATTCTTTGTCGCGGGAGGCCGCGGCGGCCGCGCGGGCTTCGTCGGGGCTCATAGCTGGGCGTCTCCCGAATCGACGATGACGGTTTTGCTGCCGCCAATGGTCTGGGATTTGCCGTCCTTGCCGAGTGTCATGACGGTGCCCTGCTCGGTGGCGACCTGGTTGTTGATCCCGTGCTGGATCTGCGGCCAGGTGGTGAGGGTGACCTGGCCGGTGTCGGGGTTGTAAACCGCCTTGCCGGCGCGTCCGATCGACTTGACCTTCTGTCCGCCCTCGCCCTTGTTTTCCTGGACGATGACGACGTTGTCGAACGCCTCGACGAGGGCGAGGCCCTTGCGGTCTTTTTTGAGGGTCACCTTGAGGCGGTCGCAGAAGAGGGTGAACTGGGGATCGCGCACGACGACCTTGCCCTCGAATTCGGCGACGCTGGTGGCGTTGTCGAAGGTGGCCTGCTTGGTGGCGGTGATTTCGGTTTTGGCGTCCTTCGGGCGCTCGCCGCCGAGGAGATTGACGCCGAAAGGATTTTTGCCGCCTTCCTCCTTCGACGGGTTCATGGAGGCCCCGCCCTGCTGGGCGTGGGCGGAGAGGGCGGCCAGTACGATGGCGAGGAGTTGCGCGATGAGGGCTTGGGGTCGTTTCATTGTTCGAATCCTTCCGTGCTGAGGATGATCATTTTGACATTGCCGAGGACTTTCCCGTTGCGGGTTTTGATATCGAATTCCGCAGCCTTGCCCGTGATTTCAAAGTCTTCCCGGCTGATGACCACACCCTGGTCGCCGGTGAGCATGCGCTTGTCGATATTGAAGAGCGACCGGGGGAATTCGACGGAAAATTTCCGCCCGTCATCGGAGTCGCCTGTGATTTTGAGGTTCTCCATTTCGATATTTTCGTCGTCGATCCGGCGGGCGGTGCCGGCCTCGAAGACCATCTGGAGGGTGACGCCGTCGGCGGCGTAGTAGGGGATTTTGATGCCCTTGACCGGCTGGCCGGCGGGCACAAGCGAGAGGTCGAGTTCCTCTTCGCCGGCGGGCGCGGCCTCGGCGGCGGCTTTGGAGTCTTTCGAGTCGGCTTTGGGGTCGGTCTTCGTATCGGTTTTCTTTGCGTCGGCCGTCTTTTCCGTCGTTTTGTCGGCGGCCTTTTTTGTGCCGGAGGGTTCGTTGGCCGGGCGGGCGGCGGGGGCGGCGGCGAGCCAGAGAATGAGCGCGGCGAGGACCGTGAAAAATCTAGCGGATGGCATCGCGGATGGCGCGGAGTTGGGCCAGGAGGCGCGGGAGGCTGCGGAGGGGGACCTGGTTCGGTCCGTCCGAAAGCGCCCTGACGGGGTTTTCGTGAGTCTCGAGGAAGATGCCGTCGGCTCCGGCGGCAACCGCCGCGCGGGCGAGGACCGGGGCGAGCTCGCCGTCGCCGCCCGTGGAATCCCCGGCGCTTCCCGGCCGTTGGACGGAATGGGTCGCGTCAAAGACGGCGTGGAATCCAAGGGATTGGATCCACGGGATGGAACGCATGTCGGCCACGAGGTTGTTATAGCCGAAAGTCGCGCCGCGTTCCGTAAAAAAATACTTCGAGCATCCGGCGGCCGCGAGTTTGCGGGCGATGGGAGCGACATCCCACGGCGCGAGGAACTGTCCCTTTTTGACGTTGACGGCGCGTCCGGTGGCTGCGGCTGCGACGATGAGGTCGGTCTGCCGGCAGAGGAAGGCGGGAATTTGCAGGAGATCGAGGAATTCCGCAGCCGCCTCCGCCTCGGCGGGCGAGTGCACGTCGCTCGTCACCGCGACGCCGAGCGAGGAACCGATCTCGGCCAGTAGCGCGCAACCGTCTTTGAGGCCGAGCCCGCGGAACGACGCGCCGGATGTGCGGTTGGCTTTGTCGTAGGAGGCCTTGAAAACAAACCGGGCACCCTCGCCGTCGCAGATCTCGGCGATTTTGCGCGCCATGCGGCGGGTGGCGGCGGGCGATTCGATCGCGCAGGGACCGAGAATGAAAAACAAATCCCGGCCGCCGAGCACGGCACCCTTCAAATCCAAAGGTCCACAGGACAATTTGGTGGACGGCCTGGTGGACGGCCTGGCGGGACGCGGGGCCGGTTTGGCGCTCCGCCGGGTCGGACCATCCGGGCGCGCCATCAGCCGGCGTTGGGGAAGAAGGTGGGGGCGGGCCCCTGGTCGGGGGTCGCCGTGGGTTGGGGTTTGGCGGGTTCCTTGACGGCGGGCGGGTGCATTTCGCATCCGGCTCCGATGGTTAGGACGGCAAGCACCGCAAGGATGGTCCGGCAGGCCCTCATTCGACGATCTCCAATTCGGCGCGCGCGCCGTGTTTGGCCGCCGAGGCGGCGAGCAACGAACGGATGGCTTGGACGGTATGGCCGCCTTTCCCGATAATTTTCGGGATATCCGACTTGCGGGCGGCCACGTGGAAGACCGTTTTGTTGCCGGAATCCGCCCGCGTGATCACGACCTCGTCGGGAAACTCGACGAGCTCGGACAGGACAAAGCGTAAAAATTCCTCCACGTCGTGCGGGGGGGGTGTCAGGCAACGGCCTTTTTCTTGGCCTTGGCGATGATGCTGCCGACCGTCTGGGACGGGCGGGCTCCGACGCCGACCCAGTATTCGGCGCGGGCGAGATCGACGTTGAAATTTTCGCCGGCTTTCTTCGGGTCGTAGGTGCCGAGGATTTCGATGAAGCGGCCGTCGCGTGGCATGCGCTGGTCGGCGACCACGATTTTGTAATGCGGGTGGTTGCGGGCCCCTTCGCGTTTGAGTCGGATTGCTACTGCCATAAATCGGAGATGTGTCGGTGGTAAGTCGGTCGGTTGGTTGGTTTTTGTGGAACCGTGGCGGGCGGCCAGTGGCGGGAGCCGGCTGGTTACCGGAACTTGAGGCCGCGTCCGCCGCGGGCCACAAGTTTTTTGATGTCGCCCATTTTCTTCATCATCTTGCGCATCTGGCCGAAGCGCAAGAGCAGGTCGTTGACCTCGGTGACGGTGGTGCCGCTGCCGCGGGCGACGCGCTGGCGGCGGCGCGCGTTGAGGATATCCGGTCGCGCGCGCTCCGATGGCGTCATGGAGAGGATGATGGCCTCCACCCGTTTCAGCTGCTTCTCGTCAATCGAGGAACTTGGCAATTTATCCATTCCGGGGATCATGCCAAGGATATTTTCGAGCGGTCCCATGCGGCGGATCATTTTGAACTGGGTGAGGAAATCGGAGAGGTCGAAGGAGGCGCTGCGGAGTTTTTTCTCGAGTTGGAGGGCCTCCTGCTCGTCGATGGCCTTGGCGGCTTTTTCGACAAGGCCGACGACGTCGCCCATGCCGAGGATGCGTCCGGCGAGCCGATCAGGGAAGAATGGCTCGAATTGGTCGGGCTTCTCGCCGACGCCCGCAAACTTGATCGGCCGCCCGGTGACATGGCGGAGCGAGAGGGCGGCCCCGCCGCGGGCGTCGCCGTCGAGTTTGGTGAGGATAAACCCGGTGAGACCGAGGGCGGCGTGGAATTTCTCGGCGACATTGACGGCCTGCTGGCCGGTGGCGGCGTCGCAGACGAGCAGGATCTCGTGGGGCTGGACGGCGTCGCGGACGCGGACGAGTTCCTCGATGAGGGGTTCGTCGAGATCCTGGCGGCCGGCGGTATCGAACAGAAAAATATCCCCGCCCGAGGCGGCGCATTCCGAGAGACCGGCGACAGCGGCGCGCACCGGGTCGGTTTCCCCGGCCGGGGGTTTGACGACCGGCACGCCGACTTGTTCGCCGAGGGTGGCGAGCTGGCCGATGGCGGCCGGGCGCTGCAAATCGCAGGCCACAAGGCGGGGGCGGGCCCCCTGGGTGGTGAGCCAGCGTGCGAGTTTGGCCGAAGAGGTGGTCTTGCCGGCGCCATTGAGGCCGACGATGAGAACCTTGAGCGGCCGGGCGGGGTCGAGCGGGCGGGCGTCCCCACCGAGGATGGCGACGAGCTCGTCGTGGAAAATTTTGACGAGTTGCTGGCCGGGAGAGACGCTGAGGAGGACCTTCTCGCCAAGCGCTTTGTCCTTGACCGACGCGATGAATTGCTTGGCCACGGCGTAGTGGACGTCGGCCTCGAGGAGGGCCATGCGCACCTCGCGCAGCGCCTCGGTGACGTTGGCCTCGGAAATGCGGCCGTGTCCGCGAAGGTCCTTGAGGACGCCTTGCAGCTTGTCGGAGAGCCTGGAAAACATGCTGCGAAGGCTTCAGGGGCGAGGCCCGCCCGTCAAGCGCGGAAATCCGCGGGGAGTCCTTCCCGGCGGGCGGCGGCGGCGAGGGCGGCGGCGAGGGCGGTCTTGTCGGGGAACGGGGTGGAGCCGCCATCTGGGGAGACGAGCTCGAACCCGGAGCCGATGGCGGGGCCGTTGACGGCGCAGGCGGAGGTTTGGCAGGCGGCGATCTGGGAGAGTCCTTTGGCGAGGGCGTTCTCGCGGGACCCCTCGACTTCGTATTTCCAACCCACCAGAAACGCGTCGGGAAAAAGCGGCCGGAGCAGCGGGAGAACCTTGGCGGCGGGGCGGAGCCGCAGGAGGATTTCGCCGCAGGATGTCGGGATCTTGCCGGGGGAGACTTCGGCCGGCTCGAAGTCGCAGAGGGCGGCGGCGTGGAAGACGGCGCGGGGTCTGCCGGCGATTTTTTTCAATCCGTCGAGGAGATCCGAGTTGGTATCGAAGGCGATGGTGGCGGCTCCGGCGGGAGGCGGCGCGGTTGAGCCCGAGCCCCGGAAGCAGACCACTTCGAAGCCGGCGGAGAGCAGCGCGGAGGAAAGGATCGCGCCGATCTCGCCGGTCGAGGCGTTCGTAATCCGGCGCATCGCATCAATGGGGGCATGGGAGGGCCCGCAGGTGACGATGGCAAGCGGGGTCACCGGAGGTGTGCGCGCGCGGCCTTTCGCGCCTTGCCGATGAGGACGAGGTTCCGGATGTAAATGAACCAGCCCGTGGCCTGGCCGAGGATGCCGACGATGTCGCGCCGCCAGATGAAATACACGAGCAACATGGTCGCCCCGATGAGGCTCATCCACCAAAAGGAAACCGGCACCACCGATTTGCCGCTCTTCTCGCTCACCAGCCACTGCACGAGCATGCGTCCGGTGAAGAGGATCTGGCCCCCGAGCCCGATCACCACCCATGCGACTCCGGCCGGGCTTGTGATATTGAAAAGCGTCTCCAGCCACCCTCCGCCCGTGCGCTGCGAGTAGAGCAAATCCGCGAATTCGTCGGGGGTCAGGGCGCGGTCGGTGCCGGCTCCGAGGCGCTTGACGATGAAGACCGGCCGGCCGTCGGTCGTGCGGGCGAGTTTGACGTTGTCCTTCGCGCCGGGGAGTTCGACTTTGAAGCGGGTGACCGGGCCGGTGGTCGCGACCTCATCGGCGGGCCTTCCCACCGCGTCGAGCGGGTCGTCGGCGCCCCGGGCCGCGAGGCAGAGAAAAAGCGTCAGCAGGACAACCCGGAAAATCCGGCTCCGCATTTTTTGAAATTGCGGAGTTCTCACCGCAGGGACTTCGGTTGTCCCAGGATCTCGGACAAAACCACCGCGTCGCGGACCGACGAGCGGTCGGAGAGCAGGCGGCGGAATCTTCCTGGTTTGACGTGGGCCACGGTGGCGGCCGCCGCTTTCGGCGGCTTCGGCGGCGCGGGCCGCAGAGGCGGCATCTCGATCTTGCCCGCAAAGTCGCGGAGTTCCCGCTCGAAGGCGAGTGCTTCGGCCATGGGACGTGCCGGCCTTTCGACTGGCTCGGGAAACTCGCGGCGCGCCGGCACAGGCGGGGCGGGTTCCGGCACGGAGGCCTCCGGGACCGGCAGCGGAGGCGGAGCCTGCCCGCGTTGCGGAATCTTCGGCGGCGCTTCCTCGACCGGCAAGCCCAGCGCCTCCATGAGCTTGCGCATGGCCTCTGCGGGGTCGGCCTCCGCGTCGGGATCGCCGCCGCGCGCGACCGGCGGCGGGCCCGTGCGCGGCAAAGGCGGCGCTCCGGCCGGGCCACCCTGACGCTCGAGCTTGCGCTTTTCGCGCAACTCGGCGGAGCGCTGCAGGAGCCAGTTGACGAGGCTGATCGCCCCGATCACCAGCAATATGACGAGTTGCTCCATGCGGGAGGTGCGGCGCGGACGGGGAGGTTAAGACGAAGATTTCTCCGACCCCGCGATGGCATCCCGCATCGAGGTATCCGACTGGAGGTTTTTGAGGCGCATGTAGTCCATGACGCCGAGGTTGCCCGACCGGAAGGCCTCGGCCATGGCGAGGGGGACCTGGGCCTCGGCTTCGACGACCTTGGCGCGCATTTCCTGGGTGCGGGCGACCATTTCCTGCTCGCTGGCGACGGCGGCGGCGCGGCGCATTTCCGCCTTGGCCTGGGCGACGACCTTGTCGGCCTCGGCCTGTTCGGCCTGGAGTTTGGCGCCGATGTTGTCGCCGATATCGACATCGGCGATATCGACCGAGAGGATCTCGAAAGCGGTGCCGCTGTCGAGGCCCTTGGCCAGCACGGTTTTGGAAATGCGGTCCGGGTTTTCCAGCACGTCTTTGTAGGAAACGGCCGAACCGATCGAGGTCACGATGCCCTCGCCGACGCGGGCGATGATGGTCTCCTCGGTGGCGCCGCCCACGAACCGGTCGAGGTTTGAGCGGACGGTGACGCGGGCGCGGACTTTGACGCCGATGCCGTCGCGGGCGACGGCGTCGATGGTCGTCTTGCCGGTGGCCGGGTTCGGGCAGTCGATGACCTTCGGGTTGATGCTGGTGCGGACGGCCTCGAGCACGGTCTTGCTGGTGCCTTTGATGGCGAGATCGATCGCGCAGGCGCGGTCGAAATCCAGCGTGATGCCGGCCTTCTCGGCGGCGATGAGGGCCAGCACGACATGCGTGACATTTCCGCCCGAGAGGAAGTGGGCCTCCAATTGGTCGGTCTCGAGCGGAATCCCGGCCTTCACGGCGGTGATCCGGCTATCGACCACCAATCCCACCGGCACACGCCGCAGGCGCATCCCGATCAACTTCGCGAACGGCACCGGCGCGTCCGCGATCTTGGCCCGCAGCCACACCCCGAAAAAGTTCACGAGAACAAGAATGAGAACGAGCGCCAGGACGACGGCGACTCCCAGTATGGCAAGCAGGATCAGTTGGGTCATAGGTCGGATTTTGGTGAAACGGGCGCAAACCTTGCACAGAGACCGGCACCGTGCCAGCAAAACCAGACGCCCCCCTCCGGCGGATCAAGGCGGCGGGAGCGGGCGTGTGGAGGGTGGAAGGAGGGATTTTTCGAGGCGTTCTTCGGCGAGGCGGGTGGCTTCGGGGATGAGATTGGAGTCGCGGATTTGTTGCTCGGCGAGGCGGCGGAGGGTGCGGAAGGCGTCTTCGCGGTCGGCGGGGGTGAGTTTGTTCCAGAGGCCGTCTTCGTCGCGGAGGATTCTGGGGTCGCCCATTTCGAACGAGAGGAGCTCGGCGCGGGGGAGGCTGGCCGAGAAGGATTTCGTGCGGGGGTCAAGCGAGATGCGGAAGGGGCCGTCGAGCTTGAACCCGGCGGCGGCGCGGAAGGGGGCCTCGATTTCGATTTCCTTGGTCGAGTAGAGGTAGGTGTTGCTCCACTTGTAGCGGACAAGGAGATCCTTGCGGGCGGTGGCGATTTCCAGTGTCGGCGTGGTGCCCTCGATGACCACAAGGCCGTCCACCCGGATTTCCGGGCGCAGGTTGAAGGCCTGCTCGAAACGGTCGGCGGCGTCTTTGGCAAGGGCCCGTGCGGTGGCGTCCACCCGGCCGGCGAGCACCCAAGCGGCGGTGGCGGCCGCGGCGAGGGAGAGAACCCCGGCGAGGCCGGCCCAGAGCAGCGCGGCGCGGAGGGTGGTCAATGGACGGTGGTCGGGCATTCGGGAAGGGCGCGGAGGAAGGCGCGGCCGTAGGGTTTGCCGAGGATGCGGCTGTCGAGGATGACGATGATGCCCGAGTCGGTTTTCGATCGGATGAGGCGGCCGACGCCCTGGCGGAGTTTGAGGATGGCCTCGGGGAGGGAATATTGCTCGAAGGCGCGTCCGCCGGCTTCCTGGATGGCCTCGAGGCGGGCCTCGACAAGCGGGTGGTCGGGGGTGACAAACGGCAGGCGTGTGATGATGACATTCGAGAGCGCCTCGCCGGGGACATCGACCCCGGCCCAGAAGCTGTCCACTCCGAAGAGGATGCTGTGCGGGTTGGCGCGGAATTCCTGGATCATGCGGTGGGCGGGTTTGCCCTCGCCCTGGACGAGCAGCGGCCAGCCGGAATCGGCGAAACGGGGCGCCAGTTGCTCGGCGACTTTGCGCATGCTCAGGTAGCTGGTGAAGAGCACGAACGCCCGTCCGCGGCTCTCGGCGGTGAAGCGCGCGATCCATGTGGCCAGCTCGCCATGGTAGGCCGGGTCTTTCGGCTCGGGCATGCGTTTGACGATGTGCAGGTGCATCTGCCGTTTGAAATCAAACGGGCTGCCGATGCGGGCGGACTGCGCGTCCTCGGCTCCGATCCGGTTGCGGAAGTAGTCGAGATTCTCGCCGCCGGTCGAGAGGGTCGCGCTGGTGAGGACGCAGGTCGTCCCTTCGCGGAAGAGGAGGCCGCGGAGCGCGCCGGCAAGGTCCACCGGCGCGGCCTTGAGGGCGCAGAGGCTTTCGGTGCGGCCGTATTTTTCCACCCAATAGACATGGTCGGGCTCGGACAACTCGAGGAAGTCGCGGATGCCGGTGCGGAACGCGCGGATCTTGCCGGCCGCGTCGGCGAGCTCCTCCCGGCGGGGGTCGTCATCGCTCGCGGAGGCCGTCGCGGAGAGCAACTCGGCCAGCGAGGCGAGCGATTCGCCCAGCTCGCCCGCCTCGGCAATCCCGGCCTCGCGCACCCGCGAGACCCGTCCGGCGGAGCCGAATTTGCAATTCCCCGCGACCGTGGCGAAAAAGTCGTCCGCGCGCGGAAGTGCCGCCGTGACCGCCGCGCAGCCGGTGCCGTGCTTGATCGACTGGAGGAGGCCCTTCTTGGTCTTCGGATTGTAAAGCCGCTGGAGCGCGCGGCGGACGGCGAGCTGGGAAATGTCCATGCCGATATGTTTGGCGGCGACGTCCTCGATCGTGTGGGCCTCGTCGAAAATCACAAAATCGTCGGCGAAGAGAATCCCGCGCGTGGCCGGGCCGTCGTCGCCGCCGCCGGCGAGGGTGAAAAAGAGGGCGTGATTGAGCACGATCAGATCGGCGGATGCGACCCTCCGGCGCAGGGACTGGTAAAAGCAACGCGGGTTCTTGCCGCAGGTCTTCGGCGTGCAGATGCCCTGTTCGCTGCGGACTTCCTCCCAGATGCGGGCCGACGGTTGCTCGACGAAATCGGTGAGCGAGCCGTCCTTGGTCGCGTAGCTCCACTCGCGGAGCCGGTCGAGTTCGCGGCGCTCGTCGGGCAGGAAAAGGTCCCCGGCGTTGGCAATGGCCCGGTCGAGGCGGGTCCCGCAGAGGAAGTTGTGCCGGCCTTTGAGGAGGACGGCCTCGAACTCCACCGGGAGCACCTTCTGCACGAGCGGGATGTCTTTGTGGATGAGTTGTTCCTGCAGAGCGATGGTGTGCGTGGAAATCACCGCCTTGCGGTGCGCGCGCTTCGCGTGCAGCACGGCGGGGACAAGGTAGGCGAACGATTTGCCGACCCCGGTTCCCGCCTCGATGGCAAGATGCCCGCCCCGCTCGAGCACGCGCGCGACCCGGCGGGCCATCTCCTGTTGTTCCGGCCGGAACTCGTAATTGGCGGCGGCCGAGAGCAGGCCGTCGGGGGCAAAGATCCCGGCCACCTCGCGCTCGAAGGCTCCGGCGGCGGCGGGTGGGTCTTCGCGGAGGGAAATCATCGCCGGGCCGCCGGGGCGGGATGCGCGGGAGGGTTGACGGGAAAAATTTGCGGCATAAGGTGGGTGGTTCCGCCCATGCTAGCCGAAAGCGGCCCGGGCACCAAAACGAATTGATGACAATCCTCGACCGCTACGTTCTCACCAAGTTCGCGCTGCCGTTCGCGTATTGCCTGCTCGGCTTCCTGGCGATCTGGTTCATTTTCGACCTCAGCGACAACCTGCCCGACTTTTTGCAGGGGCAGGCGACGCCGGAATTTCTGCTGGCTTATTACAAATCCCAGATCCCCGAGATCGTGGTGATGAGCATCCCGATCGCGACCCTGCTCGCGCTTCTCTATTCGCTCACGGCGATGTCCCGGACGAACGAAATCATCTCGATGCTGGGGGCCGGACGGAGTGTGACGCGCGTGCTGGCTCCGCTCATCGTGGTCGGTTTCCTGTTTACGGGCGTGAGCGCGTATTTCAACTACGAGGCCGCCCCGCACGCCGCCATGCACAAAAAGCAGATGATCAAGGACGTGAAGCGGAAAAAGAAAAAGGAGCCCGGCCTCAACGCCCACCTTTACCGGAACCGCGAGGACCTTCGCACGTGGTTCATGCGCCGCATCGAGCCCGGCACCCAGCGCATCATCGAGCTCCAGATCGTCCAGCAGGACGCCGACGCCAATATCACCTCGCAGCTCTACGCGCGCGAGGCAAGATACAACCCGGAAGCCGCCGAGTGGGTCCTCTACGACGGCATGGAGGTTGTTTACGGCCCCGAGGAAACCCGCAAGGAAATGTTCGAAGGCAAGTCGATCACGGGCTGGCGCGAGACCCCGTGGCGGATAGCAAGTTCGGTGATGAACCCCGACTACCTGTCCGTTCCCGAACTCAAGGACTACCTGGAATTCAACCACGACTTTCCCGGGGCGCGCCTTGCGCCCTACCGCACCCAGCTCGAATACCGCTGGGCGCTGCCGTGGGTCTCCCTCTTAGTCATATTTCTCGCGGCTCCGATGGGGATCGTGTATTCGCGGCGGGGGATCCTCGGGGGAGTCGCCGTGGCGATCGGGCTGTTCTTCGCGCTGGTTTTCATCAGCAGCCTCATGATCGCCTTCGGCAAAGGAAGCCGCATCTCCCCCTTCGTCGCCGCATGGGGCCCGCTCATCGTCTTCTATGCGATCGGGTTTCTTCTGCTCTGGTTCCGCTCGACGAACCGCGATCTGCCCAAATTGAAAATCCCGGGTTTTTAACCCGCCCGCGCGCGGAGCGTCAGTCGCGGCCACCACCATGTGATCCGGCCGTCTTTTCGGGCGATTTGGAACACCCTCCGTGCGGCCTCGGGGGCCGATTCCACAAGCTCGAGGACCCGTGCCCGGTTCGCTGCGGGGGTGTTGGCGGTTTGGAAATACCACTCCAGATCGGGCTGCTCGAGGGGGTCCATGCGGATTTTTTCCACAATCAGGCCTGCCCCGGCTGCAAGCGCCGACCACTCGCCGGGTGTGCGGAACCGCCCGTGGCTCGGGTCGCGCAATTTCTCGACCTCGTGGATCCATTCCGCCGCCACCGGTTCCCCGTCGGGGATACTCCCGTCGATGAGGACAAAAATTCCGCCCGGCTCAAGAACGCGCCGCACTTCGGCAAGGAAGGCCGTCGCGTCGCTGAAGTGGTGCGCCGCCACCCGGCAGGTCACGATCAAAAATCCGGCGTCGGGGTGCGGGAACCGCTCGGCGGGGTGGCAGGCGGTCTCCACATCCAGGCCGTTCTCGCGGGCGAGCGCGGCGGTCGCCTCGAGCATCTTCTCCGAAAGGTCGGCCGCGACCACCCGGCAGCCCGCGCGGGCCAGCCACAGCGCGGTATGCCCGCCCCCGCAGGCCACATCCAGCGCCGCGCAGCCGGGCGCAATGCGAACCCCCTCGAAGGCCCGCGCGACATCCGACGTGTCGGCGAGGATGTGTGTGCGGCCGTAATTGGCGCTCATACGGTCGAATTGGTCCTTCGCGGAAGCCTGCTGGGAATCGAGTTGCATGATGCCCGCAATCATCGGCGGCGGGATCCGCCGGGACAAGGATCTCTTTGGGATCTCTTCGCCGCGCGCGCGTTTTCGGGATTTTGGGAGTTGACTCCCGGAGCCGGTTACCGCTTTTATTCCCGCTCAACCAAAACTTATACTACCACTATGGCAACAATTGGCATTAACGGCTTCGGCCGCATCGGACGTCTCGTTTTCCGCGCCCTCGTCGAACAGGGCCTTCTCGACAAAGGCTTCAAAGTCGCGGCCGTCAACGATCTGGTTCCCGCCGACAACCTCGCATACCTGCTCAAATACGACTCCACCCAGGGCCGCTTCGCCGGGGAAGTCTATAGCGAAAAATCGTCGCCCTCGGTCGAAGAGGACGACACCCTCGTGGTCAACGGCCACAAAATCAAATGCCTCGCGGTCAAGGAAGGCCCGGCCGCGCTTCCGTGGAAAGACCTCGGGGTCGATATCGTGATCGAATGCACCGGGCTTTTCACAGACGCCGCCAAGGCGAAGGGCCACCTCGACGCGGGAGCCAAGAAGGTGATCATCTCGGCTCCCGCCAAAGGCGAGGACATCACCGTCGTCATGGGTGTCAACAACGACAAATACGACGCCGCCAGCCACCACATCATCTCGAACGCCAGCTGCACCACCAACTGCCTCGCGCCGGTGGTTCACGTCCTCCTCAAAGAAGGCTTCGGCATCGACGAGGGTCTCATGACCACCGTCCACAGCTACACCGCCACCCAGAAAACCGTGGACGGCCCGAGCCGCAAGGATTGGAAAGGCGGGCGCAGCGCCGCCATCAATATCATCCCCAGCACGACCGGCGCCGCCAAGGCGGTCGCCCTCGTCTGCCCGGAGGTCAAAGGCAAGCTCACCGGCATGGCGTTCCGCGTGCCCACGCCGACCGTTTCGGTCGTGGATCTCACCGTGAAGACCACCAAAGCGACCAGCTACAAGGAAATCTGCGCGGCCATGAAGAAGGCCAGCGAGACCTACCTCAAGGGCATCCTCGCCTACACCGAAGACGAGGTCACCTCGTCCGACTTCATCCACGACACCCACTCGTCGATCTTCGACGCCGGCAGCGGGATCGAGCTCAACGCGAACTTCTTCAAGCTCGTGAGCTGGTATGACAACGAATGGGGTTACAGCAACCGCTGCGTGGACCTCCTCCGTCAGATCGCCTGAGCGGTCGCGTCTCGGAGCATCCTCTGAAAAAGCAAACGGGCGCGGGAGTAACCACTCTCCCGCGCCCGGTTTGTTTTCTCCTATGATGTAAAAGTCTTCTCAGTCGCAGCGCACTTTTTTGGCGCGGCCGTTGGCATGGACCAGCACACGTCCGCTTTCAAAAAGGTCCTTCATGGCGGCGATGGCCTCCACGTTGGATTTGGCGCACGATGCGACGATCTCGACCAGCTCGCCGAGGCTGTAATGTCTGCGGTTGATTTTGCGGTAAGGGTTTTTCATGGCTTTGTTGACTTGGACACGCGCGGGTTGCTTTTGTTCAACGCGACCGGCCGCGAAATCGAAGTATTCATCGGCGGCTTCGGATCGCGTGGTAATCTTGGCCGGACCCGCATCTTTCGATTCCAGATTTCCATCCACAATGATTCACCGAATCCTCCCGGCTTTCGCGGCCGCCATTCTTTCCGCCGGTCACCTTCCGGCGGCCGAGCCCGAACTCAGCGCTCCGATTGCCGGACGCTACGAGCAGATCGTCGTCCGCTCGCCGCAACCGGGCACCGCGTTCGACAAGGTCGTCGCATGGTATGCGAGCGCGGGCGGCGGCTTGGAGGTCTTGGAATCCCGCTGGCGCGGGGTGGCGGCGACCTCTCCCTCCGATGAGGGACAATACGGGATTCTGCTCGGCATGCTCGCCGAGCGTCAGCGCGACCCGGCGAAAGCGCGCGGGTATTACACCCGGGGACTCCGCCGCCGCGGCCCGGGCCCTTGCGGCTCTGGAGACAATCGAGGGGCGCTTTGCGGAAGCCGCCGCCGCCTATCGCAAGGCGCTGGATTCGAAGGACCTTCCTCCTCCCATAAGAATGGACCTCCCGCGCGCGCTGGCGCTGCTCCACCAGCGCGCGTTCGAACAAGACAAAGCCACGGCCGCTTGACCGAGGCCCTCGCGACCTCTCCCGACGATCCCCGCATCCTCGAAGAAGCGGGCGGCGCCTTTCTCTCCTCGGGAGATCATGCCAGCGCCAAAGATTGCTTTGAAAAACTGACCGTCCTTGGCGCGAGGGACCCGTTCCGCAAAGTCTCCGCGACCCTCCGACTCGCCGGCCGCCACGATGAGACCATTTCCGCCGCGCGCGAGCTCGCGGCTCCCGCCGACGCCACTCCGGAAAGCCTCTCACTTCTCGGCGAACTCCCCTGGGATCAAAAGAAAAGCCGGTCGGAAAGCCGCACGGAATACGGCTTGTGGCAGAAATCGTTCCTCGATGGATCGTCGAGGACGAAAACCGTTCCGGTTTCCGTTGCCCGCAAACCCGCATGCCAGGAACGTGGAACGCGTTTCTCCCCGCATTTTGATACGCGCGGATTTGGGGATAGCTGTGGGGCCTTGCAGTTTCCTTTGAAAACCGCTAAGGGATCCGGCATGCTCCTTCCCAAAACCCTCCTCGTCGCATCCGCAGCCGCCATCCTCGCCGTGGCACCATGCCGGGCGCAGTCCGAAACAAACCGGGTCGCGGACGGCGGCGGTATCGCGCTGGTCAAACCGCAGACATGGTCGAAAGAGGCCGACGCCACCGTGCTGGAATTCACGGGATTCACCGACCGCTCGGCGGTGGGGAACGCGGCGGCCGGGTATTACGAATTCAAGCTAAAGAGCGGCCAGACACGCCAGGTGCCCGCCTCGCGGGCGGTGAAGGTTGTCATTTTTCCCGATCTCGCGAGGATCACGGATGTCGTCACACCGGCCGACCGCGAGAAACTCGCCGCCACTCTGACGAGCCTCCAGGCGGTGGTCGCCAAGTTTCCCGCAACAAAAGCCCAGCTCGACCCGTCGATCAAAGCCATCGGAGGGGAGGTCGCGAAATTTGACGCCGACCAGGTGAAGGCGGCGGGCGCCTGGATGCCGCGCAAAGACTACCTCGCCGCCCAGGCGCGCGAGATCGCGGCCGTCCTCCAAACGAATGCCGGCGGGCCGGCCGCGTCGGCATCACTGGAAAGCGACCCCCGCTTTATCGCTCTCCAGGAAATGGGCAAGGAAAGCCCGGAGGCAAAGGCGCTGGCCGATAAACTTCTGACCCGCCAAAAATTTGCGAACCGCGCGAACGAGCGCAAGACCGTGCTGGCCCAACTCGCAGCACAGGGACTCACCATCGAGGCCGCGAGGGGGCTCGTCAAACAACTCGCGGGACTTAACCCCGGCGAGGATCCCGCCAGCCGGGCGGTCTTCGAGCAATGGGACAATGCCGACCGCCAGCTCGCCGCCGCCGCCGCCATTGCGGGACCCGCCGCGGCCGACCTCGAGAAACAACTCTCGGCGGTCACCGATCCGGTCGGGCCGCCACCCATGGCCGACGGACTCGTCACGGCCGCGTCTGCGGCATCCGCCAAGCTCGAGCCGCTCCGCGGAGCCGGACTGCCGTCGCAGATCGAGTCCGCCGCCGATGCCGGGATGGCATTTTCGCGCTACGTGACGACCATGAAGAAATTGCCGGAACTCACCGCCGCGAAGTCGTTTTTTGAAGCGGATACCGCGCTCGAGCAGGCCATGCGCGACGGCGAGGCCATCGGACCGAACGCGGCCCGTGTCGCGACCGCGCTCCGCCGTCCGGTCTCGGCCCAGATCGAGGCGTTTGTGGCCGCGCGCGGCGAGGCCGGCGCGCTGGCGGCTGCTGGAAAAACGAAGGAGGCGCTCGCCAAATACCGGGCCGCCTTTGCGATAATCCCCGACCCGGCGATGGGAGCGAAAATCGCGGAACTCGAAGCGGCGCAACCGGAGAAAAAATGAGCCACGGACACCCGCGCATCAGCCTGCCCGTGCAGGTGATGTATTTCGACACGGATGCCGGCGGTGTCGTCCACAATCTCGCTTATTTGCGGTTCATAGAAACCGCGCGTACCCTGCTCGCGGTGGATCTCGGGATGAGCTTTGAGGAAATCCAGCGCACGGGCATCCACCCGGTCGTCGTGCGAACCGAAATCGATTACCGCAAGCCCGGCCGGCTGGGCGAGCATTTGCTGGTCAACGGGGGGATCGGGGAAATCGCGCGCGCGCGTTTCTGGGTCGAATTCGAGGTGGTCCGCCGCGACGGCGGCGAGATCCTTGTTTCCTGCCGGCAGTCCCTCGCGGTGGTGCGGATGCCGGAGGGCCGCCCGATGCGGGTCGCGGAAGTTTTTCCCATCCTCGCGCCGACTGCCGCGTGAGCGCGGTCGCGCGTCGGGCGCTGGCGGTTTTTGCGGCCGCGGCGGCGATTCACATCGCATTGGCGGGTTGGGGGAGCCTGTTCAACGAAACCGACGGCCAATACGGCGGAGCCGCGAAGGTCATGGCCGGCGGCGGCTCGTGGCTTGTGCCGGAGAACAATAGCGTCCCGCGCCTGGTCAAGCCGCCGCTGCTCTACTGGATGATGGCGGCGGCGATGCGGGCATTCGGCACGACCGAATTCGCGGCGCGCCTGCCGGGCGCGTTGGCGCTGGCGGCGCTGGCGGCGCTGGCCTATTTGACCGGCCGGGAATGGGGGCGCGAGCGCGGCGGGGACGGTGAGCGGACCGGGTTGATCGCGGCGGCGGTGCTCGCCACGCTGCGGCCCGGCGACATCCTGCTGGAGAAGACCCCCTTCCGCCTCACCGACCGCTTCATCCCCGGCCATTGGGGGCATGTCGCCATCTGGATGGGTTCGGCTGCCGAGGTGTCCGCCCTGCTCGGCGACGACCCGCTGCTGGCGCCGCATCTGCCGCGCCTGGCCGCCGGCGCCGGCGTC
>Ga0114939_10000979_pt1 | contig 23237 bp, 20 predicted proteins | sample AshMeaCrysSpring_FD_87196 | JGI IMG/M metagenome (GOLD analysis project Ga0114939, IMG submission 87196) | Groundwater microbial communities from Big Spring, Nevada to study Microbial Dark Matter (Phase II) - Ash Meadows Crystal Spring | ecosystem: Environmental > Aquatic > Deep subsurface >...
ACGTTCTGCACCTGCTCCCGCATCTGCTCGATCAGGACCTTCATGTCCACGGCGGCGCGGGTCGTCTCAACGTCCTGTGACTTCGACGACAGCGTGTTCGCCTCGCGGTTGAGTTCCTGCATCAGGAAGTCGAGGCGGCGGCCGGCGGGTTCGCTCGAGTCGAGGACGCGCAGCGTCTCGGTGACGTGGCTGCCGAGGCGGTCGAGCTCTTCTTCCACGTCCATCTTGTAGGCGAGCAGCACGAGTTCCTGCTCGAGCCGCTCGGGGTCGACCTGGGTGCCGAGCTGGGCCACGCGCTCGGACACCTTCGCGCGGATGCGGGCGCTCACTTCGGGCAGGCGCGCACGCACCAGTGCGACGCCCTCGACGAGACCCTGGCAGCGGCTCTGCAGCAGCTCGCGGATGCGCGTGCCTTCGCGGGCGCGCGAGTCGTTCAACTGCTCGACGGTCTCCTTGACCAGCTCGAGCGCCTCCTCGGCGAGCGGACCCACGTCCCGCTCGGCCTCGCGCACGACGCCGGGCCAGCGCAGCGCATCGAACGGGCTCGCCGGGCCGGCGCGGTCGCCGAGCCGGTCGGACACTTCGCGCGCGCGCTGCAGCACCTGGTCGAGGAGCGGCTGGTTGATCTCGAGGTTCGAGACGGTGGCCGCCGTCGAGCGCAGGTAGACACCCGCGTCCACCTTGCCTCGGCGCAGGCTCGCCGAGAGCGCCTGCCGCACGTCGGTCTCGAGGCCGCGCAGGTCGTCGGGCAGGCGCAACGAGACCTCGAGGTAGCGGTGATTGACGGTGCGCAGCTCACACGTGAGCGTGCCCCACTCGCCCTGGCGCTCGCGGCGCGCAAAGCCGGTCATGCTGCGGATCATGGTGTCGTCCGGGCCGAAATACCGGGGAATTGCTGCACTTGCCCGCGTACGAGCCACTTGGGGTGACGCGCCGCGGAGTGATATAAACCTCGCACGAGTCTACATTACAAGCCGGCGTGCCGGAGCGACACTTGCAGATCGAGCACGCGGATCTGAGCCTCCTCGGGAATCGCGAAGAAAACCAGGACCGGGTCGCCATCGCCATCGGCGATGGGGCGGCGTTCCTTGCCGTCGTCGACGGCATGGGCGGTCATGCCGACGGCGCGCGCGCGGCCGAGGTCGCCATGCGCGCCATGGTCGGCGAGTTCTGGGAAGCGAGCCGTCCGCTGTTTGACCCCGAAGGCTTCCTGCACCTCACGATCGGCCGCGCGCACGAGGCGGTCGTCGATCTCGGCCGCGGGTTGCCGCCCGAGATTCGCCCGCGCGCGACCTGCGCGGCGTGCCTGGTCCAGGGATCGAATGCCTACTGGGCGCACGTCGGCGACAGCCGCATCTACCAGCTGCGCGCAGGTCACGTCCTCGCCCGCACGCGCGATCACAGCCACGTCGAACTGCTGCTGCGCGCCGGTCGCATCACCGAGCGCCAGGCGCAGGATCACCCGATGCGCAACTACGTCGAGTGCTGCATCGGCGGCGATCCTGTGCTGCCCGAGATGTCCTTGAGCGGCCGCAATCCGCTCGCGGCCGGCGACGTCCTGCTGCTCTGCTCGGACGGGCTGTGGTCCGGCCTCACGGACGAGCAACTCGCCGCGTTGAGTCTCCGCGCAGAGCGTGGCCTCCGCGACGCGCTCGCCGACCTCGGTCAGCGGGCCCTCGCCGGCACGGCACCTTTCGCCGACAACACGACCGCCGCGGCCGTCCGCTGGCTCGGTCCCTGATCCCGGAGAGTCCCCCTTGAGACGCAGCGGCCGCGCCAACGACGAGTTGCGCACGATCCGGATCACCCGTGGCTTCACGCGCCACGCCGAGGGCTCGGTGCTCGTCGAGTTCGGCGAGACCCGCGTGCTCGTCACCGCGACCGTCGAGGACGGCGTTCCGTCCTTCCTGCGCGGCAAGGGCGAGGGCTGGGTGACTGCGGAATACGGCATGTTGCCACGCGCGACTCACACGCGTTCCGCCCGCGAGGCGGCGCGCGGCAAGCAGAGCGGCCGCACGCTCGAGATCCAGCGACTCATCGGGCGCTCGCTGCGTGCGGTGGTGGACCTGCGCGCGCTCGGCGAGCGCACCGTCACGCTCGACTGCGACGTGCTGCAGGCCGACGGCGGCACGCGCACGGCTTCCATCACGGGCGCCTACGTGGCGCTCGCGGACGCGATGGACGCGCTCGTGCGCCGCCGGGCCATCGGCTCGAGCCCGCTGCACGGCCAGGTCGCGGCCGTGTCGGTCGGCATCGTGGACGGCGCGCCCGTCGTCGACCTCGATTACGTCGAGGACTCCGGTGCCGAGACCGACATGAACGTCGTGATGAACAACGGCGGCGGATTCATCGAGGTCCAGGGCACGGCGGAAGGTCACGCGTTCCGGCGCCACGAACTCGACGAGTTGCTGAACCTCGCGGCCGCCGCATGCCAGCAACTGTTCGCCGCGCAGCTCGAGGCGCTGCAGGCGCCGCTCGAGCACGCGACGCAGGGGCCGCGGCGGTGACCGTCGGCGCGCCCGCGTTTCCGTCGCGGGTCGTGCTCGCCACCGGCAACGCGGGCAAGCTCAGTGAGATGCGCGCCATCCTCGCGCCGTGGCACGTCGAGGTGCGGCCCCTCTCTGACTTCACGCGCGATGCGGCGGCCGAGACCGGCCTCAGCTTCGTCGAGAACGCGATCCTGAAAGCCCGCTTCGCCTCACAGGCGGCGGACCTGCCCGCGATCGCCGACGACTCGGGTCTCGAGGTGGACGCGCTGCACGGCGCGCCGGGCATCTACTCCGCGCGCTACGCGGGTGAGGCGGCCGACGATGCAGCCAACAACGCAAGGCTGCTCCACGACCTCGCGGACGTCGCCGACGAGCACCGCACCGCGCGCTACCGCTGTGCGATGGTCTACCTGCGCTGGCCGCTCGACCCGGCGCCGGTCGTCTGCCAGGCGAGCTGGGAGGGCCGCATCGCGCGCGCCGGCCGCGGTACCGGTGGTTTCGGTTACGACCCGCTCTTCATCGTCGCCAAAACCAGCCGCACCGCGGCTGAGTTCGACCCCGACGAGAAGAACCGGGTGAGTCACCGCGGCCTGGCGCTGCGAGCGCTCGTGCGCGCGATCGGCGAGGGGCCGGCCGGAGCCTGAACGTGGCGCGCTCGCTGTCCCTCGCGCTGTACGTGCACCTGCCGTGGTGCGTCCGCAAGTGCCCGTACTGCGACTTCAATTCGCACGCCCGCCCTGCCGCGGGGATTCCGCGCGGGGCGTACCTCGCGGCGCTCGTGGACGACCTCGCCTTCGCGATCCGCGGGCTCGAGGGGCGGACGGTCACGTCGGTCTTCTTCGGCGGCGGCACGCCGAGCCTTTTCGAGGCGGACGCGATCGGGGCGGTGCTCGAGCGCCTGCGAGCCGGGCTGCCGGTCGCTCCGGACCTCGAGGTCACGCTCGAGGCGAACCCCGGCACCGTCGAGCGCGGGGCCTTCGCCTCCTATCGCGCGGCGGGCGTCAACCGCGTCTCGCTCGGCGCGCAGAGCTTCGACGACCGCCAGCTCGAGGAGCTCGGGCGCATCCACTCGCACGGTGAGATCGACGCCGCCGTGGACGAGTTGCACGCCGCCGGCGTCGACAACTTCAACCTCGACCTCATGTACGGCCTGCCCGCGCAGTCGCTCGAGGGGGCGATCGCCGACGTCGCGCGCGCCATCGCGCTCGGGCCCTCGCACATATCGCATTACCAGCTCACGCTCGAGCCCGGCACGGCCTTCGAGCGGCGGCCGCCGGTGCTGCCGGACGACGAGGCCGTCTTCGCGATGCAGTGCGAATGCCAGGCCCGGCTCGCCGGCTCGGGCTATCGACAGTACGAGGTCTCCGCCTACGCGCGGCACGGCCGCGAGTGCCGCCACAACCTCAACTACTGGAGCTTCGGCGACTACGTCGGCATCGGGGCGGGCGCGCACGGCAAGACCACGGACCTCGCAAGCGGTGTGGTCACGCGGACCGAGCGCGTGAAGCAACCGGGACGGTACATGTCGGCGACGAGGCCGGCGGAGCGTGTCGCCGCCACGCGTGTCGTCGACGGCGCCGATCTCGCGTTCGAGTTCTTCCTGAATGCGCTGCGCCTCGTCGACGGCTTCGAGCCGTCGCTGCTCACGACGCGCACCGGCCTCGCGTTCGAGACGGTCGCCGATGCCGTGACCGAGGCGCAGAACCGTGGCCTGCTCGAGTGCCGAACCGACGGCCGCTGGGCTCCCACGGCCCGCGGCCGTTTGTTCCTCAATGACTTGCAGGCGATCTTCCTCGCGGATCCGGGTCCGAATCCTGCGGGGGCCGCGGGCGGGGACGGGCGCAGCCCGGGATGACGCGTGGAATCGGCACCATTCTGGGGCGTCGGCCGGCGGCGTCTTGAGTCAGTTATGCACACCGCCACCCGGGGACCCGACTTTCGGCACGTTACGATCCGTAGTCGAAGTGAAATGTGAGGCAGCGCTCGTAACTGAATGTTTAGCAACAATAAAATAGCCTGGTCAAAAATTGATCAATGCAAGAATCGACGGATTCCGCGCCCGGGACGATGGGGCTGCAGGGTGAGAATCCACAGAGTTACCCACAGCTTTTGTGGATAACCGGCGGTGCCCGCCGGCGCGCACACGCCACGCGCTTGTCACTGCCCGCCGACGCTCCTATACTTCGCGCCCTTTTTCCGTTTGCCAGCCAAAGGACCGCGACCATGAAGAGCGGCATCCACCCCGAGTACAAGCAGATCACTGTTACCTGCAGCTGCGGGAACACGTTCGAGACGCGCTCGACTCTCGGCGAAGATCTCCAGATCGAGGTGTGCTCGAGCTGCCACCCCTTTTACACGGGCAAGCAGAAGATCGTGGACACCGGCGGCCGCGTCGACCGGTTCCGCAAGAAGTACGCCAAGGGCTGAGCGGGCTCTCAGTCCGGCTCGAGCGACGGGGCGCCTCGGGCGCCCTGTTCCGTTTCTGGGTCCGTCGATGGCGGCCCACGGAACTTTCGGGCGCCAGGGACGCACTCTAGACTCTGGTTCCCGTCTCCCCGAGGTCCGAGCATGCGCTTCTCCCGCGCCCGACTCGTTGCCGCGGTCGCGCTGGCGACTGTCGCCGGCGGCTGCGCCACCAACCCGGTGACCGGCAAGACCGACGTCGTCACGATGACGGCCGAGCAGGAAGTCGCGATCGGCCGCGAGTCTCATCCGCAGATCCTGCAGAAATTCGGACGCTACGAGGACGAGGCGCTGCAGGCCTACGTGAACGACATCGGGCAGAAGATCGCCCGTGTAAGCCACCGTCCGGACCTCCAGTACACGTTCACGATTCTCGACACCCAGGACATCAACGCCTTCGCGCTGCCGGGCGGGTACGTCTACATCACCCGCGGCATCATGGGGTACCTCAACTCGGAGGCCGAGCTCGTGGCGGTGCTCGGGCACGAGGTCGGCCACGTCACCGCGCGGCACGCGGTGAGGCAGCAGGCCGGCGCGACGGCGACCGGGGTCGGGGCGATGGTCGTCGGCATCCTCACCGGCAGCGGGGACCTCGCCTCGATCGCGAACATGGCCGGCTCGGCGCTGGTGAGCGGCTACGGGCGCGACATGGAACTCGAGGCCGACGACATCGGCGCGCAGTACCTCGACCGCCTGGGTTACGACCCGGACGCCATGATCGACGTCGTGCGCCTCCTGAAGAATCAGGAGCTCTTCGAGGTGCAGCTCGCGCGCCAGGAAGGCCGGCCCCCCCGCGTCTACCACGGCGTCTTCGCCACGCACCCGGACAACGACACGCGCCTCAAGGAGGTCGTCGCGGCGGCCCACAAGGTCGACACGGGCGAGGCGCGCCCCGACGGACGCGATGCCTACCTCGACCGGATCGACGGGCTGCCGTACGGGCCGAGCCGGGCGCAGGGCGTGGTGCGCGGGAGCCGCTTCTACCACGCCGACATGGGCTTCACCGTCGCGTTCCCGACGGGCTGGACGATCGACAACCAGCCGACCAAGGTCGTCGCATTCACCCCCCAGAAAGACGCGTTCCTCGAGCTGACGGCGCTGCCGGTGCCGCCCAGCGTCGATCCGAAGAACTTCCTGCTGCGCAACCTCGCGGGGACCCCGCTCACGGAGTCGGGTCCCCTGCAGGTGAACGGCCTGCCGGGCTACACGGCGGTCGCGAGGGAGGTCGCCCTGCCCTGGGGTAACCGCGGACCGGCACGCTACGTCGTCGTCTATTTCAACAACCTCGCCTACGTGTTCCGTGGCGCGACCCGGCTGAACGGCGCCCATGCGGCGACAGACCCGCTGTTCCTCTCGAGCGCAAAGACCTTCCGCCGCCTGAAGGACAGCGAGTTCGCCCAGGCCGAGCCGGACCGGATCCGGGTCATCAAGCTGCGTGCGCCGGGCAGCATCGAGTCACTGGCGAAGAATTCCCCGCTGCGTCAATACCCTGCAGAGCGATTGCGGCTCCTGAACGACCTCTATCCGAACAAGGAACCGGTCGTCGGGCAGCGGCTCAAGGTCGTGGATTAGTACGAGCTTGATTGGGTTTGCGGCTCATGCAAGGCTCACGGACCGATCCCGGATCCGCCGCGGGCGGTCGAAAAGGTAGCCCCAGATGAGCGCCAAGAACTACGAATTAACCAATCTCGAATCGGGAAAGAAGTCCACCCTGCAGGCGCTCACCGGTTCGGTCGGGCCGGACTGCCTCAACATCGCGAGCCTGTACAAGGACCACGGGCTGTTCACGTTCGACCCCGGCTTCATGTCCACGGCGTCCTGCGAGAGCCGGATCACCTACATCGACGGCGACGCGGGCGTGCTCCTCTACCGCGGCTACCCGATCGAGCAGCTCGCGACGAAGTCGAGCTTCCTCGAGGTGGCCTACCTGCTGATCCACGGCGAGCTGCCGACCGGCACGCAACTCGAGCAGTTCGACCACTCGATCCGCTACCACACGATGATCAACGAATCGCTGCTGCGATTCTTCAACGGATTCCACTACGACGCGCACCCGATGGCGATGGTGTCCGCGGTCGTCTCGTCCATGGCGGCCTTCTACCACGACTCCATGGACAACAATAACCCGCGGCACCGCGAGATCTTCGCGCACCGCATCCTCGCCAAGGTTCCGACGATCTCGGCGGCAGCCTACAAGCACATGATGGGCCAGCCGTTCATCTACCCGCGCAACGACCTGGACTACTGCGCGAACATGCTGCGCATGTTCTTCGCCGTCCCGGCCTCCGAGTACGAGGTGGACCCGGTCACAGCGCAGGCGCTCGACCTGCTGCTCATCCTGCACGCCGACCACGAGCAGAACGCGAGCACCTCGACCGTGCGCCTCGCCGGCAGCACGGGCACGAATCCCTACGCGGCCATCTCGGCCGGCGTCTCGGCGCTCTGGGGCCCGGCCCACGGCGGCGCGAACGAGGCCGTGCTCGCGATGCTCGAGGACATCGGTACCGTCGACAACATCCCGAAGTTCCTCGACCGCGTGAAGGGCAAGGACGGCCACACCCGCCTCATGGGCTTCGGGCACCGCGTCTACAAGAACTTCGACCCGCGCGCGAAGATCATCCGCGAGATGTGCCACAAGGTGCTCGCACGCCTCGGGCAGACCGACAACCCGCTGTTCGAGCTCGCGTTGCGCCTCGAGGAGATCGCGCTCAAGGACGAGTACTTCATCTCGCGCAAGCTCTACCCGAACGTGGATTTCTACTCGGGCGTGATCTACAGCGCGATCGGCATCCCGCGCTCGATGTTCACCGTGATGTTCGCGATCGCGCGCACGGCGGGCTGGGTGGCGCAGTGGCAGGAGATGATCGCCGACCCGGCCATGAAGATCGGGCGGCCACGGCAGCTCTACACCGGCCCGGCGCAGCGCGACTACGTGGAGATGGACAAGCGCTAGGAGGGACTGTCCCCGCAGGGGACTGTCCCTTTCCTGCTGAATTCACCGGTGGATCCGTCCCGGGGCCTGTCGCCGGGACCGCCGTGAATACGTCCATGCAGGCTTCGTCCGCGGCGTCCATGCCGCACACGAACAAGCCCAGCACCGTTACAGCAGCGCCGCGACCTCGGCCGCGCTCGCGCGCCGCATCGGCTTGCCGTCGACCGGGCTTGCCGGCGACTGCCGGATCCCGTCCACAGGGAATACGACCGCGTCCACCGTCTGCCGGCCCGCGACGAACCGCAGCGCCGGGTAGCTGACCGTGCGGTCGCGCTCGTAGCGGAGCCGGCGCTCGACCACCTCGTGCGGCACGCCGCGCTCCTCGAGCCGCAGCGAGACGGCTTCCGGCGTCTCCGAGAAGAGGTGCAGGTTGATCTCCGAGTGCGAGGAGGCGGTGCCGGTGAGCACCGGGCCGACCAGGCGCGGGTCGAAGTCCGCCATCAGCCGCATCGCCTCGAGCGCGGTGCGGCGCAGCGTCGCAAGGTCGGCCTCGTGCCGGTCGGCGGCGAAGAGTCGCTGGTGGGCGAGGCGGGCCGCCTCGATCTCCGTGTTGCGCGGCAGGATCGAGGCGTCGGTGACGCCGAGGCGCTCGGCTGCCTTGCGCTTCGCCTGCAGGAAATCGTCGACGCCCTGCTCGCGCATGATCCGCGCCGCTTCCTCGGCGACGGCCTGCCGCAGCATGTCGGCCCGCGGGTTCGGTCGTTTCGGCATCGGGTGCGCCCTCAGAACAGGGATTCTTCGGCGGCCTGCGGCTCGACGCTCTCGGCCTCGACGCCCTCGCCGTACAGCGACTGCCCGGCGCGCGGCGTCTGGCCCTCGATGAAGGCCTCGAAGATCGCGCCACCGCTGCCTGAGCTGGACGGGGCGCCCGACACCCGGTTGACCCACATGCGCACGACGCCGGGCGGCTCGGGCAGGCGATGCTCGGGGCGGTCCTTCAGCGCCACTTCCATGAAGCGGATCCACATCGGCAGCGCCGTCCGCCCGCCTTCCTCCTCCTCGCCGAGGGAACGCTCCTGGTCGAAGCCGATCCACGCCGCCGCGGCGATGTCTGCGTTGAACCCGACGAACCACGCGTCGCGACGGTCGCTCGTGGTGCCGGTCTTGCCGGCGATGTCGGTGCGGCCGAGCGACTTCGCGCGCTGCGCCGTGCCGCGCTGGATCACGTCCGTCATGATGTCGGTCATGACGAAGGCGTTGGCGGCGGAAATCGCACGCGGCGCACGGCGCTCCGGCGGAACCGGTCCTTCGGGCACGGTGGGCACCGCGGGCACTGCAGCTGCGGCGGTCCCATCGCTCGTCATCTCGCCGTCCGCTACGGCGTCGGGAACGTCGGGCACTCCGTCATCGAGTGCGTCCGGCAACGGCACGTCCGTGCAGTCCGGGCACGCAAGCGGCGGTTCCGCGGCGAAGACCTTGCGGCCGGCCGCGTCGGTGACCGACTCGACGACATAGGGCGTGACCCGCCAGCCACCGTTCGCAAACACGGAGAACCCGCGCGCCATGTCGATCGGCGTCACCTGCCCGGTGCCGAGCGCGAGCGTCAGGTTCGGCGGCAGCGCCTCCGGGCCGAAGCCGAACGCCGTCATGTGGCGGATGGCGGGACCGACCCCGGTGCCGCGCAGGAGACGGATCGACACCAGGTTCCGCGAGCGCACGAGTGCCTCGCGCATGGGTGTGGGACCGTAGAAGCGCTTGGTGATGTTCTGCGGCCGCCACTCCTCGGTGCCGTCCGCACCGCCGCCGCCGGGCAGGACGATCGGCGCGTCGTTGACCAGGGTCGCAGGCGTGAAACCCCTGTCGAGCGCCGCCGAGTAGAGGAACGGCTTGAAGGCGGAGCCGGGCTGGCGCCGGGCCTGGACTGCCCGGTTGTACTTGCTCGCGCCGAAGTCGAAGCCGCCGACGAGGGCGATCACCGCGCCGTCGCGCGGATCGAGCGCGACGAAAGCGGCGCCGACGGTCGGTTCCTGGGCGAGCCGGAAGCGCCCGTCCTCGACCGGCTCGAGGTAGACCACCTGGCCGACGGCGAGCACCTGCCCGGCCGAAGTGGGCACGGGCCCCAGCGTGTCGGCCGGCAGTGCTTCGCGGGCCCAGCGGATGCCCTCCCAGTCGAGCGCGACGGTGCTCCCGTCGCGCAGGCGCAGCGTGGCGTCGCGCTGCCCGACTGCGGTGACGATCGCGGTCCGCAGGTTGCCCGGGTCGGTGTGGCGGCGCAGCGCCGCGTCGATGGCCGCGGGATCGGTCGCGGCTGCGCCCTCGAGGCGCTCGACCGGGCCGCGGTAGCCGTGACGCCGGTCGTACTCGAGCATCGTGCGCCACACGGCGAGATTCGCGGCGTCCTGCAGGCGGCTGTCGACCGTCGTCGTCACGCGGAACCCGTCGGTGAGCGCCGCGGCACCGTGCAGGCGCACCATCTCCTGGCGCACCATTTCCGCGACGTAGGGCGCCTCGAGCTCGACGACCGGAGCGTAGGCGCGACCGCTCAGCGGTGCGCGCTCGGCCGCCTCGCGTTCGGCCGTGTCGATCTTGCCGGTCTCTTCCATGCGGCGCAGCACGTACGAGCGACGCGCGTGGGCGCGCTCGACGCTCGCCACGGGGTTGTCCCTCGACGGCGAGCGCGGCAGGCCCGCGATCAGCGCCGCCTCGGCGAGCGTCAGGTCCTCGACGTGCTTGTTGAAGTACACCTCCGCCGCCGCGCCGATGCCGTAGGCGCGCTGGCCGAGGAAGATGCGGTTGAGATACTGCGTGAGGATCTCTTCCTTGGTGAACTCGCGCTCGATGCGCAGCGCGAGAAAGACTTCCTTCAACTTTCGCCGCAGCGTGCGCTCCGAGGTGAGCACGGTGTTCCGCGCGAGCTGCATCGTGATCGTGCCGCCGCCCTCGCGAACCCCGCCCGCCGAGACGTTGGTCGCGAGCGCCCGCACGAGGCCCTGCCAGTCGACGCCCGGGTGTTCGAAGAAGCGGTCGTCCTCCGAGGCGAGGAAGGCGTCGACGGCCACCTGCGGGATCTGCTCGCGTGCGACGGGGATGCGGCGCTGCTCGCCGATCATCGCGATCAGCTTGCCGTCGCGCGAATACACCGTGAGCGGCAGCTGCATCGCGAGCTTGCGCAGCTCCGCGGCATCGGGGAGTTCGGGTGCGACGTACTGGTAGGCGCCCGCGAGTCCGAGCAGCAGGGCGGCTGCGATCGCGAGCGCGGTTGTGAGCGCGGTCACGAGGAGTTTTCGTGCGATCCGCTGCATTCCCAAATCTGAGACCCAGTCCTTGCCGCGTCCGCGGCGGTTGTGCATAGTAGCTCGCGACGCAAGGGCAAACTCACTGAAAGGTGAGGACGCAAAGCCACCGGTCTAAGGGCGTAGCCTAGGACAGCGGGGTTGCCGGTCGGGACGATTCCGCCACGAGCGCATCGTCACGCGACCGTCACTCCGCCGCTCCCCGGCCCCCCCGCAAGCCCCTGGCCACCGTCACCGCCCCGTGCGCGGATCGTGGAATTGCATCGCCAGTCCGGGGGGACTGACCGTCGAATGAACCAAACTGCCGGCTTGCTCACAATTCTATTTGACGTAACCCTGTTATATAGTGCGGCGACAGGGTGGAATCTACTGCACGATCGTTGCGCAACTTCCTGAACTAAAAGGACTCACCCGTGCTGTTTCAGGGCAGATCACGACCGGTCATAGGGCTCGACATCACCACGTCGTCGATCAAGCTCATCGAGCTGTCGAAGAGCGGTGATGGTTACCGGGTGGAATCGTACGCGGCCGAGCCCTCGCCGCCGAACGCGATCAACGAGAAGGCCATCGTCGATTCGCAGGCCGTCGGCGAGGCGGTGCGCCGCGCCGTGAAGCGCGCCGGTGCGCGCAGCAGGGACTGCGCGGTGGCGATCAGCGGCGACGCCGCGATCACCAAGGTCATCCAGATGCCGCGCAACCTGCGCGAGAGCGAGCTCGAGTCGCAGGTCGAGATGCAGGCCGACCAGTACATTCCCTTCCCGATGGAGGAGGTCAGCTTCGACTACGAGGTGATCGGCCCGTCGGAGAAGGATCCCGAGATGCTCGACGTGCTGCTCGTGGCGACGCGCTCCGAGAACGTCGAGCAGCGTCAGGCCGCGGTGCAGTCCGCCGGCCTCGCGACGCGCATCGTCGACGTCGAGGCCTTCGCGCTCGAGAACGCCTGCCGCCTGCTGACGCACCAGATGCCGGACGGCGGCATGGACCGCAACATCGCGGTGATCGACTTCGGCGCGAGCAGCACCACTTTCTCCGTGCTGCGCGACCTCAAGGTCACCTACACCCGCGACTTCGCCTTCGGCGGGCAGCAGCTCACCGAGGAGATCATGCGCACCTACGGCCTCAGCATGGAGGAGGCGGGGCGCGCGAAGAAGGAGGGCGGGCTGCCGGCCAACTACCAGGCCGAGGTGCTCGACCCCTTCATCGACGACATGTGCCAGCAGGTGAGCCGCTCGCTGCAGTTTTACCTCGCCTCCGGCAGTGGCCGCGAGCCTCCGGAGCAGATCCTGGTCTGCGGCGGCTGCGCCAACATACCGGGCGTGGCCGACGTGATCGCGAGCCGCGTCGGCATCCCGGCGGAACGGGGCGACCCGCTCGGCCAGATGAAGATCTCGACGCGGGCGCTCGCCCAGGGCGTCAAGAAGGACGCTACCGCGCTGCTCACGGCCTGCGGCCTGGCGCTGAGGAGCTTCGACTAGCATGCCAAGAATCAACCTGCTGCCGTGGCGCGAGGCAGAGCGCAAGCGCAAGCGCCAGGAGTTCTTCCTCGGCATCGGCGCCGCGCTCGCGACGGCCGCGCTGGTGACGCTCGTCGGCCGCTGGCAGATGAGCGCCTCGATCGAGCACCAGAACGAGCGCAACCAGGTCATCACCGACTCGATCAAGGAGCTCGACAAGCAGATCGAGGAGATCGAGGGCCTCGAGAACCAGAAGCGCCGGCTGCTCGCGCGCATGGAGATCATCGAGACGCTGCAGCGCAGCCGTCCCGAGATCGTGCACATCTTCGACGAGGTGGTTAAGGCGCTGCCCGAGGGCGTGTACCTGACCTATCTGAAGCAGACGGGCACGCGCATCGAGATGCGCGGCATCGCCCAGTCGAGCACGCGCGTCTCGGCCTTCATGCGCAACATCGACGCCTCGCAGTGGCTGGCGGACCCGTCGCTGCAGGTCGTCCAGAGCCAGGGCCGTGACCCGGGCGCCGGCTCCAGCTTCACGCTGTTCGCCACGCAGCGCAGTCAGGTGCCGCCCGCGGATGGGGCCGCGCCCGAGAAGGTGGCCGCCAAATGAACAAGCTCAAGGAACTGTTCGAACAGCTGCGCAACCTCGACCCGAACGATCCGGGCCGCTGGCCGCTCGGCGTGCGCCTCGGTACCGCGATCCTGCTCTTCCTGATCGTCGCCTCCGCCGGCTACTGGTTCTTCGTCTGGAAGGCGCTGCACCCGGTGCTGCTCGAGGCGCGCGCGAAGGAGACCGAGCTCATGAAGGAGCTCGAGGGCAAGGCACGCAAGGCCGCGAACCTGCAGGCGTACAAGGACCAGCTCGCCGAGATGGAGAAGTCCTTCGGCGCGATGCTGCGTCAGCTGCCGGACAAGACCGAGGTGCCGAACCTGCTCGTGGACATCTCGCAGACCGGGCTCGCGGCCGGCCTCGAGGAGAAGCTGTTCCAGCCGCAGGGCGAGCAGCGCAAGGACTTCTACGCCGAGCTGCCGATCTCGATCCGCCTCACCGGCGGCTATCACCAGATGGGCACCTTCGCGAGCGGCATCGCGGCGCTGCCGCGCATCGTGACGCTGCACGACATCGAGATCACGCCGGCCGGAAAGGACGCGACGGCAGGCAACCTGGTGCTCAACGTGACCGCGAAGACCTACCGCTACCTCGACGAGGAGGAGCAGGCCCCGGCGGACGCCGGCAAGAAGGGCGCCAAGGACAAGAAGGGTGCCAAGGCCAAGAAGGCCGCGAAGGGCAAGAAGGCGGAAGGTGAGTGAGGCTGCCATGGCAGAGAGCATGACCAACGTAATGCGCATCGCCGTGGCCACCGCGGTCCTCGCGATCGCCGGCTGCTCGGACGACACCGACCAGCTGCGCGCGCAGATCGAGGAGATCAAGGCCCGGCCCGGCGGCCGCATCGAGCCGCTGCCGGAAGTGAAGCCCTACGAGACGTTCGCCTACCCCTCGGCGGACCAGCGCTCGCCATTCGAGCCGGGCGTGCCGGCCTCGCTGGCGGGCCCGAACGCGATCCGACCCGATCAGAGCCGGCCGCGCGAGTTCCTCGAGCAGTTTTCGCTCGACACGCTGCGCATGGTCGGCACCCTGAAGCTCCAGAGCCGTGTCTACGGCCTGGTGCAGACGAAGGATGGACTGGTGCACCGGGTCCTGCCCGGCAATCACATGGGCCAGAGCGACGGCCGGATCACGGCCGTCGAGGAAGGCAAGATCTCGCTCATCGAGATCGTACCGGACGGCATGGGCGGGTTCGTCGAGCGGCCCGCCGCGCTGGCGCTGAGCGAATGATCCAAGGAGATTCGAGCATGACCGCTGCATCGTTGCACTCGATCGACCCCCGCGAGGGCGCGCGCGGAGCGCTTCGCCGGCCGAAGCCCGCGGCGCTCGCAGCGCTCGCCGGGTTCGTCGCCTTGGTCGCACAGACCGCGTTCGCGCAGGTCGCGACTCGCCTCGAGAAGGTCGAGGTGAGCCCGCAACCCGGCGAGCAGGTCGAGGTGAAGCTCGTGCTGGACGGCCCCGCGCCGCAGCCCGTCACCTTCACGGTCGACAACCCGGCCCGGCTCTCCGTCGACCTGCCGGGCACCACGCTCGCGCTCGCGTCGCGTCGCATCGACGTCGATGCCGGCGGCGTGGACACGATCGTGGCGGCCGAAGCCTCGGGCCGCACGCGCCTCGTCTTCAACCTCGACCAGCTGCGCCCATACCAGACGCGGGTCGCCGGCAACAACGTATACGTCACCGTCGGTCGCGGGACCGTCGGCGCCGCGGTTCCGGCCAGCGCGTCGTCCGCGCCCTCCGGCAGTCGCGCCGCGGCGGGCAGCGGGGCCGCCTCGGTCCAGAAGGTGGACTTCCGCCGCGGCACGGATGGCGCCGGCCGGATCCTCGTGAGCACCAGCGACCCGAGCGTGCAGGCGAGCCTCAAGCAGGAAGGCGGCCGCATCGTCGTGGACTTCCCGAACACCTCCGTGCCCTCAGAGTTCGCGCGCCGCTACGACGTGGTGGACTTCGCGACGCCGGTCAGCTCCTTCGACGTCACCCAGGGCCCGAACGGCGTGCGCGTTATCGTGGCGGCCGCCGGCGACTTCGAGCAGCTCGCCTACCAGTCCGAGCGCGACTACGTGCTCGAGGTGCGCCCGCGCCCGAAGGCCGCCGTCGTCGACCCCTCGAAGCGCGAGTACAAGGGCGAGCGCCTCACGCTCAACTTCCAGGACATCGAGACCCGCGCGGTGCTGCAGCTGCTCGCCGAGACCAGCGGCCAGAACATCGTCGTGAGCGACACGGTGCAGGGCAACGTGACGCTGCGCCTGCAGAACGTCCCGTGGGACCAGGCGCTCGACATCGTGCTGCGCACCAAGGGCCTCGACAAGCGCCAGGAAGGCAACGTCATCTTCGTCGCGCCGACCGAGGAGCTGCAGGCCCGCGAGAAGCAGATGCTCGAGTCGCAGAAGCAGATCACCGAGCTCGCGCCGGTGCGCACCGAGTACCTGCAGGTCAACTACGCGAAGGCCTCCGACCTCGCGGCACTGATCAAGTCGCAGGGCCGGAGCCTCCTCTCCGAGCGCGGCAGCGTGTCGATCGACGACCGCACCAACACGCTGCTCCTGCAGGACACCCAGGACCGCCTGGCCGACATCCGCCGCCTGGTTTCGACGCTCGACATCCCGGTGAAGCAGGTGCTCATCGAGGCGCGCATCGTCATCGTCAACGACACCTTCAGCCGCGACCTCGGCGTACGCTTCGGCAGCGCCTTCGTCGGCAACTACGGCAGCGACGACGGGCTCATGTGGGTAGGCAACAACGGCCTGAACTCGGCCACGGGCGACCGCGGACCGATCATCGCCCCGAACGGCCCCGGCGGCGTCGGCGTCGACGGCAACTCGGTCGCGACCGCGCCGGCCCCGGACCGCTACCTCGTCAACCTGCCGATCGCGAACCCGGCCCTGAAGCTCGCGATGACGCTGCTCGACTCCGACTACGTCGTCGACCTCGAGATCACGGCCGCGCAGCGCGAGGGCCGCGGCGAGGTGATCTCGGCCCCACGCGTCATCACCGCGAACGGCCAGGAGGCCTACATCGAGCAGGGTCGCGAGATCCCGTACCAGGAATCGGCCTCGAGCGGCGCGACCACCACGCAGTTCAAGAAGGCTGTGCTGTCGCTCACCGTGACGCCGCAGATCACCCCGGACGACCGCCTGATCCTCGACCTCAAGGTGACCAAGGACAGCGTCGGCCAGTTCGTGCCGAGCGCCACGGGCGGTCTCGTGCCCTCGATCGACACGCGCGAGATCACGACCCAGGTGCTCGTGAACGACGGGCAGACGGTCGTGCTCGGCGGCATCCTCGAGACGGACAACCGTGACGACGTGAGCAAGGTGCCGTTCCTCGGCGACGTGCCGGGCCTCGGCGTGTTCTTCCGCAGCAAGTCGAAGCGCGAGGAGAAGAACGAGCTCCTGATCTTCGTCACGCCGAAGATCCTGCGCGAGGGCGCCAACGTCTACTGACGCCCGCGCCCCGGGGATGGGAGAATGCGGCCGCAGCGATCCTGCGGCCGCATTCATTTTCGGGTCATGCTGAAGTCCGGCAACGTCATCCTCGTTGGTCCCATGGGCTCCGGGAAGAGCGCGGTCGGGCGCATGCTCGCCGGCCGGTTGGGGCTCGAGCTCGTGGACAGCGACACCGAGATCGAGCTGCGCACCGGCGTCGACATCCCCTACATCTTCGAGAGGGAGGGCGAGGCCGGCTTCCGGGTCCGCGAGGCCGAGGTCCTCGACGAGATCACGCGCCGCGAGGGGGTGCTGGTGGCCACCGGTGGCGGTGCCGTACTCGACCCGCGGACCCGCGAGCGGCTGCGGGCCCGGGGGTGCGTGGTGTATCTTCGAACGTCCGTGGACCAGCAACTCGCCCGCACGCGGCGCAATTCCCAGCGCCCGCTCCTCATGAATCCCGACCCGCGCGGCACGCTGGAGCGGCTGATGCAGCAGCGGGCCCCGCTGTACGAGGAGGTTGCCGACCTCACGGTGGACACCGACCGGCGCAAGGTCGCCTCCGTCGTGGAGGAGATCCTGGGTCGCATCGAAATCGCCCGGAGCGCCTGATGCACAGGCTCGGCATCGACCTCGGAGAGCGCAGCTACCCCATCCTGATCGGCCCCGGCCTGATCGACGACCCGGCCGTCGTGGCCGAGGCCGTGCGTGCGCCGGACGTCCTCGTCGTGACGAACGAGGTCGTGGGCCCGCTCTACCTCGACCGGCTGCTCGCCTCACTGCGCGGCAAGCGTGTCGCGTCGGTGGTTCTCCCCGACGGCGAACAGCACAAGACGCTCGAGGTGATGGGCCGCGTGCTCGATGCCCTGGTGCTCGGCCGCATGAACCGCGACGCCTGCGTCGCCGCGCTCGGTGGCGGGGTCGTGGGCGACATCGCGGGTTTCGCGGCGGCCTGCTACCAGCGCGGGATCGACTTCGTGCAGGTGCCGACGTCCCTGCTCGCCCAGGTCGACTCCTCCGTGGGCGGCAAGACCGGGGTCAATCACCCGGGCGGCAAGAACCTCATCGGCGCGTTCCACCAGCCGCGGGCGGTCGTCTCCGACACGGCGACCCTGGCCACGCTGCCCCCGCGCGAGCTGCGCGCCGGCCTCGCCGAGGTCATCAAGTACGGCCTGATCGCGGACCTCGAGTTCCTCACGTGGCTGGAGGACGAGCTGCCGGCGCTGCTGGCGCTCGAGCCGGCCGCGCTCGCCCACGCGATCCGCCGCTCCTGCGAGATCAAGGCGGAGATCGTCGCCGAGGACGAGCGCGAGCACGGCCGCCGCGCGCTCCTCAATCTCGGTCACACCTTCGGCCACGCAATCGAGGCGGCGGCGGGCTACGGCGAGTGGCTGCACGGCGAGGCCGTCGGCGTGGGCATGCTGCTCGCGGCCGACCTCTCGCGGCGCCTCGGCTGGCTCGGTGAGGCCGACCTCGCTCGCGTGCGGGAGCTCCTCGCGCGCGCCGGACTGCCGGTGACGGCGCCGCCGATCGGCGAGCGGCGCGCACTCGACCTGATGGGCATGGACAAGAAGGTCCTCGCCGGCCGCATCCGGCTCGTGCTGCTCGCGCCGCTCGGCGCCGGCGTCGTGAGCGGCGACTATCCGGCGGACGCGCTGCGGGCGACGCTCGCCGCGCATTTCGGGGAGGCCGCGTGAACGCCGTGACGCCGCTGCTCGCCCCTTATGCGCAGAGCGAAGCGGAATCGCGCGGACGCCGCTTCCCGGAGCCGCCGCCGCGCCACCGCACCGAGTACCAGCGCGATCGCGACCGCATCGTGCACTCGACGGCGTTCCGCCGCCTCGTCTACAAGACGCAGGTGTTCGTGAACCACGAGGGCGACCTCTACCGCACCCGTCTCACGCACTCGCTCGAGGTCGCGCAGATCGCCCGCAGCGTCGCGCGCGCCCTGCGGTTGAACGAGCCGCTCGCCGAGGCCATCTGCCTCGCGCACGATCTCGGGCACACGCCCTTCGGCCATGCCGGCCAGGACGCGCTCCACGACTGCATGCGCGAGTACGGCGGGTTCGAGCACAACCTGCAGTCACTGCGGGTCGTCGACGAGCTCGAGGAGCGCTACGCGGAGTTTCCCGGACTCAACCTCACGTTCGAGACCCGCGAAGGGATCCTGAAGCACTGCTCGGCGGCGAACGCGCGCCGCCTCGGCGAGCTCGGCGAGCGATTCCTGCAGCGCCGGCAGCCCGCGCTCGAGGCGCAGCTCGCCAACCTCGCCGACGAGATTGCCTACAACAACCACGACGTCGACGACGGTATCCGCGCGGGACTGATTGCCATCGACGACCTGCGCGAGCTCGCGATCTTCCGCCGCCAGTACGATCTCGTGACCGCGAAGTACCCCGGCCTCGGCCAGCGGCGTCTCGTGCACGAGGTCGTGCGCCGCATGATCGACTTCCTCGTGAACGACCTGATCGCGGCGTCCGAGGCCTCGATCGCGGCGGCCGCACCGGCGAGCGTCGAGGACGTGCGCGCCCGGCCGGAGCCCCTGCTGCGGTTCGGGAACGAGGCCGGCGCAGAGCACCTCGAGCTCAAGCGCTACCTCCGCCAGCACCTCTACCGGCACTACAAGGTGCTGCGCATGACGAACAAGGCCCGCCGCGTGGTGCGCGAGCTGTTCGGCGCCCTGTTCGAGGACGTCGACCTGATGCCCACCGAGCACCAGGACGCCGCCCGGCGCATGGAGGCCGAGTCCGGCCCGCCGGGGCGCGCGCGCGCCGTCGCCGACTACATCGCGGGGATGACCGATCGCTTCGCAATCCTCGAGCACCAGCGGCTGTTCGAGCCTTCGGAGCGGACCTGAGGAAAGTGAGCAGTGACTAGCGGATGGCGGATAGTGCGAAAGAAGGCACCTTCTTCACTACCCGCTATCCGCCAGTCACCAGTCACTTCCCGCCCCCCTGCTCCCCTTCGGTATCATTGCCAGCCGTCCCCCCCCCCGCCGAGCGCGACCATGCCCGTCGTCCCCAAGTCCATCCCGGCCCACGAGCGCCTGATCTTCGCCATGGACGTTGCCGATCCGGCGGAGGCCCGTCGCCTCGCCGAGCGGCTCGACGACTCCGTCCACTTCTACAAGCTCGGCCTCGAGCTCTTCATGTCCGGCGGCTACTACGAGCTCCTCGACTGGATGGTTGGCCGCGGCAAGAAGGTGTTCGTGGACCTCAAGTTCTTCGACGTCCCGGCCACGGTCGGCGCTGCGGTCCGGCAACTGCGCAATCGCGGCGTGACGCTCACGACCGTGCACGGCAACCAGGGCATCATGGAAGCCGCCGCGGCCAGCAAGGGCGACGTGAAGATCCTCGCGGTCACGGTGCTCACGAGCCTCGATCGCGGCGACCTCGACGACCTCGGGTTCGCCTGCGACGTGGAGCAGCTGGTGCTGTCGCGGGCGAGGCGCGCGCTCGAGGCCGGTTGCGACGGTGTCGTGTCCTCGGGCCTCGAGGCGCCGAGGTTGCGAGAGTTCATCGATCATCGGCTGCTCGTCGTGTGCCCCGGCATCCGGCCCGTCGAGAACCGGCCGGTGGACGACCAGAAGCGCACGGTGGACGTCGCGCAGGCCTTTGCGAACGGCGCCGACTACATCGTCGTCGGGCGCCCGATCCGCGACGCAGCCGACCCGCGTGCGGCCGCGCTCGACATCCAGCAGACGATCGCCGGCATCTTCGGCGGGAAGTCCGCGCAGTGACGGCCCCGTTGCAGAACGACCTGTTGCTGCGCGCGTTGCTGCGGCAACCGACTCCGCGCACGCCGCTGTGGATGATGCGGCAGGCCGGCCGCTACCTCCCCGAGTACCGCGCCACGCGCGCGAAGGCGGGCAGCTTCCTCAAGCTATGCATGTCGCCGGAGCTCGCCTGCGAGGTGACGCTGCAGCCACTCGAACGCTACCGCCTCGACGCGGCGATCCTCTTCTCTGACATCCTGACGATCCCGCACGCCATGAACGTCGGCCTCGAGTTCGAGGCGGGCGAGGGACCGAAGATCGCGCGCCCCGTGCGCACGACGGCGGACATCGACAAGCTGCCCGTCCCGGACCCGGAGGGTGAACTCCGCTACGTGATGGACGCGGTGCGGCTGATCCGGCGCGAGCTCGGTGGCCGGGTGCCGCTGATCGGCTTCGCGGGCAGCCCGTGGACGGTCGGTACCTACATGGTCGAGGGCGGCGGCAGCAAGAATTTCCACCACATCAAGGGCCTGCTCTACGGCGCGCCGCGCGAGTTGCACCGGCTGCTCGAGGTGATCACGCGCGCGACGCTCGCCTACCTGAACGCGCAGGTGGCGGCGGGCGCGCAGGCAGTGATGGTGTTCGACACCTGGGGCGGGGTGCTCACGCCCGCAGACTATCGCGAGTTCTCGCTGCGCTACATGAGGCAGATCGTGGAGAGCGTGACGCGCGAGAGCGAAGGACGGCGCGTCCCGGTGATCCTGTTCACCAAGGGCGGCGGAGCGTGGCTCTCTGACATGGCGGACACTGGTTGCGACGCGCTCGGCGTCGACTGGACCACCGACCTCGCCGACGCCCGCCGGGCCGTGCGGGACCGCGTCGCGCTGCAGGGCAACCTCGACCCGAGCGTGCTCTACGCGCCGCCCGCGGAGATCCGTGCGCAGGTGGCCCACGTGCTCGCGAGCTACGGCCGCGGCCACGGCCACGTGTTCAACCTCGGGCACGGCATCCACCCGGACGTGCCGCCGGAGCACGCGGCCGCGATGATCGACGCGGTGCACGAGCTGAGCCCGTCATACCACGCAGAGGCCTGAGCCATGGATATCAGCAAGATCAGCATCGGCGAGGATCCGCCGCGCGACGTCAACGTGCTCATCGAGATTCCGCAGGGCGGGGTACCGGTGAAATACGAGCTCGACAAGTCGTCGGGTGCGCTGCGCGTCGACCGGTTCCTCAACACGGCGATGTTCTACCCGGGGAACTACGGCTTCATCCCGCACACGCTGTCGGGTGATGGCGACCCGGTGGACGTGATCGTGGTCGTGCCGAGCCCGGTCGTCGCCGGCGCGATCGTCCGGGTGCGCCCGGTCGGCGCGCTGCTCATGAAGGACGAGGCGGGCGACGACGAGAAGGTGATCGCCGTGCCGGTCGACAAGCTGCACCCGTTCTACTCGGGCGTTAAGTCCTACCGCGACCTGCCGTCTACGCTCACCGACCAGATCGCGCACTTCTTCCAGCACTACAAGGACCTGGAGAAGGGCAAGTGGGTGACGATCGTGAGCTGGGTCGGACCCGAGCGCGCCGAGAAGATGATCCTCGAGGGCATCCACCGCGCGGCGAGCGACGGCGACGACGTGGCGGCGCACTTCGTCGCGCAGTCGTCGATGGCCGCCGCGGCTTCGCGGCGTGGCCGGAAGAAATAGGGGAAATTCGGTGCCAGGCACCTGTTTTCCCGCGGGAAAATAGGTGCCTGGCACCGAATTTCCCCTATTTCTTCAGCTCGTCCTTCAACTCCCGCCGCAGGATCTTGCCGACGTTGGTCTTCGGCAGCTCGTCGCGGAAGTACACGCGCTTCGGCACCTTGTAGCCCGTGAGCGACTTGCGGCAGTGATCGATCAGGTCTTCCTCGGTGAGCGCGGGGTCCTTCTTCACCGCGAACAGCGCCACGACCTCGCCCGCCCGCTCGTCCGGCTGCGCCACCGCAGCGACCTCGAGCACGCCGGGGTGCGTCACGGCGACGCCCTCGACCTCGTTCGGGTAAACGTTGAACCCTGACACGAGAATCATGTCCTTCTTGCGGTCCTCGATGAAAACGTACCCCTGCTCGTTCATGTAGCCGACGTCGCCCGTGCGCAGCACGCGCCCGTCGAGCATGACCTTCGCCGTCTCGTCCGGACGATTCCAGTAGCCGCGCATCACCTGCGGCCCCTCCACGCAGATCTCTCCCGACTGACCGATCGGCAGCACGTTGCCGTCGTCGTCGCGGATCGTGATCACGGTCGAGGAGATCGGCAGCCCGATGGAGCCGCTGAATTCCTTCGCGTCGAGCCGGTTCACCGTCGCGCCGGGCGAGGTCTCGGTGAGTCCCCACGCCTGCGTGAGGACGTTGCCCGTGACCTGCTGCCACTGGTCCGCGACTGCCTTCTGCACCGCCATTCCGCCGCCGAGGCTCACGCGCAACCGGCTGAAGTCCAGCCGGTCGAAGCCGGGCGTGTGCAGGAGTGCGTTGAACAGCGTGTTCACGCCGCTGAAGAACGTGAACCCCTGCTCGGAGAGCTCGCGCACGAAGCCCGTGAAGTCGCGCGGATTGGCGATGAGCAGGTTGCGCCCGCCCATGCCGAGGAACAGGAGCGCCTGGGTCAGCGCGAAGATGTGGTACAGCGGCAGGGCGCCGACGATCGTCTGTTCGTCCTCGTCCGACGTCCCGCCGCCGAGCCAGGCGCCGAGCTGCAGCACGTTTGCGACGAGGTTGCGGTGCGTGAGGATCGCGCCCTTGGACACGCCGGTCGTCCCGCCCGTGTACTGCAGGAACGCGATGTCCTCGTGGTCCAGCGGCTGCGGTGCGAGATTCTCGTAACG
>Ga0114939_10000980_pt1 | contig 23231 bp, 18 predicted proteins | sample AshMeaCrysSpring_FD_87196 | JGI IMG/M metagenome (GOLD analysis project Ga0114939, IMG submission 87196) | Groundwater microbial communities from Big Spring, Nevada to study Microbial Dark Matter (Phase II) - Ash Meadows Crystal Spring | ecosystem: Environmental > Aquatic > Deep subsurface >...
GCGAGCACCGTGCTGCTCGCGATCGTCGCGAACTCCTACGAGCTGCTGTGCACCGCCGGCTTCCCCATGGTCTATACGCGGGTGCTGACGCTCGCGAAGCTCGACACCTGGCAGTACTACGCCTGGCTCGCCGTCTACAACGTGATCTACGTGATTCCGCTGCTTGCCATCGTGATCGTGTTCGTGCGGACCATGGGCGCGCGCAAGCTCACCGAGAGCGAGGGCCGCCTGCTGAAGCTGGTCTCGGGCTTCATGATGCTGGGCTTCGGCCTGCTGCTGCTGCTCGCGCCACAACTGCTCAGCAACCCTCTCGCCTCCATACTCGTGCTGGTTGTCGCGGTGGCCGTGGCGCTCGCCGCGGCCCAGTTCGCGAAACCGCAGCCGGCCTGAGCTGCTCGCCCCGGGCGACCGGTTACACGGTATAAGTCGAACATGCCGCAGAGCGCCGCCGCCGCATCCCTCCGTGCAATCAACGAGGCCGTGGCCCGAGTCCGCACGACGCTCGGGCCGGCCGGATGTATCGAGCTGGCGGGCGATCTCGAGCCCTACCTCACCGACTTCCGCGGGCTCTACCGCGGCGTCACGCCGCTGGTCGCGCGACCGTCTGCGACGGACGAAGTCTCGCGCGTGCTCGCGATCTGTCACGAGCTCGGAGTCGGGGTCGTGCCGCACGGCGGCAACACGAGCTATTGCGGCGGCGCAACGCCGCACGCCCGCGGGGACGAGATCGTGCTGTCGTTGGCGCGAATGAATCGCGTACGCGAGGTCGATGCAGCCAACTTCTCGATTATGGTCGAGGCCGGTTGCCTGCTCGCCGATGTGCAGACCGCGGCGGCAGCGGTCGACCGCTATTTCCCCCTGTCGCTCGGCTCGGAAGGCAGCTGCCAGATCGGCGGCAATCTCTCGACCAATGCCGGCGGACTCAACGCGCTGCGCTACGGCGTGGCGCGCGAACTCGCACTCGGGCTCGAGGTGGTACTCGCCGACGGTCGCGTGCTCGACGGGCTGACCAGCCTGCGCAAAGACAACACCGGCTTCGATCTGCGCGATCTGTTCATCGGGGCCGAGGGCACGCTGGGCGTCATCACCGCGGCAAGCCTCAAGCTGTTCCCGCGACCGCGCACGATTGAGACCGTGTTCCTCGCCGTGCCCGGAATGGGCGCGTCGGTGGCGCTGCTCGCGCGGCTGCGTGCCGTGACCGGCGACCTGGTCACGAGCTTCGAGTACCTGCCTCGCAGCGCGGTCGAGATGACCACGCTGCACATCCCCGGCGTCGCAGATCCGCTCGGGCACCCGCACCTCGCCTACGTGCTCTGCGAAGTCAGCACCTCGCGCGAGGACCCGGCGCTGCGCGGCCTGCTCGAGGCCGAGCTGACCGCCGCGATGGCAGACGGCCTGGTCCTCGACGCGATGTTCGCGGAGTCACTTGCGCAGCGCGACGCGCTCTGGCGTCTGCGCGAGTCCGTTCCGGAGGCGCAGCGGATGGAAGGCGCGAGCATCAAGCACGACATATCCGTGCCGGTGGCGGCGCTGCCGCGTTTCGCGGACGAGGCCACCGCGGCCGTGCTCGCCATCGTGCCCGGCGGGCGCATGGTGACCTATGGCCACGTGGGCGACGGCAACCTGCATTTCAACGTGAGCGTGCCTTCCGGCGGCGACGCGCGCGAGTTCCTCGCGAAGGCCCCCGCGATACACGAGGCCGTGTACGAACTGGTGCGCCGCTTTCGCGGCAGCATCAGTGCCGAGCACGGCATCGGCCGCCTGAAGCGCGGCGCGCTCGCGCGTCACAGGGGATCGGTGGATCTCGAGGTCATGCGCGCCATCAAGCGAGCGCTCGATCCGAAGGGCATCATGAATCCAGGCAAGGTGCTGCCCGAGCCAGGTGAGTCCGGCGAGCGGTAAGATGTCTGGCGCCGAACCGACTGGCTCGACTGCCGGGCGGAGCGAACTAGCAATACCCGAGCATCGAATACAGGAGATACGCATGCCGTTGTCCAAGAAACTCGCTGCGGAATTCATCGGGACGTTCTGGCTGGTGCTCGGCGGCTGCGGCAGCGCCGTGCTGGCCGCCGCGTTTCCGGAGGTCGGCATCGGCCTCGTGGGCGTGTCGCTGGCCTTCGGCCTGACCGTGCTCACGATGGCCTACGCCATCGGTCATATCTCCGGCTGCCACCTGAATCCCGCGGTCACGCTGGGCCTCTGGGCCGGCGGTCGACACCCGGTGGGCGAGGTGCTGCCCTATATCGTCGCGCAGGTGCTCGGCGGCATCGCCGGGGCGTTCGTGCTGCTCATGATTGCCTCGGGCCAGGCTGGCTTCGAGCTGTCGGCGGGACTCGCCTCGAATGGTTACGCGGCGCACTCGCCGGGCGGATACTCGATGGCGTCCGGCTTCCTCACCGAGGTCGTGATGACCCTCGTGTTCCTGGTCATCATCCTCGGTGCCACGGACCGTCGGGCACCGGCGGGCTTCGCGCCGATCGCAATCGGTCTCGGCCTCACGCTAATCCACCTGATCAGCATCCCGGTAACCAACACCTCGGTGAACCCCGCGCGCAGTACCGGTCCGGCAGTGCTCGTCGGCGACTGGGCGCTCGGCCAGCTGTGGCTGTTCTGGGTCGCGCCGATCCTGGGGGCCCTGATCGCGGGCTACCTGTACCGCTGGCTGGGCAGCGAAAAGTGAGTTGAGCAATGCCCGGCGGCGCCGCGCGATCCTGCCGGCGCCGCAGTGGGCCCGTCGCTCACGTTGGCGCGAGGATTCGAGCCATGAACCGCCTCCTCAAATCGAAGCTCTTCTGGCTGATCGCGATCCCGTTGCTGCTGGTAGGCCTGTATGCGCTCCTGGGCTTCAAGGTCGCACCGGGCATCGCGCGCGACCAGGCCCAGAAGTTTGTCCGTGAGAACTACGGCCGTGAGCTGGTCATCGGCGAGATTCGCATCCATCCGTTCAAGATGCAGGTCGAGGTACGCGACCTCGCGCTGCCCGACGCCGACGGCCAGCCGATGCTCGGCTTCGCGCGCCTGTTCGCGGACTTCGAGCTCGCCTCGATCTGGAACCGCGCGTTCACGTTCCGCGAGGTGACTGTCGAGGCACCCGAGGTGCGTGCGGTGGTGCGGCGAGACGGCTCGGTCAATCTCGCTGACCTCGCGCTGCCGGAGGACCCTGCGCAACCGGACGAACCGCCGCCGAAGGTCTGGATCCAGCGGCTCGACGTCGCGCGCGGGATACTGGGATTCACCGACCGGGCGCGCTCGCGGCCGTTTGCACGGGTCTTCAGGGACGTGACCTTCGCGCTCGAGGACTTTCGCACGACCCCCGAGGGTGGCGACTTCCGCTTCAACGCGCGCAGCCACGACGACGAGACCTTCGACTGGAAAGGCCGCTTCGCACTCGAGCCCGTAATCTCCTCGCAAGGCGACTTCCAGATCGGCGCGCTGCGCACGCCGGGGCTGCTCGATTTCCTCGGCGACGCCCGGCCGTTCACCTCCACCACGGGGATGATGGATCTCGCCGGCACGTACCGCATCGCACTCGCCGAGCAGATCGAGCTGGACGTGCAACTGCCGAAGATCGAGATCAGGGACCTGAGCCTGCTGGCGCAGGACGCGGACGCGCCGTGGGTGAAGATCCCGTCCGTGGTGGTGTCGGGCGTGAGTGCCGCGATGCCGGCGCAGACGCTGAGCGTCGAGAAGGTGGTGGTCGATTCGCTCACCGCGCAGGCGTGGATGGATCCTGACGGCTCGATCAATATCGCGCGGCTGTTCTCTGCTCCCGCGCAGATCGAGAATCCCGCAGCCGCAGATCCCGGCGATTCCGGCGGCAACTCGCCCGCGCGCCCGGACGCGTCAGCGACTGCGTCCGACGCGACCTCGCCAGCCGGCGAGGCCGGCGCGCCTGCCTCACAGGTCGCGAGGGATGGCGCAGGAACGGTTGCAGTCGATGAAGCTCCGACGTCCGCGGCGGATCGGCCGTGGACCGTCGCGGTGGGTGGCATCGAGGTGACCAACGCCGCCATCGATTTCGAGGATCGTGCCATCGCCCCGGTCACCAGGTTCCGCATCGTGCCCGTGAACCTCCGCATGTCCGATGCCAGCCTCGACCTTTCGAAGCCGGTTCCCGTCACTCTCGACGCCTTGATCAACGATCACGCGCGCTTCGATGCCAAAGGCACCGTGACGCCCGATCCGCTCGCCGCTGACCTCGACATCAGGCTTTCCAGAGCACGTATGACCATCCTGCAGCCCTATGTACTGCCGCTTGCCGATCTCACGATCACCGGCGGCGAACTGGGCGTCGAAGGCAAGGCAAGGCTTGCGCCGCCCGATCGCGACGGCCCCGAGGTGAGTTTCACGGGCGACGTCGTGATCGACGGCTTCAAGTCGGTGGACAATGCAGGCAAGGAGGACCTCGTCAGCTGGGTTCGCCTCGACCTGCGCAAGGTCGACTACGCCATGGCACCCGACTCGCTGCACATGGACCAGGTACTGGTGAAGCAGCCCTACGCGCGCGTGATCATCACGCCCGAACGTATGCTCAACATCGCACAGGTGCTGGATCCCGAGGGCGCCGCGAGGGCCGTTGCGGAGAAGCGCGCCGAGGAAGCCGCCGAGGCCGCCCGTTCGCCCGCGGAAAAGCGTCGCCTCGAGCGCGAGCGCAAGGCCGCAGAGAAAGCGGCGGCCAAGCAGAAGAAAGCCGACGAGAAGGCCGGCAAGGCCGTGGCTGCGGTTGCTCCGCGACCCGCCGCGGCCCCGCCCGACGAGTTTCCGATCCGCGTCCGCGAGGTGCGCATCGATGCCGGTCGAATGAACTTCACCGACAACTTCATCCAGCCCAATTTCTCCGCCGACGTGCAGCAGCTCCAGGGCACGATCATCGGTCTTTCGAGCGCCTGGGACGCGCGCGCGAAAGTCGAACTGAAGGGCAATCTCGGCGAGTTCTCGCCCGTGTCCATCACCGGCGAACTGCAGCCGTTCGACTTCGAGCGCTTCAGCGACCTCGAGATGAGTTTCGAGAACATCTCGCTGCCGATCTTCAACCCGTACTCCGGTTCGATGGCCGGTTACAACATCGCGAAGGGCAAGCTCACGACAGACCTGCATTACATCATCCAGGACAAGCAGCTCGATGCTCAGCACAAGATCCGCATCGACCAGCTCGAGTGGGGCGAGGCCACCGCGAACAAGGGCGAGGCCACGCTGCCGGTGAAGTTCGCCACCTCGCTGCTCAAGGACCGCAACGGCGTCATCAACCTCGACGTGCCGGTGGGCGGCACCATCGACGACCCGACGTTCCGGATCGGCCCGATCGTCTGGCAGATCATCAAGAACATCATCACCAAGGCGGTGACCGCACCGTTCGCGCTGCTCGGCGGCCTGTTCGCGGGCGCCGAGGAAGCCCAGTTCATAGACTTCGCGCCGGGCGAGTCAGCACTCGACGGGGCGACCGCCGAGCGACTCAGCGCCCTGGGCAAGAGCCTCGTGGAGAAGCCGGAACTGAAGCTCGATGTCCCGATCGGCGCAATGAGCGAGATCGATGGCCCGGCGCTCACCGAGCGTGCCTATCGGGCGGCACTCGAAGCGGCCGCGGCTACGCTGGCCACGAAGGGAGCAGCGGCACCGGCCTACGAATCGCTGACGCCCGAACAGAAGATCGAGGCGCTCACCGCCCTGGTACAGACGCAGTCAGGTGTCGCTCCGGCAATTCCCGAGCCGCCGCCCGTTCCGGACGAAGCATCGCGGAAGGAAGCCCAGGCGGCGCGCGAGGCGGCAGCCGTGGAATACCTGCAGAAGGCCGTGCACGCCGGCGTTACGGTGCCCGAGACCGAGGTGGCGCGCCTCGCCGAGGATCGCGCCGAAGCGATCGAGCGCGCACTCCTCACCGAGACCGGGCTCGAAGCGCAGCGCGTGTTCAAGACGCGCGCGGGCAAGATCTCCGCAAACGATGGCAAGGTGCGGTTCGAACTGGGTCTCGAGTAGCCACGCGGGTCCTGCCCTGGCCGGAGCCTGCTCGTGGTCACCGACGCCCGACGGGTGAACGGCTCAGTCGCCTGCGCAATCCCCCGACCGATCCGGCTCCGCCCCGTTGCCTGGTGTGGTCGCATTCGGCAGCTTCATGCGCGCCATGTACTTGAGCGGCATCAGCGCGCCGACCAGGATCAGGGCGACGAGCGCGACGATGCCGATCAGCTTGAGCACCGCCGCGCTCAGCTGCCGACGCGACCGCCGCCGCGCTTGCGGACGGCGATCACGCTCGGGCGCGGCGGGCGGCCGCCACCATCCGGCCAGTCGCTCACCGGTCTCGAGATCGTGCCCCCCTCCCCGGGATGCTGCACGGACAGAAACAGCGTCTCCCCGTCCGGTGTGAATTCGCAGCCACAGACCTCCGCGCCCGCCGGTGCACTCATGAACTGCCGCAGCTGCCCGCGGATGGGACCTTCCACCGGCACGACGAACGCGCCGTTATTGTCACCGCGCGGCTGCGCGCCATCGGTGACGATCCACAGGTTGCCGGCCGGGTCGAACGCGAGGTTGTCCGGACAACCGACCGGTGCGAGGTCGTCTGAGGCAGGGGCACCGCCGTAATAGGTGTCGCGCCGACCGAGGCGTCCCGGGCGCAGTGCAGACGCCTCGGACAGGAAACGCGCGTCCGTCGCCGCCGGATCACCCGCCAGCAGGAAGACGTTCCAGCGGAAGCGACGCGCCGAGGCGTCGCCGCCGTCTTCCTCGATCTCCAGGATGTGGCCGAAGTCGTTCCGGGGTCGCGGGTTCGCGGCGTCGACGCTGATGTCGAGGCGGCGACCGTTGAACTCGGCCTCGCGGGGGCCCGCGCTGCGGTCGGCGTTCTTCGTGAAGGAAACGTAGACGCGGCCATTGAGCGGCTGCACCTCGACGTCCTCGGGCCGATCCATGGGAGTGGCGCCGAGCAGGTCGGCCGCCGCCCGCGCCTTGATCACGACTTCGGCCGCGCTCGCGAAACCCGCTCTCGCGGTCAGCGGACCGGTGCCGTGCAGCATCGGCAGCCACTCACCCGTGCCGTCCGCGTCGAAGCGCGCAACGTGCAGAACGCCGTGGTCGAGCAGGTCGCGGTTGGCTTGAGGATGCGACGGGTCGAAGCGGTCGCGCGTGACGAACTTGTAGAGGTACTCGAACAGCGCGTCGTCGCCGGTGTACACGGCGACGCGACCGTCGCGCGTCACGGCGCACGTCGCGCCTTCATGTGCGAAGCGGCCGAGCGCCGTGCGCTTGCGGATCGGTGCCTCGGGGTCGCGCGGATCGATCTCCACGATCCAGCCGAAGCGCATTGCTTCGGTCGGTGAACTGCGCACGTCGAAGCGCGATTCGGTGTATTCCCAGCCGTGGTGGCTCACCTCGCGGAGCGGGAAGCGGCGGTGTGCGTCGGCGATGAGCGCGTCAGCGCGGCCCGAGGCGAGCCAGGACTCGAAGCCGCCGAAATAGTCGTGGAGGTTCTCTTCGGCAGTGAGAAACGTACCCCAGGGCGTTCGACCACCGGCGCAGTTGCCCAGCGTGCCCAGCACGCGTGCGCCGGAGGGATCCGCCGCGGTCTTGAGCAGCACGTGGCCGCGCGCCGGACCGCTGATCTCGATTGCAGTCGCGCCGGTGACGCGCCGCGCGTGCGGCGAGCCGCGGCGGACACGCCATCCCGCGTCGGCGAACTCGATCTCGAGAACGGACGCACCGTGCGCGGCGAGGCTCACGCGTGCCGCCTCGGGATGGCGCCGGCACCAGTCCGAGAGCGCCGCGGCACCTTCGCTCGCGAAACCGGACCGGCCCGGATACATGAGCTCGTCGTCGGTGTACTCGTGGTTCACACAGAGCAGACCTCTGCGCGCGTCGCGGTCGAGCGCGAAGTACACGATTGCATCGCAGTTGTAGCCGAACTGGCGCGCCTGCGCCGCCGCGGCACCCGGCACGAGCAGCGCGCCGCGTGCGAGCCGACCGGTGTCCAGCGACGGCGAATCGCCGAACATCGGCTCGCCCCAGCGGGCGAGCACCTGTACCTCGTAGCCATCCGGCACGCGCACGGTATCGGCGCGACTGCCGGAGACAGGACGGAAGCCGAGGGAGTCGCGCGTCGAAGCGACTTCGCTGATGCCGCCCGTGCGTGCCTCGGGCCTCGAGCCGGCAAGCGCAACGGGCGGCACCAGCAGGCCCGTCGCAGCGAGCACGCCGTTGCGCAGCAGTCCGCGGCGCGACAGCCGCCGCAGGAGAATGGCCTCGAACGTCTCGTTCATCGCCGGTGGCCGGGCCGGGACCTGCGGCCGATCCCGGTACGCACGCAGGGTGAGATGAATCCGATCACGATGCGCCCCTGGCCCGCATCAATCCTTCCTGTGCCGTGCTCGCCACCAGGTGTCCCTGCCGGTCGAAGATGCGGCCGAAGGCGAGCCCTCGCGAACCGGAGCTCGAGGGGCTCACGAGCGCGTAGAGCAGCCATTGGTCCACGCGCACCGGCCGGTGAAACCACATGGCATGGTCGATGCTCGCGAGCATCACCTCGCCCGAGCGATAGGAAAGCCCGTGCGGCAGCGTCGCGGTCTCGAGCAGGTGATAGTCAGACATGTAGGCGAGCAGGCAGCAGTGCAGAACCGGGTCGTCAGGGCAGTGCTCGACGAGACGGAACCACAGGTGCCGTACGCCGGGGCGCGGTCCGCCCGCCTCCACGGGTTCCACGGAGCGGTACTCGAACGGTCGCTCCTGCGACCAGAAGCGACGCCGCTCTGCAGGCATGTCGTCGATCGACTTGCGAACCTCTGTGGTCATGTCGGGCAGCTGCTCCGGCGGGGTCACTTCGGGCGCACAGACCTGGTGGTCGGGTCCGTCCTCGGGAAGCTGAAACGATGCCGACATGTGGAAGACCTGCTGGCCGTGCTGGATGGCGACCACGCGGCGGCTGGTAAAGCTCGTGCCGTCGCGACTGCGGTCCACCTCGTAGACGATCGGCGCGTTGAAGTCCCCGCGACGCAGGAAATATGCGTGCAGCGAATGGACCGTCCGGCCTTCGGCCGTGGCGCTCGCCGCCATGAGCGCCTGCCCGAGCACCTGCCCGCCGAACACCTGCGGGCTGCCGATATCGCGGCTCTCGCCGCGAAACAGGTTGTGCTCGAGCCGCTCGAGCTCGAGCAGCCGGATGAGATCGGCCAGCAGGCGGTTCATCGCGGGCAGTGGCGCGCTCAGGCGTTCACGCCGAGCCGCTTCTGCATGATCGGGCTCGTGGTCGTGTACTGCAGGTGCACCTTCTTCGCGGGATTCAAGTGCTCGGCGATCGCGAACGCCGCGAGCGCCGCCTCGTGGAAACCGCTCAGGATCAGCTTCTTCTTGCCGGGGTAGGTGTTGATGTCGCCGATCGCGTAAATGCCGGGGACGCTGGTCTGGAACCTGGCCGTGTCCACCTTGATCGCCTTCTTCTCGAGCTCGAAGCCCCACTCGGCGATCGGTCCGAGCTTCGGGTGCAGGCCGAAGAAGGCCAGCACGTGGTCCGCATCGAAATCGCGGGTCGTGCCGTCAGTGCACTTCACCGTGACACCGGTGAGCCGGCCGCCTTCAGTGCGGACCCCCGCGGCGACGCCCTCGGCGTACGTCATGCGCCCCGCCGCGACGAGCTCCCGCATTCGGGCCACGGAGGCGGGCGCCGCGCGGAACTCGCTCCGGCGATGCACGTGCACGATGCTCTTGGCCTTGCCGTTCAGGTCCAGCACCCAGTCGAGCGCCGAGTCGCCACCGCCGAAAATCACCAGTCGTTGGCCGTGGAAATCCGCGGCGCTCCTCACCCGATAGTGCACCTGCCGGTCCTCGAAGGCGTCGGCACCCTCGACGCCGAGTCGACGTGGCTGGAACGACCCGAGGCCCGCCGCGATCACCACGGTCCTGGCCACGAAGCGCGTGCTGGCCGACGTCGCCAGGTCGAAGCGGCCGTCGGAACGAGCCTGCAGCTCGACTACCTCCTGTCCGAAGTGAAACACGGGCTCGAACGGCTTGATCTGCTGCAGCAGCCGGTCGACGAGTTCCTGCGCGCCGCACACCGGCAGCGCCGGGATGTCGTAGATCGGCTTGTCGGGATAGAGCTCGGCGCACTGCCCGCCCGGGTGCTTCAGGGTGTCCACGATGTGGGACTTGATGCCGAGCAGGCCGAGTTCGAAGACCTGGAACAGGCCTGCGGGACCCGCCCCGATGATGACCGCGTCGGCCTCGATGGCGTCTGCCGTTGCGGTCGCGCCCGCTGCGTTCTGCTCTGTCACTGCCAGCTCCGAGTCTGTGCCGGGAAAGGTGGAATTCTATCGGATCCGCTGGTCCCGCCTGTCGGGCGCCGCGGTCTGCGGCCGCGAGGATCAAGTCCAGCCAGGCTGCCTCTACACGCTTCGGGCCGACCCAACTATGCTTCGGCATGTACCCATTGCCCGGTCCGGCCCCTTGACCATCCTTGACGCGCGTCAAGGCAAGGGGAACCTGCCGGGCGCAGCCTGTCTATGGACCAGCCCCAGGGACGCCGATGAATTCGCACCAGATCCGGTTCGACGCCGACCTCATCCGCCGCTACGACCGGGCCGGCCCGCGCTACACCTCCTACCCGACCGCGGTGCAGTTCTCCGACCGCTTTGGCCTGAACGAGTACCAGGCCGCTGCGATGGCCAGCAACCAGGACCCGATCCCGCGGCCGCTGTCACTGTACGTGCACATCCCGTTCTGCTCGAGCCCCTGCTTCTACTGCGGCTGCACCAAGGTCATCACGCGCAACCACGAGAAGGCCGAGGCCTACCTCTACCGCCTGCACCGCGAGGTCGAGCTGCAGGGCCAGCTCTACGACCAGGACCGTGAGGTCGAGCAGCTGCATTTCGGCGGCGGCACGCCCACCTTCCTCACCTCTCTCGAGATCGATCGCCTGATCGAGAAGCTCGGCAGCCACTTCAGGCTGTCCAAGGATCCCGGTCGCGAGTACTCGATCGAGCTCGACCCGCGCACGATCACCCGCGACACGCTGCGCGACCTCGCCAACGTCGGCTTCAACCGCTGCAGCCTGGGCATCCAGGATTTCGACCCGCTGGTGCAGGAAGCGGTGAACCGCATTCAATCGGTGCCCGCCACGCTGCGGCTGATCCGCGAGGCACGCGAGTTCGGCTTCAACTCGGTGAGCGTCGACCTGATCTACGGGCTGCCGAAGCAGAACCTCGAGGGATTCGCGAAGACGCTCGACACTGTGCTCTCGGCGAAGCCCGACCGCTTCGCCGTGTACGCCTACGCACACCTGCCGCAGATGTTCAAGGCGCAGCGCCAGCTGAACGCGGCGGACCTGCCGACGCCCGAGACGCGCCTCGCGCTGCTGGGACTCACGATCGAGAAACTGATCGCCGCGGGTTACGTCTACATCGGCATGGACCATTTCGCGCTGCCCGGGGATGAGCTGGTGATCGCTCAGGAGAACGGCACGCTGCACCGCAATTTCCAGGGCTATTCCACACGCGGCTACTGTGACCTGATCGGCCTCGGCGTGAGCTCGATCGGCAAGGTGGGCGACAACTACATGCAGAACCTCAAGACACTGCCGGAGTACTACGGCGCGCTCGACCGCGGCGAGCTCGCCGTGCACCGCGGGCTCACGTTGACGCGCGACGACATCATCCGCCGCGACGTGATCCAGCAGATCATGTGCTACGGCGTGCTCGACTACGACAGAACGGGCGAGCGCTTCGGCATCGATTTTCGCAGCTACTTCGCCAGCGAACTGCTTGCGCTCGATCCGATGGTCGCCGACGGTCTCGCCGAATTCGCCGCGCCCGGCCTGCGCGTGCTGCCGGCGGGGCGCTTGCTGCTCAGGCACCTCGGCATGGCGTTCGACGCGTACCTCGCCTCGGCGCAGGCAGCGCAGCAGCGGTTCTCGAGGGCGATCTAGCCGCCGGTCAGCGCAGCTCGGCCAGTCCGTAAGCGGCGAGCAGCAGCGCCAGCAGAACAACTAGCGCGGTGAGGAAGCCGCGCCTCCAGAACGCCGTTGCGGCCAGCCCGAGGTAGTGCAGCAGGATCAGGCGCCCCTTGAGTCCCGCGAGGACCAGCAGCACGGCCCCGGCCGCGGGCCGCAGGGCGCCAGAGTTCACGGGGCTGAGCGCCAGTACGGCGGACAGGCCGCTGAGCAGCAGCAGTCCGACCCACGCCCTCGCCAGCGGATCGCGCCGCACGGTCAATGCACCAGGTAGATCACGGGGAAGAGCAGCACCCAGACCAGGTCGACCATGTGCCAGAAAGCGACACCGACCTCGGCATTGCGCGGCGTCAGCCGCCAGCCGACGAGGCCGAGAATCACGATCCCGGCCGCGACGTGGGCCGCATGAAACCCCGTGAGCAGGAAGTAGAACGTGAAGAACGGATGCGTCTCCGTGTCGATGCCCCATCCTCTCTCGGCCCGGAACTCGATGAATTTGATGACCAGGAAGGCGACACCGAGCGCGCTGGCCAGCCACAGCAGCCGGCGCGCCCGGCGACCGTCGGCGCCAGAGGCACGCACGGCCAGCGCCGCGAGATACCCTGAACTCACGAGCAGCAGGGTGTTCACCCCGGCGGCTGCGCGGTGCAGGTGGAGCTGCGCCGCAGCGAAGCCTTCCGGGTCCGTGACGCGGACGGCGAGGAATGCGCACAGGCCGGCCCCGAACACCACCAGCTCCGACGCGATCAGGACCCACATCAGCAGGTCACCGGGCAACTCGTCGAGCACGCCGGAACGCTCGCTCACTCGAGGACCAGCTGGCGGTAGATCGCGGGCAGCACGCAGATGAGCTTGTCGGGGTGAGGCACCAGCGCATAGCCTCCCTGGCCGAAGATGCGCGGGAACCAGCTCTTCCCCTCACGGTCGATCGTGATTCCGAATACCGCGTGCCCCGCGCGCCGCGCCTCGCGCACGGCCATGGTCGAGTCCTCGATGCCGTGCCGGCCCTCGTAGTGATCGAGGTCGTTGGGCTTGCCGTCGGTCACTACAATCAGCAGACGCCGCCGGCGCGACTGCAGCGCGAGCTGCGCGGCGGCGTGACGGATCGCGGCGCCGAGCCGCGTGTAGAAGCCAGGTCGCAGCGCGGCGATCCGCGCCTCGACCGCCGTGCTCATGGGCTCGCCGAACTCCTTGCAGCTCCGGACGAAGACCCGGTGGCGTCGCAGCGAGGAGAACGCGTGAATCGCAAGGTCGTCGCCGCAGGCATCGATGCCCCAGGCCAGCGCAGCGAGCGCCTCGCGCTCGATGTCGATGACCGACCGCCCGGTGACGGCGCTCTCCGTCGAGCGCGACGTGTCGAGCAGGATCGAGACGGCGAGGTCGCGATTGCGCGGCCGGTACTGCCGCCAGACCCGGTCGCTGCCCTCGCCCGCGGCGCGGATGTCCGCCGCCGAACGGATCGCCGCGTCGATGTCGAGCTCGTCGCCGTCGACATGGCCCGCGGTCCACAGCCGCGCTGGCCGCAGCGCCTCGAACTGGCGCTTGACGGCCCGGATGCGGCGCGCCGTACCTGGATCGCCGGTGATCAGCGAGGGACCTGCCTCCGTCGCCTGCGGGCTCGCGAGGACCCGCACATGCGCGGGCAGATAGGTACCGCTCCGGCAGTCCCACTCGGGATAGGTGCAGCTGCCGGACAGCGCCTCCCGCTCGGCGTCCTCGGGCGCGAGATCGAGGTGCAGTTTGAGCCGCGTCGCGGGTGACTTCGACACCTGACCGAGACCGATCTCGTCCTGATCGTCCGCCGCCTTGCGGGCGTCGGTGTCGTCGTCCTCGACCCTGCGATTCAGGTTGAGGAACTCCGCCCAGCTCAGCACCGCCTCGAACCGATACAGCACGAGGCTGTCCTTGCGCCGGGCCTGATCCGCGGCGTGCCGTCGCGCGCGCCGAGCCGGCCCATCGCCTTCCTCACGCGATCCCTGCGCCTCGCCTGTCTCGGACTCCAGTGGCGGGGACGAGGCCGGCCGGCCCAAGTCGAGCCAAAGCGGCACCGGCAGGAACGGACGGTAGCCGCGCGGTGCGGCCGCGACGGAGTCGATCTCGCCCGACTCGATCGCGGCCAGGAACTGCTGACCGAGAGCGCAGAGCGGTGCCCGCTCGCCCAGCATCCTGCGGACGACACGCTCCACGGCGAGCTCGACGACCGGCAACCGACTCACCCTGCGGACCTGCAGGCACGCCCGGGCGAGCTCGGCCTGCAGCCGACGCAGTCCGGGGGCCCGGGCCAGCGTGGCCTCGGTCATCGCGCGGGCGGCGCACAATGCAGCGAGGTCGGCGCGCAGCGGATCCCGCTCGTCGCGAGCCGTCACCGCGTGCGCCGCGAGCGCCGACAGCCAAACGTAGAGCGCGGCGTTGGCTTCGCGCTGCGGCAGCATGGCGAGCGTACGCGGCAGGCGCAGCGTCTCCCCGTCGAAGCTCGCGCGCGGCAGGCGTTCGGCAACCGTGCCGAGCCGCCTGCGCAGCGAGAGCCGGTGCCTGCTCTGCTGCTCGGCGACCGGCTTGATTTCGACAGAGTGTGCGCCGCCGAGCCCGCGAAAGAACACTGCCAACCGTGGCGCGACCTCGGGCAGGTCGACCTTTGCAGCCTCGAATACGGGCGGTGCGTCGATGCGGCTCGCGAAGCGGTGCCACAGCTTGCCGACGGTCTCCTCGGGCTCCCATGGAGCGAGATCGCCCACGGCCCGGCTCAGCCGAAGACCGCCGTGACGAGGTCCGTCAGGCCGCGCTTCACGTCGGCGTCGTCGGTGAGGGGCTCGATCATCGAGGTGCGGATCGCACTCTCGAGCGGGACTCCTCCCGCCATCAGGCTGGCTGCATAGACCACCAGCCGGGTCGAGATGCCCTCCTCGAGGTCCTGTCCCTTCAACGCGCGCAGTTTGCCGGCCAGCCGCACGAGCGGCCGGACGCGGTCTTCGGGCAGCCCGCTCTCGCGGGCGACGACGGCGACCTCGTGCTCTGCCGCCGGGAAGTCGAACTCGAGCGCCAGGAAGCGCTGCCGGGTCGAGGGTTTGAGCGTCTTGAGGATGTTCTGGTAACCGGGGTTGTAGGACACGACGAGCATGAAGCCCGGCGCGGCCTCGAGTTCCTCGCCGGTGCGGTCGATCGGCAGCATGCGCCTGTGGTCCGTGAGCGGGTGCAGGATCACGGTCACGTCCTTGCGCGCCTCGACCACCTCGTCGAGGTAGCAGACCGCGCCTTCGCGCACGGCCCGGGTCAGCGGACCGTCGATCCACACGGTCTCGCCGCCCTTGAGCAGGTAGCGCCCGACGAGGTCTGCCGCCGACAGGTCGTCGTGGCAGGCCACGGTGTACAGCGGACGCCCGAGGCGGGCGGCCATGTACGCGACGAAGCGGGTCTTCCCGCAGCCCGTCGGTCCCTTGAGCAGCAACGGCAGGCGATTGGCGAAGGCGGCCGCGAACAGCTCGCACTCGTCGCGCTGCGGAAGGTAGAAGGGGGCCGCTGCGGCCCCCTTCATCGGGTTGCGCTCAGTGGCCACGCCCGTCAGCCGGCGCGGACCACCGCGGTGGGCCCGGGCGCGATCAACTCGCGCTGCGGCGCGAGCACCGCGTAGATGAACAGCAGGGCACCGAGCACCACCGCCAGGCCGGAGCCGAAGCGCATCACGAAGAACACCCAGAGCTGGTCCTGCACCACCATGTAAGCCTCCCCGTTGACCCGCTGCAGGTGCGTCTGCACGGCGCCGGCGAAAGTCAGTGTGAAGGTCATGAACACCATGCCGCCGCTCATCAGCCAGAAGCTCGCCATGTTGAGCACCTGGTTGTACGGGTCGCGTCCCCTCAGCAGTGGCATGGCGTACGTGAACATCGCGAGATTCAGCGCGACGTATGCCCCGAAGAACGCCAGGTGCCCGTGCGCCGCAGTGATGTGCGTGCCGTGCGTGTAGTAGTTGATGCCGTGCAGCGTGTGCATGAATCCCCACACGCCGGCGCCGAAGAACGCCAGCGTCGCGCAGCCCAGGCTCCAGAGCAGCGCGGCCTTGTTCGGATGGTCGCGCCGCCCCTTCCAGACCATCACGAACGCGAACGACATCATGCCGAGGAACGGGATGACCTCGAGGGAGGAGAAGATCGACCCGATCCACTGCCAGTAGCCCGGCATGCCGATCCAGTAGTAGTGGTGGCCGGTGCCGAGGATCCCCGAGAAGAGCGCAGTGGCCACGATGACGTACAGCCACTTCTCCACCACCTCACGGTCCACGCCGGTAAGCTTGAGCATCAGGAAGGCCAGGATCGCGGCCATCACCAGCTCCCACGTGCCCTCCACCCACAGGTGGACGATGTACCACCAGTACTGCTTGTCGAGTGCGAGGTTGCCCGGGTTGTAGAACGCAAACAGGAACAGCAGCGATAGGCCCCACAGCCCGAGCAGCAGGATGTTGGTGATCGCCGTCTTGCGGCCCTTCAGCACCGTCATGGTGACGTTGTAGAGGAAGATCAACGCGGCCACGACGATGCCCACCTTGACCCACACGGGCTGCTCAATGAACTCACGGCCCTCCTTGCCAAGCAGCGGGTTGCCTTCGAACAGGTTGAATACGTAAGTCAGGACGGCCCCGAGCGTGCCGATCACCAGGATGGCGAGCTGCAGGTAGGCCAGCTTCGGCGAATGGATCTCGCGCTCCGCCTCCTCGGGGACGAGGAAATACGTGGCGCCCATGAACCCAGTCAGCAGCCAGACCACGAGGGCGTTGGTGTGGACCATGCGACCGACGTTGAAAGGCAGTACCTCCGAAAGGAAGTTCGGCTGCACGTAGATCCAGCCGATCAGCAGTCCCGCGGATACCTGGATCGCGAACAGGGCGAGCGCCACCAGAATGTAGGCGAGCGCGATCTTCTGAGTCTGGTACTTCATGGTGCTCGTCCTCAGCCAGCGTTGTTCGGCGGCCAGTTCTGCGTGCGGATCGTGTTGGTCCACAACAGGAAATCCGCCAGTTGGGCGTACTGCGCGTCGGTAAGGTGGAACTGCGGCATCTGCCGACGGCCCGGGGCCCCGGTCGGCATCGCGTCCATCCACCCCTTCAGCGCGGCGATGGCCGCGGTGCGATCGCCGGCCACGCCCCAGCGGGTCATCACGTTGCCCAGTTCCGGCGCAAAGTAAGCGCCTTCGCCGAGCAGCGAGTGGCAGTTGATGCAGCCTTTTTCCTCCCAGATCCGCTTCCCGGCCACCACGCTGGGCGTCAGGGTCTGCTTGTCCGTGGAGGTCGTGACGATGTAGCGGTGGCTATGCCAGGTCAGCCCTAGGAAGATGAGGACGAAGAACAACGAACCGCCGTAGAAGATGTTGCGGGCCATGCTGGTACTCAGAACCTCGCGCATTTCGGCCCCTCCTGTTTCCGTCCACGCACCAATGCAGGGCAGGGAAGGTTAAAGTCGTCACCTCCGGCCGGGCTATAGGTAAACACGCGTACCGGGAGCGCACCGGCGCCCCACGCTAGAATCGCCTGATGGTCGCCATCACAGGGCTGCTGGAAAAGCTGGCATCGCTTATCCAGCAGTCCCTGCGCGAGGACGCGGCCCGACACGGGCTGCTGCCGATCCACGTGCAGATTCTCCAGTACTTGGCGAGCGGCAACCGTCAAAGCGCCCAGCCGATCGCGATCTCCGGCTGCTTCGGGGTTACGCGCGGCAACATCTCGCAAACCCTGGCGGTCCTCGAGCGCAGGGGGCTGGTCCAGAGGGAGCCCGACGTCGGGCATCGCCGTCGCGTCGGGGTCCGGCTCACCCCGGCGGGCTCGGTAACGGTCGCCGGCAGCTGGACCGAGCCCTCGACACCTGCCTGCAGGAACCCGCCGCTGACACGGCGGGGCTCGAGGACCCGCTGCGGCCTCACCGGCGAGCCACTGGCAGCCTTGAAAACCGCGCGGGTGTGCCGTCAGTGGACCGGTCTCGGCGCACCCGCTCCGAGCAGCAGGCGATCGTGAGGCGCAGGCGTACCGTGCCGTCATGACCGAACCTCCACCGGCTGCGGGCGGCGGCCGGCGCATCGCCATGGCCGCCCCGCATCGATTCGCGTTCCTGTGCGGCAGCGCGAGCCTGCTGGCGGGCAGCGCCTGGTGGGCCCTGCACCTGCTGGCCCGCTACACCGGTGTCCCGCTGTTCACACTCGACCTCACCGTGGCGCCGATCTGGGCGCACACCTTCCTGATGCTGTTCACCGTATTCCCGACCTTCTTCCTCGGTTTCCTGTTCACGACCTTCCCGCGCTGGATGAACGGACCACTCGTGTCGCGGCGCACCTACGTTGCAGCGCCCCTGCTGCTCACGGCGGCGACCGCCTGCTGGCTCGTGGGCATCCACGCAGGCCTTCCCCTGCAACTCGCCGCGGCGGCGCTTGCGACTGCGGGTCTCGTCATCGCGCTCGTCGCATTCCTGCGCGTCCTGATCGACGCCCGGCAGGTCGTGTCGCACGCGATCGTGACAAGCGCGGCGTTCGCCATCGGCATCGTCTGCACCGCTGGATTCGGTTACGGCCTGTGGGCCGCGAGTGACTTCGTGCTCCACTTCGCGGTGCGCGCCGCGCTGTGGGGCTTCCTGCTGCCGGTGTTCTTCGCGGTTTGCCACCGCATGGTGCCGTTCTTCTCGCAAGGCGTGGTGCCGGGGTACGTGCCGTGGCGCCCCACCTGGATCCTCGCCGCGGTCGTCGGGCTCGCCTGGCTGCGTCTGCTGCTCGGCACGGCCGGCGTGCTGAACGCACTCGTCGTGGTCGACGTGGCCTTGTTCGTGCTCACGGGCTGGTGCGCGGTGCGCTGGACGTCCTTCAGGGCGCGCGGCAACCCGCTCCTCTGGACGCTCTACGCGGGTTACGCCTGGCTGCCGGTCGCGATGCTGCTGCAGACGCTGCGCGACGGTGCATTCGTGGCTGGCGGCGAGTGGGCGCTCGGCCGCGCGCCGATCCACGCGCTCGGCATGGGTTTCTTCGGCGGGCTGCTCATCGCCATGGTCACCCGCGTGACGATGGGACACTCGGGCAGGAATCTCGCCATGGATCGCGCGGCCTTCGCGAGTTTCCTCGCCGTGCAGGCGGCCGCGTTCGCCCGTGTCCTGAGCGAGGTGGCCACCGCGCCTGCGGCGATCCAGTGGCTGCTGCTCGGCAGCGTCGCCGCGTGGCTCGTCTCGTTCGCCGTCTGGGGCATGCGCAACGCCGTGATCTACCTCACCCCACGGATCGACGGACGCCCCGGATGACCGAGTACTACCTGGCCTTGCGCAACGTCCACATCGCCTGCGCGATCCTCACCATCACGCTGTTCGTGCTGCGCGGCGGGCTGATGCTCGCGGATTCGCGCTGGCAGCAGAACGTGGTGCTGCGCCACCTGCCGCACGCCGTCGATACCGTGCTGCTCACGTCGGCGCTGATGCTGACGACGATGATCCGACAGTACCCGTTCGCCACGCCCTGGCTGACCGCCAAGGTCGCGCTGCTCGTGGTCTACATCGTGCTCGGCAGCATCGCGCTGCGGCGCGGACGGACACGGCGCGCGCGCATCGTGGCGTTCGTCGCGGCACTGCTGACGGTGGGCCTGATCGTCGGCATCGCACGCGCGCACCATCCGCTGGGGATTCTCGCCGCCGCATAGGGCGTGCTACGGTTCCGCCATGCAGAATCCTGCCTCCCCGCTCGGGGAGCTCCGCGGCCATCACCTCCTCGCCGGGCTCTCGCCGCCGCAGATGCAGCGCCTGCTGGCCGCGAGCTACGTCGACACCTGCGAGGCCGGGCAACTGCTGTTTGACCGTGGCCAGCCGGCCCAGCACTTCTACATCGTCCTCGAGGGGCAGGTGAACCTGGTCATCTACTCCAAGGCGGGTGAGGAGAAGATCGTCGACATCCTCGGCCCGGGCAACAGCTTCGCAGAGGCCGTCATGTTCATGTCGGCGCCCGGCTACCCGGTCTCGGCGGTGGCCGCCGTGCAGTCCCAGATCGCGCGGTTCCCGAACCGCGAGTACCTCGCCATCCTGCGCGAGAGCCCCGACACCTGCCTGCGGATGCTTGGCCACCTCAGCCAGCGTCTGCACATGCGCATCCGCGAAATCGAATACCTGACCCTCGAGAGCGCCACCCACCGGCTGGTACGCCTGATTGAGGGCCGGCTGCCGGTCGACGCGCAGGGTGCCTGCGAAGTCACCCTGCAGGAATCGCGGCAGGAACTGGCCTCCCGCCTGTCAATGAAGCCCGAGACGCTGTCTCGAATCCTGCGCCACCTCTCGGACGTGGGTGTCATCGTGGTGCAGGGCCGCGTTCTGCAGGTGCCCGACCGGCGGCGCTTGCTTGCAGTTCTGGACACGGCGGGATGACGGGTCCCGCTGGACCGCCCCCTCCCGATTGACTGAGGTCAAGGCGCCCCGACCCGCCTCACCCTACCATCTGCGCAGATCCGGCGCGGCCCGGCCGCGTCGCACACGTCGACCCGAGGAGTCATCCATGAAATCGAGATCGAGGCTCACCGTGACGCTGTCCGTCGCGGCCGCCGTCGCAGGCCTCAGCCTGTTGCCCGTTCCGAACGCGCTCGCCCGGCAGGTCCACAAGGCCGAGGTGGCTGGCGCCGCCGGCGCTTCCCCCGCCCAGATCGCCGCCGGCAAGGCGGTGTACGAGACGGCCTGCCTCGCCTGCCACCAGGCCGACGGCAAGGGCTTGCCCGGAGCCTTCCCGCCGCTCGCGGGGTCGGACTATCTGCTCGGCAACAAGGACCGCGCCGTGGGCGTCGTCGTCAACGGCCTGCAGGGCGAAGTGGTCGTCAACAACGTCAAGTTCAACTCGGTGATGCCGGCGATGACGCAGCTCTCCGACCAGGAGATTGCCGACGCCCTCACCTTTGCGCTCAATTCATGGGGCAACGCGGGCGGCGCCATCGCCGCCTCGCAGGTCGCCGCCGAGCGCGCCAAGGCAGCCGCAACGCCCAAGAAGGCCGATTCGCCCACGCAGCATCCGACCACTACCGCCGAGCTCAAATACTCTGGCGCGCCTTCGCCGATCACGCCGGAAGGCGTGAAGATCCTGCGCACGCCGGGTGCTCCGGACATCACGGAACCGGAGTTCAAGGAGGCGCAGCAGATCTACTTCGAGCGTTGCGCGGGCTGCCACGGCGTGCTGCGCAAGGGCGCCACCGGCAAGCCGCTCACCCCGGACATCACCCAGAAGAAGGGCACCGAATACCTCAAGGTGTTCATCAACCAGGGCTCGCCTGCGGGCATGCCGAGCTGGGGCAAGTCGGGGGAACTGACGGCCGCGCAGGTCGACCTCATGGCGCGCTACGTGCAGCACGAGCCGCCGCAGCCCCCTGAGTTCGGCCTGAAGGAGATCACGGCGACCTGGAACGTGATCATCCCGGTCGAGAAGCGGCCGACCAAGCAGCAGAGCAAGTACAACCTCGACAACGTCTTCGCGGTGACGCTGCGCGACACGGGCGAGGTGGCGCTGGTCGACGGCGACACGAAGGAGATCATCACCACGATCCGCACCGGCTATGCGGTGCACATCTCGCGCCTGTCGCACTCGGGGCGCTACGTGTACACGATCGGCCGCGACGCCAAGATCGACCTGATCGACCTCTACTTCGAGACGCCCACCAAGGTCGCGGAGATCAAGGTCGGTCTCGAGGCGCGCTCGGTCGAGACCTCGAAGTACAAGGGCTACGAGGACAAGTACGCGATCGCCGGTTCCTACTGGCCGCCGCAGTACACGATCATGGACGGCGCGACCCTCGAGCCGCTCAAGGTCGTCTCGACCCGCGGCATGACGGTCGACACCCAGGAGTACCACCCGGAGCCGCGCGTGGCCGCGATCGTGGCCTCGCACGAGCACCCGGAGTTCATCGTCAACGTCAAGGAGACCGGGCAGATCCTGCTCGTGAACTACGAGGACATCAACAACCTCAAGACGACGACGATCGGTGCCGCCCGCTTCCTGCACGACGGCGGCTGGGACGTGTCGAAGCGCTACTTCCTCACCGCGGCGAACCAGTCGAACAAGGTCGCCGTGGTCGACTCGAAGGACCAGAAGCTCGCGGCGCTCATCGACGTCGACAAGATCCCGCACCCGGGCCGCGGCGCGAACTTCGTCGACCCGCAGTACGGGCCGGTGTGGGTCACGAGCGCGCTCGGCAACGAGAAGATCACGCTCATCGGCACGGATCCCGAGAAGCACAAGGACCAGGCCTGGAAGGTGGTGCGCGTGCTGAAGGGCCAGGGCGGCGGGTCGCTGTTCGTGAAGACCCACCCGAAGTCGAAGCACCTGTACGTCGATACCCCGCTCAATCCCGATCCGAAGATCGCGCAGAGCGTGGCCGTGTTCGACGTGAACAACCTCGAGGCCGGCTACAAGGTGCTGCCGATCGCCGAGTGGGCGAATCTCGGCGATGGCCCGAAGCGCGTCGTGCAGCCCGAGTACAACGCCGCGGGCGACGAGGTCTGGTTCTCGGTGTGGAACGGCAAGGACCAGAAATCTGCACTGGTCGTGGTGGACGACAAGACGCTCGAGCTCAAGAAGGTGATCAACGACCCGCGCATCGTGACGCCGACGGGCAAGTTCAACGTGCACAACACGGTCGGCGACGTGTACTGACGATCCTCCCTGCGTGAGCCCCGGAGGGGCACACTTCCGGCCCCGTCCCGCAAGGAACGGGGCCTTTCTTTTCCTTGCAGCGCATAACCGCTGTCGCGGTATCGACTCGCGTGGTATACGCGCGAGGGGAAACGTCGCACCTGAGCCGCAACTCGAAGACAAGCCGGTATCGCGGCGACGGCGCTGGGCCTGCTCGGCCTCCTCGCGGCCGGCTGTTCGCGCCAGCCCGCGACACCTGCGCCGGCCGACGGTGCAGGGGCACCGGACACCGCGGCGCCAGCGACGGCTCCTGCGGCTGCACGGCCGGCCGCGAATCCCGCGCGCAACGCCTATTTCGGCGACGTGCACGTTCACACCGGCTGGTCGTTCGACGCATTCACCAACGGCAGCCGCGCGACGCCGACCGACGCGTACGCCTGGGCACAGGGGCAGGAGATCACCAACAGCGGCTTCGGCGGCAAGATCCAGATCCAGACGCCGCTCGACTTCTACATGGTGGCCGAGCACGCGGAGTTCATGGGCGTGTTCAACCAGATGAGCAACCCCGAAAGTCCGCTCAGCAAGACCGAACTCGCCAAGGGCGTCAACTCGCCCGACCCGGTGGTGCGGATGCAGACGTTCGCAGGCATCCTGCGTGACATGAGCGCGGGCAAGGTCGACCCGATGCTGA
>Ga0114939_10000981_pt1 | contig 23209 bp, 20 predicted proteins | sample AshMeaCrysSpring_FD_87196 | JGI IMG/M metagenome (GOLD analysis project Ga0114939, IMG submission 87196) | Groundwater microbial communities from Big Spring, Nevada to study Microbial Dark Matter (Phase II) - Ash Meadows Crystal Spring | ecosystem: Environmental > Aquatic > Deep subsurface >...
CGCGGGCGCCGGCCGCTGATCCCGCAGCCGCGCCGCGCGCGCCCGCGACGCAGCCGCCCGGGTCAGTCGCGCAGCCAGCGGGCGGCGTCGAGCGCGAAGTAGGTCAGGATGGCGTCTGCGCCCGCGCGCTTCATCGCGAGCAGCGACTCCATCGCGCACGCGCGAAGGTCGAGCCAGCCGTTCTGCGCCGCCGCGTGCAGCATCGCGTACTCGCCCGACACCTGGTAGACCGCCGTCGGCAGCCCGAACGCGTCCTTGACCCGGCGGACGATGTCGAGATAGGGAAGCCCGGGCTTCACCATCACCATGTCGGCGCCCTCGTCGGCGTCCATCCAGACCTCCCAGAGCGCCTCGTCGGCGTTCGCCGGGTCCATCTGGTAGGTGTACTTGTTGCCCCCGCCGAGGTTGGCGGACGACCCCACCGCGTCCCGGAACGGCCCGTAGAAGCTCGACGCGTACTTGGCGGAGTACGCGAGGATCCGCGCACGCGCGAATCCCGCCCCGTCCAGCGCCTCGCGGAGCGCCCCGACGCGCCCATCCATCATGTCCGACGGCGCGACGACGTCGACGCCCGCCTCGGCGTGGCAGAGCGCCTGCTTGACGAGCGCGGTGACCGTCTCGTCGTTCACGACGTAGCCGGTCGCGTCGATCAGGCCGTCCTGGCCGTGGCTCGTGTAGGGATCGAGCGCGACGTCGGTGATCACGCCGAGCTCCGGGAATCGCTCCTTCAGTGCGCGCACCACGCGCGGCACCAGTCCCTCCGGGTGCCAGGCCTGCGCGGCGTCGTCGCTCTTCTGCTCGGCGGGAATCACCGGGAAGAGCGCGAGCGCCGGCACGCCGAGCGCAAGGCAGGCCTCCGCATCGCGGAACAAGAGGTCGAGCGACTTGCGCGACACGCCGGGTAGCGAGGCCACCGGCTCCTCGCGCCTGCTGCCGTCGAGCACGAAGACGGGGTAGATGAAGTCGTCCGCGGTCAGGCGGTGCTCGCGCACCAGCCGTCGGGAGAAGTCGTCGCGGCGCAGGCGGCGCGGACGGCGGGCGGGGAAGCGCCCGGTGAAGGCGTGGCTCATGGCGGTCGGCGGATCGTCGGATCGGAGTCGCGGATGCTAGCAGGCGCGCGCCGATCCGGTCGCGCGCCCGGAATGCGGCTCACGCGCCCGCGGCCAGCCACTTCTGCTGCTTCGCGATCTTGAGCAGCGACGCGAAGTCGACCCGGCCCTGCTTCGCGGCGCGCGAGCGGAGGTGCAGCAGCAGCTCGGCCGTCGCCAGCGCGTCCGCCGCCGCGTTGTGGCGTATCGGGCAGTCGATGCCGAACGCGACGAGCCAGTCGTCGAGCGTCCCCTTGCCCTTGCGCTGCCGGTCGGAGGCGAGCGCCGCGGCGAGCGGCGCGAGGTCGAGCCACGGCCGGTCGGGCAGCGGCACCTTGGCGAGCGCCGCGGCGCGCACCAGGACCGCGCGGTCGAAGTCCGTGTGGTAGCCCGCGAACTGCGCGTCGCCGACCCATGCCGCGAACGCCGCGAGCGCATCGGCGGGCGCCACCCCGGATCGCTGCGCGTGCCGGCCGATGCCGTGCACGAGGATGTTGTCGTGGTCGGAGCCGGCGTCGTTGCGCAGCACGACCTCGAAGCTGTCGCCGGGCAGCACGCCCCCGGCATCGACCGCGACGCCGCCGATCGCGATCAGCGTGTCGCGCGCGACGTCGAGTCCGGTCGTCTCGGTGTCGACGATCACCCAGCGGCCGGCCTCCGCCGCCGGCGGCGCCTCGCGGGAGAACACCTTGCGCCAGAAGCTCATCGTGGACGACCCGGTCGCGGTGGCGCTCGCATCCTAGCCCGGGTAGTCGACCTCGAGCCGCTGCTGCAGCTTGCGGCACTGGCGCAGCGCCTCCTTGAGGATGCGCCGGTCGAGCTCGGACAGGTCGTCGAGCGGCACGAGATTCAGGCTCTCGGACGGGGGCAGCATCCCGGAGGCGCGCCGGTGCTGCGTGCGCAGGCGCAGGAACTGCAGGTACTCGAACGCGTCGGCCCAGGCGTTGATCTCGCTCTCGGGAATGCCCTTCGCCGACCCTGCGGCCTGCAGTCGCTCCACGGTGTTGGTCGCGGTCACGCCGGACGCGAGCGCGAGGATGCGCGCCCCGTCGACGAAGGCCGCGGTGCCCGAGGCCTTGAGGTCGATGCCGGCCACGCCCTTGTCGTCCTGCTTGATGGCGATCTCGCCCAGCCAGTTGAGCGGCGGACGCACGGTGAGGGCGTTGTCGCTCATCTGCTTCAGGAAGCGCGGATTGCCCCGGGCGCGCCCGGCGATGTCGACGCGGAGCACCTCGGCGATCGCGGCCTCGCCCCAGAGCGCGCGGAAGTCGAAGAAGATGTTCGCCTCGAGCAGGCTCTGCGGGTCGCCGCGGTCGATCCAGGCGTAGAACGCGGCCCGCCACTCGTCGAGCGACGCGCACCACTTCGGGTTCATCGCCATCACGCCGCCCTTGCACAGCGGGTAGCCGCACTGGTCGAGGCCCTCGTTGACCTCGCGCGCGAACGGCAGCAGGCGCTCGCGGATCGCGTCGGGCGCCGCGGCGGGATCGTTGGGCACGAAGATCAGGCCGTTGTCCTGGTCGGTCGCGATCGTCTGCTCGGAGCGGCCCTCGCTGCCCATGCCGATCCAGCACAGCGTGACGCCGGAGAGGTCGTGGCGGGGCGCGGCGACGTCGAGCAGCCGCGACACGAGCTGGTCGTTCAGGCTCGAGATCATCCGCGTGAGCTGCCCGCTCGCCACCCCCTGCGCGACCAGCGCGTACGAGAGCGCGCGCACGTCGGACGCGCACTGCACCAGCGCGGGCAGGTCGCGTGCGCGCCGGATCGACGAGGCAAGCTCGCGCACCGAGAGGCGCTGCAGCCCGAACAGGTCGCGCTCGGATACCACGCCGGCCACCGCGCCCGCCTCGTCGACCAGCACCACGTGGCGGATGCCGCGCCGGGCCATCGCGACCGCCGCGTCGCCCGCGGTCGCGTGCATCGGCAGCGTGACGACCGGCGCGCTCATCACCGAGGAGATCGGGTCGGCGAGCCGCGCCCCCGGCAGCACGATGCGGCCGATCACGTCCTGCCGCGTGAAGATGCCGACCGGGCGGCGGGCGTCGTCGACGACTGGCAGCGAGCCGATGCGCCGATCCTCCATCTCGGTGAGGGCATCGGAGATCGGCGTCGCCGGCGTCACGGCGACCGGCTCGTTGCGCACCAGCGACCCGAGCGGCGTCGCGAGCCCGCGCTGCTCGGTGACCGCGGAGGCGTACTCGGCCTGGAAGCGCGACCGCGAGATGTCGAGGAGGTGCGCGAGCCGCCTCGTGCAGAAGTCCTGGAACGGCGTGGAGGTCGCGATAAGCTGGTCGAACACGTCGACCGGGACCGCGAGCACGAACGTGTCCTCGAGCGAGCGGTAGACGCTCGTGACGCCGCGGCGCGCGAGCAACGCGCCGAGCGGGAACATGTCGCCGGCGTCGAGCTCCCACAGCGCCGTCGGGTCCCCCGACGCGTTCGGCCGCTCGCCGCGCACCACGCCCTGGCGGACGATGAAGCAGTGCGACGGGCGCTCGGTCTCGGGCGTGAGGATCGTCTCGCCGGGCGCGAAGTAGCGCAGCTTCGCCGACCGCGCGATGCGGTCGAGGTCGCCCGCGCTCATGCTCGAGAACGGCTCGTGCGGCAGCAGGACCTGCCGGATCGCGGCCAATACCGTACTCGAAGGTGTGGATTTCGCGCTCATGTCGGGGCGCTCGTCGTTGCGCGGGCTGGAACGGGGATTCTGGATCGGCGGCGTACGCGGAACTCTTGATCGCGGTCAACGGTCACAGCATCGGACGGTGACGTCTCCCGCTTCCCTCCCTGAGCGGGTGCCCGGTCCGGCGCATTGCGCCGGGCCGGGTTCTTCGAGCCCCGCATCACTCCCCTTGATCGCGGGGCTTTTTCTTGGCTGTCGCGGCGGGCCGCGGCGGCGTCCCGGCCATCACCGCCCCTCTCCGATGCCGAGCCAGCCGCACAGTACACGATCGGCCGCCAGCAGACCGAGGCGGCGGGTCGCCGAGAACCCGACCACCTCGATGCCTGTCGCCTGTGCCGGATATCGCTCGGCCAGTTGTTCCCTGATGTTCGAGACCGCCCGCCGCTGATCGGACTGGTTCAGCTTGTCGCTCTTGGTCGCGAGCACGAGCACCGGGCGCGCCGAGGGCACGAACGCGTCGAGGACCGTGAAGTCGAGGGGCTTCAGCCCGTGGCGCGCGTCGGCCACGAGCACCAGCCCGACCAGCGTGTCGCGCGTCGTCAGGTACTCCCAGAGGAAGTCCTGCCACTCCCGCTTGACGTCGCGCGCGACCGCCGCGTAGCCGTAGCCCGGCAGGTCGGCGACCATGCCCCCGCTCTTCAGCTGGAACAGGTTGATCTGCTGCGTCCGGCCGGGGGTCCGGCTCGCAAAGGCGAGGCGCGTGCGGTTGGCGAGCGCGTTGATCGCGCTGGACTTGCCGGCGTTGGACCGGCCCGCGAAGGCGATCTCGGGCGGCCCCGGCGGCGGCAGCTGGGCGCGGCAGGCGGCGCCGATCACGAAACACGCCCCGACGAGCGCGACCGGGTCCGATGGAGGGCGTGCGCCCCCGCCTTGGGGCGTGGCGGGCGGCTCCGGTACAATGCCGAGTTTGTTCACGAAGGAAGCGGCTCGCGCAGGCGTTGCGGCCTGCCCGGGCTGACGGATCGAGGAGCGTTGCCGATGAAACCCCTGCTGCTGGCCCTGATCGCCGGACCGGCGCTCGCCGTGACGTCCCTGCACGCGACCGCGCAAGACGACATGGCGCGCGGCCGGAAGATCGCCACCGAGGTCTGCGCCGCGTGCCATGGCGCCGACGGCAACAGCCCCACGGCAGTCAATCCGAACATCGCCGGACAGCACGCCGACTATATCACCCGGCAGCTCGCGCACTTCAAGTCGGGCGTGCGCGCCAACGCGATCATGCAGGGCATGGCCGCGCCCCTGTCGGCCGACGACATGCGCGCCGTCGGCCTGTACTACTCGCGCCAGAAGCCGAACGGGCTCGCCGCGAAGGACATCGATCTCGTCAAGGCCGGCCAGGCGCTGTGGCGCGGCGGCGACGCCGCCTCGGGCGTGCCCGCCTGCAGCGCGTGCCACAGCCCCACCGGCGCCGGCATCCCCAAGAACTACCCGCGCGTCGCCGGCCAGTACCCGGAGTACACGCTCGCGCAGCTCAAGGCCTTCCGCAGTGGCGAGCGTGGCGTGGACAAGGAAGGCAAGGACGTCAACGGACGCATCATGCACGGCGTCGCCAAGGCGATGACCGACTTCCAGATGAAGGCGGTCGCCGAGTACGCGGCCGGGCTGCGGTAGCGGGATCGCGACCGGCGGCGTCGCCACGGCGGGCGGCACGACAGTCCGGGCCGCCCGTTGCGCTTGCGGCGCCGGGTCGGAACGCGACGACATGACGCGCGCGCGGATCGCCGGGCTCTCGGTCTATCCGGTCAAGGCCTGCCGCGGCCTCGACCTGCCGCGCGTGCAGGTCGCGCCCACCGGCCTTGCGACCGAAGGCGTCCGCGATCGCGGCTGGATGGTCGTCGATGCCGGTGGCCGCTTCGTCACGCAACGCGAGGCGCCCGAACTCGCGCTGGTACGCACCGCCGTCCGCGACGGACGCCTCTCGCTCGACGTGCCCGGGACCGGGCCCGTCGTTCCCGAGGCCGACGGCCCGGCCATCGGCGTGACGGTCTGGCGCTCGAACGTGCGCGGCGTCGACGCCGGCCACGCGTGCGCACGCGCGCTGTCGGCGCACCTCGGCCGCGAAGTCCGGATGGTTCGTTTCGACGACGCGCTGCCGCGCCCGTGCAACCCCGACTGGGTCGGCGCGAGCGGTGCGACGACGCTGTTCGCCGACGGCTATCCGGTGCTGGTGATCGGCCGCGCGTCGCTCGACGACGTCAACGCGCGGCTCGCCGCGAAGGGCTTTCCCGCGCTGCCGATGAACCGGTTCCGGCCGAACGTCGTCCTCGACGGGCTCGAGCCCTACGACGAGGATCACCTCGACACGATCACGGCCGGCGAGGTGACGCTGAAGCTGGTCAAGCCCTGCACACGCTGCGAGGTCACGACCACCGACCAGGAAACGGCTCACCGCAACCTCGAGCCGTTGCGCACCCTTGCGACGTATCGCCAGAACGATCGCGCTGGCGGCGTCACGTTCGGCATGAACGCGATCGTCGTCGCGGGGGCCGGAGCGAGCCTCGCCGTCGGCGAGCCGGTCGACGTCGCGTTCCGGTTCTAGCTCTCCGCCGCTAGTTCGACGCCGGCGAGCACATGATGACCGCGTCGGGGCCGTAGCCCTCGGCGATCCAGCCCGACGTGCTGCGCAGGTCGTCGCGGGTCGTCACCTCCGGCGTGTAGCGGTGGTTGGTGCGCAGCGTGTTGAAGAAGCGCCAGATCGGCCGCGTCCCGGCGGGGCATGCGCTGGTGAACGCGTCCGGCAGGTGGATGTAGAAGACCGCCGGGCCCTCGTAGGTCCAGTCCGGGAAGCTCTGGCGCACGCGGGCACACTCGGCCGGGTCGGCCGAGTAGAAGTGCGAGTCGGGCAGCGGCGGCGACAGGTAGAAGCGGCACACCGGGTTCGTGCCCGGCTGCTGCGAGCGGTAGGCGAGGAAGCGCACGCCGGTGCGCTCCCAGCCGCGCAGCTGCCCGGTGTCGAGCAGGTTGATCTCGGTCGCGTCCGCGGTCATGAAGAAGTGGTCGAGCGCGCGGTTGTGGTACTCGACGACCACGACCTGGTCGTTCGGGTTGGCGGCGTCGGGCGTCAGGTACTGGCGCGTCACCGGCAGCATGTTGTCGAGGCGCGAGTAGTAGTCCAGCCCGCCGGGGCTGCTGCACGAGGCGTCGCCCCCGTAGAGCCCCCCACGCAGCTCGTAGTAGCCGCCCGCGGCGAGGAAGGTGAACAGTCCCGAGCCCGACGAACCGGTCTCCGTGGTGCCCTGGCTCCACTGCATCTTCATCATCGACGAGCCGTCGTCCCACAGCTGGTAGCCGCGCATCGAGCCCTCGCTCCACATGAGGAGGTCGCCGCCCGGGTGGTGCAGCGCGGTGCCGATCGCGTTGGTCGGCACCGGCTCGGCGCGCCACGCCGAGTAGCGCACCCCGGCGGGCGGCGCCGCGTACAGGCGCAGCAGCGCCCAGTCGTAGTCGACGCTCCGCGCGAGCAGCATCGAGCCGCCCGCCTGCAGCGCGTACGCGGGCGTGTTGAGGCTGTTGCACGAGTTCGCGCGGAAGAACCAGTAGACGTTGACCGTCGACGCGTTGTAAGCGTCCTCGATGCAGTGCGCCGCGGTGAAGAGGTACGGCGTGAACGACGTCACCGAGTCGTTCAGCATCGTCGCGCTGCACAGGAACGTGCCGCCGAAGCGGTCGTTGAACACGATCTTGCCGACCGCGTTCGCGGCGTCGGTCAGCGCCGCGGACTGCGGCGTGACGCAGGCGAGGTCGACGTTGCAGCTCCCCGCGTCGCCGATGTCCGCCACGCGCTTCGCGTCGACGCGGCCCAGGTCGCCGCCGGCCAGCACCAGGTGCGACAGCGGGCCGAACCGGAGCGCGAGCCCGTCGATCGACGCACCCGGACCGGCGTGGAGCTCGATCGTCGCGAGGTCTCCTTCCAGTATCGGCGACCAGTACGCCTCGCCGCGCGACGCGGCCTCGGCGATGACGTTCGCGGGAATCGCGTCCTGCACCTGCGCGCGAGGGCCGCTGCCGGCGAAGCGCAGCGAGAGGTCCGGGTCGGAGACCGGCATCGCGAGCGAAAGGCGCAGCCCCGCCGCGCCGGGCGACAGCACCTCGACACGCGCGGCCCGGCCTCCGTCCGGCAGCGCCTTCCACGCGAGGCCGGCGAGCAGCACCGTGCGCGACCCCTCCGGAAGCTCGCGGGGATAGCCGATCGCGAGCGGACGGCTCTTCGCCGGCGTCGAACGCCCCGCGCGATGGTGCTCGGCCCGCTTCGCGTTCATCGCCTTGAGCGACTCGCGTTCGCCCTCGGTGGGCGCGGCGAGCGCAATGCGCCTCGCCGGGACGCCGGTGGCGACCAGCGCGCTGGCCGCCTTCGGAATCGCTTGCGCCGGCCGGTAGTCGGCGGGCGGAACCGCAACGACGTTGGCGGCGGCGGACGTGTCGCCGATCGGCGACAGCGCCACGATCGCGACGATCGTGGCCATGGCGGAGGCGGTGCGCATGCTGTCTCCCTGGCTGCTGCGTGCGAATTGCGAGCGCGGATCTTACCCGTCCCGCGTGCGCGGTATCCAACGAATCAGATCAACGTGCGGTCCGAAGGTTCAGACGACAGCCCCCCCGGACGAAACGTCCGGCCGGCATCGCGGAAGGTGTCGCAAACCGGCGACGCCCGCCGGGCGGCGCGTCCACGGTCCGCGGCCGTGTCGCGCGCAGCTGTGGCGACGCTCACCCGGGTTCGGCCGGGCTCGCCACGCATTCGGCGAGCGCGTCGCGCCAGTGCGGCAGCGCGAAGCCGAACGTGCGCTCGAACTTCGCCGTCGCGAGAACGCCGTAGGCGGGCCGTCGCGCGGGCGTCGGGTACTCGGCGGTCGCGATCGGCGTCACGCGAGGGCGCGGTCCCTCGCCGACGATCGCGCGAGCGAACTCGAACCACGTCGTCGGCCCGCCGGACGAGAGGTGGTACAACCCCGCGCGCTCGCGCAGCGCCGGCAGCCCCTCCGCGACCACGCGTGCCGTGGCGCGCGCGAGCGCACGGCACCAGTTGGGCACGCCGGCCTGGTCGGCGACGATCCGCAACTCGTCGCGCTCGGCCGCGAGCCGTCGGATCGTGAGCAGGAAATTGCGGCCGCGAAGGCCGTAGACCCAGCTCGTGCGGAAGACCAGCGCGGCGGCGCCGCTCGCGAGGACGCGACGCTCGCCCTCGAGCTTGGTCTTTCCGTAGACCGACAGCGGGCCGGTCGGCGCGTCCTCGTCGTAGGGCACGCGCGCGGCGCCGTCGAACACGTAATCGGTCGAGTAGTGCACGAGCGCGGCGCCCGCGCGCTTCGCCTCCTCGGCGAGCACGCCAGGGGCGACGGCGTTGATCGCGGACGCGAGGTCGCGCTCCTTCTCCGCCTGGTCGACCGCGGTGTAGGCGGCCGCGTTGACCACCAGCGCGGGCGAGAGCTCGCGCATCGTCCGCACGATCGCGTCCGCATCCGCGAGGTCGAGCGCGTCGCTGTCGATCGCGACCACGCGGCCGTACGGTCGGAGCCAGTGCGCGAGCTCGAAGCCGACCTGCCCGCGGGCGCCGGTGACGAGGATCGTGCCCACGCCGCCTACTCGTAGGTCTCGGCATCGGCGAGTCGCGCGCCCGCCGCGTCCTTCGCGGCGAGGAGCGGCGCGCCGGCGAGCGGCCAGTCGATCCCGAGCGCGGGGTCGTTCCACAACAGCGTGCGCTCGTGCTCCGGGTGGTAGTAGTCGGTGGCCTTGTACAGGAAGTCCGCCGATTCCGACGTCACGAGAAAGCCGTGCGCGAAGCCCGGCGGCACCCACAGCATGCGCTTGTTGTCCTCGGAGAGCACGACTCCCACGGCGCGGCCGAACGTCGGCGAGCTGCGCCGCAGGTCCACGGCGACGTCGAACACCTCGCCCGCCACGACGCGCACGAGCTTCCCCTGCGGGTGCCGGATCTGGTAGTGCAGGCCGCGCAGCACGCCGCGGCGCGAGCGCGAGTGGTTGTCCTGCACGAAGTCGGCGTCGAGGCCGGCGTCCGCGAGCGCGCGGCGGTTCCAGCTCTCCATGAAGAAGCCGCGCGGGTCGCCGAACACGCGCGGCTCGACGACCAGCACGTCGGGGATCGCGGTAGGCAGGACCTTCATCAGCCGATCACCGGGTCGCGCAGGATGCCGAGCAGGTACTGGCCGTAGCCGCTCTTCGCGAGCGCGTGGCCCATGCGCTCCAGCGCCGCGGCGTCGATCCAGCCGAGGCGGTAGGCGATCTCCTCGGGACAGGCGATCTTCAGGCCCTGGCGGCGCTCGATCGTCTCGATGTACTGCGCCGCCTCGAGCAGCGACTCGTGCGTGCCGGTGTCGAGCCACGCCATCCCGCGGCCCATCACCTCGCAGGCGAGCTCGCCCCAGGCGAGGTACTGGCGGTTGACGTCGGTGATCTCGTACTCCCCGCGCGCGGAAGGACGAAGCTCGCGGGCGACGTCGACCACGCGGTTGTCGTAGAAGTAGAGCCCCGTGACCGCGTAGCGCGACTTCGGCTGCCTCGGCTTCTCCTCGAGGCTCACCACTCGGCCCTGCGCGTCGAACTCCGCGACGCCGTAGCGCTCCGGGTCGGCGACGGGATAGGCGAACACGGTGGCGCCCGTCTCGCGCGCGTTCGCGCGCGCGAGGAGCACGTGGAGGTCGTGGCCGTAGAAGATGTTGTCGCCGAGCACCAGCGCCGCAGCGTCGCGGCCGACGAAGTCGCGGCCGATGACGAACGCCTGCGCGAGGCCGTCGGGCGCCGGCTGCACGGCGTAGCGGAGGTTGAGCCCCCAGTGCGATCCGTCGCCCAGCAGCTGCCCGAAGCGCGGCGTGTCCTGCGGCGTGCTGATCAGCAGGATGTCGCGGATGCCGCCCAGCATCAGCGTCGACAGCGGGTAGTAGATCATCGGCTTGTCGTACACCGGCAGGAGCTGCTTCGAGACGACCTGCGTGGCCGGGTAGAGCCGGGTGCCGGAGCCGCCGGCGAGGATGATGCCCTTGCGCGACATCGTCATCTCCCCGCAGGCGCGTACTGCGTCTCGACCCATCGCTGGTATTCGCCCGAGGTGACCGACGCGAGCCAGCCCGGGTTGTCGAGGTACCACTGCACGGTGCGACGCATCCCCGTGGCGAACGTCTCCGCGGGCGCCCAGCCGAGCTCGCGGGCGATCTTGCGCGCGTCGATCGCGTAGCGGCGGTCGTGCCCGGGCCGGTCCTTGACGAACGTGACCAGCGACTCGTAGTCGCGCCCCGGCCGGAGCTCGGCGAGGATCCGGCAGAGCGTGCGCACGACGTCCAGGTTCCTCATCTCCGCGTTGCCTCCGACGTTGTAGGTCTCGCCGACCCGGCCGCCTTCGAGCACCGCGCGGATCGCCGAGCAGTGGTCGCCGACGTAGAGCCAGTCGCGCACGTTCTGGCCGTCGCCGTACACGGGCAGCGGCTTGCCCGCGAGCGCGTTGACGATCATCAGCGGGATCAGCTTCTCCGGGAACTGCCGCGGGCCGTAGTTGTTCGAGCAGTTGGTGCAGAGCGTCGGCAGCCCGTACGTGTGGTGGTAGGCCCGGACCAGGTGGTCGGAGGCGGCCTTCGACGCCGAGTACGGGCTGTTCGGCGCGTACGGCGTCGTCTCGCTGAACGCCGGGTCGCCGGGACCCAGCGAGCCGAACACCTCGTCGGTGGACACGTGCAGGAACCGGAAGCCCGCCCGCTCCTCGCCGGCGAGGCCCGCAACGTAGCCGCGCACCGACTCGAGCAGGCGGAACGTGCCGACCACGTTGGTCTCGATGAACGCCGCCGGCCCGTGGATCGAGCGGTCGACGTGCGACTCGGCGGCGAAATTCACCACCGCGCGCGGACGGTGCGTCGCGAGCAGCCGGTCGGTGAGCGCGGAGTCGCCGATGTCGCCGCGCACGAACACGTGGCGCGCGTCGCCGCGGACCGGCTCGAGGTTGCCGAGGTTGCCGGCGTAGGTGAGCTTGTCGAGGTTCACCACGGGCTCGCCGCCCGCGGCGAGCCAGTCGATGACGAAGTTCGCGCCGATGAATCCGGCGCCGCCGGTGACGAGGATCATGGGGTGCGTGGGACGCGGTGCGTGGCGCGGCATCGCGCCGCTCGGGAGCGCGGGATCTTACCACCCGGAGCCGGTCCGCCCCGCGCTCGCCCGTCAGGCGCCGTAGAAGCCGCGGTACCAGTCGACGAAGCGCACGAGCCCCGTCGCGAGCGGCGTCCTCGGCGCGAAGCCGGTGGCGGCGGCCAGGCGGTCGATCGACGCGTAGGTCGCCTCGACGTCGCCGGGCTGCATCGGCAGGAGCTCCTTCCTCGCCTCGCGGCCGAGCAGGCGCTCGAGCGTCGCGATGAAGTCCGAGAGCTCGACCGCGTCGTGGTTGCCGATGTTGAAAACCGCGTAAGGGGCGCCGGAGACCCCGCACGGGCCCGGCGGTCGCGAGAGCACTCGCACCACGCCCTCGACGATGTCGTCGACGTAAGTGAAGTCGCGCCGCATCCGGCCGTGGTTGAACACCCGGATCGGCTCGCCCGCGAGGATCGCCTTGGTGAACAGCATCGGCGCCATGTCGGGCCGGCCCCAGGGCCCGTAGACCGTGAAGAAGCGCAGCCCGGTGGTCGGCAGCCGGAAGAGGTGGCTGTAGGTGTGCGCGACGAGCTCGTTCGCCTTCTTGGTCGCGGCGTAAAGGCTCACCGGGTGGTCGACCGGCTGGTCCTCGCTCCACGGCAGCGTGTGATTCGCGCCGTAGACCGACGATGACGAGGCGTAGACGAGGTGCGCGACACCCGCGTGCCTGCAACCCTCGAGCACGTGCCCGAACGCGACCAGGTTGTTGCGGTGGTAGGCGCCGGGATTGACCAGCGAGTAGCGCACGCCGGGCTGCGCGGCGAGGTGCACGGTGTGCGTGAAGCGGCCCGCGGCGAACAGCCCCGCGACGGCGTCGGCTTCGGCGAGGTCGAGGCGCTCGAACGCGTAGCGCGGCCGCGCCGAGAGCGTCGCCGCGCGCGCCTCCTTGAGCGCGACGTCGTAGTACGCATCGAAGCTGTCGACGCCGACGACCTCCGCGCCGTCGTCGAGCAGACGGTGCGCGACGTGCATGCCGATGAAGCCGGCCGCGCCGGTGACGAGTACGCGCATCGATCCGCTCATGGTCCACCGCCCGTGGGGCCCGCGTCGCCGCCGCGGGCGGCCAGCCCGCGCAGCTTCGTGTACTTGAGGAAGCTCGCGAAGGCGCCGATCGCGATGTGCGCGAAACCGGCCGCCCCGTCGAGGAAGCCGCCCCTGACGACGTAGTAGCGCAGGAAGCGGGTGAGCGGCGACAGTACGATCCGGCCGAAGCCGGCGCGCTCTCCGCGCGCGTGCATCGCCTGCGCCTGCAGCGTGGTGTAGTGGTTCTGCTTCGCGACGTAGTCCTCGATCGACTCCGCCGAGGTGTGCATGAGGTCGCCGGCGAGCCGCGCCGGCGGGGCGTCGGCCACCACGTGCTCGTGCACCGGGTCGGCGGTCCAGCGCGCGCGCCGCCGGTCGAACAGGCGCACGTTCCAGTCGGGATAGCCCTCGCCGTGGGCGAGCCATCGGCCGAGGAAGCGGTTGCGCCGCGCCAGCGCGTACGCCGGCGCCGCCGGCGGGCCGCGGTCGAACAGCGCGACGATCGCGCGGGCGAGCGCGGGAGAGACCCGCTCGTCGGCGTCGAGGCAGAGCACCCAGTCGTGCACGGCCTCCCCGACGGCGAAGTCCTTCTGCGTGCCGAAGCCGGCGAAGTCGCGGTGCACGACGCGCGCCCCGGCGGCGCGCGCGACTTCCACGGTATCATCGCGGCTGCCTGAATCGACGACCACCGCTTCCGCCGCGAACGGCGCCGACGCGATGCACGCACCGATGTCGGACGCCGCGTCGCGCGTGATCACGACCAGCGAAAGGGGAATCCGCTCTGCCATGGCTGGGAAGGGGCGTCGCCGCGCGCGGGCTCGCCGGCGCCACGGGCGACGCCTCCCGATTCTACGTGCTTTCTGCGCGCCCTCCCCGATGAGCCGGCTCCGCCGCCGGGGCGACGCGCGGTGCGGAGCGCCAACGTGACCGCGGTCCTCGTGGTGCGCCCGAGCTCCCTCGGCGACGTCGTCCACGCGCTGTCGCTCGTGACGGACCTCGCGGCGGCACGGCCGGGCGCGATCGTCGACTGGGTCGCTGAAGAGGCGTTCGTCGAGTTGCCGGCGCTGTCGCCGCACGTGCGCCGCGTGATTCCGTTCGCGCTGCGGCGCTGGCGGCGCACGCCGTTCGCGCGATCGGCCTGGCGCGAGTTCGCGGCGTTCCGGCGCGAGGTCGGCCGCGAGCGCTACGACGCCGTCCTCGACCTGCAGGAGCAGGTCAAGGGAGGCGTCGTGGCGCGAATGGCGCGCGGCACCCGGCACGGCTTCGACCGCGCGAGCATCCGCGAGCCGCTGGCGACGCTGTTCGACGACGTGCACCACCGGGTGCCGCGCGCGATGCACTTCGCGCAGCGCTGCCGGGCGCTCGCCGCCGCCGCGCTGGGCTACCCGCTGGCGGGCGGGCCCCGCTGGATGCTGAAGCCGCCCGTCCCGGCGGATGCGCTGCCGGAACGGCCCGAGGTCGTCGTCCTGCACGCCACCTCGCGCGAGGGCAAGCTCTGGCCGGAAGCGCGCTGGCGCGCGCTCCTCGGCGGCTTCGCCGACGCCGGGTTCTCCACGCTGCTGCCTTGGGGCAGCGACGCGGAGCGCGCACGCAGCGACCGGATCGCTGCGGGCATCGCGCACGCCGCCGTTCCGCCGCGCCAGTCGCTGTCCGCACTCGCCTCCCGGCTCGGCCGCGCCGAGCTCGCCGTCGGCGTCGACACGGGCCTCACCCACCTCGCCGCGGCGCTCGGCACGCCGACGGTCGCGATCTTCACCGAGACCGACCCGGCCGGCGCGGGCGTCGCGCTCGCCGGCAACCACGCCCGCGACCTCGGCGGCCAGGGCAGCGTTCCGACGCTCGACGAGGTGCGCGCCGCGGCGGGCGCGCTCCTGCGCGCGCAGCCGCGCTGCTAGCCCGGGAGCCCCCGGCAGCGATGCGCGCGCTCTACACGCTGCTGTGGTGCCTCGCGCTGCCGCTCCTGCCGCTGCGCCTCCTGTGGCGGGGCCGGCGCGAGCGGGGCTACCTCGCCCGCATGGGCGAGCGCTTCGGGCGCTACGCGGCCGACGCCCCGCGGCCGGCCGGCGAGGTGGTGTGGATCCACGCGGTGTCGCTCGGCGAGACGCGCGCCGCCGAGCCGCTGGTGCGGCGCCTCGCCGAAGCGCGGCCGCAGGCGACGATCCTGCTGACGTCGATGACCGCGACCGGTCGCGAGGCCGCCCGCGCGCTCGCGGAGCGCGTCGGCGGGCGGAGGGTGGTCCAGGCGTGGCTCCCCTACGACCTGCCGTTCGCGGTGAACGCCTTCCTCGCCCGCTTCGCGCCGCGCGCCGGACTGCTCATGGAGACGGAACTCTGGCCGAACCTCGTTCGCGCCTGCCACGAGCGCCACGTGCCGCTCCACCTCGTCAACGCGCGGATGTCGCCGAAGTCGGCGGCCGGCTACGCGCGCTTCGCATCCCTCACCCGGCCGATGCTCGGCGCGCTCGCCGGCGTCGCGGCGCAGACGCCAGCGGATGCCGAGCGGCTGCGCGCGCTCGGGGCGCGGGAGGTGACGGTCACCGGCAGCCTAAAGTTCGACGTCGCCGTGCCGGAAGCGCTGGTCGAGCGCGGCCGCGCGTTGCGCGAGCGCTTCGGGCGCGACCGCCCGGTCTGGCTCGCGGCGTCGACGCGCGACGGCGAGGAGGCTTTGCTGCTCGACGCCCTGTCCCGGGGCGCGCTTCCCGCGAACGCGCTGCTCGTGCTCGTTCCCCGGCATCCGCAACGCTTCGACGAGGTGCTCGCGCTGGCGAAGGCGCGCGGCCTCGCCTGCGCGCGCCGCTCGGACGACGCGCCGGTCGACTGCGCGACGCGGGTCGTCCTCGGCGACTCGATGGGCGAGATGTTCGCCTACTGCGCAGCCGCCGATGTGGCGTTCGTCGGCGGAAGCCTGCTGCCGCTCGGCGGGCAGAACCTGCTCGAGCCGATCGCGCTCGGCGTCCCGACGCTGGTCGGCCCGCACACCTGGAACTTCGCCGACGCGACCGCGCGCGCGATCGAGGCCGGCGCCGCGGCGCGCGTCGCCGATGCCGGGGCGCTGGTCGAGGAGGTCGGCCGGCTGCTCGGCGACCGCGTGCGGCGCGACACGATGCGCGCGGCGGCGGCGGCGTTCATGGCCACGCACCGGGGCGCGGCCGACCGGCTTTGGTCTTGGCTCGGGCCGCGGCTGTAGCCCCCGCGGTCAGCCGCCGAGGCGCCGGTTGATGTCCTCGAGGTCGAGCTCGGAGAGCGTTCCCGAAGCCGCCTTGAGGCGCAGCACGGCGATCAGGTACTTGAAATAGGCGTCGGCGAGGTCGCGGCGCGTCTGGAAGACGCTCTGCGTGACGTTGAGCACGTCGAGGTTGGTGCGCACGCCGACCTCCTGGCCCAGCTTGTTCGACGCGAGCGCGGTTTCCGCCGAGCGCAGCGCCTGCTTGAACGCCGTCACCGAGGCCGCCGCGCTGTTGACGCCGGTGAAGCCGTTCTGGGCGTTGAAGATCGCGTTGCGTCGGGCGGTCTCGAGCACCTGGCGCGCGCTGTCCTGCAGCGCGATCGCCTCGCGCACCCGCGACTCGACGAAGCCGCCCTGGTAGAGCGGGACGTTGACCGCGACGCCGATGCGGGCATCCCGGGAATTGAAGTTGAAGTCGCTGGCGAGCGAACCCGTGCCCCAGGTGACACCGGCGCCGGCGACCAGGTCGACCGTCGGCAGGTGGCCGGCGCGGGCGCGCTCGATCTCGAGCGACGCCACGTCGACGTTGTAGCCGGCGATGCGCACGTTGAGGTTCTCGGTGAGCGCCCGGTCGAGCCAGGTCTCCAGCACGTTGGGCGTCGGCAGCTCCGGCTCGAACGCCGGCCCGAGCTTCTTGAGCGCGCCGGGCATCCGGCCGATGATGGCCCGCAGCGCCGTGCGCCGGTTGTCGAGGTCGTTGCGCGCGGCGATTTCCTGCGCCACGATCGTGTCGAAGCGCGCCTGCGCCTCGTTGGTGTCGGTGATGGTCGCCACCCCCACCTCGAAGTTGCGCTTCGCCTGCGCGAGCTGCTCGGACACCGCGGCCTTCTGCGCTTCGGCGAGTTCGATGTTGACCTCGGCCAGCAGCACGTCGAAGTACACGACCGCCACCCGGAGGATCAGGTCCTGCTGCGCGACGGCGAGCGTGTAGTCGGCCTGCTCGACCAGCCGCTGGGCCTGGTCGTAGGCGAGCTGGTTCTGCCTGCGGTACAGCGGCTGCGACGCGGAGATCGTGAGCCCGGCGTTGCTGTAGCTGTTTGCCGTCACCGGGATGTTGCCGCCCGTGAAGTCGGTTCGGCCGTCGTTGAGGTACGCAGTGCCGCCGGCCGACACGTTGGGCAGGAGCGCCGAGCGCGCCTGCGGCACGCGCTCCTGCGTCGCGGTCCAGCTGGCGCGGGCGGCCGCGAGCGAGGGATCGTTGCGCTGGGCCTCCCGGTAGACCTGCATCAGGTCCTCGCCCGCGACCGGGCCCGCGAGGGCGGCGAGGATCAGGGCGGTGATGGGTCGGAGCTTCATCGTGGGGCCATCCGCTTCGTTCGTTGTGTCGGGACGCGGTGCGTCCGTTCAATAGCGCTGCATCTTCGGGTCGACCTCGTCGGCCCAGGCGGCCACGCCGCCCTGGAGGTTGAAGATGCGCGGGAAACCAGCCTGCGCGAGCCACATCGCGACGTGCTGGCTGCGCCGGCCGTGGTGGCAGACGACGACGATGTCGCGGTCGCGCGGCAGCTCGTCGAGCACCGCAGGCAGCGAGCGCATCGGCACGTGCCGCGACGGCTCGATCCGGCAGATCGCGACCTCCCAGGGCTCGCGCACGTCGAGCAGCACCGGCGGCTCGCGCGACGGGTCCTGCTGCCAGTCCGCGACCTCGCGGGGGCCGAGCTGCGGGATCAAAACGCGAACCTCGCGGGCTCGAGCGCGTTGACGAGCGGCGGCACGACCGTCTCGAAGAGGTCGGTCGCGCTCGTGCCTCCCGCGGCGCCGCGCCGGACCAGCCGCGCGGTCATCACCGGCGCCTCGCCGACGATCGCGAACAGCCGTCCGCCGGGCGCGAGCGCCGCGGGGAAGGCGTCGGGCAGGATCGGCGTGGAACCGGTCAGCACGATGGCATCGTAGGTGTCGTGGCCGAAGCCGCGCGCCCCGTCGCCCACCTCGACGCGGACGCGGTCGGCGCCGCGACGCACCAGGTTCGCACGGGCGGCGGCCGCGCGGACCGCGTCGATCTCCACGCTCGTCACGCGCGCACCGCGCGCCGCGAGCAGCGCGGTCACGTAACCGCTGCCGGTGCCGATCTCGAGCACGTGATCGCCGGGCTTCAGGGCGAGCGACTGCAGCATCCGCGCCTCGAGCTTCGGCGGCCACATGCGCTGGCCGCCGCCCAGCGGGATCTCGAGGTCCGCGAACGCGAGCGAGCGGTACGCCGGGGGGACGAACTCCTCCCGCCTGACCGTGAACAAGAGGTCGAGAACCTCGGGGTCGAGCACGTCCCAGGTGCGGATCTGCTGCTCGACCATGTTGAAGCGTGCACGCTCGACGTCGAATGTGCTCATCGCGGGATTCCCGGCAACGGAACGGGCCTAACTGACCGACGGTCATGATAGCAAAGGCTTGCGTACCCCACGGTGACCCGGGTCACGCTGCCGCCCGGGACGCCGGTGGCCGCGCGCCGGGGCATCAGTCGTCGGCGCCCCCCGGGGCGATCGCCGGGTCGCCGCCGTGCGCGGCGTGGCGCGCCCGGCGGCGCTCCTCGCCGTTCGCGATGTACGTGTAGAGCACCGGCACGACCACCAGCGTCAGCAGCGTCGAGGTGATGACGCCGCCGATGATCGCCCGCCCCATCGGCGCCTGCGTCTCCCCGCCCTCGCCCAGGCCGAGCGCGAGCGGCAGCATGCCGGCGATCATCGCAGCCGTGGTCATCACGATCGGGCGCAGCCGCACCTGGCCCGCCTGCACCAGGGCGTCGACGACGCCCGCGCCGCCCGCGCGCGCCCGGTTGGCGAAGTCGACGAGCAGGATCGCGTTCTTGGTGACGAGGCCCATCAGCATGATGATGCCGATCACCGAGAAGATGTTGAGCGTCGTGCCGGTGAGGAGCAGCGCGAGGAACACGCCGATCAGCGCGAGCGGCAGGCTCGCCATGATCGCCACCGGCTGCAGGAAGCTCGCGAACTGCGAGGCGAGGATCAGGTAGATGAAGATCACGGCGAGGCCGAGCGCGGCGAGCGCCGCCTTGAACGAGTCCTCCATGTCCTTCTGCTGGCCGCCGACGTCGAACCGGTAGCCGGGCGGCAGCTCTCCCTTCATCTCCTCGATCACCTTGTTGACGTCGCGGCCCGCGTCGCCCGAAGGCCGGCCGGCGACGTTGGCGTACAGCGCGACGCGGCGCTGCAGCTCCTGGCGCTTGATTATCTGCGGGCTGGTCGACTCGACGACCTCGGCAATCTGCCGCAGCGGCACCATGCGCAGCTCGCCGTCCGGGCCGCGCTTGGCCGTCGAGATCGGCAGGTTGCCGATGTCGGCGGCGAGCCGCCGGCGGTCCTTCGGCAGCTGCACGTTGACCTCGTAGTTGTTGCCGTCCGGGGCGAGCCAGTAGCTCACGGTGTCGCCGGCGAGGAGCGGCCGCAGCGTGCTGCCGACCTGCTGCACGGTGATGCCGAGCTCGGCGGCGGCGGCGTTGTTGAGGCGCACCGACAGCGCGGGGTTGGCCGCCTTGTCGGAGGTCTCGAGGTCGGCGATGCCCGGCACCTTCGCGACGCGCGCCTGGAAGTCGCGCATGATCGACGACAGCGTCTGCGGATCGGGGCCGAGCAGGTTGACGAAGATCGGCCGCATGAAGCCCAGTGTGAGCTCGATGCCGGCGATCGGCGCGAGCGCCTTGCGGATCTCGCGCTCCAGCGTCTTCTGCGAGCGGGCGCGCGTGTCGCGGTCGACGAGCCGCAGGTTCACGCGCGCGTAGTTGCGCCCCTCGTCGGTGCCCACCGTGGTCATCGCGAGGCGGATCTCGGGGAAGGCCTTCAGCGCCTCCTCGACCTGGCGCACCTTGCCGTCCGTGTACTCGAGGCTCGAGCCGACGGGCGTGGTCAGGCGCAGGGAGATGAAGCCTTCGTCCGCCTCGGGCACGAACTCGCTGCCGACGAGCGGCGGCACGGCGAAGCTGCCGACGAACAGCACGGTGGCGATCGCGAGCACGCTCTTGCGGTGCCCGAGCGACCACGCGAGCGCGCGCCCGTAGGCGTGGTGCATCCGCTCGACGCCGCGCTCGATGCGCTCCATCAGGCGGCCGAGCCACGGCACGCGCCGGAAGCGCCCCTCCGCGGGGTCGCGCCACACCGACGACAGCATCGGGTCGAGCGTGAACGAGACGAACAGGCTCGCCAGCACCGCGACGGTGACGGTGACGCCGAACTGGTAGAAGAAGCGCCCGATGATCCCCTGCATGAACGCGATCGGCACGAACACCGCGACGATGGCGAACGTGGTCGCCATCACCGCGAGGCCGATCTCGTCGGTCGCCTCCTGGGCGGCCTGCCGGTGCGACTTGCCCATCGCCAGGTGGCGCACGATGTTCTCGCGCACGACGATCGCGTCGTCGATCAGCAGGCCGATGCACAGCGAGAGCGCCATCAGCGTGAGGAAGTTGAGCGTGAAGCCGAACGCGTAGAGGGCGATGAACGTTGCGACCACCGAGAGCGGCAGCGTGAGCCCGGTGATCACCGTGCTGCGCCAGCTGTGCAGGAACAGGAACACGATGAGCACGGTGAGGAGCGCGCCCTCGACGATCGTCTGCTTGACGCGGTTCACGCTCTTCTCGACGGCCTCGGCGGTCGAGTTGACCAGCTCGATCTCGACCCCGGCCGGCAGCCGTCCCTTCAGCGTGTCCACCGCCTCGCGGATCGCGCGGCCGGTGTCGACGATGTTCGCGTCCTGCGCCTTGAACAGGTCGATCGTGATCGCCGGGCGGCCGTTGATGCGGGCGAACGAGGTCTCCTCCTTCTCGCCGTCGATCACGTCGGCGACCTGGGACAGGTAGACCGGGCCCGCGCCCTGCTGCGCGACGATCACGCGCTCGAACTGCGCGGGCTCGCGCAGCTTGCCCTCGACGCGCACGATCGCGTCGCTCTGGCCGCGCGTGATGCGGCCCGCGGGGACGTCCTGGTTCGCCGCGCGCACCGCGTTCATCACCTGGTCGACGCCGATGCCGAGCGCGTTCAGCGCCTCGGGCTTGACCCGGACCAGCACCTGCCGGGTGACGCGGCCGTTGACGTCGACGCGCGCGACGCCCGGGAGGTTCTCGAGGCCCTTGACGATCGTCTGGTCCGCGAGCGACGTGAGCTCGCGCAGGCCCACGGTCTGCGACAGGACCGCGAGCGACACCACCGGCTGCTGGTTCTCGGTGTCGGCGCGGATCACCAGCGGGTCGCGCACGTCGCGCGGGAAGCCGGGCCGCACGAGCGCGATCTTGTCGCGCACGTCCTGGATCGCGCGGGCGACGTCGGTGTCGAGGCGGAACTCGGCGAACACCTGGCTCGTGCCCTCGAGCGAGTTGCTGCGGATGAGCTTCACCCCCGAGATCTGGTTGATCGCGTACTCGAGCGGCTTGGTGACGTCGGTCTCCACCGCCTCGGGCGAGGCGCCCGGATAGCTCGTCAGCACGAGCACGAACGGCAGCGACACGTCGGGCATCTGCTCGACCTTGAGCCGCTGGTAGGAGAACAGCCCGAGCACCGAGAGCCCGACCATCACCATCGTGGCGAAGACCGGGTTGCGGATCGAGACGCGCGTCATCCACATGGTCGTGGCTCCACCGGGGCGGCGCGGTCAGCCCGCGGGCTTGCCGGCGCCCGCGGGCGGCGGGGAGGTCGCGTTCGACGACGACGCGGGCGACTTGACCAGCGCCGGGGCGCCGTCCTTCAGGTTGTCGAAGCGCGCGGCGAGCACCGCCGCGCCAGGCGGCAGCGGCGTCCTGATCTCGACGCGGCCGGCCTCGTCGTCGCGGCGCCCGAGCACGACAATGCGCCGCGCGAGCTTGCCGCTTTCGACCGTCCAGACGTAGCTCTGGCCGGCCTCGGTGCGCACCGCCCCGATCGGCAGCGTGGGCACGGGTGCGGACGCGGCGAGGCCGATGCGGCCTGTCGCGAACATGCCGCTCTTCAGCGCGGCGTCGGCATTGCGCAGGCCGACGAACACCAGGATCGAGCGCGTGCCCGGCTCGGTGGACGGGCTGATGCGCTCGATGCGCCCGGCGAAGCGCCGCTCCCCGAAGCCGTCGACCGCGAGCTCGACCGGCATGCCCGACTCGAGCTCCGGCACGTCGACCGCGGGAACGTTCGCCGCGAGCTCGAGCTCGGTCAGGTCGACGATCGTGAGGAGCGGCGCGTCGAAGGCCACCTTCTCGCCGGGCTGCACGTGGCGCTTGGCGACGATGCCGGACAGCGGCGAGACGACCGTCGCGTCCTTGCGGGCGTTCTGCGCGAGCCGCAGCTGCGCTTCCGCGGACTTGACGGTGCCCTGCGCCACCGACAGGCTCGACTCGCTGCCGTCGAACGCATTCTGCGAGATGAACTTCTCGTTCAGGAGCCGCACGTTCATCGCGCGCGTCTTCTCCGCGAGCGCGAGCTGCGCCTTCGCGGCCTCGTAGGCGCCCAGCCGCTCGGCGACCCGGGCGTCGAGGTCGGCGGTGTCGAAACGGGCGACCACCTGGCCCGCGCGCACCGGCTCGCCCTCGCGCACCTCGACCTGCCGCACCTCGCCGGAGACGCGCGCCTTGACGACCGCGAGCCGCACCGGCTGCAGCGCGCCCGACACGGGCAGCCAGCGCGACAGCGGGCGCGCTTCCACCGCGGTCAGGTCCGGGGCGGCGAATTCCAGCGTCGGCGGCGCCTTGGCGCGCGCCCCGTCGGCGTCGCCGGCCTTCTGTTGCAGCCGAACGGCGACCGCGCCGCCGAGAACGCCCGCCGCGACGAGAACCGCCACGGCGGCGACGACGCGACGACGTGTGATGCGCATGGCCATGGAATCCCCCTGATCGCGCGTGCGGGCGCCGGTTGCCGGTGCCCCGCGCCGGTGCGGCGGCGTCCGGAAGGGCTTCTGGCCCCGTCCACGTGCCGCAACGCTCCTTGGATGCGGCGAACCCGGTTGCCGGATTCGCGACACCGCCGAAGCTTAGGGGGCCTTGCGCTCCCGGGCAAGGCGGCTGCGACGAAGCGCCACCGGCCGCGACGGGGCGCGGTCGCAAGGCGCGGGCGGACGGCGGCGCGCTCCGGCCGGACGCGGCGGCGGCCCGCCCGCCTC
>Ga0114939_10000983_pt1 | contig 23195 bp, 18 predicted proteins | sample AshMeaCrysSpring_FD_87196 | JGI IMG/M metagenome (GOLD analysis project Ga0114939, IMG submission 87196) | Groundwater microbial communities from Big Spring, Nevada to study Microbial Dark Matter (Phase II) - Ash Meadows Crystal Spring | ecosystem: Environmental > Aquatic > Deep subsurface >...
ACGACATCGGTCAGTCGAACTTGAGCATCTTCACCAAGGGCATGATGGGCTACCGGACGCCCAATATCGACCGTATCGCCGAGGAGGGGATCCTGTTCACCGACTACTATGCCGAGCAAAGCTGCACGGCGGGGCGCGCTTCTTTCATCACCGGCCAGTGCGGCCTGCGCACGGGTCTCACCAAGGTCGGCCTGCCCGGTGCGCCGCTCGGGATGCGCGCGGAGGACCCGAACATTCCCGATCTGCTCAAGCCCTTGGGCTACGTCACGGGCCAGTTCGGCAAGAACCACTTCGGTGACCGCGACGAGCACCTGCCGACGATGCACGGGTTCGACGAGTTCTTCGGCAACCTGTAGCACCTCAATGCCGAGGAGGAGCCGGAGAACGCCGACTATCCTGACGCGAAGGAATTTCCCGAGTTCCGCGAGAAGTTCGGCCCGCGCGGCGTGCTGCACTGCTGGGCCGACGGCAAGGGCGGCCAGAAGATCGAGAACACCGGCCTGCTCACCAAGAAGCGGATGGAGACGATCGACGCAGAGTTCCTGAAGGCCGCCAAGGAGTTCATCAGAAAGGCCAACGCGGAAGGCAAGCCGTTTTTCCTGTGGTTCAACACCTCGCACATGCACTTCCGCACGCACATCGAGGACAAGATCCGCGGTCAGGCCGGCCGCTGGCAGTCGGAGTACCACGACTGCATGGTCGAGCACGACAAGCACATCGGCGAGATGCTCGACCTGCTCGACGAGCTGGGCATCGCCGACGACACCATGGTCATGTACAGCACCGACAACGGGCCGCACATGAACACCTGGCCGGACGCCGGCATGACGCCGTTCCGCAACGAGAAGAACTCGATGTGGGAGGGCGCGTTCCGCGTGCCGGCGATGGTGCGCTGGCCGGGCGTGATCAAGCCCGGGACCGTCTGCAACGAGATCGTGAGTCATCTCGACTGGCTGCCGACCATCCTCGAGGGCGCGGGCGACCCCGACATCAAGCAGAAGCTCAAGAAGGGCCTGAAGGCCGGCACGAAGACCTTCAAGGTCCACCTCGACGGGCACAGCCTGATGCCGTACTTCACCGGCAAGGCGAAGAAGCACGCGCGCAAGGGCTTCCTGTACTTCACCGACGACGGCGACCTCGCCTGCCTGCGCTACGACAACTGGAAGTTCGTGTTCATGGAACAGCGCTGCCGGGGCACCCTGCAGGTCTGGGCCGAGCCGATGGTGACGTTGCGGCTGCCCAAGATCTTCAACCTGCGCACCGACCCCTACGAGCGCGCGGACATCACCTCGAACACCTACTACGACTGGATGATCGACCGCGCCTATATGCTGGTGCCGGCCCAGTCGCTGGTCGCGGAGTTCCTGGAGACCTTCAAGGAGTTCCCACCGCGGCAGAAGGCGGCGAGCTTCAGCGTGGATCAGGTGATCGAGAAGATGGCGGAGGGGGCCGGCGGCGCCGGCCACTGAGAATGCCGTAGCATGTCGCGGCCGGCACTTCGGCCGGCCGCGACGACCTGCCCACGCCATGGACCGACCCTCACCGCCGATGCCCGATCCCGCGAGCGTGGCGGCTGCGCCGGCGCGCTTCCACCTGCTCGCGAAGCCGAGCGGGTCCACCTGCAACATCGACTGCAAGTACTGCTTCTTCCTGTCCAAGGAAGCGCTCTACCCGGACGACCGCCACCGGATGTCCGATGCCACGCTCGAGGCGTACATCCGCCAGCTGCTCGAGTCGCACCGCCTGCCCGAGGTCATCGTGGCCTGGCAGGGCGGCGAGCCGACGCTCATGGGCGTCGAGTTCTTCCGCAAGGCCGTCGCGCTGGTCGAGAAGTACCGGCGTCCCGGCCAGGTGATCCAGCACACCTTCCAGACCAACGGCATCGTGCTCGACGACGAGTGGTGCGCCTTCTTAAAGGAGCACGACTTCCTCGTCGGACTGAGCGTGGACGGACCCCGCGAACTCCACGACGCCTATCGGGTAACCCGCAACGGCAAGGGCACCTTCGACCTGGTGATGGGCGGCTGGAGCCAGCTGCGGCGGCACGGAGTGAGATTCAACGTCCTGTGCACGGTGAACGCCGCCAATCAGGCGCACGGCCGCCGCGTGTACCGGTTCTTCCGCGACGAGCTGCACGCCGAGTGGATCCAGTTCATCCCGATCGTCGAGCGCGCCACGCCGGAGACGCTCGAGATCGCCAATCTCGGCTGGAGCGAGCGGCCGAAGGACAAGCGGCTGCTCTACACGCAGACCGGTTCGCTGGTGACCAACCGCTCCGTGGGCGGGGCGCAGTACGGGCAGTTCCTCGTCGACGTGTTCGAGGACTGGGTGCGGCATGACGTGGGCCGGGTCTACGTTCAGCTCTTCGATGTCACGCTCGAGGCGTATTTCGGTCGCTACAAGCTCTGCATCCACGCGCCGACCTGCGGCAACGGTCCGGCGCTCGAGCACAACGGCGACCTGTACGCCTGCGACCATTACGTCGAGCCGCGCTACCGGCTCGGCAACATCCACGAGCGGCACATGCTCGAGCTCGTGGCGTCGCCGGCCCAGCGCAAGTTCGGCCTGGACAAGCGCGACACGCTCACCGCCCAGTGCCAGCGATGCGAGGTGCGGCCGGTGTGCAATGGCGGTTGCCCCAAGGACCGCTTTGCCACGTCGCAGGAAGGCGAGCCCGGACACAACTACCTGTGCGAGGGCCTGTACCGCTTCTTCACCCACACGCAGCCCGTGATGCGGACCATGGCCGAACTGTTCTCGCAGGGGCGCGCACCGGCGGAGATCATGGAGCGCATGGCGGCGGACGACCGCAGGCGCGACGTCTACGAACCCTGCACCTGCGGCAGTGGCCGCAAGTTCCGCTTCTGCCACGGGGCCCGGGACGTAGCGGCGACCTCGTCGGCGGCCAGCCACGGGGCCTGAGCGCGCGCGGCGTCACGTGGAGTTCCCGCTGGCCTCACTCGTCGCTGCGCTGATGCTCGCGTCCGTCTTCGCGCTGCGCGGCGGTCCCGTCGAGGGCAGCGGTGCGCGACGCTTCTGGTCGCGGCGACGCTGGATTTCCGCGGCGGCGGGCGTCTCGGTCGCGTACGTCTTCGTCGACGTGCTGCCGGAGCTCGCGGTCCAGAACCGCACGATAGTCGCTGCCGCCGGCCGCTCCGCGCTCTTCGCGGAGCAGCGCGTCTACCTGCTGGCGCTCACCGCGTTCGTGGTCCTCTACGGGCTGCAGCACATGGTGCTCAGCGCGCGGGCGCTGCGCCGCGGCGCGGTTGTCGAGGAAGGGGCGCGCGACGCCGTCTACTGGGTGCACCTCGCGGGATTCGCTGCGTACAGCGCGCTGGTCGGTTACCTGCTCGTGGAGCGCGCGGAGCGGGGCCTGGCGACCTTGACCGTGTACGTGCTGGCCATGGCGGTCCACTTCCTGATCGTCAATCACTCGCTGTCCGAGGAGCACGGCCGCGCCTACCGCGCGGGAGGGTACTGGTGGCTCGCGGCGAGCGTACTGGCGGGCTGGGCCGTCGGTACGACGATGCCGCTCGGCGAGGTCACGTTCGCACGGCTGTTCGCGCTGCTGGCGGGCGGGGTAGTGATCACAAGCCTGAGCGCCGAGCTGCCCGACGAACGCGAGGGACGCTTCTGGCCGTTCTGCCTGGGCGCGGTGGCCTTCGCGATCCTCCTGCTCGCAGCTGGTTGAAGACCTGGGCGCCCGGTACTCAGCTGGTCCTGGTTCCGATCTCGGCCTCCACTTCGCGCAGGATGGCAAAGAACGCGGTCGCCGCAGGCGAAGGCGTACGGTGGGCGAGGCGTATGACGCCGTAGCTCGTGCCAAGCCACGGCAGTTGCAGCGGCAGCCTGACCAGGCGGCCGGCGGCGAGGTCGTCATCGAGCTGGTGACCGACGGCGATTCCGACGACGTCGCTCTCCATCACGATCAGGCGGGCGATGTGTGGCATCTCGACCCGCAGCTCCATGGTGCCCGCGCCATCGGGCAGGTCTGGACGGATCAGCGTATCAGCCTTGCCGATCAGGTCGAACACGCGCCGCGGCATTACCGTGGTCGCCACGGGGTAGGGCGCGAGGTCGGCGATCGTGAGGTCCGTGCGTCCGGCGAGCGGATGCCCGGCGCGCCCGTAGAGGAACCCCGCGTGCACGGGCAGCGGATCGATGAGAAAGCGATCGTCCTCGGCCGCGTGACTGGTCTCGGCGACGATCAGTTCGAACTCCTCGGCGAGCAGCCGCCGGTAGAGCTCGGGCCAGTCCCCGACCGCAAGGTCGACGTGCACCCCCGGGTGTCGGCGGGCGAACCGTCCCACGGCCGTGCCCATGGAAAGCTCGGCGGCATACGGGCCCGCTCCAATGCGCAGCAGCCCACCGTCGACCGCCACCATCTGCTGCAGTTCGCGCTCGGCGTCGCGCGCCAGCACGACCAGCGGGCGCGCCAGCTCGATGAGGCGCAGCCCGAGCGCGGTTGGCTCGACCCGCATGCGGTCGCGGTCGAACAGGCGCGCCCCGACGGCTTCCTCGAGGGTCTGCAGACTGCGCGACAGGGCCGGCTGCGTGATGCCGACGGCATCCGCTGCGCGCGCGAAGTTGCGGTAACGATCGACGGCGAGTACGTGGCGCAGCTGCCGCAGGTCGAGCTTCATGCGGCCAAGTTATCAGAGCAGTCAGCAGAACGCATTGGACGGCGCGAGGGCCTTCTCCGATCGTTCACGGCTGGACCCGAAGGCGCGGCTGTTAAAGGGTGCCAAGTTCGGAGACACTTGATAGAAGGTGCACATTGACGGCAACAACCTCATGCCGGCGCGGCCGGGCCAGGTATGGGCGACGAACTGGCGGAAGAGCTTCGAGGAGTTCCCCCCGCGGCGGAATCCGGGCAGCTTCAATCTCAGCGACGCCATGGATAAGGTGTCAGCGGGCGAAGGATGACCTCCGCCCGGTCCTATTCCGGCGCCCGTGACGATACGATGCGGACCACCCACCCCCCTGCAGAGCGTTCGTCACGGCGCGCCGGTCTTTCCGGCTGCAGCATGCGGCTGAGCGCTCGTTGCTGCCGCCGGGCATGTAGTGCGACGGGCGCGGTCTCGCTCCTCGTCGCCGCACAGCTCGCCGCGGTCCCGGTCCGCGCCCAGTCCGTGGAAGCCGACATCGCCGAGGGCTCCGGGCACCTCGTAAAGGACAGTTCGCACTACGCAGTGCCCGAGCCCAGCGACCGATTGCTCGGGCAGCTCAACGTCGATGACGAGAAGGACCGCTTCTCCTTCAAGTTCGGGCTCGCGCTGCTTGCGGCCGACTACACCACGTTCGAGCAAGACGCCGAGAGCCGCGCCCAAGTCGGCCTGCAGGGCGACGAGTTCGAGGCGCGCTCGCTGCGAATCATGGGCCGCGGGCACTTCGAGCTGTGGCGTCGCTGGGACTACCAGCTCAGCTACGAGTACAAGGGCTTCGACCAGTCCTCCACTGCCGACTGGAATGCCACGGACATCAAGTTCTCGACCGCGCTCGGCCCGCGCCTCGGCAAGCTGACCTTGGGCAAGTTCAAGGAGCCACATGTCTACGAGATGGTCGGCGACGCCGCCAACCTGCCCCAGCCCGAACGCTGGCTGAGCCCGTTCTTCGTCTCGCGCAGCGTCGGTGTGCAGCTCTCCAACACCGCGTTCGACCAGCGCGCCACGTGGGCGGTGGGGTATTTCAATGACTGGCTCATGAAGGACGTGTCCTACTCCGAGGGAGGTCAGGACGTGGCGATGCGCGTGACGGCGCTGCCGTTCTGGCAGGACGATGGTGTGAGCTACGTGCACCTGGCAGCCTCGGTGCGTCGCTACGGCGCGGTCGACGACGAGCTTCGTTACAGGGGCCGGCCCGCCTCGAACGTGGCCGACTACTACGTGGACACCGGCAGGCTCCCTGGCGACCACGCCTGGCACACCGGGCTCGAGGCGCTGCTGTCGGTGCGCGGCGCGTCGCTGCTCGCGGAGTATGTGCGAGCCGACCTGAGCATCGATGGGCCCGGCGAGCCCGTGTTCGATGGCTACTACCTCACCGGCAGCTGGGTACTGACCGGCGAGCACCGACCCTACGACCGCAAGGCCGGCTACGCGCGTCGCATCCTGCCGCAGGGCCGCTGGGGCGCTGTCGAGCTGATTGGTCGCTACGGACGCGTCGATACCACCGACGAGGGCGTCGAGGGTGGCGTCATGGACGGGTGGTGGGCCGGCATCAACTGGTGGGCGACCAACCGTTTCAAGGCGAGCGTGACGTACGGAGACATCGAGCTCGACAGGCTGGGTCTCGTCGGCAGCACGCAGACTTTCCTGGCGCGCCTGCAGTGGATCTACTGACGGGCGCGGCGCGTCGAACCGCGAGCCCCGATCCACCCTCCACCGGGAACCGACGCATGCATCGTCCACGCCGGTACCAGCCATGGGCGCGCGGTCTCGCCGTGTTGCTTGCCGCCGGCGCGACGTCGGCGGCCAGCGCCGGGCCCGCGAGCGAGCCGACCCGCCAGGTCCAGCAGGCCGTGTCGCCCGCGCTGCTGTCGCAGGCGCCGCAGGCGTTCGCGGATGCGCGCCGCGGCTTCATCGCCGCGCTGCCGGACCCGGTTATCCGCGGTGCCGACGGGCACGTGATCTGGGACATGAACGCTTACCGATTCATCGACGAGGCGAGGGCCACGCCCGACACGGTGCATCCGGCGCTCTGGCAGCAGGCGCGCATCAACAACCTGCACGGGCTGTTCCGGGTCACGGACCGCATCTACCAGGTCCGCGGCTACGACGTGGACAACCTGACCATCGTCGAGGGTGACACCGGCCTGATCCTGATCGACCCGATGACCTTCCCGGAGTCCGCACGCGCGAGCCTCGGACTGTACTTCGAGCACCGGCCGCGCCGGCCGCTCGCGGCGGTCATCTACAGTCACAGCCACGCTGACCACTTCGGCGGAGTGCGCGGCGTGGTCGACGAGGCTGCCGTGCGCGCCGGCACCGTGACGATCTGGGCGCCGGAGAGCTTCATGGCGGAGGCGATCGGAGAGAACGTCGCGGCCGGAAACGCCATGTCGCGTCGGGCCGAGTACCAGTTCGGCATCAAGCTCCCGCGCAGCGAGCGCGGCCAGGTCGACGTGGGGCTGGGCAAGACCGTTGGCGCCGGGCAGATCACGCTGATCGCGCCGACCCGACTGGTCCGCGAGGCGCGCGAGACGCACGTGATCGACGGCGTGGAGATCGAGTTCACGCTGACGCCGGAGTCCGAGGCGCCGGCCGAGATGATCATGTACTTCCCGCAGTGGCGGGTGCTGAACATCGCCGAGCTCGCCTGCCAGACCTTCCACAACCTGCTGCCGCTGCGCGGTGCGCGCGTCCGCGACGCCCGCTTGTGGTCGGCCTACCTGAACGACGCGCTGTACCGCTACGGCAGCCGCAGCGACGTCATGGTGGCGCAGCACAACTGGCCGGTGTGGGGCGGCGAGCAGGTACGCGGCCACCTCGCCAGGCAGCGCGACCTGTACAAGTTCGTTCACGACCAGACGCTGCGGCTCATGAACCATGGCTACAAGGCCGCGGAGATCGCCGAGACGATCCGTCTGCCGCGCTCGTTGGCGGAAAGCTGGGGTGTGCAGCCGTTCTATGGCAACGTGAAGCACAACGTAAAGGCGGTGTACCAGCGCTACCTCGGTTGGTACGACGGCAATCCCGCCAATCTCGACCCGCTGCCGCCGGAGCCGGCGGCGCGTAAGACCATCGAGTACATGGGCGGTGCGGACGCAGTGCTGCGTCGCGCACGCGTCGACTACGAGCGGGGCGAGTATCGCTGGGTGGCACAGGTCGCCTCGCAGCTCGTGTTCGCGGACCCGACCAATCGCGCGGCGCGCGCACTGGCCGCCGACGCCCTCGAGCAGCTCGGTTACCAGGCTGACTCCGGCACGTGGCGCTCGGCCTACCTGCAGGGCGCACTGGAACTGAGGGAGGGCGTCGCGGCCGCCGCCGGTGTGACAACGGCCAGCGCCGACCTGGTGCGCGCGTTGCCGCCGCAGGACTACTTCGACTACCTGGCGATCCGCATCGTGGCGGAGCGCGCCGAAGGCCGGCGCATCGCGCTCAACTGGAATTTTTCGGACACCGGGGAGGCGTTCCTGGTGGACCTCGAGAACGGTGCGCTCTCGGCACGGGAAGGCGCCGCGCGCGCGGAGGCCGATGCCACGGTGACCATGTCCCGCTCCACGCTCGATCGCATCGCGCTGCAGCTGGTCGGCTTCGAGGAAGCCATCGGCCGCGGCGAGATTCTCGTGACCGGCCCGCGGCCTGCGGCGCTGGGCGAACTGCTCGGGCTGCTCGAGACAGTTCCGGCCCGCTTCAACATCGTCGAGCCACGCACCGCGCCCGTCGCGTCCGCTATGCAGTGATGCGCCGTGAACCTGTGGCGGACGTGTCCCTGAATGGTGCCGAATCAGCCCTGCGCCTGCTGCAGCAGCACGTCGCGGTACTTCTCCCGCAGGTCCTTCTTGCTGATCTTTCCGGTGGCCGTCATCGGCAGGGCCTCGACCAGGATCACCTCGTCGGGTAACTGCCACTTGGCGAAGTGCTCGGCGATGTGCGCGAGCACCGACTCGCGGGTGGGCTTGCAGCCCTGGCGCGGCACGACGAGCATGATTGGCCGCTCCTCCCACTTCGGGTGCTTCACGCCGATCGCTGCGGCCATCAGTACCTCGGGGTGACCGCAGGCGCAGTTCTCGAGATCCACCGAGCTGATCCACTCGCCGCCGGACTTGATCACGTCCTTGGCGCGGTCGGTGATCTGCAGGAAGCCGTCCGGGCCGATCACCGCGACGTCACCCGTGGCAAACCAGCCCTCCTCGGCGTGGGCCGAAGACTGGTCGAGGCCGAAGTAGCCGCTGCACACCCAGTTGCCGCGCACCTTGAGCTCGCCCGCGGACTTGCCGTCCCAGGGCAGCTCGCGTCCCTCCTCGTCGACGATCTTCATCTCGATGCCGAAGATGCCGTGGCCCTGCTTGACCATGATGCGGTAGCGCTCCTCGGCGGGCAGCCTCGCCATCTCCGGACGCAGCGAGCCGATCGTGCCGATCGGGCTGGTCTCGGTCATGCCCCAGCCCTGACCCACGGTCACGCCGTGGTCCTCGGCGAAGCTCTTGATCATCGCGTACGGCACGGCCGAGCCGCCGATCAGCGTCTTCTTCAGCGTCGGTACCCTCTTGCCGCTCTGCGCGAGGTAGTTGAGCAGCAGCGTCCAGACGGTCGGCACGCCGGCCGCCATCGTGACGCTCTCCGCATTCATGAGGTCCACGAGAGTCTCGGGGTCGCCCATCTTCGGGCCCGGCATCACGAGCTTGGTTCCGGTCATGGCCGCGGTGTAGGGCAGGCCCCAGGCGTTGGCGTGGAACATCGGCACGACGGCCAGGATCGCGTCGCCGGCGCTCACTCCGATCGAGTCGCCCATGCAGCCCGCGTAGGCGTGCAGCACATTCGAGCGGTGACTGTAGAGCACGCCCTTGGGGTGCCCGGTGGTGCCCGAGGTGTAGCACAGCGAGCTCGCGGTGCGCTCGTCGAAGCTCGGCCAGTCGAACTGCTCGGGCTGGCCGGCGATGAACGACTCGTACGACGGCAGCATGCCTTTCACCGGCTCGGGCAGCGCGGCGTCGCTGGTCAGCACCACCACGCGCTCGACGCAGGGGATCTTGCCCTGCAGCCCCTTGAGCAGCGGCAGCAGCGTCGGGTCGATGAACAGCATGCGGTCCGCGGCGTGGTTGATGATGTACTCGAGCTGCTCGGGAAACAGCCGCGGATTGATGGTGTGCATCACCGCGCCGATGCAGGACACCGCGTAGTACAGCTCGATGTGGCGGTAGTCGTTCCACGCCAGTGAGGCGACGCGGTCGCCCGGCTTGATGCCCGCGGCCGTGAGCGCGTTGGCGAGCTGCCGCGTGCGGCGGAACACCTCGCGCCACGTGGTGCGGTGCCGCGGCGCGTCCAGCGTGACCGACACGATCTCCACGTCCGGGTGGTTGCGGTCGGCAAACCGCATGATGTCCGTGATCAGGAGCGGTCGCTCCATCATGAGTCCGTGCATGGCGTCTTCTCCCGCGGCTGGCGTCAGAGGACCTCGAGGGTCCCGTCGTTGGTTATCAGGCGGATGCTCGCATACTCGCAGCGGCCGTGGCCACGCTGGAACAGGCTGTTGGCGATTAGCCAGACGCGCACGACTTCGCGGGCTGGCCCGCCGAGGATTCGCCGGTAGTCGGCGTGCAGGTCGCGCTCCTCGTCGAGCCAGCGGCCGAGTTCCCGCAATCCGCTACGCACTACGACGTGGGTCTCCTTGTCGCGCCAGGTCGGCAGCGGGCAGCGGTACACCGTGCCCGCGGGCAGGGCCGCGCTCCAGTAGTAGGTGAGGTCCTGGCCGTCGTCGAACTCGACGGCGATGCTCAGGTAGTCGTGCGAGGGGAGGGTGTCCTCGGCGAGATCGATGGGCAGCTCGTCGACGCGCCACGACCAGTGCAGCCGCGTGCCGGGGCCGAGCGTGCAGCGGGCGTCGCGGCGCAGGATGCCGACGTCGCCGTGGGTGTGGCAGCCGATCGCCGGCCGGCCATGCGGCGCCAGCGTAGAACGGAAGATCTCGCCAGGACCGAGGTACCAGAGGTAGTCCCAGTGCTCGGGGGCCGGGACCGGCTGATCGAACCGCCCGGCCTCGGCCAGCACCAGCCCGGGCACGCGATTGTCCCGCGCGAAGCCGCGGAACAGCTCCGGCACGTCCGCCCCTGGTGCCCACCGCAGCACCAGCACCGACAGGCCACCCGACACCCCGGCGTACTCCCCGGGCGGAGTGCCGAGCCGCCCGCTGGGATCGGCCCATTCGCCCGGGAAGTAACTCGCAAGCCACAGCCGACCGCCTTGCGGCGCGGTGAACGTGTTCGTGGCGCGGGTGCCGCGGAACACGGGACCGGTCTCACCCACGCGGCACCAGAGCTGGAACGCGGGGCCGACCCAGATGTCGAGCGCCTTCGACAGATGCACGCGCCCGTCGGCGAGCAGCGTCACCTGCTCGCCGGGCGCGAGGTCGATGCTGGTGTCGAACCAGGGCGGCCGGGTTGCCGGCAGGCGGTAGAAGGCATGATCCGTGACGAGTGCGGACGGGAGCGACGCGACCCACGGCGCCAGCGTCGCGCGGAACTCGGCGTCGGTGGCGGGCGCGGGCGTCGCACCCGAGACGCGTCGGCGCAGCCCGCGCGCGCCGAGTCGCGCAGCGATGGCAAGCTGGTGGGCAATGTCGCGTGCGTTCGGCACGATGGGCCGGAGCTCCGTCCGGTATGGCAGGAAGAGATTAGCGCACGACGGCGCGCGGACGTACGAGGGAGTCATCGACCATGAGGATCGACGCCAACCCGCCGCTCGCGCCATTGGCGGGGAGCCGACCCTGACCAGCCGCGGAAAGCTCGCGAGAATGTGCCGGGATTCGAATAGCCCAGGATCGCCGCGATCTCGGCTGCAGGGAGGCGCGTTTCGCGCAGGAACTGCTGCGCCACCTCGAATCTCGCTTCGTTGAGGAGCTGGTGAAACGTTGTGCCGTCAACCTCCAGTCGTCGGCGCAATGTCCGCTCGTGCAGCGAGAATAGCCGGGCCGTGCTGGCCAGCGTCGCGGTTCCACTCAACACCATGGGATACAGGGCGCGTCGAACCTGGGCGGCGAGACTGTCTGGCTCGCTGACCTCCATCTGGTGGACCGCCTTCTCCATGATCCTGTGTAACACGGGGTCCGCGCCCGCGATGGGCTGGTCGAGCCATGACGAGGCGAACACGATCTCGGAGCGCTCCGCGTCGAAATCGGGGCGAACGCCGAAGAAACGTTGATATGGCAGTGTGACCTCCGGCCTGCTACGCGCCAGCTGAACCGCCAGAGGCTTCCATGCTGGCCCGCACAGCTCGCACAGCGTCCTGTGGGCGACAGCCAGCGCGGCATCGTAGATCAGCGAGGTCACCTGCGCGTCATGCCAGAAGATCGTGTAGCAGAGCGCGACCCGGTCCGAGTCGAGATGGAGCAGGAACAGAACGGCACCGCGATCATTGAGGTGCAGGTGCAGCTCAACCGCGCGCAGCGCCTCGCCGACCGTCGGGGAATTGCGCATCAGGTACCCGACGGCGCCGAGCGAGTTGTGGTCGTAGCGCTGGACCGCCATGAGACCAAAGTGCGGGCACCCTGTCGCGTCCGCACAGGCTTCGAGCAGACGCCCGAAGTCCTGGAACGAGATCCGGCTCTCGGGGTCGTCCAGCAGGCTGGGGTCGAGTCCGACCGTTGCGAATACGTGCACCGGATCGAGCCCGCGCTCGGTCAGTAGTGATGGGATCGCCAGCACCGGCCCGACCCGCGCGTCGCCACCTTGGGCCGCCCGGTTCCTCACTATTCGGCCACGAGTCCTGCCAACCATCTTGACTCCCGCGCTTGTCTTCCGATGCCGGGTTGCCTGATGCCGCGGCATGGACGCAGGCACGATCGGCACCTGTCCGATAATGGTAAGTCCATTCTGGCCGTTTGTGGCAGCTTGCGCGCGTCGCGCGTCCATCTCAGGGCCGTAATGACGGGCCGGGTTGCGACTCGCTTTACCATCTAGGGACCAGTCCATGCCACGCATCCGAACTTCGTTAATGCTCGCCGCCTCCGTGGCGGTCGGCGCCAGCGTGCCTTCGGTACTTGCGCAGCAGGTTACCGGCGAGCTGGGGTCGCCGGGCGCAACGACTACGATCAGCGGGAATCAGCTACCGCCGCCCTCGCCGCCATTCGGAGGTGTGATCAAGGAAAAGGCCTCGGAGTCGACCCCCTGGTGGGCACCGCGCATCGTGCCGCCGAAGGGCGCTCCGAACGTGCTGCTCATCATGACGGACGACCAGGGGTTCGGTGCACCCGCCACGTTCGGCGGCGTGGTACCCACGCCCGCCATGGATCGCATCGCGAACAACGGACTTCGCTACACGAACTTCCATTCGACTTCGCTCTGCTCGCCGACGCGCGCTGCGCTGATCACGGGCCGCAACCATCACTCGGTCGGGGCCGGCGTTGTGGGCGAAATCTCGACGGGCTTCCCGGGCTACAACTCGACCATCCCGATCGACAAAGGCACTGTTGGCACGATCCTGCGGGACAATGGCTATGCCACCTCGTGGTTCGGCAAGAACCACAACACGCCCTCCTGGGATGCGAGCCAGGCCGGGCCGTTCAACCAGTGGCCGAACGGGATGGGTTTCGAATACTTCTACGGCTTCGTCGGCGGCGACGCCAGCCAGTGGCAGCCGAATCTGTTCCGCAACACGACACCGATCTACCCATTCGAGGGCAGGCCTGGCTGGAACCTCCAGACGGCGATGGCCGATGAGGCCATCCAGTACATGAAGCAGCTGAAGGGGCTCGCACCGGACAAGCCGTTCTTCGTCTATTACGTGCCGGGCGCAACCCACTCCCCGCATCACCCGACGCAGGAATGGATCGACAAGATCAGTGCGATGAAGCTGTTCGATGCTGGTTGGGAGAAACTGCGCGAGACCATCTTCGCCAACCAGAAACGCCTAGGCGTCATGCCGGCGAACGCAAAGCTCACCGAATGGCCCGACGGTCAGGCGATGTACGGCGGCGGCAAGCTGCCGCGCTGGGATTCGCTCAGCCTGGAGGAGAAGAAGCTCTTCATCCGGCAGGCGAACGTCTACGGGGCCTACCTTGCCTATGCCGACCATGAAATCGGGCGGGTCATCCAGGCGGTCGAAGACCTCGGTGAACTCGACAACACCCTGATCATCTACATCGGTGGCGACAACGGCGCGAGCGCCGAAGGCATGTTGAACGGCACGCCGAACGAGTTCACCACGTTCAATGGCGTTCCTGTGCCTGTCAAGGCGCAGCTCCTCTGGTACCCGTTCTGGGGGTCGGACAAGACCTTCCCGCACTTTGCGGCGCCCTGGGCGTGGGCCATGGGCACGCCGTTCAAGTGGGTGAAGCAGGTGCCGTCCCACTTCGGCGGCACGGCCCAGGGCGTGGCCATGTCCTGGCCCGGTCACATCGAGGACGTGGGTGGCATCCGCCGCCAGTTCCATCACGTCATCGACATCGTGCCGACCATTCTCGAAGCGACCGGCATTCCGGCGCCCGATTCGATCAACGGGATCCCCCAGGCGCCGATCGAAGGCGTGAGCATGGCGTACACGTGGGACAAGGCGAGTGCCGGCGCCCCCACGCGGCACACGACGCAATATTTCGAGATGCTCGGCAATCGTGCCATCTACCATGACGGGTGGGTGGCGGCCACGACCCCGGCGACTCTCCCGTGGGAACTGAGCAGCAAGGCGTCCCCGGACGTGCTGACCGGGTACAAATGGGAGCTGTACAACGTGATTGAGGATCCGACGCAGTCCAACGACCTGGCCGCGAGCATGCCGGAGAAGGTCAAGGAGTTGCAGGCGGTATTCTATTCGGAGGCGGCGAAGTACAACGTGCTGCCGCTCGACAACACCACGCTGGCGCGCTGGAACGGTCCGAAGCCGAACCTCACGGCGGGACGCAAGCTCTTCACCTACTCGGGCGAGTTGAGTGGCGTGCCGAACAGCGCAGCGCCTAGCATCCTCAACAAGTCCTACATCATCACCGCCGAGGTCACGATCCCGAAAGGCGGCGCGGAAGGCATGATCGTCACCGACGGTGGGCGCTTCGGCGGTTACGGGCTGTTCCTGAGCCCCGGCTTCGACTGGTGGTCGAAGGCGCACTTCTTCCGGAACCTGGGGCTCGGACTGCTGGCGTTCGGACTGTTGCTCATCTGGCACGGACGGGCAGTGAAATGGTCGCGCGTGAAGATGGGCCTCTCCTACTCCGTGCTGGCTCTCGGCGCCCTGCTGGCGGTCGCGGTGCTGGCTACGAAGGTTGTCGGAATCGGCCGGGGCAAGCCGGTGTTCGTCTACAACTTTCTCGACCTGAAGCGCACGGTGTGGGCCGGCCCAGCGTTGGGATCCGGTAAGCACACCATCGTGTTCGACTACCGATCGGACGGTCCGGACCTCGGCACGGGTGGCACGGGCGTGCTCTATGTGGACGGCAAGGAAGTGGCCAGGAATTCCCTGGAGCATGGCACGCCGATCACCCTCCCGGAAGACGAGACCTTCGATGTCGGCATGGACTCACGCACCGGCGTGGCGTTGCTGGAGTATCGCTACGAAGTGCCGTTCAAGTTCACCGGCACGATCGACAAGTTGACCTTCGATCTCGAACCGGAGCAGGACGCTGCTGCGAAGAAGTAGTGATCTCGTGCCGTCGCGGTCGCGAGCCGGATCGCGACGGCGCCGGAGACGACGATGAAGAATGCCCTCGTGTTCGCCGCAGTCGGTGAAGCTGCGACAGGACTGGCGTTGCTGATCGTTCCCTCGCTCGTCGGTCGATTGTTGCTGGGCGAGGATCTTGCGGGCATCGCCGTACCAGTTGCACGCGTGGCCGGCATCGCCCTGGTCGCATTGGCGGTCGCCTGCTGGCCGGGCCCGCCGCGGGTGGGAATGCTGATCTACAGCGCTGCGGCCACGGTTTATCTTGCCGCCATCGGCCTCGTGGGCGGCTTGGGCGGAGTCCTGCTGTGGCCGGCAGTCGTCCTGCACTTCATCCTGACGGTACTTCTGCTACGTGCCCCGGCCGGCAACGGAGAGAAGAGGTCGTAGGGGTCCGCCCCCCGACTCGCATGCACCGCTCGGAGAGGCGCCCGAGGAGCGGCCGCACCAGCCTCCACGGTAGACCGGTACGATCCCGGACTGGAGGCGCTTCGCCATGTGCCGAATTGAGATGCATCGACGGACTGGCCTTGCTCGCGCCGCAGGCGAGCCCGGCTCGCGATCGGCTGCAACGAGTCAAGCGAGGAAATGTCGATGGCGCTGCTTTGCAATGTGCCGCGCCGGAGCCTCCGGGCTACGGACTGCGCTGTCCTCGATCACTGCCGTGCGGGTGAAGGACTCTTGCGCCTTCGGCGCGACGTCGCAGGCCGCTTAGCCTTGCGCCTGCGCGCGCCGCGGGCGAGGTCCGCCTCGAGTTCCGCCAGCGCCGCGGCCGCGTAGTCCGCCAGGCGCTGCAGGTCCGGAATGGCCTCGCGCAGCGCGATGAACGTCACGTGCAGTTCGTCGACGTAGGTCGTGACCGTGATGTTGAGCACCTGGTGGTGCGCGACCACGGAGATCGGGATCGCGAGCTCGACCTCGGCGCCGTTGAAGTACACGCGCCGCTCGAACCCGGCGGGATTGGAGATCACCACGTTGGCGAGCATCGGCAGTTCGTTCAAACCCAGCGACTCGATGGTGCTCGCGATCGAGTGCTGCACGATGGAGTACAGCATGAGCGCGCTGCCGCCGAGCGTGCGCAGCTCGCGCTTCACCTGTGAGGTCTCCTGCAACACGTCCGCGAGTCGCTGCGCCGGGGCCACGCCGGGCCGGCCCATCGGCACCTGCAGGATGGTTATGCGGTTGCCCGCGCCGCCGTGATCCTCGAGCCCAACGGGCATGTCGGCCACCAGCGGCCGGTCGGGCGTCGTGCCGCGCTCGGCGAGGTGGCGGTGCATCGCCATGTCGATCAGCGTGAGCATCACGTCGTTGATCTTGGCATTGCCCGCCACGGCGGCCGCACGCACCTTCGGCAGCGGCAGCACGCAATGCGCCAGCACGCGATTCGGGCTCGGGGCCGCCTTGAGCACGTCGGGCGTGCGGACGAACGGTGTGGCGAGGCCCTGCCCGAGCCCGAGGTCGCGCAGGCCCAGGTGCCACACCAGACGCAGTATGTCCTGCGCGGTGCGACGCGCCTCGTTCGCGGTGCGCAGCAAGCTCTCGAGACCGGCCGGCGGCGGAGCGCTCGGCGACGCTTTCACGTGGCGCAGCCCTTCCCACAGCGCCCGCGGTCCGGCGGCGCGGCGCGAGGTCGCGACCATGGTATTGAGCGCACGGATGAATCCGATGCCGTCGATCAGACCGTGGTGCGTCTTGAAGTAGAGCGCCACGCGCCCCCCGGCGAAGCCGGTATAGACGTGTTGCTCCCACATCGGGCCGCGACGGTCGAGCGGTTTCACGTGCAGATCGCAAAGGCGCGCGAACAGCCCCTGCAGGTCGGTGCCGCGCGGCACGCGATGACGGTGCATCTGCGTCGCGGCCTTCATGTCGGGATCCTCGACCAGCGACAACAGGCCCTTCACCGGCCCGTCGGCGAGTCGGTAGCTGAACGGCGGCCCGACCGGGCACTGCAGCATCTGGTGGACCAGCCGCTCGGAGAAGTCGCCGCGGAAACCCGGCGGCGGCGCGAGCATGAACAGCGCACCGATGTTCATCGGCCGCTCGGGCGTCTCGAGCAGGAAGAACGCCTGGTCTACCGCGGACAGCCTGGGCATGGTCCGATCCTACGCGCGTGTGGGCGGCATTCCATCTCGCGACTTGCTGGATGCGCCGCCGCGGCCGCTCAGGCCATGGACTTGAGGACCTTGAACTCCTGCTCGAGCTTCTGCTCGATCTCACCACCCGCGAACGAGGCGATGATCCCGCCGAGCAGCGGGATGCCGCTCGTGACGTCGAAGTTCCACTCGACCCGGCAGCCGCCCTTCTCGGGCTGCAGAGACTTGGTGCCCGCGATCTTGACGGGTACGCCCTTGATGTCGATGACGATGTCCGCGGAGTAGCCGTCGCCGTCGGCCGCCCAGTCCTCGGTGTGGCTCACCTCGGTGGTGCTCGGAACGAGCTTGCGGATCGCGGCCGGCGGATTGGCGACCTCTTTGCGCGCGATCTTGAGCTTCACGTTGGGCGAGCGGCCATCGCGCTTGATCTTGATGTCAGTGCCGCCGAGCTGGCCGTAGATCGCCTCCTGATTCCTGAGCTCGGTGCAGAGCTTAAGTGCCGACGCGGCATCGGTCTTGAGCGTGTGCTTGACGTGGACCTTCATGGTGTCATCCCCCGTGGCGCGTTGCGCCGGTCGTTACCTGCCAAAGCATAGCGCCCGCCGGCCCGCTCACGCACCGGGTACCAGCACCGCCGCGCCGGTGAGCCGCCCCGCTCGCAGGCGCGCCAAGGCCTCCTTGGCCGCTTCCAGCGGGAACAGCGTCACTTCGGTGCGGACGGGTATGCGCGGTGCGAGCATGAGGAAGTCCTCGCCGTCGCGGCGGGTCAGGTTGGCCACCGAGCGCAGGACGCGCTCGCCCCAAAGCAACGCGTACGGGAACGACGGGATGTCACTCATGTGGATCCCGCCGCAGACCACCGTGCCGCCTCTGCGCACCGCCGCGAGCGCGGCCGGCACCAGCGGTCCCGACGGCGCGAAGATGATCGCCGCGTCCAGTTCATCTGGCGGACGCTGGTCGCTGCCGCCGGCCCAGGTGCAACCGAGGCTCAGTGCGAAGCGCGCCGCGTCGTGGTCGCCGGGACGCACGAAGGCGAGGCACTCCCGCCCCTCGTGACGTGCCACCTGCGCCGTGATGTGGGCGGCCGCGCCGAAGCCGTATATTCCGATGCGTCGCGATTCCCCGGTCATGCGCAGGGCGCGGTAGCCGATCAGGCCCGCACAGAGCAGTGGTGCCGAGTGGGCGTCGTCGATCCCCTCCGGCAGCGCGAGGCAGTAGCGGGCATCGGCGAGCACGTGGTCTGCAAAGCCGCCATCGAGCTGGTAGCCCGTGAAGCGCGCTGCGCTGCACAGGTTTTCCCGGCCGCGTCGGCAGTCGTCGCAGGTGCCGCAGGTCCAGCCGAGCCACGGCACGCCGACGCGAGTGCCGATCGCGAGAGAGGCGTGCTCGCCGCGCTCGAGGACCTCGCCGACGATTTCGTGTCCGGGCACGATCGGGTGCCCGATGCCGGGCAGCTCGTCGTCCACGACGTGCAGGTCGGTACGGCACACGCCGCAGGCACGCACGCGCAGCAGCACCTGGTGCGGGCCGGGACGGGGCAGGTCGCGCTCCACCCACTCGAGCGGGGCGCGGGCGCGCTGCAATGCCATGGCGTGCATGCGTCGAGCGGGTGTCGTCACGGCTCGCCAAGCTCCCCATGCAGCCGCGCCGACATGATCCGCTCATACAGCCGGGGCGCGAGCCTGCTGAGCCACCACGCCTGCCGCGCGGTGGCGCCGACCAGCAGCAGGCGCCGGCCACGGGACGCGCCCTCGAAGATCGCCTCGGCCACGTCCTCGGCTGCGAGTGGCGCGCCCACGGTCACCTGCGCGTGACGCACCGGAGCGCCGTCGCCGCCCAGCGCGTTCGCGTCGATGCGCGTGGCGACGAAGGAGGGGCACACGATCATCACGCCCACACCCTGTGGCACGAGTTCGCTGCGCAGGCTGTCGAAGAATCCGTGCAGCGCGTGCTTGCTCGCCGCGTAGCCGGTGCGCGCGATGAGTGGCGCGTAGCCCGCGACGCTCGAGATCGCGATCACCTGCCCGCGCGACGCCACGAGATGCGGCAGCGCCGCCTTCGTGCAGTTCACCGCGCCGAAGAAATTGACTTCCATGATGCGTCGGATCACCTGGAGTCCGGTCACGGCAAAGCCGCTGCGGTGACTCACTCCGGCGTTGTTCACCAGGACGTCGAGCGAGCCGAAGCGCGCATTGGTGGCGGTCACCGCGGCCTCGCAGGCCGCGGCATCGGTGACGTCGCAGGTCACGGCGAGGCACTCGCCCGCGCGTCCAGCGATCTCCGCGTGCAGGGACTCGACGCTCTCCCGCTCGCGATCGAGTGCGACGATTCGTGCTCCTGCCGTCGCAAATCGCAGGGCGATCGCACGGCCGAGGCCGCCACCGGCGCCCGTGACAAGCACTGTGCGGCCCGCATATGAGCGGCGCGCCATGCTCAGCGCGACCCCAGCCCGCGGGCCTTGCGGAACAGCTCGAAGACCTCGGCCGACGTGAGCTTCGGCACGTAGCCGAAGACCTCCTTCAGCCGCCGGTTGTCGAGCACCGGCCGGTAGCGCAGGAAATTCACCTGCTCGGGGCCGTAGCGCGACAGGCGCAGCGGGTGCAGCACCGCGAGCACGGCGTGCAGCAGGCCGGGAGGTAGCGACAGGCAGCGCTTGCCGAGCCGCGTCGCGATCTCCTGGATCGACAGCGCGCCGTCGCCCGCGACGTTGTACACACCGGGCGGGCCGTCGAAGATCGCGTGCTCGATGGCCCCGGCCACGTCGCGGTCCCAGATGAACACGAACGGGCTTGCCGAGCCCCGGATCGCGATCAATCGCGGTCGCTCGAACAGTGCCGTGATCTGGTTGCGGGTCGTCTCGCCGAGGATGGTTCCGACGCGAAACACGACCTGCTCCAGGGCCGGACGGGTGCGCCGGTAATCCGCGAGCATCTCCTCGACGAGTCGCTTGTGGTGCGAATAAGCGAACTCCTCGTTGCCCCGCACCGGGTCGTCCTCGGTGAGCCAAGCCGGGTTGTCGGCATGATAGCCGTAGGCCGCGCCGCTCGAGGTGACGATGATTCGCCGCACGCCGGCGGCGACGCAGGCCTCGAGCACGTTGCGCGTGCCAATCACATCCACCGAGTACTCGAGTTTGCGGTTCGATGCCGGGCCGGGTGTGACGATCGCGGCGAGGTGCACGACGATGTCGATGCGGTATCGCGCAAGCAGGTCGGCGAGGCCGGCGTCACGCACGTCCAGGGCGAGGTAGTCGACGCCCGGCTGGCGCTGCGGGACCGGCACCTCGCGCACGTCGGTCGCCACGACGCAGGCAGGATCGCTGTCGCGCGCCGCCCGTCCGGACAGCGACTCGATCACGCTGTGGCCCAGGTAGCCGGCCGCGCCCGTCACGAGCACGCGGTGTGTCATGCACGCGCTCCCGCGACCGCTGGAGGATGGCGGCGCCACCAGCCCGCCACCGCCAGGCCCGAGAGGATGTGCCAGATGCCCCACCACGCCGCGGTGATCGCCATGCCGCCGAGTCCGCCGAAGAAGTTGAAGATCAGGATCAGCCCGAGTCCTGAATTCTGGATGCCGGTCTCGATGGACACGGCGCGGCGGTCGGCCACCGGCAGCTTCCCCGCCCGCGCTGCCCAGTAGCCGATCAGGAGCCCCAGAGCGTTCAGCAGGAACACCGCGATCACGACGCGCCCCGTATAGCGCAGGAAGTAGTCCCAGTTCGCCGCGAGCGCGAGCAGCACAAAAAACGCAAACACTGCCAGCGATAGCAGTCGGAAAGGACGGCGTGCGACCGCCGCAAACGTGGGCCAGCGGTGCGCCACCCACATGCCGAGCAGCGCCGGAACGACGAGAAGCACGGCCACCGCAAAAAACATCTCGACCGGGTCGATCGCGATCTCGCGCAGGATCGCGCTGGTCGCCGGGTTGAGCGAACCCCACAGTGACGTATTGAAAGGCGTGAAGAACAGCGCGCCCACCGTCGAGAAAGCCGTCATCGTCACGGAGAGCGCCGTGTTTCCGCGGGCGAAGTGGGTGAGGAAGTTCGAGATGTTCCCGCCCGGGCAGCAGGCGACCAGGATGATGCCGAGCGCGATGCTCGCCTGCGGCTTGATCGTCATGGTGAGGGCCCACGCCGCGGCGGGTAGCAGCAGGAACTGCGAGAGCATGCCGATCAGGACGGCACGCGGCGCCGAAGTGATACCCTTGAAATCGCCAACCTTCATGTCCAGCGCCACGCCGAACATGACGAAGGCCAGAACGAAGTTCAGCGCGACCAGCGATCCCGGGCTGAAGTTCAGCCGGACCGCGTCGAGCTCGGTCATTTGCCCTTGGGCTCCTGGTGCATGTCCTTGAAGTGCATGAGACCTGGCGCCCACATGTGCTTGACCGGGTCCACGTCGACGTGGATCACCGCGGGGCCACCGCTGGCGATCGAGCGCTCGATCGCGCCCTTGAGTTCGCGCGCGTCGGCGACGCGTTCGCCGTGCGCGCCCATCGAGCGGGCGAGGTCGTCGAAGCGGATCTCGCCGAGGTCCGCCTTGATCGTCTCGTCGGGCCCGAGCGACTTCCTGATCAGCGTCTTGATCGGCTTCAACATGAACTGCTGGTTCATCTTCACCATGCCCCACTGCCTGTCGCAGAGCACGAGGTAGACGACCTGCAGGCCGTTGCGCACCGCGGTCTCGACCTCCTGAGGATGGAAGCCCATCGCGCCGTCGCCGATGATGCAGCAGACCGGGTGCCCGGGCCGCGCCACCGCGGCGCCGCAGGCCTGCGCGACGCCGGCGCCGAGCATGCCCATCTTGAAGGTGGAGAGGATCGTGTTCGGCACGCGCGATTCGGTGAACATCATGGTCCACACCGCCGCGTTGCCGCCGTCGGCCACCAGCACCGATTCCGGTGGAAACACCTGCTGGCAGGCGTGCGCGACATGCGCCGGGTTCATCGGCACCGCCATGTCCTCGAGCTTCTCGTCGAGCTTGGCGCGCTCGGCGGCGATCTTCTCGCGGTACTTCGCCACCTTGCGCCGCCGCGCGTCGATGTTCATCCGGCCGGTGAGCGCGGCGAGCCGCTCCGCGAGTGCCGCGAGAAACAGCTTCGCGTCGGCGAGCACGGCGAGTGCGGCGGGCTTGTTGGCGCCGAGCACGTGCCCGTCGGTGTCCACCTGGATCATCTGCTGCTCGGAGGGGTGCCGCCAGTACGGCGCCTTGCCCCACCAGTCCGTCTCGCCGAGGCGCGATCCGATGACGAGCACCAGGTCGGCGTCATTGCGCACCTCGTTGTTGATCGGGATGAGTGGCATCGGGATCGCGAGTTCCGAGGTCTCGGGCAGCACGCCTCGCGCGGCCCAGCTGGTGGTGACCGGCGCGTGGAGGAGTTCCGCGACCCGGCGCAGCTCGTCGTAGGCGGCGGCGTGGATGATGCCGCTGCCGGCATGGACGATCGGCAGCTCGGCGTCGGCCAGCATCTGCGCGGCGCGCTCGACCTGCGCCGGCGAGGGGACGACGGGTTCGGTACGGCGGTACTGGTGCGGCTGCCACACGGGCACGTCGGCCTTCACCTTGCCGTTCATGATCGTCTCGGGTACGTCGAGGTGCACGACGCCGGGCCGGCCCTCCCAGCAGTTGCGCAGCGCCGTGCGGCCGAGTTCGGCAGTCCGCTCGAATGCGACCACGGACTTGCTCCACTTCGCGAGGTGCGCGATGGCACCGACCTGGTCGAAGGACTGGTAGGCGCCGCCGCGATCGGGATAGACGATCTGCGGGCGGCGGCAGCTGGTGATGCACAGCACGCGATTGCCCTC